>Ga0207771_100046_pt1 | contig 103145 bp, 84 predicted proteins | sample A23M2SouthBayCA_2_FD_187731 | JGI IMG/M metagenome (GOLD analysis project Ga0207771, IMG submission 187731) | Aerobic enrichment media microbial communities from Eden Landing Ponds, California, USA - A23 M2 (2) (SPAdes) | ecosystem: Environmental > Aquatic > Marine > Unclassified | place... | reverse complement strand
CGAACACACTTCGGTCATCAAAGACGAGGCCACCGTCCGCGAAGCCGAGCAGACCCTTCGAGAGTTGCTGCGCGGCGAGGACAGCGAGACCACCTTCGACCTGGAGATCCAGCAGCGAGCCGGCGACTCGTTCCCTGCCGAGGACCACATGGTGATGCTGACCGACGAACAGGGGCGGTTCACCGGGACCGCTGGCGTGATCCGGGACACGACAGACCGCAAGCGTCGCGAGCGGCGTCTCTCGCGATTGCTGGAGACGTCGCGGACGCTCGTCGGGGCCCACGAACGGGAAGACGTCGCGCGTATCGTCGCCGAGGAGACCGCCGACGTGCTGGGCCAGGACCGTTCGGTTGTCCGCCTCTACGACGCGGACAGGGACGCGCTCGTCCCGGTCGCCTCCGGGAGCGACGACCCAGCCGTCACGGACCGGCCGGCCTACGCGGTCGGCGAGGGCGGCCCCGGGCGCGCCTTCGCCACCGGTGAGACGCTCCGACTCGGGCGAGACGTCGACGCCGAGGAAGTCAGAAACGCCGACGAGGTCACGAACCCTGCCGACGTCGCCGAGTCGAGCGAGGACTGGGACGTGAGCGACACGGTCGAAGCGGTCTACGTCCCACTGGGCGACCACGGTGTAGTGACACTCGGGACGACCGACCCCGACGGGTTCGAGGACGCCACCGTCTCGATGGCCGAAGTGCTGGCCTCGACGGCCGCGGTCGCACTGGAACGGGCCGACCGCGAGACAGACCTGCTGCGCTACCGCACGGTCGTCGAGAACGTCCAGGACATGGTGTACGTCCTCGACGCCGAGGGACGGTTCTCGCTGGTGACGGAACCGCTCGCGGAGTGGCTCGGCTACGACCGTGAGGACCTCGTCGGCGCCAGGCCCGCTGACGTGATGCCGGAAGCAGACGTCGAGGCGGTCCAGTCGGTCGTCGGCGACCTCTGGACGAGCGGAGACGCGGACGCGAGCGAACGCATCGAGACGCAGGCGGTCACAGCCGACGGACAGCGCCGCCCGGTCGAACTGGAGGTGTCGCTGGTCCCCAGCGACGCGGCGTTCGCCGGGACGGTCGGCGTCGTCAGGGACCTGAGCGAACTCGTCCGGACCCGCGAGTTACTCGAGACTGAACGCGACCGGTTCTCGTATCTCTTCGACAACCTCCCGGACGCGGTCGTCGAGGCGACACTCGACGAGGAGGATAGACCGGTCGTCCGGACGGTCAACGACGCGTTCGTCGACCAGTTCGGTTACGAGGCCGACCAAGTCGTCGGCAACTCGCTCAACGAGTTCGTTCTCCCGGAGGAAGAACGCGAGACGGGCCGGGAACTCGACCGCAGGGCCGCCGCCGGCGAGCGACCCAGTCGTGAAGTCCGTCGCCGCACCGCCGACGGCTTCCGGGAGTTCCTCTTCCGAGGTATCCCCTACGAGACCGGTGACGGCGGGACCCGCAGTTTCGGCATCTACACCGACATCACCGCCCGCAAGGAACGCGAGCGCCGGCTGGAAGTGCTCAATCGCGTGCTCAGACACAACATCCGCAACGATATCAACGTCATCCTGGGCTACGCGGAGATGCTGGCCGAGCGCGTCGAGGACGAGACCCTCTCGGAACGGGCGAGCGACCTCCGCGAGAAAGCTGCCGAGCTGACGGCGCTCAGTGATCGCGCGCGCTCGCTCGACCGGACGATGCGCCGGGGGTCGCCACGGGACAGCACGGTGAGTCTCGCACGACTGGTCGACGACGCCCTCGCGGAGTATGTCGCCGAGTACCCCTCACTGACGGTCGAAACCGAGGTCGCCGACGTCCAGGTGGTCGGCGACGGGCGACTCGCGCTGGCTATCGAGGAGTTACTCGACAACGTCGTCGACCACGCCGGGTCGGGCGCGACGGTCCGCATCGAGAGCGACCAGACCGGGTCCGACGTTCGACTGCGAGTCGCCGACGACGGGCCCGGTATCCCGGCCCACGAACGGGCGGTCGTCGAAGGGGCGACGGAGATAACACAGCTCGAACACGGGAGCGGGCTCGGCCTCTGGGTCGTCCGGTGGGTGTGTGAGTCCTGTGGCGGGCGCCTGCGCTTCGCGGAGAGTGCCATGGGCGGCAGCGAGGTCGTCCTCTCGCTGACCTGTGCGGAGAACTGAGAGCCTGCACCCGTTCTCGTAGTGAGTCCCAGCGAGTCACTCGGCGAGGTCGCGGACGAGCGAGGCGAGTTCGGCGTACTGTTCGCCCCCGGTTCGCTTGCGGACGTGTCCCGAGAGCGTGGTGTCGAACTCCGCTTCGACGGTCTCGCGGTCGTGAGCGGTGTAGAGGATACACGGGATATCGGGTGCGCGTTCGTGGATTGCCGAGGCGAGTTCGACCCCGCTCATCTCCGGCATCGAGAGGTCGGTGACGACCACGTCGACAGCCGCGGAGTCGGCGGCCGTCCGGTCGACGGCCCCGGCGGCGCTCTGGACCGTCGTGACGTCCAGTGCATCGTCTTTGTGTTCGAGAAACTCCCGCGTGATCGCCAGCACGTCGGGGTCTTCGTCGACGACGAGCACCCGTACCCTCTCCGACATACCTCTACGTGTGTGGAGAACTGCCTTGAAAACACTGCCTGGGAGACGGGTCAGGCGGTGCTCGTGTCGACCGTCCCGTCGATGCGGACGAACCCGTAGTCACACTCCGGACAGTGCCACTTGACTTTCGTCCCGAGGTGGACCTCCGTGTCCGCCGCCCGGAAAAAGGAGCGCTCCTCGTCACACGACGGGCAGTGCTTGCTGAGTTCCTTGCTCATACACCCCGATTGTGTACCCCCGCAATTGAACGTGCTGGTTTCGAGTGCCGCAATCGAACGTGCTGGGTTCGGGTGCCGCAATCGAACGTGCTGGGTTCGGCTGTCCGGACGTGATCTCGCGCTGTCCGGGTTGGCTGTCCGGGCGGGCTGGTCAACTCGTTCGACAGTGGGCTTACGTCCCTGGCAGTCTCACCTCTGGACATGGGTATCTACACCGGCCGCGGTGACGAGGGCCAGACGGACCTGCGGGACATGTCCCGCGTCTCGAAGGCGAGTCCGCGCATCGAGGCCTACGGCACTGTCGACGAGCTCAACGCGTTCGTGGGGTCGGTCCGCCCGACCGGCCACGACGACGTCGACGACCTGTTGTGCGAGGTCCAGAACCACCTCCACGTCGTCCAGGCCGACTTCGCCAACCCCGACCCCGACGAGGACGACCCGCGGGTCCGCGAGTCTCACGTCGACGGACTGGAAGCCCGCATCGACGACTTCGACGACGAACTCGACCCGCTACAGTCGTTTATCCTTCCCGGTGGATCCCAGTCGGGCGCCAGACTCCACCAGGCGCGGGCGGTCTGTCGGCGTGCCGAGCGTCGCGCTGTCACGTTCGCCGACGAAGCAGACGGCGTCAACCGCACCGCGATCGTCTACCTGAACCGGCTGTCCGACCTGCTCTTTACCCTCGCCCGCGTCGTCAACCAGCGCGATGGCGTCCCCGAGGAGAGCCCGACGTACTGACGTGGAAAGACTGGTTTTCGACGGGGAGGGTTGACGGGTGGACTCCTCTGTGTGTGTGACAGCGACGGTAGGTGAGTGTGAGAATTCGAATTGGGACAGCTCCCGCGACCGCACCCGTGATCGTCGCGACCGCACCCGTGATCGTGCGATGGAAGCCCTCGGCGCGCTCGCTAGCTGAAAATAATGTGACCGCAACCGCACTCAACAGTGTGAGTTGAAAGCCCTCGGCCCGCTCGCGGTCGCTGCGCGGGATATTCTCGCTCGGACACCCGCACCGCACAGCACTCGCGAGAATAGAGCCCGCGCAGGCGACTAGATGAACGCGAGCGGTCCTCGCCCTTTCAGTCCACCAGGAAAAGTAGGTTACACAGGCAGTCTCGACGTTCTTTGTTCGATAGCCGGCTCCACAGACTGCTTCCCTGGCGGACTGGAAGGGCGAGGTGGGGTCGCGGCGAGCGAAGCGAGCGGAGTCGTCTGAGCGACCCCTATCCGCGCGGGCGGTGCCGAGAGCGCGGATATGTCGTTCAGCGACCGCGAGCGCGCCGAGGGCTTCCATCGCACGATCGCGAGTGTGGTTTCAACGGGCACGAGAGCAGTCACGACGGGCAAGAAAGCGTTTCCACGACACCGACAGACGTGAAGGGTTCTCTGACAGGCTACTACCGTACGCGATACCGAAGATACAGCTAGTCCGCTCAATTCCACTGTCGAGCGACTTCGAGCGCGACGATCCCGAGGGCGACGCCGAGGCCGACGGCGAATCCGAGCGCGAGCCCACCGCCGACGGACCCCGAGCGGAGGTATCCGACGCCGGCGCCGAGTAACGCCGCAGTGAGGACGTAGCCGAGCGCACTGAGACTGATCGGTCGTCTGGGGAGGGCCACACCGCAGCTGTTCGACCGTCGACAGATACCGGTTTCGATGCGTCAATCGACCTGTTCGCGTCAGTCGACACGTTCGTAGGTGAGTTCGCCGTCGACCTCGCGGACTCTCGCGCGACCGGCAGCGTCGAGGACGTCGAGGTGGCCGACGGCCTCGCTCATCCCCATGTACTGCTCGGTCGCGGGCAGGTCGCCGAACAGCGCCTCCATCACGTCGACGGGCGTCGTGGGTTCGGCGACCAGGTCGGCGACGCGCTCGGTCCGCTCGGCGTGTTCGTCGAGGATCGCGTCGATCCGCTCGGCCGGGGTCTCGACGGGTTCGCGGTGGCCGGTGAGAAACCGGTCGAAGCCCGCCTCGCGCAGGGTCGCCAGCGAGTCGTTGTACGCCGGGAGGATCCTGGGGCGCTCGCCACCGGCTTCGTCGGGCGGCTGGAGGAACGGATTGGGCGAGATATCCGCGAGGACGTTGTCGCCGACGAGCGCCTGCCGTCGTCCGTCGGCCTCGAAGGAAAACAGTATCTCCCCGGTGGCGTGGCCGACGAGGTCGTCCACCGTGAGTGTGAAGCCGTCGACGGTGACGGTGTCGCCCGCCGCGACCGCGTGGTCGACTTCGACGCTGGGTGCGTAGTGAACGAACACCTGCGGGAGGTCCGTCACCGTGCCGGCGGTCGAGTCGGCCATGCCACAGCGGACGAAGAACTCGTGGAAAAACTCGCGTTCGTAGTCGAGGCGACCCGGGAAGTCCTGGAGGATCGGCGTGGCTTGCTGGCTCGCGACGACCGACGCGCCGGCCTCGCGGAGGCGCGAGGCGAGGCCGAAGTGGTCGGGATGGGGGTGGGTCACGAGCACCTGTTCGACGTCTTCGGGCGCGAAGTCGCGCTCGGCGAGGGCCGCTTCCAGGGTCTCCCAGGCCTCCTCGCTGTCGGGGCCGGGGTCGACGACCGTCCGGCCGGCGAGGTAGGCGTTGACGGGGCCGACCTGGAACGGCGTCGGGACCGGAACGCGGTCGAACACGGACATGCCACCGGCTACCGGATGTGAGCGTAAGTGTGTGGCGGGCGGGACCCGCCCGTACGCGACGATGCCCACCGTCGCGTGGAAATGGGACAGATACTCGCCGGTCCGTTCCGGCGTTTTTTAGGTTTGCCTAAAACATCATAAGCGTTGGGTTCGAGGGACGGAGGAGAGTTCCGACCGTCGGATTTATGACTACGTACGCGATACTGGAGTTTGCAGACGCGGGCTGGTGGTCTAGTCCGGTTATGACGGCTCCTTCACACGGAGCAGGCCCCAAGTTCAACTCTTGGCCAGCCCATCCATATCGAATTTCACCGCTGAGCGGGCAGTGTTCAATTCCTATGATCCGGAAGGACGGGAGATAATACAAAGTAGCTGGTCGTTCTGTGACGCCTATGGGCGTGGCGTTTGAGGTGAATGGGCGATACAGAGATACTGGGTCCTGGCGCGAGGCTAACGACCAGTTTCTCAGGTGGATTCGTGGGCCGCTCTCAGCAGGAATCAAGAATACGGGTGGGATTCGAGACCTGTCCTTCGAAGACGACGAGGAGACCGCGGCACTAGTCTTGGTTTCCAACGACGATGGTGTGTCACAACACGAGGACCCATGGCAAGACGACCTAAACGTCTCGTCGGGCCACATCGAGTACTGGGGAGACGCGAAAGCTGGACACCCGTACGACGACTCCCACCAGAACGAGAAGATCAAACGAGCCTTCGAGCGTGCCGCACGTGGAGACCGGACGACAGTACCCCCAGTACTGGTGTTTCGAAAACCCGAGCCGGGAGTGGTACAGTTCTGTGGGCTCTGCGTTCCCGATACCTTTGAAGTTGGAAAGTATCGGGACGAGTCCGGCATCCAGATTCCGAACTATCTATTTCATTTCACGGTCCTAAACGTGCGACGAGTTCCAGTCGAGTGGCTCCATGAACGCGCCGAGGAACACGACGACAATCAAGCACCAGACGAATGGACGGAGTGGGTCGAAGACGGGATCGTGTCCCGCTGGCCCCTTGGTGACAGGATCGACGATACGGCCGGTCGCCGACGGCACATTGATCGGGAGGAGGCAGTCGTCAGTGGGCAGTTCCGTGACGACATCCTCACCCGGTACGGACACAGTTGTGTCGTGACCGGTATCGGGGAAGTATCCGTCCTCGATGTCGCCCACGTGCTTCCGCGAAGCGATCACCCTGACCTCGTTGAGGACGAAGAAAATGTCCTCGTGATGAATGCGCTCCATCATCGGGCATTCGATGTGGATCTCTTCACCATCGATACCGAGAGTCGACTCCGGACGAACCCTGCCTTCGACCCCGGACACCCGATCCTTCGCGAAACGATCGTCGAGCGTGCCGGCGAAAAGGTTGTATTACCTCCAGAAGCCCAGATACAGACTGACTACCTGATGGAACGAAACGAAGCACTCGCATGGGTCTAAATCGATCTGGGGCTGGATTCCTGCTACACCCGTAGAGTTCGGACCGCTGTTATGAAGCACGTTGTTGATTTTTCAGAGGACAACGTCGAGAGCATGTTTGAGCGCCTCGTCGCCTGGTTTTCTGTAGATTCGCGGGGGGCTGAAAGGCTCTGAGATCGGCGTTAGTTTGTTTCTGAAGACATCGTGCTGAGACGAGAGTTATCTGGACTTTCAGCCACGACCCTCACCGTCAACAATCTCTTTCCCAAGAGCGTAGATCTTTAACTGGTGACGATAGAATCCCATAGACAAGATGGTAGAGCCGATCCTCAAGTGGGCGGGCGGAAAACGCCAACTTCTAACGGAGATCACCGCCCGGTTTCCGGTAGACTACGACGGCTATCACGAGCCCTTCGTCGGGGGAGGGGCAGTCTTCTTCGCACTCGAACCCGATCGTGGTTCGATTAATGACATCAATACGCGACTTGTCAACTTCTACGAAGTTGTCCAAGAATGGCCCGAGGCGTTGATACGCGAAAATCAGGCACACGAATACGTCGACGAATACTACTACGAGGCGCGAGACGAGTTTAACGAGTTACGGACCGTTGAAGACAAGAGTCGCGAGGAAGCGGTCCGCGAGGCTAGCCTTCTCCTGTATCTCAATCGGACGTGCTTCAACGGCCTGTACCGGGAGAACAGCGACGGAGAGTTCAACGTCTCCATCGGCAACTACACGGATCCGGACTGGGTGCGAGCAGACGCTATCAGAGCAGCACACTCAGTACTCCAGAACACGACGATTCACAATGAGGACTTCGAATACGTTCGCAACGAGATAACCAGAAACGACCTTGTCTACTTCGACCCGCCTTATCAACCAGTTTCGCGGACGGCAGATTTCACTAGCTATCACGCTGACGGGTTCGACAAGGAAGACCAGAAACGCCTCCGTGACGTCGCCGTCGAGCTGAGCGAAGCTGGTGTGTACGTCGTTCTCTCTAACTCGCCACCGGTCGCGGAATTATACGATGAATACGACGAATTCGCCGTCGACGTGGTTGAGGCAACCCGAGCGATCAACAGTGACGCCGATAATCGGGACGAAGTCGCCGAAGTGCTGATTTCCAACGTCCCGGCAGACGAGAAACAGCGCAAGACATTGGCCGACTTCACTGAATAGAAGGGAGACAGTCACTCGCGAACGAGTCGGAATTCTTCCGTCGAACCGCTACCGCTGGTTCTGACTTCGGGGAGCGTCGCGAGCCACTGACCGACGGTCTGGGCACGTCGAGGGACAGTCGAACCGCCGAGTTCCGTCTCCTCGGCGAGAACGTCCGTGATTTCCTGGCGTTGCAAGATTCCCGCATCTTCGAGTTGGTCGTAGACCCGGGAGACTACCTCGACGGTACGGATAGCTTCGTGAAGGCGTTCCCGTGTCCTCCGAGATTCACCGCGATCGAGCAATTCAACGTACTCTTCGCCGGCACGTGTGAGTCCCCACCGTCGGACGGGTCGGCCGTCGATCTCGACTCGCTGCTCTTTGTGGAGAAAACCGAGGAGCCAGCCCGCGATACCGTAGTAGTCGGCCTGCCGAGGATCCCATGAATCACCCGTTTCCTCTTCGAGATACGCAGTGATCTCGGGTTTAATGTCTGCCCCGGAATCGACTGCCCTGAGAACGATCTGGACGACCTCAAAGTTGTCAGCCTGTGGAATCTCCAGCGAGGGAATCCTGTCCGTTTCCTCGGGCGTTTCAAAAGCCTTCCAGAATTCCGAGTCCAGTTCGTACTCGTCTGTCGAAATCTCTATGACACCGATCTCACTCGACAGCATGATGTCCACCAATCGGTCCCCGTCGATAAGTCGAATCGAATCTTTCTCGGCGCTATCCCCTGCGCCGCTCGTGAACGAAGACGTCGTGATGACGGTCCCGATGTGGTAATCCTGATCGGTGAGTGCCCCCTTGAATGAACGAAGGGTACGGACACCTACCGTATTCCCTGGCTGGTATCGTTTCGCCTGGACACCGAGGCGGGCGTGGAACAGTTCGCGATCGACAACTGCATGAACGTCTATGCCGCCGTCGCCCCTGAATGGCGTAAGTTCCAGATCGCTGGTCTGTTCAGCTCGCTCGATGAGCATCTTGCAAAACTGCTCGAACTGCTCGTTGTCGAGTGCGAGAGTTCGATCGAGAAGACGATCCCGGACCGCTGAACGGTTCATCAGTAGCACATTAGTTGCGACGAGTCATAAGAGTGGAAGGTGTGGAAACATATCGGGCTCTACTATCAAACCTTTCTGACATCCAGTTTCGAGCCTGGCAATTTTCTCACCTCCAGCGATTCACCCCGACAGCTGCCCTAACTCGTATTCTACCGTCTCTTCGAGCCCCTCCCGGAGCGACCGATGCTCGAGCCCCAGTTCGGCTCTGGCCTTGCTGTTGTCCCCCAGATACGTGACTCCTCCCAGGACGCGCAAACGCTCGGCACGGTAATCTGCAGGCAGCGTCACCGCGCGTTCGAGAACGCCAGCGATGGACGCGAGTCCACGGAAGACGGCAGGCGAGACAGCCCGTGGCGGATCGCGGCCCGCGACGTCCGCGATAACGTCGAACAGCTCGACGAGCGTCACCGGGTCGCCGCCGACGATGTAGTCCTCGCCAGGCGTCCCGTGCTCCATCGCCAGCACGTGAGCGCGAGCGACATCCTCGACGTGACCCGGCGAGTAGGCCACCTCGCGCGGGATCATCGGCAGGTCGCCGCCCAGGAAGTCACGCAGCGCGTCGCCAAAGACGCTCGTGTCGCCGGGGCCGTAGACGAGCCCGGGCACGACCGTCACCAGCGGGAGCCCTGCCTCGACCATCGGCTCGGCCACCTCGTAGTGGGCTGCCCACTTCGTCCGGTCGTAGGCGGTCAGATGCGAACCCGCGTAGCGATAGTCCTCGTCGACGACCTGCCCGTTCGTATCGGAGTTGACCGCGAGCGTGCTCGTGTAGACGCCCTTCGGGACGTCGAGTTCGTCCATCACCGTCAGGACGTTGCGCGTTCCCTCGACGTTGACGCGCTCGCCCACCGACGCGTCCGTCGCGCCCACCTCGTACCACCCGGCGATGTGGAAGACGCCGTCGACGCCCGCCATCGGGCCCCGGAGCGTCTCCCTGTCGGTGATATCGCCCGCGACGACCGTCGCACCCGCCGCGTCGAGGTCGGCCGCCATCGACGGCGCACGCGCCAGCACGACCACCTCGTGACCGTCGGCGAGTAACTGCCGCGCGACGTGTCCGCCGACGAATCCCGTGGCTCCGGTGAGGAAGTACTCCATCGGGATCTGTACGCACCCTCACACGTAAACGGTGTCGCCGGCCGCCCGATCCAATCCGTCCGGCACGGGCGCGAGAGAATCAAGTTGCAGGTGCCCGTCTCCGAACCCCTATCAGGAGATGGAAGTCCGGAAGTACCAATTTTCACTGTATAATTTAAATATATCATATTCAGGATCGAAATATATCGGAGCCACGTCGGGTCCCGAAACACGACGGTACCGATAATTTCGGCTGTACGCTCCATAAACTACCCATTTGTAGTTTCAATTCGGAAGACGCGGCGGCGGTCGCGGATCGCACCGGCCGACTGACCGGGGCCGTTCTACAGAGGACGTATCTGTCCCGTAGAGTGCGAAAACAGACCACTCTACGATAGATCCAGCCATCGAGCCGTCATCGGTATGGCCTCAGTTTCGATCGATACGGACCTGACGCAGTAACATACGCAAAAATATACGAGCAGTTCGTTATCTGAATCTGTCATAGAAGTCGAGCAGTCACGGACCGGGGCGTCACCGACTCTCCAGTCGGTCGAGCGGGTCGTCGCTGGCCCCCTCCTCGCCCCCCTCGCCGGCGGTCGCTCGGTCCGGTTCGCCGGTGTCGATCTCCGCGACCGTGTCCGCCTCTGTCGACGCCGGGGCATCGTCGCTCGCGTCTGTCCAAGGTTCGACCGGCCGACTCGACTCTGCAGCCGGGAACTCCGCGAGGTCGTCCGAGCGACCGCGGAGTACTGCCACGAGAGCCGCGAGCGCGACCAGGGAGAGGACGACGGTACGACGACCGACCGGCGCCGACCCGCGGTCCGCGTCGCGCTCGCCGCGACGCCACCGCCAGAGCGTGACCCCGACCGCGCCGATCACGACGCCGGCGCCGAGATACGCGCCCGGTCGAACGAACCCGTCCCAGCGGCCGGCGTCGACGACCGCTTCGCCCGGCGACCGGTCGCTGGCAGAGGTGATGCCGGGGGACGCCGCGTCGGTGGCGCCGGCCGCCGCGGCCTCCTCGGGGGTCGCGGCCCGGAGTTGTGACTCGGCCGGCGTCCCCGAATTCACGTGGTCTTCCATCGTCCGGAAGAACTCCTCGACGAGGTTGTTGGTGACACTGCCCAGCGCGCGTTCGCCGAGGCTGGCGATGATACCCGACACCTCGGCCTCGGCGCGCCACTCGACGGTCGTCGTGCCGTCGCCGTTGTCGTGGAACTCCTGGGCGGCGCTCGCCTCGAAGGAGTTGCGACTCGCCTCACCCGTCGCCCGGAGTTCGAGGCGGTCGGGCCGCTCGGCGGCCGTGACGACCCCGTCGACGTCGAAGGATGGTTTGACGCTGCCGACGCCGACCGACAGCGCCGCGGTGAACTCCGAAGGGCTGTGCAGCGTCAGCGACTCGCACCCGGGTGCCGCGTCCCGGAGGATCTCCGGGTCGGTGAAGTACGGCCAGAGCTCCTCGGGCGTCCCCTCCACCGTGAACTGCCCCTCGAAGGTCAACACGCCCCGGTCACCTCCGCGGTCGCGGCGCTGTTCGAGCGCGTTCGGCGATGCGCGTCAGCCGTCTGCTGGAACGTGGTCGGTGACATCTGTGGCGGTGCGGCGGAGTCACGCAACGACGGACGAGAACTCGCCGCGGTATGATGTGACATGGCACTGTCTGCTACTAATAGCTAACGGGGACCGGAAAGAGGGAACAGCGAACGGGGAACAGCGAACGGGGAATCGAGGCACGAGAAAAAAAAACGGAATGAGGTGCAGAGAACGGGAGAACGTGCTATAGAAACGGTAACCGGATAGTGTGAAACCATCTTTTTCCCGCTCGGGTATCCTCGCTCGCTGCACTCGCTGCGGGTACCACTCGCGGCAAAAACATGGGTGAAAAAGGCCGGACGCAGCGGTCGCTTCACTCCCTCGCGTCCGGTGAACCGCCTCGCTCGCTTCGCTCGCTCGGCGGACGTTTCGGTGTGACCTCTCTCACCTGCACGTACCGATCACGACCGGCCGAGATGAGTTGCGAAGGAGTCTACGACACGTCGAACGAAACTCAGGCGGCGTCGACGGGCTGGATCGGGAGTTCGACGTGGGTCGGGTACGCCTCGCTGTGGTGGACGGTGTTGGTCGCGACGCGGTACTCGCGGTCGCCGTAGAGCGGGCCGCCGGTGTTGTGGTTGACGTCGTAGCGCGGGAAGTTCGACGAGGAGATATCGAGTCGGATGCGGTGACCCGCGTCGAAGACGTTCGCGGTCGGGTACGGTTCCATGTCGTACTCGTGGACAGCCCCGGGTTCGACGAAGTCGGGTGTCTCGCGGTAGCCTCTGTAGCGACCACGACAGACGGAGTCGGCGAGGTTGAGTGCGAAGCCGTCCTCGAACTCCGGGTTCGGGGGGACTTCCTCGAGGAGTTTCGCCGTGAAGTCCGTGTCCGGCGCGTCGGTCTCGCCGTAGACGGTGACCGAGATGGGGCCGACGACGCTCACGGGTTCCTCCAGGGGCGGCGTCCGGAAGACGAGCACGTCGTCCCGTTCTTCGAGGGGGCGAGCACGGTCGGCGCCGAACGTGTCCTCGCGGGTGCGCTGGTCGTAGCCGCCGCGCCCGGTCATGTCGTGGAGTTTCCGCTCGCCCAGCGGGTACTCCAGGATCGACTCCTCGCGGGGCTCGTAGGTGATGTACGACGAGCAGTTCCCGCCCAGCGTCGGGACCGGATCCCCGGGGTCGAAGTCGTACGTCGTCGAGGAGTCGGCGGCGGTCGGCGGGTCGGTTCGGAGACTCCCGTCGTCGTGGGCGTAGTAGGTGGTGACGTCGGTCCCGGGGAGCGGCCAGTCGTCGGCGCTGTGCCAGGACCCGCCGTGGAAGCGCCGGCCTTCTCTCGTCCGACGACCGTCGCCCTCGCCCATCCGGAAGTACTCGACCGTCGGCTGATCGGCCCACGTCTCTTTGCCCTTGAGGTAGTGGTCGAAGAAGTCCAGCCGCGTCTCCTGGTAGTCCCGGAGGGCGGCCTCGCCGAACGCCAGTTCGCCGGAGTAGGGCTTGTTCCAGGAGGGCAGCGGGTACTCGTTCCAGCCGTGGGTCCACGGGCCCATCAGCAGGTAGTGGTCGCTGTCGTGCCGGTCGGCGAGTGCCTCGAAGTTGTCGCAGGTCGCCTTCGTGTAGGAGTCGTACCAGGCGCCCGAGTAGACGGTAGGGACGTCCGCGCTCTCGTCGTAGTACGCCTCGAAGTTGATCCCCGGCGACTGCCAGAGGTCGTCCTCGGCGTTGCCGGAGGTCATGATGTCGAACGCCCACTCCTCGTAGTCGGGGAGGTGCCGGAGCGGTGACTGCCCGCGCTGGACGGGGCCGTCAGCGAGCACCTCGCGGACGTCGACGTTGGCGAGGCGCTGCTGGATATCGGGGTCGTCGAGGGCTCGCTTGGCGAAGCCACCGCCGAGCGTGAACGCCCAGCACAGCCAGCGCAACTCGAAGGCGCCGTTGTGGCGGAACGTCGCCTCGCGGCCGTTGGCCGCACCCTGGTTGACGAACATCGCCTCGAGGTGGGGCGGGTCCTGCGTCGCGAGCGCGGACTGGACCCACCCGCCGTAGGAAGTGCCGATAGTCCCGACCTGTCCGTCGCAGTAGTCCCGGTCGGCCAGCCACTCGACGGTGTCGTAGCCGTCTTCTGCTTCGTCGACGAAGATGTAGAACTCGCCCTCGCTCTCGAAGCGGCCACGACAGTCCTGTATCGCGACGACGTAACCGCGTTCGGCGAACCACTCGCCGTGGCGTTCGAGGCGACCGCGCTTGTTGTACGGAGTCCGGTCGAGCAGCGCCGGTTTCGGGTCGTCGACGGGGTCGCCGGTCTCGGGGTCCGCGGGGCGGAACACGTCCGTCGCCAGCACCGTCCCGTCACGCGTCTCGACCGGGACGTTCAGTTCGGCGTGTACGCCGTACTCTCGGGATGAACCCATGCCTCCATCCAGCACTAACGGCGTCAAATAAGTTGTGCCGCCCGCGGACCGGACCGTGGTCGTCCTCCGGGGCCGCCCGTGGACCGGATCCGGCGGCGCGCGCGGACCGGATCGTGGTCGTCCTCCGAAGGTGCGCGGACCCGGTCGTGGTCCGGGACTCACGCCCAGTCGGCTACCTGACGACGAGCACCGGGATCGGCGACCGGCGGACGACTCGCTCGGCGACGCTGCCCAGCAACACGCGAGCGACGCCGTCGCGGCCGTGGCTCCCGATGACCACGAGGTCGAACTCGCCGTCCTCGACACGCTTGACGATGGCCCGGTCCGGTCGACCGCGCATCCGCTCTGTCTCTATCTCGACACCGTGCTGGTCGGCGAGGCGCGTCGCGGCCTCGAGGACCGCGCTGGCCTCCTCGTCTTCGAGTTCGCTGTCGGGGAGTTCGCCCCCGGTCCCGGCGAGCGCACTGAGGTCACCACCGCCCGTCGAGACGACGTGCAAGGCCGTGACAGCCGCGTCGGGATAGTGTTCGAACGCGTATTCGAGCCCCTCTTTCGCCCGTTTCGACCCGTCTACTGGGACGAGGATACGGTATCCCATACCCGACCGTTCACCGCCGAGGACCGTATATGTTACCCCGTCGACACCCGCGGTGTGGGAACGGCTCCGAGTTACGTCTCGGCGCGCCCAGCTGGCACTGGAGTGGACGGATTCTCCCCCGAGGCCGGCACAAGCCGCGGTGGCACCCATAGTTTTATACGCTAGAGTTGTCCAACTTGTCGTATCGGTGCGCGTGGGGATAACTAACACGTGAGATACGATAGCAATCATGACTGACGACAATCACACGGACGAACCGCGGACGGACGGCGGAAGCAGTATGGTCACGTACGGGATCGAGGACAAGCCACCAGTGATACAGTCGATCCTGCTGGGGACGCAACACTGGCTGACGATGGTGGGGGCGACGATCGCCATCCCGCTCGTTCTCGCGGGGGCGATCGGGTTCGACGGCTCACAGACCGCACAGCTGGTGGGGACGTTCTTCGTCGTCTCCGGGGTCGCGACGCTCGCCCAGACGACGATCGGGAATCGCTACCCGATCGTCCAGGGCGGGACGTTCTCGATGCTGGGGCCGGCACTTGCGATCATCGCGGTGCTCGCGTCGAGCAACGCCGCGCCGACGGTGATGATACGCGAGCTCCAGGGGGCTATCATCGTCGCCGGTGCCCTGGAGGTACTCATCGGGTATCTCGGGATATTCGGCCGGCTGAAACGCTACATGGGGCCGCTGGTCATCGCGGTCGTCATCGCGCTCATCGGGCTCGCGCTCATCGGCGTCCCGCAGATCACCAGCGCCTCCCAGAACTGGTATCTCGCCGGGCTGACGCTCGTGCTCATCGTCCTCTTCTCCCAGTACCTCGACGACTACTCGCGGGCGTTCAAATTGTTCCCCGTTCTGCTGGGGATCACAGTGGCGTACCTCGTCGCGGTCGTCCTGACGTTCGCGACCAGCGCGAGCATCGTCAGTTTCGGGGCGATCGCCGACGCACCGCCGCTACGCCCCGTCGTCCCGTTCCAGTGGGGGATGCCGCTGTTTACCACCTCCTTTGCCGCCGGCATGATCGCGGGGATGCTCGCTTCTGCCATCGAGAGCTTCGGCGACTACCACTCCGTCGCCCGCATGGCCGGCGAGGGCGCGCCCAACTCCCGGCGGATCAACCACGGCCTCGGCATGGAGGGGCTCGGCAACGTCTTCGCCGGTATCATGGGTACGGGCAACGGCTCGACGTCCTACACCGAGAACGTCGGCGCCATCGGCATCACCGGCGTCGCCTCGCGCTACGTGGTCCAGATCGGTGCCGCCGTGATGATCCTCGTCGGCTACGTCGGCTACTTCGGCGCGTTCGTGACGACCATCCCCAACGCCATCGTCGGTGGCCTGTTCCTCGCGATGTTCGCACAGATCGTCGGCGTCGGGCTCTCACAGCTCCAGCACGTCGACATGAACCAGAATCGCAACGTCTTCGTGCTCGGGTTCGGGCTGTTCGCCGGCCTCTCGATCCCCCAGTACGTCTCGAGCGTCCAGAGCGCCTCCGACATCACGCTCGAACAGGGGCTCGCACAGGTGCCCGTCGCCGGCGCGGTGCTCGGCATCCCCGAGGTCGCCCAGACCATCGGCATCATCATGGGCACCGAGATCGCGGTCGGCGGCATCGCCGCGTTCGTCCTCGACAACACCATCCCGGGCACCGACGAGGAGCGCGGACTGACCGCCTGGGAGGAGATCACCGAAGACGAGGACGCCTTCGAACCGATGCACGAGCGCGTCCTCGGGGGCGGGGACTCCGGCCGAGGCGACGTCGCCGACGACTGATAGTGAGTATTGTAGATTATTTCCGGATAGCGCCGACCCCGGGATTGGCGCGTACCGGTACATCGCTACAATACTCACTATGACCCAAACGGCAAAGTGACCGCGGCCGGTCTTCGTGGTATGGACGAATCGGACGACGTGGGGGGATCGGCCGCTGGCACCGGGCCGACCGACGGGGGTGACCCGGCCGCTGGCACCGGGTCGACCGACGGGGGTGACTCGGACACTGGCACCGGGTCGAACGACGGAGGTGACTCGGACACCGCGGACACGTCGGTGACGCTCCAGCGGATGTCGCTTCGCGGGGGCGGCTGGATCGGATACTCCGACGACGCCGTCTTCGTCGACCGTGACGACGAGCGTCTCAAGATCCCACGCGAAGCCGTCGTCGAGGTCGCAGTGCGCACTATCGAGTGGGACCTGGCAGTGATGAGCCTCCTCCTCGTCGGCGTCGGCGGGTTCGTCGCGTGGACGCGCAATCCGCTCGTCGGCGTCGCCTTCGCCGCCATCGGCCTCGCCAGTTGCTACCGGACCTGGGGCAACCGCAACGAACTCATCATCCGCGTCGAGAACGAGCGCAAGCCGGTGACCGTCCATCCCGACCATCCACAGGAGTGTCACGGGACGCTCGTCGACAGTCTCGGTCTGGAACCCGCGCGATGACACCGACCCCCGACGCGGCCGACCGACCCGAGTGGATCGAGTGAATCGAGTGGGTCGAAGGGTCTCACAGCCATGTGACTAGCTCACACAATAATTAAGTTCGCGCGTTACGAGGGCGACGATAGCGATGTCAGCGACAGACCTGCGAGTCGTAAATGCGAAAGTGGTCACGCCGAACGAGACGATCCTCGGGGGCGTGGCGGCCGAAGACGAAGCGATCGTCGCGGTCGGAACCGAGCGGAGTCTTCCGGACGCCGACCGTACCATCGACGCCGAGGGCAACTACCTGATCCCCGGGTTCATCGACCCGCACGTCCACTGGGGGCTCTCGCGCTACGAGTTCGACTACCACGAGGGCCTGGCCCACGACTTCGAGACGGAGACCCGTGGCGCGGTCCACGGCGGGGTCACCACCGTCGTCGACTTCCTCCTCCAGCCCGACCCCTACCTGCCGGACATGGACTACTTCGTGAACGCGGGCGAGGAGAACTCCTACATCGACTTCGCCTACCACGCCATCGTCCACAAGGACCACCACGTCGACGAGATCGAGGGGCTGGCCGAGGCCGGTATCCGCTCGTACAAGATCTTCTACAACTGGTACAAACACGCCTCGCCCGAACTCGGCATCGAACACTCGGACTCCGGGCGGGTCTACAGGGTGCTGGACCGGGTCGCCGACATCGAGGGTGGGGTCGTCATGTTCCACGCCGAAAACGAGGACCTGGCCTACGAACGCCGCCAGGAACTCCAGGAAGAGGGTCGCAACGACCTCGAGGCGTGGTCGGAGTCGGCTCCGAACATCTGCGAGGCGATGCAGATCGAAAACATCGCCAAACTCACCGACTACACCGACTCGACGGCCTACGTCGTCCACATGAGTACGGGCGAGGGCGTCGACATCTGCCGGCGCTACCAGGAACAGGGCGTCGACATCAGCAGCGAGACGCTCCCGGCCTTCCTCGCCCACACGAACGACCAGGACCTGGGGGTGTGGGGGAAGATCTCCCCGCCACTGCGCGGCGAGGAGAGCCGCAAGAAACTCTGGCAGGGACTGCGCGAGGGTGTCGTCGACTACGCCGGCACGGACCACTGCCCGCACAAGAAACCGTTCAAGGAGAAAGACGGCGGGAAGTACGGCGACGTCTGGGACGCCATCCCCGGGGACAACAACGGCATCGAGTACTTCCTCCCGGCGATGCTGAGTTACGGCGTCAACGAGAACCGCATCGGCATGGAGCGACTCGTCGAGGTCTGTGCCGAGAACAACGCCCGCCGCTGGGGGCTCTATCCACGCAAGGGCGCACTGGTCGAGGGCGCGGACGCCGACATGGTGATCGTCGACCTGGAGCGGTCGGCGGTCGTCGACGACGACTTCTATCACACGATGGAGCCGCGCTACTCGACGTTCCACGGCGAGGAACTGACGGGGCTCCCGACCCACACCATCGTCGGCGGCGAGGTCGTCGTCGAGGACGGCCAGTTGCAGGTCGAGAAGGGCGGGCGCTCGTATCTCCCCCGCTACGCCGACGGCGTCCCGATGGACTGAGTGCCGACGGCGGGTGTCGTCGCCCGACAGTTGCGAGCGTGTGGTCCGTTCGTGCCGTAGTGCAGTCGCTTCGTTTGTTCTATCCGGCGTGTTGTTTCACTCTGAGAAAAGCTCTTGTAGAGCGAACCCTACCGTGTGGTATGGGAACGAACGTCCCGGTCAACGCGATCGAGACCACGCTGACGGTCGCCGAGGCGCTCGAGGAGTACGACAGCGTCGGTGTCTCGGAGCTCGCGACGGCGGTCGACCTGCCCCGGAGCACGGTGTTCAACCACCTGAAGACTCTGGAACAGAACGACTACGTGGTCAACGAAGGCGGCTCGTACCGACTCAGCTGTCGCTTTCTCAAACTGGGGGCGAAAGCGCGGTCGTACCACGACGTCCATCGGGTCGCCCGCGGGGAGATCAACAGACTCGCCGAGGAGACTGGCGAGATGTCGGCGCTGCTCGTCGAGGAGCACGGTCTCGGCGTGTTCCTCCACCGTGCGGAGGGCGAACAGGCGGTCCACATCGACAGCTACACCGGCCAGCGCATCCACCTCCACGGCGCCGCGCTCGGGAAGGCCATCCTGGCGTCGCTCCCTCGCGAACGGGTCGACGAGATCGTCGACAGGCGCGGCCTCCCGGCGCTGACGGAGAACACGACCACCGACCGCGAGGACCTCGCACAGGAACTCGACGATATCGCCGAGGCGGGCGTCGCCTTCGACGACCAGGAGCGACTGGCCGGCCTCCGGAGCGTCGCCGTCCCCATCACCGACGGCGACAGGGTACTGGGGTCGGTGAGTATCGCCGGTCCGACCAGTCGCGTCCAGGACGAGCGTTTCCGCGAAACGTTCCCGTCGAAACTCCGTGACGTCGCCAACGTCATCGAACTCGACCTGACCTACTCCTGACGACACCCGGCCGGCACGAGGCCCTCTGCCCCGACCCGCAACCCGGAATGTCGCTGCTCGCGGAATCCAGGGAGAGTGTCCCCGCGCCACGCCGACGCCCGGGCTGTCCCCGGAGAGCGTCACCGGGATCACGGCGACACTCGTGGCGTCCCCGGAGAGTGTCACCGGCATCATGGCGACACTCGTGGCATCCCCGGAGAGTGTCACCGGCGTCACGTCGACAGACCAGTCCGACTGTTTCTCAGAACTAATTTCCCTCATCGCGGGATACGGGCGGAAACCGGGCCACGCGACTGCAGTAATTACAGTGTTATACGTGTAAGTATCGCTCTATCTGACAGTCTCGGCAGTCTCAGCGTCTCAGACAGTCTCCCCGGTCCCGGGCCGCTGGCGTCCCGGTGGCGACGCGCTATCAGCTTCCTTCCCCCGTAAGGCACTCCCTTCTGACCACCGGATCGGTCTCGCTACCCGCATTGCCGGCGGTTTCCGACGAGGTCGTCGAATTTCCCGTGAGTTGGTACCACAGTACGTGCCTGATACGTCAATGAAGGACAATCGTTCTGTGATACGGGACAGATCCGACCCCGGAGCGGTCGAACGGCGCGCGGCGGGTGGCGATCCGGGAGCGTGGGAAATCGCGTTCGGAGTGGTGTGTAGATCCGGCGTGTGACGCCTGCTATCTAAATATACCGACGCTTTCGGAAACCGAAACCGGACGCTGAATCCGAACCTGAACCGAGAGTCGAAGCGGAAACGGCACCGGGGTGATCGGACCGCCCGGGAGGGCCGGCGGCCGGACCGGGGTGAGGACGGCGCTACGTCTCTTTGAACGCGACGCAGCGAGAGACGCTGGACTCGCCGCCGCGGAACCGCCAGGGGAAGGTGCCGATCTGGACGCGTTCGCCGAGCAGTTCCTCGGGGACCTGCGCGTTCTCGACGTGGACGATACCTTCGGGGAATAGTTCGGTGTGCATGAGCTGGTAGCCCTCGGGCGGGAACACCTCGTCAAGGTCGTCGACACCGAAGTGCTCGCGGGCCTCTCTGGCGAGTTCCGGACGGATGTCGCGGACGACGGTGTTCATCGGGTGGTCGGCGCTCCCGCAGTCGAGCAACAGGTAGTTCAGGTCCATCTCCTTGCACCACTCGGCGAACTCGGCGTTCGGGCCGGGGTGCTTGCAGAAGAACTTGTGCGGGTCGGCGTTCTCGCGGTGATAGGCGTACTTCTGGTAGCCGGTGTGGATGAAGAGGATGTCGCCCTCGCGGACGTCGGCTGCCTCCTCGATCATGTCGCTGGTGTAGACGTCGTAGTCCCCGACCTCGTCGGAGATGTCCGCGACGACGGCGTCGCCGACGAGTTCGTCCAGGGACATGTCCGCGATGTCGCGCCCGTGGGCGACGAAGTGGCGCTCCCCGTCGAGGTGGGTGCCGGTGTGGTTCATGAACTCGATCTTCTGGCCGTTGACCTTCTCGGTGTCGAGGCTCTTCTCGTACCACACCTTCGGGTTGTCGTAGGTCGGCCAGGCCGGCGTGTCCGTCGACCACGGCTGGGTCAGGTCGTACATCTCGTAGCCGTCTAACATGCACCCCTTCAGACCACCGGCGAACGAATAAAGCTTGGGACGAACCCACACACCACGATTCGCAACCGTCGCTCCGGTGGTGTCCCCTTCGTCACTTCGCCATCGATCCGTCCCGGTGACAGCCGGGACCGCTCGTCGGGCCCCAAAACTGACTTTGCCACGGGGACACACACCTGACGCCATGAGCGAGATGGAGGCGGTGGTCTGTCACGACTGGGACGGGAACCTGTCTGTCGAATCCGTCCCCGTCCCCGAGCCCGCGCCCGGCGAGGTCCGCGTCGCGGTCCGGGCCTGTGCCGTCACGCGAACTGTCGAGAACGCCATCCAGGGTGGACTCGACGACGACCCTGCCCTGCTCCCCCGGGTCCCGGGCCACGAGTTCGCGGGAGTCGTCGACGCCGTCGGCGAGGGGGTGACCGCGCTCACTCCCGGCGACCGGGTCCTCGCGTACTTCTACCTGCACTGTGGGAGCTGTGAGGCCTGCCGCCGGGGCGAGCACAACCAGTGTGGGAACTTCGGCGGGTGGTACGGCGTCAGTCGCGAGGGCGCCTACGCCGAGTACGCGACGCTCCCGGTCGAGAACGCCCTCCCGATGCCCGAGGAACTCTCCTTCCCGGCGGCGGCCATCGCCGCCGACGGCCTGGCGACGCCGCTGCACGTCTGTGAGCGCGCGGACGTGAGCGACGACGATACGGTCCTCGTGATCGGCGCTGCCGGGCGGGTCGGTGTCCACCTTTCCCAGCTCGCCGAGCGCCGCGGTGCGCGCGTCCTGGCCGCCGACGTCGACGCGGACCGACTCGACCACGTAGACGGCGTCACCACCAGTGCAGTCCAGCCGATCGACGCCAGCGAACCCGAGTTCGCCGAGCGACTGCGCGCCGCCACGCACGCGGGGGACGGACCGACGGTCGTCGTGGACACCGTCGGCGACCTGCCGACGCTGGAGGCCGCCTGGGACGCCCTCGCGATGGGCGGGCGCGTCGTCACGCTGACCACCCACCACGAGCGGTCGCTGGCGCCGCTGCTGAAGGAGTTCGTCGTGACCGAGAGCACACTCATGGGGTCGCGCTACGCGACGAAAGACGAGGTCACGAGAGCGACGCGACTGCTCGCCGACGGCCGCATCGAACCGGTCGTCCGCCGTGAAATCGGACTCGCCGACGTGCCGGCCACCCACGAAGCCATCCGGGCCGGCGAGACGTTCGGCACGACGATTCTGACCCCCTCGTGACCGTTCGGCACAGACTCCCCGCCCCGGGGCAAGGTTTACAGTCGTCTCGTCCGATGCTAGTGGCATGTCAACGAGTGACTCGCTGGGACGGGGAGTACTGCGGTCTGTCGTCGGACCATGAAGCCGGCACCGTTCGAGTACCACCGACCCGAAACGGTCGCGGAGGCGACGGACCTCCTCGCCGACCTCCCCGAGGCGGAGCTGATGGCGGGCAACCAGTCACTCGGCATCGTGATGGCCAACCGGCTGGCCACGCCCGACCACATCGTCGACATCAACGGGATCGACGAGATCCAGTACGTCGACGCCGACGGGGAGGCCGTCGAAGTGGGCGCGCTCGTCCGCCATCGCGACCTGGCGGCGTCGGACGTCCTCGCCGCGCGACTCCCGATGCTCCCGGAGGCGGCCGACCAGATCGCCGGGCCGGTCGTGCGCAATCGGGGGACTCTCGGCGGGAGTATCGGCGAGGCCGACCCCGCCGGAAACTACCCCTGCGTCCTCGTCACGCTCGGGGGCGAACTCGAACTCGCCGCCGCGTCCGGTCGTCGGAGCGTCGACGCCGCCGACTACTTCGTCGCCTACATGACGACCGCCATCGAGGCGGACGAACTCGTCACGAACGTCCGGTTCCCGACAGAGCCGTACCCGCCCGAGCGCACCGGGATGGCCTTCCTCGAACAGAAGCCGGACGCCCAGACGTGGCCGACACTGAGTGTGGCCGCGGCCGTCCGCGTCGACGACCCCGACGCAGCGGCGCCGGTCGTCGAGCGGGCACGTGTCGGCCTCGCCAACGCGGCGGACGTCCCCCTCCGGGCCCCCGACGCCGAACGCGAGGTCGAGGGCGAACCCGTCTCCGAGGGGGTACTCGACGCCGCGGGCGAGGTGGCCTACGACGCGGTCGAACCCCAGCCGGAGCTGCACGCCGACGTGACCTACAAACGCGAACTCGCCCGCGAGTACACGAAACGCGCCCTCCGGACGGCCTACGAGCGCGCGACGACGTGACCCGCGTGACCGCCCCGCCGCGGGTTCCGGGATCACATTTAAGCCTGTCCCTCTCCACGATGTGTGTGTTCATCGACCATGAGTGCCGATAACACACCGGGCGTCGAGGAGCGGCCGACGCGTGAGGTCTCCCTGACGGTCAACGGGGAAGACCTGTCCGCGTCGGTCGAACCGCGCCTGAAACTCTCGGATTTCCTCCGCCAGCACGCCGACTGCCGGGGGGTACGGGTCGGCTGCGAGCACGGCGTCTGTGGCGCCTGCACCGTCAGCGTCGACGGCGACCTCGTCAAGAGCTGTCTGATGTACGCCGTCCAGACCGACGGGAGCCGGGTCCGCACCGTCGAGGGACTGGCCGAGGACGGCTCGCTCCACCCCATCCAGGAGGCCTTCCACGAGGAACACGCCCTCCAGTGTGGCTTTTGCACGAGCGGGTTCGTCATGTCCACCGAGGCCCTCCTCGCGGAGAACCCCGACCCCTCCCGCGAGGAGATGGAGTCCCACCTCTCGTCGAACATCTGTCGGTGCACCGGGTATCAGAACATCTACGACGCCGTCGAGCGGGCGGCCGACCGCCTGGGGGACCTCGATGTCGACGCCTGACTCCGCGAGCGAGACCGAGACCGAGGGCGAAGCGGCGGCCGCCGAGGAGCGGTTCGTCGGCACCGGACTCGAACGCGTCGAGGACCGGCGCATCCTCACCGGCGAGGCCGAGTACATCCACGACGTCACGCCCGAGGCGTGTCTGGAGATGGGCCTGCTCCGGACGACACACGCGTTCGCCGATATCGTGGCGATCGACGCGAGCGCGGCGCGGGACCACCCCGACTGCGAACTCGTCCTCACCGGCGAAGACGTCGCGGCAGCGTACGAACCGATGCCCTGCGGACTGAACGGCCTCTCGGAGTGGTCGCTGGCGCGTGATACCGTCAGATTCGTCGGCGAGCCGGTGGCGCTGGTCGTGGCGGCCGACCGCTACGTCGTCGAGGACCTGGTCGACCTGATCGACGTCGAGTACGATACCCGCGACCCAATCGTCGACCCCATCGAAGCCCGCCGGGACGAGCGGCTCGTCCACGACCAGATCGACACGAACGTCCCCGACGGGGAGACCCTGGAGTTCGGCGCCGTCGACGACGCGTTCGCGGCCGCGGACAACGTCCTCGAAAACCAGTACTCGTGGGGACGCATCTCCGGGGTGCCCCTGGAGACGGCGGGCGTCGTCGCCGAGTACGACACCGAGACCGACAGCTTCGACATCGACTGCAACATCCAGTTACACACGCTCGTCGACGACACCGTCTACGAGCCGCTGGGGTACGACCCCGACGACGTGCGACTCAACGTCCCGCCGGACGTCGGCGGGAGCTACGGGACGAAGATCGCCATCCACCGCTACTGCGCGCTGGCGGCGATGGCCAGCCAGCAACTCGACGGCCGGCCGGTCAGGTTCGTCGAGGACCGTATCGAGAACCTCCAGGGCGGGGACATGCACTCCTCTGACCGGGAGTACCTGATGCGCATGGCCTACGACGACGACGGTACCATCCGCGCGCTCGACGTCAACTTCGTCGACGACTTCGGTGCCTACCCGCGATACCCCGTCAACCAGACGCTCAAACCCCTCTCGGTCGTCTCGAACGCCTACGACGTCCGCGACGTGCGGTACAACTACGAGATCGTCCTCACGAACAAGACGGCCCAGACCGCCTACCGCGGGTTCGGCGTCGACCCCCACCTCTACGCGCTCGAAACCGCGGTCGACGAGGCCGCCGCGGATCTGGGGATGGACCCCTACGAGTTCCGCCAGCGCAACCTCGTCCAGCCCGACCAGCAGCCCTACCGGCTCCCGACGAAGAACGTCTACGACTCGGGTGACTACCCGGCGGCGCTCGCCCGCATCCGCGAGATCGTCGAAGAACGCGAGGAGACCGAGGGCGGCCTGCTCGACCCCGACGTCGTCGAGCGCCGCCGCGAAGCGGGGAAATACCGGGGCGTGAGCTACACCGTCCACATCGAACCCGGAGTGAGCGGCGCGGACTGGACCGACCGCCAGCGCTCGGACCGCGACGCGCTCGCCGACCGCGATATCGAGGACGTGGCGGAACTCCCCGAACACCTCCGCTGTGTGGTCGACGACGACGGCACCGTCCGCGCGTCGCTCGCGACCGACTCCTCCGGGCAAGGCCACCAGACGCTGGTCAAACAGCTGCTGGCGGACGAACTGAGCGTCCTCCCGAGCGACATCGAGGTCGACTACCTCGACAGCGTCGACGCCCCCACCGAGTACGGCAGTGCAGCCTCGCGGATGGCGGTCATGCTCTCGGGCGCGGCCGAGGGGCTGGCGGCGACACTCACCGACAACCTGGAGGAACTCGCCGCCGACCACTGGGGTGTCGCCCCGGAGGCAGTCACCTACCGCGAGGGAGCCGTCGAGCGTGACGACGGCGACGAGCACCTCGCGCTCGCCGACCTGGCGTCGCTCGACCGGGACACCGACCCCGACGACCGGCTGACGCGAGCCAGCTACGACTACCAGCACCCGGCACTCGACCACGAGGCTTTCGACGAGGCGTTCGCACAGAAACTCCCCGTCTACCCGACGGCCGCCTTCGCCGCCAACGCCCCCATCGTCGAGGTGGACGTCGAGACCGGTGCGGTCGAGGTCCTGAAGTTCTACTCGCTCCGGGACTGTGGGACACAGCTCAACCCGATGATAGTCGAGGGCCAGGCTGCCGGCGGCCTCGCCCAGGGCATCGGCGCCGCCCTCCAGGAGGAGTTCGCCTACGACGACGCCGGCCAGCCACAGGCGGTGACGCTGTTCGATTACCTCCTCCCGTCGACGAAGAAGACCCCCGAGATGGTCCTCGAACACACGGAGACGCCGTCACCGTTCACCGCGACCGGCGCGAAAGGCACCGGCGAGGGCGGGATGATCGACGGCCCCGCGAGCGTCGCCACCGCCATCAACCGCGCGCTCGAACCCTACGACGTCGTCGTCGACCGCATCCCCGCCACGCCCAACCGCGTCCGGCAATGGCTCCGTGAGTCGTAGACGCCGTCGCCGCCCGTAGACGCCACCGGTAGCGCCCTTTTCGTCCGACGCTCCCGGTCCCGTCCGACGTCCTGGTTCGACCACGACGAACCGACAGTCCCACAGGTGCCCCGGAGCGAGCGGGTCGCTCGACCGCTCCCCGAGTACGTCCCAGAACTATATGTTCGAATATATACTATAGAAATAGAAACTTCTGTATCCAGAGATGCGAAACCGGTTCCCCCTCCGAAGACGGACGAAGACCGACGAAGTTACCGTATTTACGCCACAAAACGCCTTCATCCGACGATACAGGCATCGAGTGTGTCACCGGAGTGGTCACCGACTCTGGAACGACACCCCTGGTCGACGGATTCACGAAACTGCCTTCGAAGGACGAAATACGGTCTCTCTAAGGCACTCAGAGATATTTTCGCTCACTCGGCCCGTGACGGGCTCTCGCTGGCAGTCGAACGAACGAGTGGCTCACCAATCGTGATATATAAATATCATATTCGAATTTTTCTCAGACAGATATTACAGCAATCGCCCGGTGTCTGCGGCCGTTCTACACCGGTTCGATGCGACCGACGTTCGCGGCGACCCGACCGGCAGTCTCGTACTCCCCGTCGTCCGTCCGGCGCATGATGCGCCCCTCGACGTCGTCGCGGGGGTCGGGCACGTCGAAGAGACCCGAGCCACAGACGACGTCGCCGTCGTGGACGGCCCACGTCTCGATCACTTCGTGGGGTTCACCGGGGTAGGAGACCCGTTCCCAGTCGCGGCCGAAGTTCGTCGACTCGAACAGCGCCACCTCGTGGCCGTCCTCGACCCACGCGGGCGGGGCCTCCTCGCCGCCGCCGAAGTAGACCCGCCCGTCGTGGACGAACACCCGGCGGATGTACGAGAAGTTCGTGTCGCCGTCGATGCGTTCCCAGGAGTCACCAGCGTCGACAGTCCGCCAGAGGCCGCCCTCGCCGACGGCGTGGCCGAGGCCGATCGCTTCGAGGTTGTGGTCGAGATACCCCGTCGCCGCGAGCCAGACGTCCTCGGTGATCGGCAACACCTGGTGGATGTCGTCGACGATAGTGTCACGGCGGTCCTGCCAGGTCTGTCCGCCGTCCATGCTGAGGTGGATCCCGCCGGCCTCGACGCCCGCGATCAGCTGGTCGGGGCGACCAGGGACGGTCTCGAGCGCCCGGAGGCGAGCGTAGTGAGGGTCGATCGGTGACTCCCAGTGGCCACGCGAGGGGAGGTCGCGAAAGCCCTTGCACTCGTGCCAGGTGTCGCCGCCGTCGACCGACCGATAGAGGTAGGGGTCGTTCGTCCCCGCGTAGAGGGCGTCGTCGGTCCCGAGTATCGACCACACTTCGCTCTCGCCGGCGTGCCAGAACCGGTCGCCCAGCGGCACACCCAGGTCGACCCACGTCTCGCCGCCGTCCCGCGAGCGATACGCGCCGTCGGTCGAGGCGACGAAAACGCCGTCGAAGGCGTCGAACGTCCGTATCCCCGTGACCATCCCACAGTCGAGCACTCGCTCTGACTCCTCGCGCTCGAACGGCACGTCTTCGACGCGATAGAGTCCCTCGTCGGTGCCGATTAGCAGTGCCATACGACAACAGACCGCGCGTTCCACAATAAACGTTAGTTATGGATGGGCAAAACGGGGACGACGGTCGGTCTCAGCCGTGTTCGATGTGAATTCGAGTTCGTTGGCCGCCGCGAGCACGAAGTCCGGGAGTTCCGCTTCCAGTCGGTCGCTCTTGAGTCGCGTCGCGGGCCCCAAGAGACCGATCGCACCGACGACGCGGTCGTCCTGCTCCAGTACCGGCGCGCCGATAGCGTGGACACCCGCCGTCGACTCCTCGCGGTCGAGGGCGTAGCCGCGCTCGCGGACCGTCGCGAGGTTCGCTCGGAGTTCGTCGGCGTCGGTGATCGTGTTCGGTCCGGGCCCGACCAGATCCATCGAGTCGAGGCGGTGTTCTCGTTCGGATTCAGTAATAGCGGTGGAAGTATCCGATCCACCGGTCGAGACGGACAGCGACACGAAGACAGTCGACACCGACCGCTACAGTACGGATACCCGAAAGAACAGTATTTAGACGTATAAGAATAGAGAATAGACAGTGATCGTATACTACGGTACCGAGGCCAGTTCGCTTCGAGAAAACGCCCATATAACACACCTATAGCGCCCGAAAAGGCGTATCTCTCACTATTACGTCCGATAGAGACGTATCGGTGTCGGCCACTCGATATCGCTCGATATATCTATATATTCACTTTAGAGCTATCTGCTGACCTGTTCACCTGAAGGCCGCAAATCTTATAATTTATTAACCAAAATTAAATATGATAATAATATATTCGATATTAGAGCAGGGGAGAAGCTATCGAGAGCGGCGAGCGATCCGTAGTGAGCCTGTGCCGGGAGAGTATCCGGATATCGGGGCGGTGAGAGTCGAACAGAAGACCTTTGGAAGGGACACGAGTACTAGTTGGCAATGGCACAGGACAGCGGCAACGAACCGGACAACAAGGTCGAACGGGTGATCCGGAACTACGGGCTCGAGGACCTGGGGGCGGAACTCGAACGCCGCTGGCTGGGGGAGGGCTACGAGCGACAGAGTCTGCGCGACCTCGCGGACCACTTCAACCGGCGGGTACTGGAGAGCGCGCTGAACGAGGCGGGGGTCGTCACGCTCCAGGGGGAGCTGTCGAACACGTACGAGCTGCTGACGGGAGACGACGTCACCGAAGGCGCGCGGGTTCAGGCGCGCAACAGGCTCGAACGGGACGGCGTCGACGTCGAGGCGCTGCTGAACGACTTCGTGAGCCACTACGCCATCCACACCTATCTCCGGGACTACCGGGAAGTGGAGTACCCCGCCGGCGACGACCAGGACCAACTCGAGAAGTCCGTCGAGACGATCCAGCGACTCACCAGTCGGCTGACGGCCGTCACTCGCCGGAACGTCGAGAACCTCCGCTCGACCGAGCGCCTCGACGTCGGGCCCGTCGACGTGATCACCGACGTTCAGGTGGTCTGTGAGGACTGTGGCCGCCAGTACGACGCCGTCGAACTCGTCGAACGCGGCGCCTGCGAGTGCAGGCGACCCGAACCCGACGACGAGTGACCGGCGGTTCGCCGCCACTGCCGTTCTCCGAGCGAGACTGCGCGCCAGAACCCGTGCCCCGAACGGAGAGATCCGGCGGAGACCGCTGGGGGACACACGTTTAATACGCCAGAGCCCAGGTTCCGGCATATGCCGAAGATAGCCTTCGTCGGAGCCGGGAGTATGGTGTTCGCGACGACACTCGTCGGGGACGTCCTCTCGTTCGAGACGCTCGAGGACAGCCACATCGCGTTGATGGACATCGACGAACACCGTCTCGACCAGACCCGCCGGGTCGCCGAGGCGATCGTCGACAACGAGGACCTGGACGCGACGGTCGAAGCGACGACCGACCGCCGCGAAGCGCTCGATGGGGCGGACTACGTCCTCAACATGATCAACGTCGGCGGGACCGAACCGTTCGAAAACGAGATACGCATCCCCGAGTCCTACGGCGTCGAACAGGCCATCGGCGACACGATCGGCCCGGGCGGGATCTTCCGTGGCCTGCGGACGATCCCGACACTGCTCGACATCGCCCGGGATATGGAGGAGCTGTGTCCCGACGCGCTCTTGCTCAACTACACCAACCCGATGTCGATCCTCTGTACGACGCTGTTCGAGGCGACCGACGTCGACGTCGTGGGCCTCTGTCACTCGGTGCCCCACACGGCCACCGCCATCGCCGACTACGTGGGCGTCCCGGCCGAGGAACTGGAGTACTGGGTCGCCGGCATCAACCACGTCGCGTGGTTCCTCGAAGCGACACACGACGGCGAGAGCGTCTACCCCGCCCTCCGGGAGGCGATGGACGACCCCGACACCTACGAGCGCGACACGGTCCGCTTCGAGATGCTCCGTCACTTCGGCTACTTCCCCACCGAGTCCTCGCATCACATGTCCGAGTACGTCCCCTACTTCCGGACCGAGGCGGAGACCATCGAGGAGATGACGGGCACCGACTACGCCGAGCGGATGCCGACCGCGACCTACCTGGAGGGGTGGCAGGAACGGTCCGAGAAGCGCGACGACCCCGATCTGGACGTCGACCTCGACGCAGTCGGCGCCGAACGCTCCGAGGAGTACGCCTCGCGGTTGATCCACTCGATAGAGACGGACACGCCGCGCCGGCTGAACCTCAACGTCTCCAACGAGACGGACGCGATCGGGAACCTGCCGACCGACGCCTGTGTCGAGGTACCCTGTCTGATCGACGGGGCGGGCGTCCATCCGTGTTCGGTGGGTGACCTCCCGGCGTCGGTCGCCGCGTTCCCGCAACGCCACGCGACTGTCAACCGGCTTGCCGTCGAGGGGGCACTGGAGAACGACCGCCAGAAAGTCCACCAGGCGGTGAAACTGGACCCGCTGACCGGCGCGGTCCGTACGCTCGAAGAGGCCCACGAGATGACCGAGGAACTCATCGAAGCCAACGCCGCGTACCTGCCCGACCTGCACTGACCGGGTCGAACCGCCGATCGCCGGCCGCCGCCCGCGCTCGCCTGTCGACCACCGCGAACGAGACAACCGTTCGGGCTGACGAACTCCGGCCGACGAGAGAGCGTGACACCCGTTCGATCGCCGAAGATCACGCCGAATCGGACCGGAGCCAGACGGCCATCGACCCGGGGTCGCGGTTGTCCCAGGCGTAGTAGGGCACCGTCGAGAGCGCGGTCGATTCGACGTCGGTCTCCTCGTCGGGCCGGTAGAGTTGTCCGTCCCAGCCGCTCGTGTCGGGGACGACCGCGTCCGTTTCGATAGCCGTCACGCCCCCGAGCAGGTCGGATTCGTGGTCGACGGTCACGTCGCCGCCCGCGTCGACGGCGTACTGGTGGAGCGGGCGGTCGTTGTCGACGGCCTCGGCACAGTAGACTAGCGGAGCCCGCCAGAGTGCGACACGTCCAGCGTCGGCCTCGACGGCCGGGTGGGCACGAAGCAGTTGGGTCTCCTGCTCGAAGTCGAGTGCGACCGTCTCGCCGTCCCAGTCGTGTTCGAGGCGGACGTACCCCGCCCCGTTGTGCCTGATCTCCCCGCCGTCGACGGTGACGGTCGCCTCCTCACACCACTCGGGGATCCGGAGGTTGACCGGGACGACCCCGTCGGTCTCGACTTCGATTTCGACCGAGCCGTCCCAGGGGAGCGCGCTCGACTGTGTGAGTTCGACCTCGCTCCCGTCGACGGTCGTCTCCAGGGTGCTCCCGACGTACTGGTCGACGTAGAGTTCACCCTCGACCGCCGAGTAGCAATACTGCCCGAGCGAGGCGAACAACCGGGCGGCGTTGGGCGGGCAACAGGCACACGTGAACCAGCCCTTGCGGTGGTGGTCGCCCGCACTCGCGAGCGGGTTGACGTAGAAGAATTCGGTGCCGTCCATCGACACACCCGCCAGGAAGCCGTTGTACAGCGTCCGCTCTATCAGGTCGGCGTACTTCGGGTCGGTGGTGTGCTCGAACAGACGCTGGTTCCAGAAGATGCTCCCGATGGCAGCGCACGTCTCGGCGTAGGCCGTCTCGTTGGGCAGGTCGTAGTCCTCGGTAAAGCCCTCGTGGGCGTGCGCCGGTCCGATACCGCCCGTGACGTACATCCGCTTCGTGGTCATGTTCTCCCAGAGGCGTTCCATCGCCGCCCACAGTTCCTCGTCGCCGGTCTCCGCGACCAGGTCCGTCACGGCGGCGTAGAGGTACATCGCCCGCACCGAGTGGCCCTCCGTCGTGGTCTGTTCGCGGACCGGCGCGTGGGCCTGGGCGTAACTGCCGTCGTACTCGCCGCCCTCGACGAAGAGGTTCGCGTCCTCGTTCATGAACTCGTCGCCGCGACCCTGGGGCAACTCGCTGTAGGCGTGGCCGGCGATCTCCTCGAGGTGGGCCGTCTCCCAGGCCAGTCGGTCGTCGTGGCCCCGCAGGTCCACGAAGTACTGCGCGAGGTCGAGATACCGCTGTTCGTCGGTGACTCGCGAGAGTTTGACCAGCGCGAGTTCGATCTCTTCGTGACCGGGCACGCCGTCGATTTCCTCGCCGAAGACGTCGTCGACGTGGTCGGCGAATCCCCTGGCGACGTCGAGCAGCGACTCCTCGCCGGTCGCCTCGTAGTGTGCGACCGCGGCCTCGATGAGGTGGCCGCCACAGTAGAGCTCGTGCATCAGGTGGAGATTCGTCCACTTGCCGTCCGGTTCGACCAGCTGGAAGTACGTGTTCAGGTAGCCGTCCGCTTCCTGTGCGGCGGCGACCAGGTCGATCACCTCGTCGACGCGCTCACGCAGGGTCTGGTCCTGGTCTCCGTCCTCGCCCGCATCCCCGTCTTCGCCTTTCGCGAGTTCGTAACTCGCCGCTTCGAGCCACTTGTAGGCGTCACTGTCCTGGAACCACATCCCGCTGAACCCGCCCTCTGCGCCCTCGGCCGCCCGGCGGAAGTTCTCCAGGGCTCCCGACTCCTCGAGTTGGTCGTACTGATACTCGACGGTGACCTCGCGGTTCCTGTCGATCCACGGCGACCAGAAGTCGTCGTCTATCTCGACGGCACTGATGTCTACGGAATACTGTGAGAGCGTCACTGGTGAGACGACGATAAGACCGAGAGCAATTTATAACTGTAGGCTCCGGAAATCGGTCGGACCGAGCTGGTTACCCGACCGAGACCATCGAATTTGACAGAACCGTGGTCGGCAAACCCCCACGATACGCAGAGACCCACGAACGGTTTCGACTCTCGAATCCCCCGAGACGACACCCGTCCAGCCACGGCCGTCCCAACCCGTGGCGCCACGGGTGGTCTAACCTCCAATCTCGGAGAGCGCAGTCACGACGAGCACCGGACAGACATATTCTCAGGCGATACTTCCCTCTCAGAGATAACACCATTAATTATTTAGTAAAGAGCGCGGTAGTCTCTCCCATGTCTGGTGATGACAACCATTTCGGTGACATGGATCGGCGCCGATACCTCGAAGCGGTCACGGTGGCGGGGCTCGCGGGGGCTGCGGGCTGTACAGGAAACGGTGGCGACGGCGGCGATGGTGGCGATGGCGGCGGTGGCGACGGCGGAGACGGCGGCGATGGCGGCGGTGGCGACGGCGGAGACGGTACCAGCGGCGACGGCGGATCGGGACCGAACTACGGGGACTACCAGGACGTTTCGGTGACGTTCGCGACGAGTTCGCTGTATACGGAGCCGTGGAACGACCTGGCGTCGACGTTCACCGACGAGACGGGGATCGAGGTGAACGTAACCTCCTACGCCCAGAGCGAGATGCTCACCAAGTTGCAAAACCAGTTGCGCGCCCAGCAGGCGGAGTTCGACGCGTTCATCTCGGACGTGATCTGGACGGGGACGCTGATGGACCCCGGATGGTCCGAGCCCCTGGAGGAGTACATGAACGACTCCTCGCTGGCGATGGAGGGCTACGACTACGACGACCACCTGGACGTGTTCGCGACGAACTACGGCCAGTGGAACGGGACGACCTACGGACTGCCGTGGTACGGCGACACGATGAAACTCGTCGTGCGCAAGGACGTCCTCGAAGAGCACGCCGAGGAGTTCAACGCGAATCACGACTTCGACATCATGCCGCCGTTCCCGGACGGCTACGAGAACTACCAGCAGTTCAACGAGGTCGCCCGGTTCATGCACGAGAAAGGCTGGGAGATGGGCCTCGAAGGACGCCGCGGCTGGAACATCGTCTACTACTACCCCAACCGCTTCTCGGCGGAGACGGGCGAAGCGAGCATGCTCGACGACGACGGCAACTCGCGACTCGGGTCGGACGGCGCACAGAGCGCGCTCCAGATCTACGTCGACCAGGTCGAGTGGGCGCGCAATCCCCTCTCCAGTGGGTACACCCAGAGTCGTGACCAGTTCCTCAACGGCGACACCTGGGCCGTCGAGCAGTGGGGCACCGCGACCTCGAAGTTCATCGACGAGTACGGCTGGGAAGACGGCGTCCGCGTCACCCTGACACCGGGCGGGTACCCCGACCTCGGTGGCTGGGGGATCCTCGTCAACTCCTTCTCCGACCAGGACCGCAAGGACGCCGCGTTTCTGTTCGCCCAGTGGGCCACCTCCAAGGAGATGGACAAGTACGCCATGCGCGAACACGGCGTCACGCCGACGCGGGCCTCGTCGTTCACGGACGAACTCAAAGAGCAGGCCCCCCAGCTCAACTACCAGGACCCCGAGGCCAACCCCGGTATCAAGACGCTGTCGCTGCGGCCACGCAACCCCAACTACCAGGAACTGGGTGACACGATGCAGACCCGCATCAGCGAGGCCCTCTCGGGCAGCGCGGGGGTCGAGGAGACCATCACGACGATCCACGACGAGTGGCAGAGCATCATGAGCAACTGACCGCGAGGCCGAAATGAGCACAGCAGACTCCACGTCGGGCTGGCGAGAGACGGTGCGTCGCCGACTGGCCGACGAGTGGACGATCGCCTGGCTGTTCGTCCTCCCGGCGATCGCCTTGCTGGCCGCCGTGGCCATCTACCCGTTCCTGCAGATGATCTACGACAGCGTCTTCTCGTTCAGCCAGGCCGGCCAGCGCGAGGCGTTCGTCGGCGTCGAGAACTTCGTGCGCGTGCTCTCTGACAGCCGCTTTACGGGCGCGGTCAGTTTCACCCTGATCTTCGTCCTCATCGTCGTCAGCGTCGAGTTCCTCCTCGGACTCGGGATCTCCCTGCTCATCTACAGCCCCTACGTCGAGCGTCGTCAGCTGTTCGTCGTGTTGAGCCTCCCGCCGATGATGCTCAGTCCGGTGATCGCGGGGCTCACCTGGCGGATGCTGTTCAACGTCGAGTACGGACTCGTCAACCACCTGTTCGGACTCAACATCGACTGGATCGCCGGCCGTCCCTGGGCGGCGGCGGCGATCGTCGTCACCGACGTCTGGATGTGGACGCCGCTGTTCGTCCTCGTCTTCGCCTCGACGCTACAGGCGATCCCGAAGGTGTACTACGAGGCCGCCGAGGTCGACGGGATGGGTCGGTGGCAGCGCTTCAAGTGGATCACGTTCCCGCAGATGCGTACCGCCATCGTCATCGTCCTCCTGCTCCGGGTCGTCCGGGCGTTCAAGGTCTTCCCGAAGATCCAGGTGTTGACCCTGGGCGGTCCGGGTTCCTACACGGAATCGATCGCGATGATCACCTACAACTACGGGTTCAAGTTCTTCGACCTCGGCCGGGCGAGCGCCGCGGGCGTCATCTACTGGTTCGTGATGTTCGTCGCGGCGTTCCTGATATTCAGGGCCGTCGCCGAGGACCTCATCAGCCCGGAGGACAGCTAGATGAACCTGAACGACTCCAACGACTACGCCCAGACACTCGTTCGGGGGAGCGTCGTCGTGCTCCTGGGACTCTGGCTGGCGTGGATCTGGCTGCCCATTCTGTGGGACCTCTTTACGGGCGTCTCCGTGAATCCCCAGACCGACCCGCCGACGCTGATCCCACGGGAGTTCACGCTCGAACACTACGTCAACGTCGTCCAGGAGGAGGACATCCTCATCTACATCCGCAACAGCACGGTCGTCACGACGGTCAGCACCGCGGTTTCGGTGGCCGTCGGTGCGCTGGCGGCCTACTCGCTGACTCGCTGGGACCCCGGCGACGGCCAGGTGAGTTTCTTCGCGCTCTCGATGCGATTTCTCCCGCCGATCGCCGTCGCGATCCCGATCTACACGATGTTCGTCGGCTTCGGCTGGATCAACAGCTGGCGGGCGCTCATCGTCGCCTATCTCACTATCGGCATCCCGATCTCGACGTGGATCATGCTGATATTCTTCCAGAAGATCCCGATCGAACTGGAGGAGGCGAGCCGGGTCGACGGCTGGTCGCGCATCCAGACCTGGCGCCGCGTCGTGTTGCCGCTGGCAGCGCCGGGTATCTCCAGTGCGGCCATCCTGACGGCCATCCTCATGTGGAACGAGTACGTCCTCGCGCTGGTGCTGACGACGACGTCGGACGCACAGACCGTCCCCATCTACCTCGCGGGGTTCGTGACGACGCGTGGCGTGCTGTGGGGGCGGATGGGCGCCGCGACGATCATCGCGCTGACGCCCATCGTCGTGCTCGCGTTCGTCGCCCAGGAACGACTCGTGGCAGGGTTCACCCTCGAATGACCGAAACGATTAGGCTACTGACACAGGAGATAGCACACAATGGTACACACTGAACTCCGGGAACTGCGCAAGGAGTACGACGACGTGGTGGCGGTCGACGACGTCTCGCTGTCGCTCGACGACGGCGAGTTCCTCGTGTTGCTCGGTCCCTCGGGGTGTGGGAAGAGTACGACGCTGCGGATGATTGCGGGGCTCGAAGACGCCACGTCGGGGGAGATCGCCGTCGACGACGAGGTCGTCAACGAGCAGTCACCGGCCGAGCGGGACTTCGCGCTGGTCTTCCAGCAGGTGGCGCTGTACCCGCACATGTCCGTCTTCGACAACATCTCCTCGCCGCTGCGGGCCGCGGGCGTCGACAAGCCCACCGTCAAAGAGCGGGTTGAGTCGACCGCCGAGTTGCTCGACATCTCCGAGCTCTTAGAGCGGGACCCGGGTGAACTCTCGGGCGGCCAGCAACAGCGCGTTGCCATCGGTCGGGCGCTGGTCCGCGAGCCCAAGGCGTTCCTGCTGGACGAGCCGTTCTCGAAGCTCGACCAGAAGCTCCGTATCCAGCTCCAGAAGGAGCTCAAACAGCTCCAGGAGGAGATGAACATTACGACGGTGTTCGTCACCCACGACCAGGAGGAGGCGATGGTGCTGGCCGACCGCATCGCGGTCATGGACGCCGGCGAACTCCAGCAGATCGACACGCCCGAGAACATCTACCGGAAGCCCAGAAACCGGTTCGTGGCCGACTTCATCGGCAACCCGACGATGAACTTCTTCGAGGTCGAGGCGGGAGACGGGACCCTCCACGTCGACGGCGTCGCCTACGAGTCGGCGGACGTGCCCGGCTCTGCCGATATCATCTCGATGGCCGCACGTCCCGAGGACATCCTGGTCGAACCGGCCGAGACCGACGACGACAGGCTGGTCGCGACGGTCGACCTCGTCGAGATGCGCGGGTCGACGGCCTACTTCATCTGCCAGCTCGACGGCCGCGAACTGACGATCCTCAAGGAGGACAACGCCGCGGTCACCGAGGGCGACCGCCTCGCACTGGATTTCGACTTCGACGCCGTCAACTTCTTCGACGAAACCGGCGAACGCGTCGAACGTGCACCCGAGGCCGAAGCCTAGTCCTGCCTGTCGCCGCTCGGTTTTGTTCCGGTCGGGACGACCGCACGACGAATTCGGTGCAGCAGGTCTCGCTGGGACAGAGTGGGTGTAGGTGACGATTCGAGACAGCACAGCAGCCGCGATCGCCCTCGCAGGTCCCGCAACCGCACTCATCGCTGTGAGATGGAAGCCCTCGGCGCGCTCGCGAGTCGCTTCGCTCCTCGCTCGCGTTAGAGGCGCCACGCGCCTCGACAATGAGCGGGGAGCGAAGCGACTCGCGAGCGGCCCGAGGGCTTTCATCACTCACTGACGACTTCGGTGCTGTCTGCGGACGCACGTTCTCTCACGGCAGATCCACCTGAAACCGCTGTTAGGTACGCACCTGAATCGAACATTATCCGAACGGCTACTCGGGATCCAGACGGGTCGCAGGTCACTCTGCGCGGGGTCGGACCGGTACCACGCCAGACTCGACCGTCTCAGACCGTCCCGAGGAGGCGGTCGAGTAGCGCGGTGGCGGTCGGGTGCTCACCGTAGGCGTCGGTCACGCGGAAGGTGCAACTACAGATCCGACCCTCACCACGGTCGCGGACGACGAGCGGGCTGGACCAGTTGGCCAGCCAGCCCTCGACCGACCCGGCGTGAAGGTCGTCGCTCGAATCGAGGTCCGTGACGAGGTCGTAGGGGAAGATATCCTCGAAGGCCCAGCCGACGCGCTCGTCGGTCGCGAGCCCCGTGAAGAGCTCGCTGTCCTGGTAGAGCAACGAGGCGACGAGGTTCCAGCTGTCGGCCGCGGGGAGGTTCCGGTACTCGAAGTCGTCGGTGACCGTCCGCCCCTCGTCGTCGACCGTCTCGCCGTCGGACCCGGCCATCCGCCCGTCGGCTTCCGGAACGACGACCGCGCGGCCGCCGTCGTCGACGAACGCCGCCACGTCGTCGCTCACCTCGGTGACGACCGCGGCGTCGGCGTCGGCGACCGACTCGACGACGTCGTGGCGCTCGGCGAGCGCGTCCGCGAGGCCCGGGTCGTCGGCGTAGATAGCGTGGCCCGCCGCCTGTTCCGCCGCGACGACGAAGACGGGTTCCGAACCGGATACCGCGCGGCCGCCGGACGCCTCGCTGCCGCCGGCGTCGAACGTCACCTCGACTGTCGCGGGTTCGGTGTCGGCGTCCGCCGCGGGAGCGACCGTCGCGGCGGCCTCGAACGTGGTCGTCCCGAACCCCTCGACCGACACCTCCTGCGTGCCCTCGTCGCCGGGCGCTTCCCAGGCGAGTTCGCCCGCCAGCGGGTCGCCGGTGTCGTTGACCACGTGGACGTCGACGGGGACTTCCTCGCCAGGGGCGACGACGTGACTCGCGAGGTCGACGGAGACGAGGAGGTCGTCGTTGAGTCGGGCGAACTCCTCGGCGAAGGATTTGGGGTCGCGCAGGTAGTCGAGGATCCCGTTGAACTCCCACTCGATGTCGGAGAACTCGGTGACGACGTAGCCCGCCACCTCGTCGCGGGTGCGCATCTCCTCGACGACTCCCCGCAGCGAGACGGACTCGCGGGCCTGCCAGGCGGCGGCGAGGTCGTCGTACCCGTCGAAGACGTCGGGCAGGTCCGTCGCCTCGAAGCGGTCGTCGACGCCCTCTGGACGCTTGAGCGGGTGGTCGAGGAAGTCGTGGGTGAACCACGGTGGGTCGCCGCCGTAGTGCTCGCGGAGTTTGGGCAGGTCCGGGAAGCCCCAGGTGCCAAACTCCGAGACGAGTATCGGCGCCTCGGCCGCGGGCGTGGTCTCGACGGCGTAGTTCTCGCCGGGTTCGGCCAGCAGGTGGTCGAGGCCGTCCTCCCAGGCGCCGTGGCGGTCGGGGCTGGCGTAGTACTCGTGGTAGTCGTTGAGGTCGGTGGCGACGTGGGCCCACCCCGAGTTGTCACAGACCAGCCGCGTCGGGTCCCAGGCGCTGGCTTCCTCGTAGAACTCGGCCAGGTAATCCTGTTTCTCGACGTCGTTCCACAGGCGGCCGTCGTGGTCGGAGTAGTCCACCTGGTCTAACCCGATCCCCCACTCCTCGTTGTAGAGACTCCAGACGACGACGCTCGGACTGTTGTAGTCGCGGTCGACCAGTCGCCGGAGTTGCTCGCGGACCTCCCCCTTCGAGCGCTCGGTGTAGATGTCGGGGTTGGCGGGCTCCTCCCAGACGAGGATCCCCATGCGGTCGGCCGCCTCGACGAACGCGGGGTGGGCCGGCTTGATGTGCTTGCGGAGCATGTTGAACCCCAGATCTTTCGCGGTCTCGACCTCGTACTCGAAGAGGTTCGCGTACGCCTCGCCGAAGCGGTCGGCGTCGAACGGCCGGTAGAGCGTGTCGGGGTAGTACGCCTGGTCGAGTGCGCCGCGAATGTAGACGGGTTCGCCGTTGAGATAGAGGCGCTCGTCGTCGGTGCTGACACTGCGCATCCCGAAGTAGTCGGTGTACCGATCCACGACCTCGCCGTCCGTCCGGAGTTCGACCGTCACGTCGTACAGCGCCGGGTTCTCGGGCGTCCAGTACTCGGCGTCGGGAATCGAGAGCGTGCACGTGCCGCCGGCGTCACCCGCTTCGACAACTCCTCCGCCCGCGCCGACCGAGTCGTCGACGCCGTCGAGGTCACAGGTCTCCGAGGCAACTGCCTCGCCCTCGCGCTCGACGCCCACCGCGGCCTCGTCGACCGCCAGTCCGTCGTCAGCGTCGGCTGTCGCTCCTTCCCCGCTCTCGTCCGATTCGTCCACGCGCACGTCGACGGTCACGCTGTCGTCGTCGAGGTCGGGCGTCGCTTTCAGGTCGGCGACGAACGTGTCGGGGCGGGTCTCCAGCGTGACAGCGCCCCAGATCCCGCTGACGCGGGTGTACCAGGGGTCACCCTGCTTGCCGTGGGGGATCTCCGAGAGGTCCTCGGGGTCGGTCACTTCGACGGCGATCGTGTGCTCGCCGGGCGAGAGGTGGTCCGTGACTTCCACTTCGAAGGGGAGATACCCCTCGCGGTTCGTCCCGACCTCGTGGCCGTCGACGTAGACGGTGGTCTCGTAGTCGACGGCGTCGAACCGGAGGAAGGTGCGGTCGCCGTCGGCGAGCGTGTTCTCGTCGCCGATTGTGTCGTCGACGGGCCCGACCGTGACAGTCCGACGGTACCAGGCCGTGCCGGTGTACTCGCGATAGCGGTCGTCCTCCTGCCAGGCGTGAGGGACGGTCACCTCGTGGGCGTCGTCGGGCCACTCCGCGTCGGGTTCGTGGAGCCCGCGCGCGGTGCCGTCGTCCTCGGGGTCGAGCAGGAACTGCCACGGCCCGTCGAGCGATACCGAGTCCCGCAACTGGTCGGTCGACTCGTTCATTGACCGCTCTTTTCCACCCGAGGTGAAAGTACTACCGCTGCCGGGTGTTCTCACCGGGTCACGTCGGCGCTACGACGCACTCGACGTGTCTGCAGCGCCGCAGTCACCAGCGGGTCGGGGGGACTCACCGGCTGTCGCGACGCCGCGTCCACTCGATGCGGTCGCGCATTGGGAGACGACTGATGAGAGAGTCACTCGACCGCGACTCCTGTGAGTCATGACAGGTGAGCCGACGGACAGAGTGTGTCGCCCTCTCACACGATGTACCCGCAAAATCTACTTAATTCTTTTGTCTACCAGGATAAAGATTTAAGCGTCGTCTCCCGGAACCGACGGGTGATGAGGCTGACACGCCGGGACGCCGTAGCGGCGCTTGCCGCGATCGGTATCGGTGGTGGTGCAGTGGCGTACACGCAACTGGACGGGTCGAACGACGACTCCGAGTCCGGGGGGGACGGGTCCGGGACTGCCGACGGGTCGAGCGATGGGACCGACGGCGCGTCAGGCACCGACGGGACGAACGGTACCGGCGGGCCCGTCGACTCGTCGGCGCTCCTGGCGACGAGCGCAGCACTCGCGGACGTGGTCTACCCCTCAGAAGTCGAGGGTCGCGAGGAGTTCGTCCGGACGTACGTGAGCGGTCGCATCGAGAGCGACGACGCGCGCCGCGAGGGGATGGCCGACGCCGTCGCGACGCTCGACACTCGTGCGCGAGAGAGCTACGACGCGCCGTTTCGCGACCTCTCGGCCGAGAACGGCGACGCGCTCCTGCGGGAACTGGGAATGGGAACCGTCGAACCCGACCCAGGGGGGAGTGCGCTGGAGCGAGTGCGTTTCTATCTGGTCAACGAGTTGCTCTACGCGCTCCTGACCTCGCCGAAGGGTGGCGAGCTGGTCAGTATCGAGAACCCGCCGGGTCATCCGGGCGGTCTGGACGCCTACCAGCAGGGGCCACAGGCATGAGCGATACTGTTCAGACCGACGATACCGACCGCACACCCTCGGACCGCGCCGACGTCTGTGTCGTCGGGTCGGGCCCGGCGGGGGCGATCGTGGCCGACTCCCTGGCCGACGCGGGTCACGACGTGGTGATCCTCGAAGCCGGGCCGCGCGTACCTCTCGAGGAGCGACTGGCGCGGATGGAGCGCCACCAGCGACCGGGGTACGACTCGGCCTGGGGGATGGGCGGCGACCGCGACGCCTACGCTTCCACCGGCGACGTCGACTACCCGCTGAACAACACCCGCGTCAAGGGCGTCGGCGGGACGACGCTGCACTGGATCGGCTACACCCCGCGGCTCCACCCGAAGGACTTCGAGATGGAGCGTCGCTACGGACTCGCGCGGGACTGGCCGCTCTCCTACGAGGACGTGCGCCCGTACTACGCCGACGCCGAGACGGAACTGGGCGTCGCGGGCGCCGACGATAACCCCTTCGCCCCGCCCCGCGAGACCGAGTTCCCGATGGACGCCTTCCCGCCGAGTTACAGCGACTCGATACTGGGGGCGGCCTGCGAGGAACTGGATATCACCCCCCATTCGGTGCCACAGGCGCGCAACAGCGAGGCCTACGACGGCCGCAGTCAGTGTGTCGGCTACGGCACCTGCCACCCGGTCTGTCCCTCGGGCGCGAAGTACGACGCCTCCGTCCACGTCCGCCGCGCCGAGGAGAACGGCACGCGAGTGATCGACCGCGCGCCGGTCCAGCGCCTGGAACACGGCGCCGACGGCGAGCGCGTCGAGGCGGCCGTCTACGCGACGCCAGACGGCGAGGAGCATCGACAAGAGGCCCGGCAGTTCGTCGTCGCCTGTGGCGCCATCGAGACGCCCAGGCTCCTCTTGCTCTCGCGCTCGGAGCAACATCCCGACGGGCTCGCCAACTCCTCGGGCGCAGTCGGGCGCTACCTGATGGACCACTTGCTCTACATCGTCTCCGGCCAGCTCATGGAGTCGACCGACCAGCACCAGGTCGGTTTCTCGACGTCCGTGACTCACCAGTTCTACGACCACGAGGAGCCGACGCCGGGGAGTTTCTTCGTCGGGTTCCTCAACTACGCCGGGCCCTCGCCAGTCGAAGTCGGCCTCGAAGACGGTCGCTGGGGTGACGAGTTGTCGACGGCACTCGGGCAGGCCTACGGTGGGCACATCGGGACGGAGGCACTCGTCGAGCAGTTGCCCCGGGCAGACAGTCGCGTCACGCTGGACGACTCACAGACCGACGACCACGGCAATCCCGTGCCCGACGTCCACTGGACGGTCGGCGACCACGGGCTGGCGACCGCCGAGCGGGCCGTCGAGGTCCAGCGCGACATCATGGCCGAGGCGGGTGCGCGAGTGGGCTACGCGACGCCCGTCGACCGGCCGCTGTCGGGGAGTCACCCGATGGGGACGACGCGGATGGGCACCGACCCGGCCGAGAGTGTCGTCGACACGCGCCTGCGAACGCACGACGTAGCGAACCTCTCGATCGCCTCCAGCAGCGTCTTCCCCACCGGCGGCGCGATGAACCCCACGCTCACCATCGCCGCGCTCTCCCTGAAAGCGGCCGAACACATAGACGCCGACCTCTGAGCCGGTCGGTCGGGTGCGCTTCGGTCGGGTGCGATCCGGCCGTGGACCGACGATGCGGTCGGTCGATCCGTCGAAGCAATATTGGTCCGGGACGCCCAAGGAGTGCCAATGCGTCGTCGTGCTCGCGTTCTCGTCCTGGTAGTCGTGCTGATGGCCGGCTGTAACGCGCTCCCGCTCGGGCCGTCGGGCGAGGCCGAGTCCGGCGCCGGAGGCGGCGAGCCCGAGCGACTGACACCGGCGCCGGTGACGAGCACCCCCGTGACCGAAACTGTCGCCGTCGACGGGTCCCGGCCCTCGTGGCTCGCGCCGAACGGCACCGTTCGGGTCGACAGCCTGCGACGGGGACACGTCGGGGCGCTGGCCGACCAGTCCTACACCTGGACGTTCGCGCTGCGGCGCAACGAGCGCGGTGCGGTGATGCCCGGCAACGACATCACCAGACGCGTCGAAACCGACGGCGACACCACGCTCCTCACCCAGGAGGGCGCTGTGCTGTCACAGAACCCGCCGATCTACGTCACCCGGGCGACCGACTACACGTTCCGGGGCGTCGGCTTCACCGGTGTCTCGGCCGGGCTGTACGTCGACGGGACGACCGCGACGCGACGCACCGAGACGGGCGACAACGTGCGCACTGCACGGGTCGACGTCTCCAGCGACAGTACCTACGCGTTCACCCCCGACGTACTCGACCGGTATCTCTCGGGCGTGACCGTCGAAGTGCGCCGCGTCACGGTCGGCAGCCAGCGCCTCTACCGGTTGTACGTCCCGCCGGGCGACCCGCCGACCACGCTGAATCAGTCGGCGGGCCCGACGAGCGTCGTCTGGAACTACACCGCGACGGCCTACGTCACCCGCGAGGGGTTCGTCCGGACGCTCGCCGTCGGCTACGACCAGCGGTCGGCGACCCAGAACCACCGCGTCGTCATCCGCATGGACTACAGTGCCGTCGGCGACACGACGGTCGAGCGACCCGACTGGGCTGGAGCAACGGGCACGCCGGATGGCGACGCCACGGTGACCACTGCGACCGTGACGGACGACGACTCACCGGCCGGAACCGCCACGCCGACCACGGGCCGATCCACGGCGAACACGACGACGGCCGACACCGCCCGGAGTGTGCCGGCTGGCGCCGAAGCGGCAACCGGTTGATCCATCGACGCCTCGCCGAGGCCACCGACGCTTTTATTCGCGCTGCAGTCGCGTGAGGCTATCATGCCCAGAGAGAGCCCCGCCGCCGAGAGGCGGGGTCGCGACCTGTCGGACCGTGAGCCGGGACTGCCCGACCGCCTCTCCCGTCGCGACGCGCTGAAACTCGGGGTGAGCAGCGTCGCCGCGGGGCTGGCCGGCTGTTCGCTCCCCACGACGGACGGGGCGGCTGAGGGGCCGGCACCGGTTCCGGGGACCGCGGCGCCCTCGGACCGCCTCGACGACTTCGAGTTCGAGGACCCGCGGCTGGCGACCCCCTGGACAGCGGACGTCGACCCGGCGAACCCGCGCCCGGAGTACCCGCGACCGCAGTTGACCCGCGAACGGTGGCTGTCGCTGAACGGCGTCTGGGGGTTCGAACCCGCCGAGGAAGGCGAGTCACCGCCGGTCGGTGACCGACTCGACGAACGCGTGCTCGTTCCGTTTCCCGTCGAGTCCGCACTGTCGGGGATCGAACGCGAGGAGTCACGGATGTGGTACCGCCGGACGTTCTCGCTCCCGGAGGGGTGGGACGAGCGCGTCCGCCTGCACGTCGAAGCGGTCGACTTCACGACGACCGTGTACGTCGACGGCCGGGAAGTCGCCCGCCACGAGGGGGGCTACACCCCGTTCTCGGTCGACATCACCGACGCGCTCGGCGGCGGTGGCGAGACCGGAGACGGCGGCGAAACCGCGACACACGAACTCGTCGTCGGCGTCACGGACCCGACCGACGGCGGGCAACAACCGCTCGGCAAGCAGCGCGACGAACCGGAGGGGATCTACTACACGTCGTGTTCGGGGATCTGGGGGTCCGTGTGGCTCGAACCCGTGCCCGACACCCACGTGACGGCCGTCGACACCGAACCCGATCTCGCGAGCGAGATGGTCGACGTGACGGTAACCACGGACGGAGCGGCGAGCACAGCGACCACGGTGCGAGCGACGGCGTTCGAGGACGGCACCGAAGCCGGGACCGTCAGCGGGTCACCAGGAGAATCACTCACGCTGTCGGTCCCGGACCCGCACCCGTGGTCGCCCGAGGACCCGTTCCTGTACGACCTCGTCGTCGAACTGCTCGTCGACGGAGAGGTCGTCGACACCGTGGGGAGCTATTTCGGGTTGCGCTCGATAGGAACGAGAACGGTCGACGGCGCGGTGCGGTTCACGCTCAACGGCGACCCGGTCTTCCACATGGGGACGTTAGACCAGGGCTACTGGCCCGACGGTATCTACACGGCGCCGACCGACGAGGCGCTCCGGTCGGACCTGCAAGCGCACGTCGACCTGGGATTCAACGCCGTCCGCAAACACGTCAAGGTCGAACCACGGCGGTGGTACTACCACGCGGACCGACTGGGGCTGCTCGTCTGGCAGGACCTGGCAGCCTCTGCCGTCCGTGGCGCGGTGCCCAGCGAGACGGGACAGGAACAGTTCGAGAGCCACCTCCGGCGGACGGTCGCGGAACTCGACGCACACCCGTCGGTGGTCGCCTGGGTGCCGTTCAACGAGGGGTGGGGCACGTTCGACGTGCCCGAAATCGTCGACACGCTCCGCGACCTCGACCCGACGCGCCCGGTCGACGCCCAGAGTGGCATCGACGTCTGCGAGGGCGCAGACCGTATCTGCGGGCCGCGCGGTGCCGGTGACGTCCTCGACTACCACAACTACCCCGGGCCCGGGACCGTCCCGCCGGGCGACGGGCAGGCCGCAGTGCTGGGCGAGTACGGCGGTGTCGGCCTCCAGGTGGCGGGACACCTCTGGAACCCCGACAGGGAGTACGCCTACGCCTCCGCGAGCGACGGGGACGACCTGACCGACATCTACGTGGACAAACTCGCCGGCGTCGAGGCCATGGCGGCGGGCTGTGGCGGCCTCGCGGCGGCCTTCTACACACAACTCACGGACGTCGAGCGCGAGGTCAACGGCCTGCTCACCTACGACCGGCAGGTCCAGAAACCCGACGCCGAGCGGATACGCCAGGCACACGAGCGACTGTTCGAAGCGGTCGACCGCGGTGGCGAGAGCGGCGAACCGGCGACCGAGACCGGGGCCGGGACGGAAACGGATCTCGCTGGCGTCGGCTACTGGCCCCTCGACGCGGGCGAGGGCTCCGTGGCCGAAGACCGGGCGGGCGACAACGACGCGCAGTTTCAGGACCTGCTGGGCGACGGCCCCACCTGGACCGAGGGGCGCGTCGGCGGCGCTGTCGCGTTCGACGGCGACCGTGACGCGCTGGATACCGGCACGTCCGTCGTCGACACCAGTGAGTCGTTCGGCGCGGCCGCGTGGGTCCGCCTGGAGGAGGGCGGCGTCGACAAGACCGCCGTCAGTCAGGACGGCGCGACCGAGAGCGCGTTCGCGCTCGGCTACCGCGAGCGAGCGGACCAGTTCGCCTTCGACGTCGGGACGAGCGCCGCCGTCGGGGGGCCGACCGTCGAGACGGGGCGGTGGTATCACCTCGCGGGCACGGTCTCGGACTGCGTGGCCCGGCTCTACGTCGACGGACAGCGGGTCGCGACGGCCCGGGTGACGTCCGGATCGGGGGGATCGGCCGACGCCGACGGCGCCACCGTCGTCGGTCGCGGGCAGGCCGGCGGGCTCGTAACCGCCTACTGGGAGGGACGGATCGACGAGGTCCACGTCTACGACCGGGCGCTGTCGACGGCCGACGTCGAGCGACTCGTCGAACAGGGCTAACCCGGCCGAGTGAGCGAACTGCGGCGGTCAGCCGTTTCCGGTATGAGAGTCGTCGGTCAATCGTAGATGGCACCGGGATAATCGTCGGTCAGTCGTCACCGGCGCCGAGGTCGTCGTCAGTCAGTCGCCGGCACCGGGGTAGTCGCCGGGGGCGGGGCGGTCCTCGCTGGGCGGTGCCGGTTCGCCCGGCGGTTCGACGACGGGTGCCAGCAGTTCCGTGTGGAAACAGGCGGCCAGCAGGGGGAAGACGATCACGACGGCGACCGTCAGGACGGCCGACGCGATCAAGAGCAGTGTGGTGAGGATAAGCATCGAGAGTGCCTGTAACGGCTGGTCGATGGTCCAGCGGTAGCCGGTCCGGACGGCGTCGAACAGCGGGTCACCGCGAACCAGCGCGACGAACGTCGGGACGACTATCAGGACAAGGTGGACTGTCACGTAGGTCCCCGCGGCGCCGAGGACGCCGGCCACGGTCGCACCCGTCGCGACGAACCGGCCGAAATAGAGGAGGCTCAGCCCCGCCGTCAGGAGCACGACGCCACCCAGGAGCAGTGCGTCGAGCCCGTGCTCGCGCAGCGTCGCCAGGACGAACCGCCGGTCGACCCGTCCCTCCTCGCGGATAGAGTGGGCGGTGGCGTAGGCGACGAGTGCCGCCGGGCCAAGGGTGACCACGGGCACGGCGGCCAGCGAACAGACGAGACTCACCACGACGAACGACGCCGCGTGACTGGGGAGACGACCGAACGCGGACCAGAGTGCACGGTGGACGGCCAGAACGCCGCTCTCGCCCTCGCTCATCGCAACTCACCGAGCAAAGAGACGGTGCGCCCCCACCGGTCGCTCCGGGGAGTCGACGACGGGGAGCGACGGTCGATGCGCGAATCCGCGACAGCAGTGACGGTCGAGGGACGGTCCGCGACAGAAGAGCGGGCGAGGGAACGGTCCATGACAGAGAGAACGGTCGGGGGGCGGTTGAAGCTTACTCCGTGACGCCCTGGAGTTCGACCGCCCGCACCAGGTAGCGCTGCAAGACGAGGAAGACGAGGATCAGCGGGATGGAGGCGAGCAGCGCCATCGCCATGGTCCGTCCCGGGCGGTAGATCTGGGCGTTCAGCGTCGACACCAGCCCGATGGGCAGGGTGTAGGACGCGTTGTCCTGCAGGACGATGAGCGGCCAGAGGAACGCGTTCCAGTTGTAGACGAACATGAACAGAGCGAGCGCGGTCATCACCGGCCGCGACAGGGGCAGGATGATCCGCGTGTAGATCTGGAAGTTCGAGAAGCCGTCGAGTCTGGCGGCCTCCTCGTACTCCTCGGGGATGTCCTTGAAGAACTGATAGAGCATGAACACCCCGAGCGGGCTGGCGACGGCGGGCAGGATGACGCCCAGGTAGCTGTTGACCAGTCCGAGGTTCGCGACGATCGTGAACAGCGGCACGATGTTCAGGTAGTACGGCACCATGAAACTCGCGACGATGATCACGAGGATGACCGACTGACCGGGCCAGTCCATCCGCGAGAGCGCGTAGGCTATCATCGAGTCGGCGACTAGGATGAGTAACGTCGCGACCCCCGCGATGAGGAACGTGTTTATCGTCCACTGGACGATGAGCGAGTTCTCGAACAGGAACTGGTAGTGTTCGAGCGTGAACGTCTGGGGGATCCAGTGGGGGACGGCCTCGATAGCCTCCGACCGGGGCTGGAACGACACCGTGAGCATGTAGAGATACGGGAGCGCGAACAGCGCCGCGACCCCGTACAGCACCGCGTGGACGCCCACGCTCTCGAGATCGACGTCGCTCAACAGCCCGGATTCCTCTGCCCGTGCTTCGACCCCGCCGTCGGTCCGCGGGTCAGCCTCGTCGGCTCCCGGGTCGGTCTCACCGTCGGATTGTGGGTCACTCATCGCTGTCACCTCCGATGACGAAGTAGTTGATCAGCGAGACGCCGACGAGGATGGCAAAGAGGATGTACCCCATCGCCGCGGCGTAGCCGTAGGCCTGCTGGTTGAACGCCGACTCGTAGAGGTAGTAGACGATCGTCCGGGTCGACCCGGCGGGACCGCCGGTGGTCATGATGTAGGGCTGCCCGAACACCTGGAACTGGTAGATGAACTGGATGATGACGACGAACAGGATGGAGTTGCGCATCTGGGGGAGCGTGATGTCCCGGAACGCGCGCCACGTGCTCGCGCCGTCCAGCCGTGCGGCCTCGTAGAGCCGCTCGGGGATACCCTGGCGACCGGCCAGGAGGATGATGAAGTTAAAGCCAAGCAGCCACCAGACGGTCGTGACCCCGAGCGACGGCATCGCGAGCAATTCAGAGGTCAGCCACTCCGGCCTGATGCCGAAGAACATGTTCAGGTAGTAGTTGATCGGGCCGAAGTCGACCGAGAGGAACTCCAGCCAGACGATCGCGACGACCGAGATCGTCAACACGTAGGGACTGAAGAAGATCGTCCGCAGGACCTTCTTCCCCCTGACGTTGCGGTTGACCCCGAGTGCGAGTCCGAGACTCAGGACGACCATCGCCGGCACGGTCAGGACGACGAAGTAGATCGTGTTCCAGAGCCCGTTCCAGAAGAACGGGTCGCTCATCAGGTCCACGTAGTTCTGGAGCCCGATCCACTCGGATTCCGAGGGGAAGAGCGGATTCCAGTTGTGGAGACTCATGTACAGCCCCTTCAGCAGGGGCCAGAGGAGAAACACCGTGAACGCGGCGAGATACGGCAACGACCAGAGGTAGCCCTCGATGGACTCCCTGTCGACGGACCCAATGGTCTGGCGGCGTCTCCCCTCTTCGGTTCGCGTTATCGAAGAGATCTGTTCTCGTATGGACATGCGTGAAACGGGTGTGTTGGTCCCGCGTGATTACCGGATCGCGTTGCTGACGGTCTGCATCCCGGACTGGGTACCCTCCTCGACCGTCGAGTTGTGCGCCCAGACGTCGACCAGCCAGTTCCACCAGTTCTGGTTGTAGGGGTTCCCGCTGGGCGTCTGGGGGTGGAAGAAGTACCGCTGGTTCTCGGCCATCTCGAGGTACTTGCTGAGCGTCTTGTCGTAGACGGGCGACTCCTCGAGCGCGCCGGATTCGTTGATCTCACGACCCGCGGGGAGGTGACCGGCCTGGGTCCCCCACTCGGGGTTCTCGGTGGTGATCCAGTGGGCCGCCTCGGCCGCGAGCTGGGTCCTCTCGCTACCACGGTCGGGGTTGCGCGGCAAGACGACCGTGTGACCGTCTGCCCAGACCGATTTCTGCTGGCGGTCCGGACCGATGAAGGGCTTGAAGAAGCCCCAGTCGAAGTCCTCGAGTTCGCGCATGACGTTGACGTACCACGTGCCGTTGACCGTCATCGCGAGGTTGCCGTTCTGAAAGCGCTGGTTGGCCCAGTTCTCCGAGGAGGACTGCTGGGTCCAGCCCCAGTCGCCGGTCATGTCCCAGAACAGCTGGGTCATCTGCATGGGGATGTCGGCGTCGAACTGGGGTTCCCAGCTGTCGTTGAACAGCTCGCCACCAGCCTGTTTGAGGAAGGTACTCCAGGTGCGAACCGACCCGGAGCCGTCCATGTACGGCGTCGGGGCGAACACGTCTGCGTCCGTCTCCGAGGCGATCGTATCGCCCATGCTCTTGAACTCCTCGTAGTTCGTCGGCGGACTCTCCGGGTCAAGTCCGGCCTCCTCGAAGATGGCCTTGTTGTAGTAGACACCCACCGGGTGGAAGTCCATCGGGAGCGCATTGATGTCGCCGTCGATGGTGACGAGGTTCGTGTGAGACGTGAGGTACTCGTCTTCGATGTTGAAGTCGATCAGGTCGCCGAAGCTCGTGAGGACGTCCGCGTACCGGCGCAGGTACGACCCGTGCATGATCGCCAGGTCCGGCGCGGCCCCACCAGTCATCGACGTGTAGAGCTTGTCGTAGTACTGGTCCCACGGGACGCGCTGGCGTCGGATACCGACGCCGTCGCCCAGCGGCCGCTCCTCGTTGAACTTGTTGATGATGTCCCGCATCACGACGCCGTCGCCACCGCCGAACAGCGTCCAGTAGGTCAGGACGGTCTCGGCCTCGGGCGGCGTCGCGGTCTGGGTCGGCGTCGCGGTGGACGCTCCGCCACCGTCGCCGCCATCGCCGCCATCGCCGCCATCGCCGCCATCGCCGCCATCGCCGCCATCGCCGCCATCGCCGCCGCCGTCCCCACCGTCGCCGCCGCCACTACACCCGGCGAGGCCGACTGCGCCTGCGACACCCGCTGCTTTCAGAAACTTTCGGCGGTGCCTATCCGCACCACTGTCATCGAATGACATGCGCGTAAGTATAAACTGACCCTATATAAATATACTGGTTATACTGACACAAGAGTCAGCCAGTTGAACAGCAGGTCCGAAGAGCGGTGTGACACCCCTCGACCGCGAGAGGATCGTGGCGAGTCGAGGGGCGGAGACGGAAGACAGGGCGACCGCGGGGGTTCGGATGGCGATCCGGCACGCTACCCGGGCAGGAACCGGAGCTCAGTCCTCGGCGGTCGCCATCGAGTCGCCGCCGGAAGCGGCGGCCGCCTGGACGTGCTGGTCGATCGAGCCGAGGATGTTCCGACCGGTCTCCTCGCGGAAGAGGTGGAGGTTCGAGTCGTCGAACTCGATCAGCACGTTCGTGCCCTCCTCGGGCCTGACGTCGCCCGGGACGCGGACCCGACACTCCTCTTCGCCCATGGTGAGATAGAGATAGTTGTCGCTCCCGACGGGTTCGCGGACGTCGAGGTGTGCCTCGATGGTGTTTTCACCCGGGCTGTCGGCCAGTGTGATGTTCTCCGGCCGGACCCCGAGGACGAGCTGTTCGCCGTCGGTGACGTACTCGTCGATCTGTTCGAGGTGCTCGTCCGAGAGGTGGTACTCGAAGCCCTCGCCGACGACCCGGTCGCCGTCCAGTCGGACCGGCAGCTGGTTCATCGACGGGCTGCCGATGAAGTTGGCGACGAAGAGGTTCGCGGGTGAGTTGTAGATCTGGTCCGGCGTCCCGACCTGCTGGATCTCGCCCTGGTCCAGGACGACGATCCGGTCGGACATCGTCATCGCCTCCTCCTGGTCGTGGGTGACGTAGATGGTCGTCGTCCCCAGGTCCTCCTGGATACGCTGGAGTTCGGTCCGCATGTGCAGTCGGAGTTTGGCGTCCAGGTTCGACAGGGGCTCGTCCATGAGGAACACCTCGGGGTCCCGGACGATCGCCCGTCCGGTGGCGACGCGCTGTTGCTGGCCGCCCGAGAGGTTCCCCGGCTTCTTGTCGAGTTGCTCCTCGATACCCATCATCTCCGCGGCCTCGACGACCCGTTCGCTGATCTCGTCGTCGGCGAGGTCCGAAGTGAGTTTCAACCCGTAGGACATGTTCTTGCGGGCGGTCATGTGTGGGTACAGCGCGTAGTTCTGGAAGACCATCGCCACTCCCCGGTCCTGGGGCTGGACGTCGTTGATGACGTGGTCGCCGATCTTCATCGTCCCGCTCGAGATGTCTTCCAGCCCGGCGATCATCCTGAGCAGCGTCGACTTCCCCGACCCCGAGGGCCCGACGATCGTCAGGAACTCCCCGTCCTCAATCTCCAGGCTCACCTCGTCTACGGCCAGAATGTCGCCGTCGTAGACCTTCGACACGTCCGTGATGCTAACGCTTCCCATGTCGAGCGAGTACGTGAGGACTTATTGAAAAAGCTTTGGCCTGCAGGTCGACCGCGACGGTACCGACCCGTCCGGACTCCGGTATCTGCACTCTCTCAGAGGGAGAACTGCCGGCGTGTCGCCGCCCCGACGGGTACCACCGGCGCGTCGCCGTTCCGACCGGAGGAGCGCGTTCGCGCGACAGCCGGCAGATATTAGAGGTGTCTTCGAGAACAGCCATTCCATGCGATACGGAGACAGGGAACGGACCACGAGACGTCGGTTTCTCCGTTCGGGCGCGGTGGCGACAGGCGCCACCCTGGCGGGGTGTGGGACACCGCTGGCGGACGGCGGGACCGAGACGCGAGTGGGCGAGTCGGCGTTCGTCATGTCGTTTTTCCGGACAGGTGTCGAAGCGATGCACCTCGCGGTGAGTGCGGACGGCTACGACTGGGAGACGCTGAACGGCGGCGACCCGGTGTTGCGAGGGTCGGTCCGGACGGAGACGCTCCGGGACCCGTTTCTCTTCGCGGACCGGGACGGGACCTTCCACCTGCTCTCGACCGACGGCTGGGAGAGCCAGTACGTCGTCCACGCCACGTCGCCGGACCTGGTCGAGTGGTCCGACCAGGAGGCCCTGCCCGTGATGGCCGACGTCGACGGCGCGAAAAACGCGTGGGCTCCCGAGTGTTACTACGACCGCGAGAACGAGACCTACCGGTTGCTCTGGTCCTCGACGGTCGAGACCGACGCCGGAGAGAACGACAACAACCGGGTCTGGTCGGCGACGACCGACGACTTCGAGACGGTCGGACCTGCCGAACGGTTCGTCGACCCGGGCTACGAGGTGATAGACGCCACCATCGCCTTCCGGGACGGCACTTACCACATGGCGCTCAAAGACGAGCGCGGGGTCAACGAACTCGAGACTGACTACAAGGCTGTGCGGACGACGACCGTACCGGACGGCAGGGGACCGTTCGACGACCTCTCGGGGTTGGTCACGCCCTCGCCCGTCGAGGGGCCGACGCTCTTTCGCAACGAGGGCGAGTGGTGGCTGTTCTACGACTACTTCATGGAGGACCGCTACGGCGCCTCCCGAAGCGCGGACTTCGACACCTGGGAGACGTTCGACGACGAGGTGTCGTTCCCAGCCAGACCCCGCCACGCGTCCGTCCTGGAAGTCGACGCGGACGTCGTCGAGGGACTCCGGGACGCCTGGGGGTGAAGTGTCGCCGTCCGCGAGGCCCCGTCGAGGCCGACAACCACGGCAACCCCGTCCCGGACGTCTCCTGGGACGGCGGCGACCACGCTGTCGCCTCCCTGGAGCACGTCCAGTCGGTCCAGCGCCGGATCCCCTCGTCGATGAACACGCAGATCACCGGCCAGACGGACGTCCACCACCCGGGCGCCGCCCGTCACCCCGCCGGGACGACACGGATGGGGTCGGACCCGGCCGAGAGCGTCGTCGACGCGCGACTGCGGACGCACGACCTGGCGAACCTCACGGTCGCCTCCAACAGCGTCTTCCCGACGAGCGGCGCGATGAACCCGCCCCTCACTATCGCCATGCTCGCGCTCAAAGCCGTCTACCACCTCCACGACGACCTCTGAGCGGCAGGCGTCGGCCCGCCCCTCCCGAGTCCGGACGGGAACATAAAAATACAGGTGGCACATAAGAGCGGACAATCAATGGTGAATAGACGAGACATTTTGAAAACATGTGTTGTAGCGGCCAGCGTGACTGGATGTTCGACACCGACTGCTAGAAACTCGAAGAGTAGCGATGCTGGTAACTGGACCAAGTTCAGGTATGATCGGAGAAATACCGGCCATAATCCTCACGCGGATGGCCCATCGCAGGATCCCCAGCTAAACTGGTCCTACAAGACAGGCAACGATGTCTGGGGAAGTCCAGTGGTCGCCGATGGAACCGTTTACGTGGGGAGCTATGACCACCATCTGTATGCCATATCTACCGAGACAGGTGAGAAAAAATGGGAATTTCAGGCAGCCGATCGGATAGATGGGACCCCGGCTGTCGTTGACGATACAGTTTATTTTGGGTCGTTTGACAAGTCTATCTACGCACTCGATGCCAGTACAGGTGAGAAACGCTGGGAACACCCAACTGATGGTCTCATTCGGAGTTCTCCGACGGTCGTTGACGGTACTCTGTACATTGGCACCCATTGTTACTACGCCGAGTGTAATGCGTATAGTCGGGAATCGCTCTCAACAGTGGGATATGTGTACGCCTTAGATACCAAAACCGGTAGTAGGGTGTGGAGATACGAAACCAAAGACGAAATTTTGAGCTCACCGGCAGCTATCTCAGGAAATGTGTATATAGGCTCCTCTGATGGGAAAATTTACGCAATAGATCATCTCACAGGGGACCTGAATTGGAGCTTTCAAACTGGCGGGAGTGTGTATGGCACCCCCGCAGTAGTCGGGGAGACTCTGTATACAACCAGCAATAATGGTCGGGTGTATGCACTAAATCCGGACACAGGAGACCGTATGTGGACATTCCTCACGAACGCTAGTATATTAACGAGTTCGCCGGCGGTTCACGACGGCGTCGTATATGTGGGCGGAGGTGGGTTTTCAAATGATAATTTCGATGGAGGAAATAGTCGGATATTTGCGATATCTACGGATCGAGGAGACGAAATTTGGTCGAGAGACGTACCTGGTGAAGTGATCGGATCGAGCCCAGCAATTGCAGATAATACCATCTACTTCGCCTCGAATAATTTCACTGACGACAGTAGTGCAGATCCCGGGATTTTCTCTTACACAGATTCGGGAACGGAATCTTGGGCATATACCGTCGACGATAGCGAATATTTCACCGATGGAGCGGGATTCGGGAGCAGTCCAGTTGTAGTAAACGACACACTGTATGCTGGCAGTGCAGACAGTCGAATATACTCGTTCACATAATTCGTGCTGCAAGCAGTGGTGCAGAACTGTTCTCGTAGCGTGACCGTCGGACGGGCGATATCGGTTACTCGGAGGAGACTGGCACGTGCGAACTGTGACGCGGAAGCACCGACGAGCGGCGCGATAAACCCGATTCTCACCATCGCCACGCTCGCGCTCAAAGCCGCCGACCACATCCACGACGACCTCTAACCGCCCGTGTCCGTGGCGGTGGTACTCACCCCGGCCCTGGACGAGGTCGGTTTCGACAGACATCCCGGCGGCCACGTCGTCCTCCAGCCGGCGTCCCAGTTGGTCGAACGAGATTCCGAAACCACTACCTTGATTTCTCGTCTCCCGTACGGACCGGTATGGAGTACGTCAGACTCGGCTCCACCGGCCTGGAGGTATCACCGATCTGTTTCGGGACCTGGCGGTTCGGTCTGGAACACGAGGACAGCGGCGTCGTCGAGACGGGGCGCGAGGAGGCCCACGAACTGCTCGATGCCGTCGAGGAACGCGGCGGGAACTTCATCGACACCGCCAACGCCTACGGCGGGGGCAAAAGCGAAGAGTGGATCGGCGAGTGGCTCGCCGAGCGCGACCGCGAGGACTACGTGATCGCCTCGAAATGTTACTGGTCGACCGTGTCGCGCTTCCAAGACAACCTCTCGCGCAAGAACGTCCGCGCCGAAGTCGAGGGGTCGCTCGACCGCCTCGAGACGGACTACCTCGACGTCCTCTATCTCCACCGCTTCGACGACGAGACGCCCATCGAGCGCACTCTCCGGACGATAGACGACCTCGTCAGCGAGGGGAAGGTCCACCACGTCGGCATCTCGACGTGTGACGCCTGGAAACTCACCAAGGGCCTCTGGCAGGCCGACGTGCACAACTACGAGGCCTTCACCGTCACCCAGCCCGAGTACTCGGCGGTCTACCGGGACCCGATCGTCGACGAACTCGACCAGCCCCCCGAACACAAGGAACCCATCGAGGAGTACCTCGACGTCTGCGAGGACCAGGACCTGGCCGTCTGTCCGTACTCGCCGCTACACGGTGGCTTCCTGACCGGCAAGTACGAGCGCGTCGACGGCGAGATCCGGGCGCCCGACGGTTCCCGCGCCGAGATCGACGCGGGCTTCGAGAGCGACTACGTGGCCGACGCGGCCTGGAACGTCCTCGAAGAAGTCCGTGCGGTCGCCGAGGAAGTCGACGCGACCCCCGCGCAGGTCTCACTGCGCTGGCTCATGGACCACGACCGCTTTACCTGCGTCCCGATCGTCGGTGCCCGCACCGTCGACCAGTTAGACGAGAACTTCGGCGCCGTCGACGTCTCGCTCTCGGCCGACCAGTGGGAGCGCATCGACGCGGCAGTCGACGCCTGACGCGGCCGATACTGTCTCTCCGGCTCTCGCAATCGAACACGTACTTTTCGACGCCAAAAAACAGTACTTCGAACGGGTATCCGGTTGCGGTCGGCCCCGGAAGAGCGTCCGGGCCCTTCGAATCCCGGAGGTGTGTCAGGGTCCTTCGAATCTCGGACGAGTGTCCAAACTCTTCGAGTCCTTATTCCAGCGAGAGGCCGAGGACGGTCGACGGCGGGAGTTCGGCCGTGAGCGTGCCGTCGCTCCCGACGCCGACGTCGAAGCTCTCGGGTTCGAACGACGCGGCGTTGTCGGCGTCGACGACCGCGTCGGGTTCCTGTCCCTCGAACAGGAGCTGGGCGTCGACGGCGTCCGGATCCGCACCCTCGACGTCGATCTCGACCTCGTGGGCGCCGCGAACGTCGAGGTTCGTGAGCGTGACGTAGGTCCCGTCCTCGCCGACCGAGGCCGAAGCGCCGACCAGCGGCAGGTCCTCGTCGGTGCGCTCGGCGTCGCGCACGGGAGCGTCGACGGACGTCTGGACGGCGTCGTTGCCCTGGTGGGGGCTGTAGAGGTCGAAGACGTGGTAGGTCGGGCGCGCCCAGGCGTCGTCGCCCTCGGTCTCGACGAGACACTGCAGGACGTTCACAGTTTGGGCGATGTTACCCATCGTCATCACGTCGGCGTGGTGATTGAAGATGTCCAGCACGGCAGCGGCCGAGAGCGCGTCGATGACGGTGCCGGGCTGTTCGAGCCCGGTCTCGGAGACGGCCTCGGTGTGCCAGGCACCCCACTCGTCGATGATGACGCCGATATCTCGCGTCGTCGCCGTGGCGTTGATCGCGGCGGCGATGCGCTGGATGTGTTCGTCCATCTCCAGGGCCTCGACGAGGAACTGGTCGTACTTGTCCTCGTCGTCGGTCTCGACGACGGACATCGTCCGGCCGTAGTAGTGATGCAGCGTCAGGTGGTCGAGCGGGAACTCGGCGCCCCAGGCGGACTCGCTGACCTCTTCCATGAAGCGGCGGTTCCACTCGTGGTCCTCGAAGCCACACGCAATGAGGTCGAACTCCTGGTCGGCCATCAGGTGGTCCATCGTCCCGACGTAGGTGGCAAAGCGGCGGTACTCCCGGGCGTACTGCTCGGGGGACATCTGACCGCCACAGCCCCAGTTCTCGTTGCCGATGCCCCAGTAGGGCACGTCGAACGGTTCCTCGCGGCCGTTGTCGCGGCGGCGGTCGGCGAGTTCGGTGTCGCCGCCGTAGGTGCAGTACTCGACCCAGTCGGCGGCCTCCTGGGGGTCGCCCGACCCGACGTTCAGAGCGAGATAGGGGTCCGCGTCGATGCGCTCACAGAGTTCGAGGAACTCGTGGGTGCCGAAGGTGTTGGGCTCTTCCGGGACGTCCTCGCGGCCCTGGGCCCAGAAGAGGTTCCGACGGCGCGGGCGGTCGTCGCCGACGCCGTCCTCCCAGTGGTAGTCGTCGGCGAAACAGCCGCCCGGCCAGCGGAGCACGGGCATCTCGATGTCGGCCAGCAGGGAGACGACGTCGTCGCGAAACCCCTCGCCGTCGGCGGTCTCGTCGTGGTACATCCCGTCGTAGATACAGCGCCCCAGATGTTCGGAGAAGTGCCCGTGGAGTGCGGGTTCGACCTCGTCGATACGTGCCTCTGCGTGGACGGTCACTCGCGTGTCTGCCATACACCACATACTCGTCGGAGGGGGTACAAAAAACCAGATGTAACGGGCGTCGACTGCCGCTGTCTCCCCGGAACCGTCGCCGCCGCGACTGGTGCTGGTACTCCGGAACCGTCGGCGCTATCTGTGGAAAACAGGCCGCCCTACAGCTGTTCGACGGTGTTTTCGAGCGTGCCGATGTTCTCGATCTCGATGGCGATCTCGTCGCCCTCGTGGAGGGTGACGCTGTCGGGCGGGATGATCGACGTGCCCGTCAGCAGGACCGAGAGTTCGGGTACCTCGTTGTAGCGGGTGTAGAAGTCGACGAGTTCCTCGCAGGTCCGGACCATCTGGTTCGTCGAGGTGCCCTCCTCGAAGACGGTCTCGCCGTCGCGTTCGATGGTCATGTGCATCTCGACGTCGAGGGGATCTTCGATGCTTTCGGGCGAGGAGATACACGGACCGATGGCACAGCTCTTGGCGTAGGTCTTGCTCTGTGGCAGGTAGAGCAGGTTCTCGCGTTCGATGTCGCGACTGCAGACGTCGTTACCGACGGTGAACCCGACGATGTCGTCTTCGTAGAGGACGATCGCCATCTCGGGTTCGGGGACGTCCCACTCGGAGTCACCCCGGATACCGACCTGCTCGCCCGGTCCGACCGTCCGACTCGGTGTCGCCTTGAAGTACACCTCGGGGCGTTCACCCTCGTAGGCATTGAGATACGCTTCGGCGAGCCCACCTTCCTCCTGGCGAGCCTCCTGACTGATCGCGTAGGTGACCCCCGCGCCCCAGACTTCGTCCGGGTCCAGCGGCCGCCGCAGGTCGCCCGCCACCGACTCCAGGTCGACGGCCGGCGCCTCCTCTATCAGGTTGTCCGCGACGTCGTCGACAGTTCCCCCTGTCAGCGACGCCGCCGACGCGAGGTCCAGAAACGACGACGGCGCTGGTTCTGTCTCCGTGAGGTCGTAGGCGGTCGACCCCTGGGCTGCCAGGAGCGACGTGCCCCCGTTCCGCTCGGCTCGGTAGTATCGCATGGGAGCATCTGGTCCGTCGCGTGATAAATAGTTTTTGCTCGGCTGTCAGCGGGAAAACCAGTCGACCCGGCAGGCGAGCAGGCGTGCTGTCCGGCCTTTTCGGACGGCTGATGACAGAGGCGGATCCGGGTTCGGACGGCTGATGACAGTAGCGGATCCGGGCCGTCCGCCGGTCTCGTGGGAACGGGGAGCAAAGGGAACCGGAGAGGAGAGACGGAGGGTGGTGGGTGGCGGGTGTTCGCAGTGTCGCCGGTCAACTGTGTTGGAGGTTGACCTCGACGATATTGGCGGTGCGCAGCACTTCGACAGGGATGGTCTCTTCGAAGCGCTCGTCGCTCATCCGCCGTCGCGGGGCGGAGACGCTCAACGCCCCGACGACCCCCTCGTCGGTCGTGATCGGAGCAGCGACACAGCGGATCCCGGGCAATCGCTCCTCGTTATCGGTCGCGTAGCCCCGTTCGCGGATACGGTCAAGTTCCCCAGTAGTTCGTCGCGGTCGGTGATCGTGTTCTCGGTCACCGCCGGGAGTCCGTGCCGGTCGAAGATAGCGGCGCGCTCGTCGGCCGGCAACTCCGCGAGGATGGCTTTGCCCATCGCAGTCGTGTGGAGGGACACCTCCATCCCCTCGTAGGTGTCTAGCTGGACCGACTTCGAGCCCTTGACCTTGTAGAGAAAGACACCCTTGCCGTGTTCCTCGACCATGAGATTCGCGTGCTCGCCGGTCTCCTGTGCGAGTTCGCGCAGTTGGGTCTCGGCGACCCGGAAGAGCTGGTACTGGGATCGGACCTGCCCACCGATCGTGAGAAATCGGAGACTCGGACGGTACTGTCCGCCCTCCCTGACGAGATACCCCATCCGGGTGAGCGTCGCGAGGTGGTCGTGGACCGTGCTCTCGGGCATGTCGAACGCGTCGACGACTTCCGGCAGCGTCGCCCCGCCACGGTCGTGGATCGTCTCGAGAACGTCGAAACTGAGAGCCGTGGACCGGATCGGGAGGTCGTCGTCGACGTGCATGTCCGGATCGAAGGGGTCTATAGTAATTAATCATCCGACGGTGTCCGGTAATATCGGATTCGTGCACACGCTCCACGTTTCAGTGGGTTTAATTAGTCGGTGAAGCGGATCGGTTCGTATGTCGGACGTAACAATCACCGACGTAGAGACGTACCTCGTTGCCAACCCCTGGAAACCCTGGGTGTTCGTGCGACTGGAGACGGACGCCGGCGTGACCGGGCTCGCGGAAGCGACGACTCACGACAAGCCCCGGACGGTGGCAGCCGCGATCGAGGAGATGTCAGACTTCTTTATCGGGCGAGATCCCTTCGACACGGAGTCGATCTGGCTGGAGATGTACCGCAACGAGTGGTTCTCGAAGAACGTCATCAACACGACCGTCTGTTCGGCCGTGGACATGGCCTGCTGGGACATCAAGGGCAAAGTGCTGGACCAGCCCGTCTACGACCTGCTCGGCGGCCCAGTCCACGGGACAGAACTGCGCGCGTACGCGAACGGCTGGTACACCGAGGCCGACGGCGAGCCCGAAGGCTTCGCCGAGGCCGCAGAGCGCGTCGTCGAGGACGGTTACGACGCGATGAAGTTCGACCCGTTCGGAACCGCCTGGCAGTCGATGACAACCGCGGAGAAAAACCACGCTGTCGACATCGTCCGTGCCGTTCGCGAGGCAGTCGGTCCGGACGTGGATCTCCTCATCGAGTGTCACGGCCGGTTCTCGGCGGCCCAGGCCGTCGACATCGCGAAGAAACTCGACCAGTTCGACCCGGCGTGGTACGAGGAACCGTGCCCGCCGGACTCGATCAACAGCCTCGCCGAGGTCGCCCGGAAGTCGCCCATCCCGGTCGTGACCGGTGAACGCCACATGACCAAACACGACTTCTACGAACTGGTCACGCGCACCGACATCGACGTCTTCCAGCCCGACCTGATGAACACGGGCGGGATCACCGAGGGCAAGAAGATCGCCGGCCTCGCCGAGGCCGACCACGTCGACATCGCGCCCCACAACCCTCAGGGACCGGTCGCCGGCGCCATCTACTCGCACTTCTGTACCTCCATCCCCAACTTCCGCATCCAGGAGATGTTCCAGACCTACGACGAGGACTGGGTCGACGACCTGCTCGTGGATCCGCTCGTCGTCGAGGACGGGTACATCCAGATGCCCGAGGGCCCCGGCTTCGGTATCGAACTCGACATGGACGTCGTCGAGGCCCACGAGTACACCGAGGACAGTGTCCACACTATCGACCTCTGGGAAGAGGACTGGGAGAAGCGCGCCGACGAACTGCGCTAACGACGACCGATCCTACCGCGCGTCTGAGACGGTCGGTCGTCCCTGTGTTCCGGTCCCTCGATTGACTGTCGATCGAACGCCGAAGGCGACCCGTAACCGACCGAATGAGGGTTTTTTTCTCGGCTCGATACTCACCGGCGAGTTCCGACTCCCGAACCGACCGATTCTCGACCCGGCTACCTCAGCCCACCGTCGACGCTGCTCACTATCAGCGACCCTCGACGCCGGACACCACCAGCTACTGTCGGCACCAGTTCCCACCGACCATCGTGAGCGCGAAACACGTCCGAACATTCACCCCTGTCCGACAATTCCGGACAGGCCCGACTGTCGGTCAGATAGTGTGTTTACCGATAGCACCCGAAAAAACGTGATCGACCCTGTCTCCGTCGCCCCACAGAGCAAGGCATCGAACTCGTCGGCCCACACGCCATCCGATAATACCGTAGCGCCGGTCGACAGCGTATCGATTACAGCACTATTAATGTAATTTGAATGCCGTGGCGAGCGGACCCGAGGGAGTAAGCCGAGGATAGTGCGAGGGTGGGCAGCCGATCGGCGGTAGTACGAGGGGGCCGACTGTGGCATCGATATCGCGTCCGACGCGGATAGATTACAGCCTTATTCTTGTAATAGAGTAGTACGAACCGTGCGAAACAGTTGCAGGGCAGAGTCGGGACGGTTGTCGGAAGCGGACGCGACTCGGGTCGACGCGAACCGACCCGGGCCGACACGAATCGACGCGACGAGAGGGGGTTGGACAGGGTCGTCAGCGGGTGGCGCGAGTCCGTCGACTCCGAGACAGTATTTTTATATCCCGGAAAGGGCCAAAGGGAGGTATGGGCGCATCTGAATCGGTCGTCGACACGGTCGAGATAGCCGTCGAGAACATCGGGGGGATAGACGAGACGAACGTCACCTTCTCCAGCGGTGTGACCGTGTTGACCGGCCGAAACGCGACGAATCGGACGTCACTACTCCAGGCAGTCATGGCGGGACTGGGGAGCGACGACGTCTCGCTGAAAGGCGACGCCGACGAGGGATACGTCGAGCTCACCGTCGGCGAGGAGACCTACACCCGGACGCTGCGGCGGCGAAACGGCGAGATCCACACGAGCGGCGACCCGTATCTGGACGACTCGACGCTCGCGGATCTGTTCGTCTTCCTGCTTGAGTCCAACGAGTCCCGGCGCGCGGTCGAGCTGGGCGGGGACCTCCGGGAGATCATCATGCGGCCGGTCGACACCGCGGCGATCGAAAGCGAGATCACCGACCTGCAGGAGGAACGCGACGAGGTCGAACACCGACTGGACGAACTGCAGTCCCTCCAGCGACAACTGCCGGATCTGGAGCGCCGGCACGCCGAACTCCAGGACGAGATCGACGAGACCGAAGACGAACTCGCCGAGGTCAGAGAGGAGATCGCCGAGACCGACCAGGAGGTCGGGACACCCCGGGAACAGGAAGCCGAACTCGAATCGGCCCTAGAGGAGTTCCGCGAGGCACGGTCGGACCTCGAAGATACTCGCTACAACATCGAGTCGGAGCGCGAGAGTATCGCGGCGCTCGACGAGGAGATCGACAACCTGGAGGGCGAACTCGAGGGATTACCCGAGGCGCCGATGTCGGAAGTCGGCGACGTCGAGGGCCGTATCGAGGAACTGCGCGAGCGGCGCGAGTCACTGGACGCGACGGTGACCGACCTCCAGAAGGTCATCCAGTTCAACGAGGAGATGCTCGACGGAACGAGCTCGGAGATCGTCGCGGCGCTGCGCGACGAGGACGACGGCGCAGTCACCGACAGACTCGTCGACGACCAGGTCGTCTGCTGGACCTGCGGGAGCGAGGTCGACAGCGCCTCTGTCGAGTCGACGCTCGACCGGATGCGCGAGTTGCGCCAGGAGAAACTCGCCGAGCGCCGCGACGTCCAGTCGGACATCGACGACTGCAAGACCGAGAAGGCGACCTACGAGGAACAGCGCCGCCAGCGTTCCCAGCTCGAACGTCGCCTGAACTCGGCCACCGAGGAGCAGGAGCGTCGTGAGGAGCGCCTCGAAGAGCTCGAGGCCGAACGCGAGCGACTCGATGACAGGATCGCCGACCTCGAAGACGAGGTCGAACGCCTCCAGGACGAGACACAGAGCGAACTGCTCGACTTACACACCGAGGCCAACGAACTCGAGTTCGAACTCGAACAGCTCCGGAGCGAACTCGAGGACGTCGAGAACGAGCGCGACCGCATCGAGTCCGAGGTCGACGGTCGTGCGGATCTGCAGTCGCGCCGGGACGCGATCACCGACGAGATCGCCGACCTGCGCACCCGCATCGACCGTATCGAGGGCGAGGCGGTCGACCAGTTCAACGACCACATGGAGTCGGTCCTGTCGATCCTCGATTACGACAATCTGGAACGGATCTGGATCGAACGCAAACAGCAGACCGTCGGCGCCGGTCGCGGGGCGACCGAGGAGACGATCTTCGACCTCCACGTCATCCGGAGCACCGCCGACGGGACGACCTACGAGGACTCCGTCGACCACCTCTCCGAAAGTGAGCGCGAGGTGACCGGCCTCGTCTTTGCGCTGGCAGGGTATCTGACTCACGACATCCACGAGGTCTGTCCGTTCCTGCTGCTGGACTCCATCGAGGCTATCGACTCCAACCGGATCGCCCGCCTCGTCGACTACATGGCCGATTTCCCCGAGTACGTCGTCGTCGCACTGCTACCCGAGGACGCGCAGGCGCTCGACGACGACTATCAGCGCGTCACCGAGATCTGACCGCGCTTTCTCCGGTCGGAGTTCGTTTTGCTTCCAGTGCGCTCCCCTGACCCGAGAGAGCCCCCGCTCCGATCCGACGGGACCTCCACCCGGCCCAACACCGAACGTAGATATTTACTCAGAACCGAATAAATATATTTATCAGTATATGTCTCTCTTCCCCTCAGTTTACTGTTCTGTAAATCCGGAGTTGTTTCTGTATTTCTTATATGTCTCGGCGAACCGGCGGAGACGAGAATTTTCGACTATACGATCAAGATCGTCGATATTACTTGATCTACCCCACATACGGGGGCGAAAAAGAGCGTAATAAGATCTATCACGTGCGTTTCTGTCGGCCGTGGCTGACTCGAATAGTGAGCCTGACCGTGGAAAGAGTGGCAAGTAAACGTTCCTAACAGGTACAAATAATATCTAGCGAACAGAGAGATGTCGAGAAAGATCCCAGACGGTTGCTGGATCGGTTTACCGGGGGGACGTGCCGACCCCGTCTCCGTCACAATCCGAAGATAATCTACGATAGACCGTATCAGGCGTCGCGCAGTCGGTGGCGGAGTCGGCCAGTCCACCGGCGCAGTCCCAGGCCGGCCCAGCGGAGTTCGAAGCCGGCCCAGGTGAGGGCACCGACGAGCGCGAGGCCGCCGAAGACGACGTCGTGGAACCGCAGCCACGAGGGGCCGGCAAAGAGGATGCCGTTGACCGGGAGACTCGGGACCAGTTCCTTGAGCGTCACCCAGACGAGGTCGACCGGTCCGTCGTCTGGCGGGAGGACGACCCGTGTGGCGTCACCGCCCGTAGCCCACGCGATAAGCGAGAGAGAACCACCGCTCCCGGCGGTCGCGTTCGCCTCGCGGATAGCGGCCATGCTCTGGCCGCCCGTGCTCTCCCCGCCGGTACCCAGGCGCTCGGCTTCGTAGGGCATCCCGACCGTGACGCTCCAGACGACGGTCCCGTTCGGGGCGACTTCGGCGACGCGGTCGCCGTGCGTGTCGGTCACGAGCGTGTTGGTGCTCGGGAGACGGTCGGCGTCCCGGGGCCACTGGACGCGACTGTCGCGCCACCCCCAGGTCCGGCGCCACTCGCCGTCGGGGCCGGTCGTCGGGTCGCCCGTCTCGGGGTCGACACGCTGGTACTCCAGGACGCGACTGTTCTCCGAGTCGGCGACCACGACCGCGGGGCCGCCCTCACTGGGCGGGATGTAGTCCGGATTGTGCTGCTCGTAGAGGATGCTGTAGTCGTCTTCGGCCCCGAGCGTCCAGTTTTCCTCGACGCCCTCGCCGGGCTCGATGAAGACGACACGGTCCATGTTGCGGGGACTGGCCATGACCCGACCGTCGGCGAGCACCTCCACGTCGTTGAGGTGCGTCCAGTCGCCCGGTTGCCCGCCCTCGCTCCGGTCGAACGTACGGTTCGCGTGCCACTCCCAGGTAGTCTCGTTCGTCCGCGTGTCCACGATACGGACGCTATCGCGGACGATGTCTGCGATCGCGAGGTGTGTCTCGTTGACGCGGTCGACGTCGTGCCAGCGCCCGGAGACGATCTGGGGCGTGACCTCGCCGTAGACTTCCCTGTCGACGCCGGTCGTGAGGTTCGCCCGACGAACGACGTTGTACGTACATCGGTCGGTGCGCACGGTGGCACAGTCCGCGCCGTCGAGATGGCGCGAGGCGACGTACTCGACGGTGCTCTGGGTGCCGGGTACGGGGTCGACGTCGAAGTAGACGCGGTAGCCGTCGTCGTAGTAGAGGACCTCGCCAGCCTCGGAGAAGGCGACGAGTTCGGCCTGTTCGTCCGAGACGTAAAACCCCTGTGTCGCGACGACAGTGACGTTCCCGACGTCGTCGGGGTCCAGTCGCGTCCGGTTGGCGCGGGCCTGGAGGGACGGTGACGCGCTCCCGGAGGTCGCCGTCGCGGTGGGACCGTCGCCGGTCGTCGAGGGCGCACTCTCGGGCCCGGATATGGGACCAGAGCCGGCCCCCGGAGCGGCGGTCGACACGGGGTCACCACCGGAGTCGGCGCCCGCGATGGGTTGGCGCTCGGCGATGTTGGGCTGGGCCGTCGCGTAACTCGTCGCCACGGCACCCGCAGACAGGAGTACTACGACCGCAAGGAGAGCACGGAGAGACCGTTTCGAGGGGGCCATCGTCTCCCCAATGTGAAAGGGACGATTAAGAGTCTTTAGGTGTTACGCGACAACGCTCCGTATCACTCTTCGCGCGCGCCGGCCGCCGCGAGTTGGTCCGGTTCGAGTCGGTTCGCGACGAGTTCCATCAGCGTCCGGAGGTTCGCGGTGTCGTCGCGGTTGTAGGAGACGAGCGTCTCGAGCGCGTCCTCGTCGCCGCGCTGGTACTCCCGCCAGAGCCGCACGGCGTCTTCACCGGAGAGATCGGGGCGGTCGCGGTCGATCCCGACTTCGCGCTCGATGGTCTTCAGTCCGCCCGTCAGGTCGAGGCGCCGGCAGGGGTACATGAGGTCGACGTGTGGCGCCTCGACGGAGACGTCGAAGGCTGATTCGAGAAAGGGGACGTCGAAGCGCTTGCCGTTGAACGTCACGAGCAGTTTCGCGTCGTCGAGTTCGCGCTGGAGGCGCTCGGCGGTGAGGTCGCGGTCGGCGACGAACGTGGTCGTCTCGCTCGCGCGGTGACAGCTCACCACGGTCACGTCGTGGCGGCGCTGGTCCAGTCCCGTCGTTTCGATGTCGAGAAAGCAGGTGTCGGCCCGGAAGTTGTCGTAACACCGCCAGTGACAGCCCGAGGGAAGCGTCTCGCGGAAATATTGGGCGTCGCCGTCAGCCAGGCGCTCACGTGCGGTGTCGACGAACCGGTGGATACGGTCGGCTTTCCGCTCGCCGACGACCCGTCCGTCGAACTCGTCCCAGGTCGTGACCCCGGCCTCCCAGAGGCGCCGCTCGGTCGTCTCGCCGACCCCCTCGACCGGGATGAAGCTGTTCTCGATTCGCACGAAAGCTACTGGGGTGGGCGTCCTCAAGACTCTTGCTGTCGGTCGCGGTCGCCTCGCGCCGGCGGACCGAGTCGACAGGTGGATCCCTCGGTCGACCGGGGACTGGACTTATACTGCAGTCGTCCGTACGACCGGTGATGGAACAGCGTCGGTCGAGAGCGAGCGTGGGCGCGGTACTGGTAGCGGTGCTGGTCGTGCTCGCGGGCTGTAACGGGTTCGTCCCGGGTGGGTCCGACTCGGAGTCGACGCCGCGGGAGACCCTGACCGCAGTGGCGCTCGGGACGCCGGCCGAGACGCCGACTGCGACGCCACAGCCCGCGACGTTCGACTGGTTCGTCGACAACGGAAGCGTCGACATGGACGCGTTGCTGGTGAGACACACCCGGACGCTGGGCAACCGGTCGTTCGTGCTGGTCTGGTCACGGCGGGCGTCCGGCGGGAGCGGCACCGTCGGCGAGAACTTCCGGAACCGCATCGCCGTCCAGAACGACTCCACGTACAGTCGGCGCGAGACGGGGACGTTCACCGGCGGAATCGACGAGACGTACATCGACCCCAGCGGCGTCTACCGGCGGGTCGAGGCCGACAACGGCTCGGTCCGGACGACGGCCTTCCCGGGACGCGCCACCGGCGCGCGAACCCGATTCGCCCTGCTCGCCGGTTCGGTCGCCGAGTTGCGGTTCAACCCCCGGGGGTCCCGGACCGGTGTCGTCGAACGGGGCGGGACACAGTACTTCCAGCTCTACTCGACGGAACCGCCGGAGTATCTCGTCTCGATCTACCAGGACTACGAGTTCCAGAACTTCAGTTCGACCATCTGGGTCCACACAGACGGCTACGTCCGCACCGTCCAGTTCGGGTTCACACTCGTCGACGACGACGGTCAGCGTATCACGGTCACCGAGCGCTACACCTACACTGACGTCGGCGAGACCACACTCGAGCGACCCGAATGGGCCGAGCCACTCGAACCCGACAACTGGCAGAACCGGACCGCCGACGGAACCGTCACGCCGACGCCTGCCGGGACCGTGACGCCGACAACCGCGCCCAACCAGACCGTGACGCCGACAACCGCGCCCAACCAGACCGTGACGCCGAACGCTTCGCCAACCCCGGACCGGACGCCGACCACCGCACCCACGCCGGACGGGACGCCCACACCCGTCGGGACGTCGGCAGGAACGGCGAGCGCGACGCCCACTGGCGACTGACCCGCTCGGTTACTCACCACTCGGCGACGCTGCCGTCGTCGTGACGCCAGACCGGGCTGTGCCAGTCCTCGGTGGTGCCGGCCCGGTCGCGGACGACCGACTCGTCGATCTCGACGCCCAGGCCGGGTCCGTCCGGGAGGTCGACGGAGCCGTCCTCGAAGGCGAACACCGAGGGGTCTTCGAGGTAGGCGAGTTCGTCGACCCCTTCGTTGTAGTGGATATCGAGGCTCTGTTCCTGGATGAGCGCGTTGGCGGCGACGCCGTCGACCTGCACACACGAGGCGAGTGCGATCGGCCCGAGCGGACAGTGCGGTGCCAGCGCCACGTCGTAGGCCTCGGCCATCGCGGCGATCCGTTTGACCTCGCTGATCCCGCCGGCGTGGGAAAGATCCGGCTGGATCACGTCGACGGCGCCGTCCTCGAAGAGTGGCTTGAAGTCCCACCGCGAGTAGAGCCGTTCCCCGGTCGCGATGGGCGTCGACGTGTGGTTCGCGATCTCGGGCAGGGCGTCCTCGTGGCCCGGCGCGACGGGTTCCTCGACGAAGAAGGGGTCGTGGACTTCGAGGGCGGCGGCGAGTTTCTTGGCCTGTGATTTGGCGACGCGGCCGTGGAAGTCGACGCCGATATCGACCTCGTCCCCGACGGCCTCGCGGACGGCGCCCAGTCTGTCGACGGCCGCCTGGACGGCCGCGGGATTCTCGACCCGGCGGGTCTCGGGGACGGCGTTCATCTTCAGCGCAGAGAATCCGGCTTCGACCTGCTGGGCGGCCTGTTCGGCCACGTCGGCCGGCCGGTCGCCGCCGATCCACTGGTAGACGCGGATCGTCTCGCGTGCGGGCCCGCCCAGGAGTTCGTAGACCGGCACGTCCAGCACCTTGCCCTTGATGTCCCAGAGCGCCTGGTCGACGCCCGCGATGGCCGACATCAGCACTGGACCGCCGCGGTAGAACCCGCCCCGATACATCGTCTGCCAGTGGTCCTCGACGCGGCGCGGGTCCTCGCCCAGCAGGTACGTCTCGAACAGTTCCTCGACGGCAGTCTCGACTGTCCGGGCGCGGCCCTCGACGACGGGTTCGCCCCAACCGACGAGGCCGGTGTCGGTCTCGACGCGCAGGAAGAGCCACCGCGGCGGGACACGAAACAGTTCGTAGTCGACGATTTCCATACCCCGATATCGACCCCCACGGACAAATGCGACCCGGTCGGAATAGGACGACTCATAGTGCTTATTGTAGATTATTTCCGGATCGCGCCGACCCCGGTGTCGGCGTGTACCGGTAAATCACTACAATAATCACTATCACTCGGAATAGGGTGGCCCGGTCGGAACAGCGTGACTCGACCGAACGGAGGAGTATACGCAAGCTACCGAAGTTCTTTTTCGCCGCCGAGTTAATTTCTCGGTGTTTAGCATGAAAAGAACTATGCCGGAACACGGGGTAGGAAGAGACGAACACAATGTTACACGTGGGCGTCAACGGCTACGGGACAATCGGCAAGCGGGTGGCCGACGCGGTCAGGGCCCAGCCGGACATGACGGTCTCGGGTGTGGCGAAGACGAGTCCGAACTTCGAGGCAGGGGTCGCGACCGACCGCGGCTACCCGCTGTACGCGCCGGCAGAGCGTGCCGGTGCGTTCCGCGAGGCGGGGTTCGACGTCGCCGGGACGGTCGACGACATGATCGAGGGTAGCGACGTCGTCGTCGACGCCACGCCGAGCGGCGTCGGTGCCGAGAACAGGGCCCGGTACGAGCGCCACGACACGCCCGCGCTCTTCCAGGGTGGCGAGGACGCCGACGTGGGCGAGGCGAGTTTCGTCGCCCGCGCGAACTACGAGGACGCCCGCGGCGCCGACTACGTCCGCGTCGTCTCCTGTAACACGACGGGACTGTCGCGGGTGTTCGCGCCCCTCGACGAGGCCTACGGTATCGACCGCGCCCGCGTGACGCTCGTGCGCCGCGGGGGCGACCCCGGCCAGACCGACCGCGGGCCGATCAACGACACGATCCCCAATCCGATCTCGGTGCCCTCACACCACGGGCCCGACGTGCAGACGGTGCTCCCGGACGTGCAGGTCGACACGATGGGAATGAAAGTCCCGACGACGCTGATGCACACCCACGCGATCAACGTCACGCTGGAGAGCGAACCCGACACCGCCGCGGTGCGGGAGTTGCTCGAAGGGGAATCGCGGGTGTTCGTCCTCCCCGAGGGACTGGGCGTCGACGGCGCTGGCAAACTGAAAGAACTCGCGATGGACGCCGGACGCCCGCGCGGTGACTGCTGGGAGAACTGTCTCTGGGGCGAGTCGCTCACCGTCGAGGGCGAGGAACTCTACTGCTTCCAGGCCATCCACCAGGAGGCAGACGTCGTCCCGGAGAACGTCGACGCGCTGCGCGCGGTGGCAGATCTGGCCGACCGCGAGGAGAGTATGAACCGGACCGAGGAGACGCTCGGCATCGACGGCGAACTCGGGCAGTCGGTCTACCGCACCGAACAGGCTCGACCCGCCGTCGCCGATGGCGGGAGTGGGTCCAGCGGGACCAGCGGCGACAGCTGCGAGAACTGAATCGCACTCCGACCAGCGGTTTCTGCAGCCCCTTTTACCGAAGTTCGAACCGGTCGAACTCGCCAGTGTCGGTATCGAGGACGACCGCGTAGGGTGCGTCGGGTGCGGCGTCGATCGGGATGCCACCCGGGTTGACGTGGACGGTGTCACCGCGCTGTTCGTGGACGAACTCGTGAGTGTGCCCCGAGAGGACGTAGTCGTAGTGGCCGCAGTCGACCAGCGCGTCGACGATGGCGCCGCTCGTCCCGTGATAGACCGCGATGTCGGCGCCATCGAAGGTCAGTTCGGCCAGTTCGCCGTGGTACGTGCCGAACTCGCCGACGACGTCCTGCAGTGCCCACTCGCCGTCGTTGTTGCCCCGTACGGCGTGAAAGTCGACGCCGATGTCGAAGGCCGCGGCAGAGAAGGGCGCGACGAAGTCCCCACAGTGGACGACGGCGTCGACGTCCTCGCGCTCGAAGACGTCCACCGCTTCGTCGACGATATCGGTGTTGTCGTGCGTGTCCGAGACGATTCCCAGGTGCATGGTCGTGGGGTTGGACCGGCTGCGGTATCAACGTACTCCCGTCCGAAAGATTGAAATGGAGAAACTCGATTCCGTGACTGCGACCGAAGTCGTGATCGGGGGAGGGGAGCTCTCGATAGGCTCGCTAGCTGTGAAAGGAGGCTCGACCGCAACCGCACTCATCAGTAATGGTTGAAAGCCCTCGGGCCGCTCGCGGTCGCTCAGCGACCCTCGCCCTTTCAGTCCGCCAGGATAAACCTGGTTGCACAGGCCGTCTCGACGTGGAACGCTCGGTGGTCGATGTCACAAACATCTTCCCTGGCGGACTGGAAGGGCGAGGCGTGCGTGGCGCGAGTGCAACGAGCGCCACTGGCCGAACGGGGAGCAACGCGACCCGTGAGGCGGTCTCGCGTGCAGTTTAGTCGCTGAGCGGGCTCTATCCGCGCGAGTGCGGGGCGGTGCGGGTGTCCGAGCGCGGATATCCCGCTCAGCGACCGCGAGACTGCCGAGGGCTTCCATTTCACGATCCAAAGGGCGGCCGCAGCAGCTGTTCCCAATCAAACGCGAGACACGTAGCGTGCGTAACCACTCCTCACACGCGGGCCCGCGGCTCACTCCCGAGACAGAACGTCCACACCGACGAGTTCGGCGCCGGTGAGCGCGCGGATGTAGGCGCCGCCGGCGATGGAGACGTGCCCGAAGTCGTCCTCGCTCATGCCGTACATCTCGATGGCCCGGGAGGTGTCACCGCCGCCGACGACGGAGAAACAGTCGGTCTCGGCGATGGCTTCCAGTACTGTCACGGTCCCCACCGAGAAGCGTTCGTCCTCGAAGACACCGAGTGCGCCCTTGACGAAGACGGCCTCGGAGTCACGGATAATCTCGGCGTAGGCTTCGGCGGTGTCGGTCCCCACGTCGAGGAAGGAGACGTCTTTTGCCTCGATATCCTCGACGTCGATCTCAGCGCGCTCGCCGTCCGCGTCTTCGTCGCCCTCGCTCTCGTAGGCCAGGTCGACGGCGAGGGTGATCTGGTCGCCGCGCTCGTCGACGAGTTCCTCGACGACCTCGTGGTTTTCTTCCCACTGGGTGTCGTAGAGGTCGGCCTCGGGGTCGAGGTCGAAGCCCACGGGGTAGCCCGCCGCCCGGAGGAAGAGTTCGCCCGCGATGCCACCGAGGAGGAAGTCGTCGACCTTCTCGCCGAGGTGGGACATCACGTCGATGACGTCCGTGGCTTTCGTGCCGCCGACGGCCATCGTCACCTGGCCGTCGAACTCCTTGTCGGCGATGGCGGTGTTTGCCTCGTACTCGGTCTCCATCACGCGCCCCGCGTAAGCGTCCACGACGAGCGGGAACCCGACCAGCGAGGCGTGGGAGCGATGGGCCGCCGAATAGGCGTCGTTGACGTAGGCGTCGAATTCCGGGGCGAGGGTCTGGACGAATTCGGTTTCGGCTTTGACCTCGGGGGCTTCCTCCGGGAGTTCCTCCTCGCACATTCGTGTGTTCTCCAGGAGGAGGACCGCGCCCGATTCGAGGTCGCGGATAGCCGAGAGAGCCGCTTCGCCGAAGGTGTCGGCGACGAAGTCCACCGGGTGGTCGATATGTTCGCTCAGGATGTCGGCGTGCTGTTCGAGCGAGACGAAGGTGTCCCGGCCGGGCCGGCCCTGGTGGGCCATCAGCGCAACGGCGAACCCGCGGTCGACGAGTTCGCGCACCGTCTCGGCGTGGCGGTCGAATCGGCGGTTGTCCTGGACTGTGCCGTTCTCGACCGGTGAGTTCAGGTCGAGGCGGACGAGAACACGCTGGCCGTCGTCGAGGTCGTCGAGCGTCTTGAACGCGGGCATGGGTGTCGGTCGAGAGGTGGAGTGGCGGCGAGAAAAAACCGCGTGGTCCGATGGCGAACTCTCGGGCCAGGAAGCGGACGAGTTCCATCAGGCCAGTGCGCGGACGACGAGCCACACGAGCGCGGCCCCAGCGAGCGCGCCGAAGGCAGCGAGGACGGCGACACCGACCGCACTCCCCGCCAGTGCCGACCCCGCGAAGGCGCCCACACAACTACAGACGCCCACAACCAGCGGCGTCAGGTCCCGCTCGGATCCACCGTCTTCCCCCTCCACTCCGGTCGACGAACGGAGTCGGTCGCGAAACGACATCGGTTGTGGATCGGTGACACACCTGAAAAACGTTTGTGTTGTGTCCGACACGTCGTCGGACTGTCGCGGTCGCTCCCGACGGTCTAGCCATGGACGACGAACTCACCGCCATCCTCGACGACCTGCACGACCTGGGGTACGACTCCGTCGAGTCGATCGAGGGCTGGTCCGGGGAAGCCAGCGGCGTCGTCGCACTTCCCGAAGAGCATCGCCGAAAACCGGCGACAGGGTGGCGGCGGCTCGTTCCCCGCGTCTACTGCAACGCCGGTGATCCCGACCTGGTCCCCGACGACCTGCGAGACGTGGTGGAAGAACACGGCTGGACCGTCCAGGCGATGGGCCGTGATGCGGAGACGGTAACTGTCGTTATCTCCGAGCGCGGTGTTTGAGGGCGTGTTCCGGGTGAACCGGACAATCCGGCGCGCGCCGTCGCTCGCTTTCATGCGAGTGCGGAGTCGTGCGAGGTCTTCGTGAGCGAAGCGAACGAAGGCTCGAAAGACGAGCGGTGCGAGGCCGACCGCAGGGAGGCCTCGATGCGAACGGGGAGCGCAGCGACCCGTGAGCGAAGCGAGTCTTTCGGTGGATGAGCATCGCAGGGCCGCAGGCCCGAGAAGCGCAAGAGGCTAGGGAGGCGTGAGGCTGTCGCGGTGCGGGGCGGTGTGGGGCGGTGTGGGGCGGTGCTGATCAGTTGCTGTCCTGGTGGACTGAAAGGGCGAGGCGGGCTCGCGGCGAACGCGTAGTCGCCTCAGTCGACCCCTATCCGCGCGGGTGGTGCGGAGAGCGCGGATATGTCACTGAGCGACCGCGAGCGTGCCGAGGGCTTTCAACTATCTCCGTGAGTAGCGGTCGAACCACCAGCTAGCGAGCGTACCGAGGACTTTCGGTTCACTATCGAGACAGCAACCGCGGTCAACGTCGTGCGATGAAAGCCCTCGACGCGCTCGCGGTCGCTGAGCGGGATATCTTCGCTCGAACAACCGCACCACCCCACACTCGCTCAGATAGTTGCCCGCTCAGGCGACTAAACTGTACGCGAGCCCGTCTCGCCCTTTCATACGGTCGGTTGTAACGATTTACCGGTATTTTGCCGAGCGGTCCGGCGAAATCCGGAAATGACTTACAACCGACCGTATCAGTCCACCAGGACAGCAACCGCCCCGCACAGCACCGCGACGGCCTCACACCTCCCCAGCCTCTTGCGCTCCTCGCTCTCCGCACCGCCCGCTCCGGTGCTCATCCCTCGCACGACTCCGCGCTCGCATGAAAGCGAGCGACAGCGCGCGCCGTGTACTGGCACCCACGTGCCGAAACAACACTGAAGGCCGAGAAAGCAGAACCGACGAATGAAAAACAGACGCCGCCTACTCGTCGGTGATGTACTCGGCGACGTCGAGCATCCGGTTGGAGAAGCCGAACTCGTTGTCGTACCAGGTCAGCACCTTCGTCAGGCCGTTGACGACGTTGGTCGAGTTGAGATCGACGTACGTCGAGTAGGGCTGGCCGACGATGTCCGAAGACACCACCTCGTCGTCGGTCACGCCGAGCACACCTTCCAGCTCGCCGCTGGCAGCCTCGCGGAAGGCGGCGTTGACGTCGCCCTCGGTGACGTCCGTTTCGAGGTCGGTGACGAACTCGGTGATCGAGCCGTTCGGGACCGGCACGCGGATGGCCATGCCGTCGAGTTTGCCCTCCAGTTCCGGGAGGACCTCGGTGGCGGCCTGTGCGGCACCCGTGCTCGTGGGGACGATGTTCTCGGCGGCCGCGCGGCCGCGGCGGGTCTTGGCTTTGGGCCCGTCGATGAGGTTCTGCGAGCCGGTGTAGGCGTGGACGGTCGTGAGCTGTCCCGAGACGATGCCGAACTCCTCGTCGAGCACCTTCGCGACGGGCGTGATGGAGTTGGTCGTACAGGAGGCGTTGGAGACGACGTCCTCGCCGTCGTACTCGTGGTGATTGACGCCGTAGACGAGTTGCGGGACCGGTTTCTCACCTTTGGGCGGCGCGGAGATAAGCGCCTTGTCCGCCCCGGCGGCGAGGTGCTGGCTGGCGTCCTCGTGGGTGCGGAAGATACCCGTACACTCGAGGGCGACGTCGACGTCCAGGTCGTCCCACGGGAGCTGGGCAGGGTCGGTCTCCTCGTGGATCGACGCCGAGAAGCCGGTGCCCGCGACCGTGAGTTCGCCGTCGGTCAACTCGACGCCGTCCAGGTTCCCCATGACGGTGTCGTAGCGGGCGAGATACTCCATGTCGTCGTCGTCCATGACGTCGTTGATACCGACGATCTCGATCCGGGGGTCGACCAGCGCGGCGCGAAAGACGTTCCGCCCGATACGGCCGAACCCGTTGAGCCCGACCCGGATCGTGTCACTATTGCTCATAGCCAATCGGTCGCCCGATGCGAGTATAGGGTTTTCGACTCCGGCGACCACACCCGTCGACCGCGTCTCCGTCGAACGACGAACCGGCGCCCCGGCGAGACCCCCGCGTCCCGACCGCCGGCGCCGGAACTACTCGACTTCGATCCGACGCGGGCCCGAGCGCTCCCCCTCGGCGCGCTCACGGAGTCGCTCGACGCGCTCGTCGGTCGCGGGGTGGGTCGAGAGCAAGCGCAAAAAGAGGGTGTCCTCGTCGCCGCGGACGTAGAGTTGCGAGCGGAGCCACCGCTGGGGGTCGGTCGCTCGCTCGATCTTCCGGAGGGCCCGTGCCAGTGCCAGCGGGTCGCCGGTCACCGCCGCCGCGCGGTCGTCGGCCGCGAGTTCTCGCCGTCGGGAGAGCGCGAGGAGTCCGAGCGTCAGCGCGAACAGGCCCGCCGAGACCGCCCCCTCGACGAGCCGACGGACCACCCCCGGGACCGTCCGCTCCCACTCGTGGGGGCGACCCCGGAGCCACGCCAGTCCGCGCGCGAACCCGGTCGTCAACACGACCACCGGGAGGACGGCGAGCAATACCACACTCGAGAGCGTCTGCAGTGCGCTGAATCCGAACGTCTGGACCAGGCTGTCGCGGTGGTCGATGTGAGCGAGTTCGTGGGCGAGGATCGCCGACAGTTCGTCGAGGGTCAACAGCGCGAACAGCCGTCGGTCGACGACCACCACACCGCGGCCGAGACCACCGCCGAGCGCGAAGGCGTTCGGGTGGCCGACGTCCCCGACGAGGAGGAGTGGCTCGGCGATCCCCAGCGCGTCGCTGTGAGCCGACAGCCGCTGGTACAGCGCCGGCGCGCGCTCGCGAGGGAGTTCTGTGGCGTGGACGCTCCGGACGAGGCGGGCGGTCCCGACCTGGTAGCTGACGTACGCCGAGAGCAGCGTCGCGACGGCGAGACTCACCAGGAGCGTCCCCAGCGAGGGTCGCACCGCCCAGACCGCCCGGACGAGCAGGTAGACCAGGTAGGCGGCGGTGAGATAGACCGCCAGGGTCGTCAGGCCGACGACCGCCATCAGGACGCGGAGGGCCGGACGACGCATACCCGACAGTGGGCAGGCCACGTGCAAAACGGTTGCCGACGAGGGCGACCACGACGGGCGGTGGAATGGACCCCGTGACGGAGACGATTCAGCACCCTCTTGGTCACCGAGGCGGTAGTTCGGAGTATGCTGGATCTGGACGACGGCGATCAAATACTGAAGCTCGTCGGGGTGGTCCTGGTGGTCGCGGTGGTGGTCGCGGTGGGCGTCCTCGCGCTCAACTTCGACCCGCCCGAGGACGACCCCGCCCCCGGTGGCAACTGGTCCGTCGAACGAGTCAACGACAGTCACATCCAGATCACCCGAACCGACGGGGAACCGATCCCCGCCGACCAGATGCAACTGGCCATCGACGGCGTCCAGCGCAACGTCGACTGGACCGACCCGGTCGTCCCGGGCGCGAGCGTGACCGTCCCCGCCAACGACGGCGTCCGCGTCCGCGTCGTCTGGGCCAGCGAACGCGGCAATCGCGCCACGCTCGACAGCTGGCGCGTATAAACGTCTCACTTCGTTCGACGTTTCTGGTGGGCTGTGCCGGCCACGTTCGGCCCGCTCCCTTTCCGAGGCGCGGGGCGCCTCGCTGGTCGCGGACCTTGTCTTCGGCTGTCGAAATTGCTACGATACAAAGCGAGTGCGGCGCTGAGACCGACAGGTCTCAGCAGAGCACGAGCGACGTGGCCAGCACCAGTCACCCGAACGCGAGCGAAGTGAGCGTTACGTTCGTCGCGGAGACGACACCGTCTTTCGACAGCCCGAGTCGCCGGTCGGCCGCGACCTCGAACGTGCGCTGGGTGTCGTCGGGCCAGGTGACGTTCAGCGTCGCCGAGTCTGCGTCACCCAGGCCGACGTACTGGACCTGCGATTCTTGGGAGAACATGTCCGTCTCGCCGGTCTGGATCGCCGTCGTCGGCTGCCCGCCCGCCTCGACGACTATCTCCGCCCCGAGCGCGGTGGCGCGCGTTGTTGTCCGAGAGGAAGTTGAACGCGTACTCGCCGAAGTTGATGTTGCTCGCGTACGGCGAATCCTCCATCAGCGTCGTCAGGATGATCTGGGAGTCTTTCTGGTCGAGTTCGAACGGCCCGTTCGTGACGAGGTCGGTGTCGGCGAAGTCCTCGAACAGCAGATAGTGGGATATCTGCGCGTAGTTGTCCGAGTTGACCGGATTCCACTGGACGTTCGACGGGTCGAGCGTCGTCACACTCTCGTGGCGGACGTCGGGGTACTCGATGCCCTGTTCGTCTGCCGCGTCTGCCCCATCGTCGACAGCACCGCCGTCGCCACCGCTGTCGTCGACGCCGCCACCATCGCTCCTCTCGTCGGCTTCTCCAGGATTCGCGTCGGCCAGAACCGCACTTATGCCGACGGCACCGAGACCGACTGCACCGAGTCCGGCCGCGCCGAGGAGGCGTCGTCGGCTGAGGAGCGACGACGGTCCGTCGGTGGGGGCCTAGTCCGCGGGCTGTGGCGCCGCATCTGCGGGATTCGTCCCAGACGAACCGGATGCAGGCGAGGCGTCGGTTTCGGCGAAATTCGAGGTCACGTCGCGGCGTTCCTCGGCGGAACCCTCCGACGTGGCCTGCCGGGGCTCGTCGGTCGCCGGTCCGGGATCGGCAGTCGGCCGGTCTCGATCCCGGTTCGCTCCGGGAGATGTCGACTGGGTGGTAGCTGTGTTCCCTGTGGCGGGCGGATCTCTGTCGAACTCGGCGACGTCGTCGTCGTCGACCAGTGTGTCGAACACTCGGTCGAGTTCGTTGCGCACCGGGAGCAGTCCGTCGTACCGGTCACGTTTCTCTCTGGTTAGCGTCTTCATGACGATATCGTCGACTGGTTTCGGCACGTCGGAGTTGTGCGCGGACGGTGGGTCGGGTTCGTCGTGGAGTGCCTTTCGCATCACCGCGGTCGCCGACCCGGTAAACGGTGGCCGGCCGGTCAGCAGCGCGTAGGTGACGGCCCCGAACTGGTAGATGTCGGTGATGTCGTCCGGACTGCCGAACTCCTCGGCATCGAACTGCTCCGGTGCGGCGTACGTCGGGGAGATCCCCTCGATGCTGGTCGAGTGGTCGAGCAACATCTTCGCGAGTCCCCAGTCGCTCACTTTCGGGTATTCCCACGTCTCCGGGTCGGTGTTCCGCAACAGTACGTTCGCCGGTTTGACGTCGAGGTGTGCGATCCCGTGACGATGGCCGTGCCGGATCCCCTCCGCGATTCGACCCGCCAGCCACAGTGCCTCGGGGAGATCGACAGTCCCGAGTTTGGTGTCGAGGGTCCCCCCGTCCATATATTCGAGCACAAGCCAGGGGAGTGGGTCGACCCCCCACGCGTGGACCGACACGACGTTGTCGTGGTCGTCAAGCCGTTCCCACGTTTCGGCCTCGTCCCGAAAGCGTTCCAGTGCCTCCGTCTGGATCGTCCCGCCGAAGCGGGGTTCCTTGACCGCGACAGTGTAGGATGTTCCGTTCAGTGTCACACTCGCACGATAGACGTTCGCGTTCCCACCCGACCCGATGCGCTCTCCCTCCTGTACTTGCTCGAACCCGAATTTCGGTATCGACTCCGCCGGTACCGGATCGGGTATCCACGGATAGTCAGCAGATCCTGGCATCTACTGTCTGTCTGTTCCATCGTGAATATTGAATATTACCCCGCGCACGGTGGCGCGGGGGATACTGCTCTCACGAGGGCAGGCTTCCTGTTCCGACGACGTGACTTACAGACACGCGCTGGAAATCAGCGGTGTCCGTAGCGGTCATGAGCAGCACAGAAACGAGCACAGCCACGACCGGGGCCACGGGGAGGACCACGGCCACCAGCACAGTCACGCTGATCGTTGCGGGCACGCGGCGGCCCCGCGTGTCCAAAGTTATTTGTAGTGGACCGAATTCGTTGGGAACGATGCAGACAGCAGAGGCTCCGTACCGGCAGGCGGACTTGCCAGTCGAGCGGCGCGTATCGGATTTGCTGGACCGGATGACACTCGAAGAGAAGGCCGGCCAGCTCGTCGGCACCTGGGGCGGAACGATGCACCACTTCCAGGACGTCGCGGACGTCCGCGAGGCCGTCGTCGAGGACCACCTCGGTGCCGCGGCGCCCTTCGGCTGGGGCGGCGCGATCGCTATCGAGGTCGAAAAAGTCGTCGACGTCGTCAACGAACTCCAGTCGGCCGCAATCGAGGAAACCCGGCTGGGTATCCCGCTCTTTTTCAACTCAGACGCGGTCCACGGCCACGCTTACGTCGCCGGCGCGACGGTGTTCCCGAACGGCCTGGGCGCGGCCGCGACCTGGGACCCCGAGACCATCGAGGACGGCGCCGCGGTCACCGCCACCGAGATGGCCAAGACCGGCGGCCACCAGAACTACGGCCCGACCTGTGACGTCGGCCGCGAACCGCGCTGGGGTCGTATCTTCGAGACCTTCGGCGAGAGCCCGCGACTCGTCGCCGAACTCGCCGCCGCCAAGGTCCGGGGCTACCAGGGCGACGGCATCGAACAGGAAGGATCGGTCCTCGCGACGGCGAAACACTTCCCGGCCTACAGCGAACCGGAACGCGGCGAGGACGCCGCGCCCGTCGACGTCTCCGAGTACAAACTCCGCAACACGTTCGTCCCACCGTTCGAGGCCGCCCTGGAGGCCGGCGTCGAGTCCGTGATGCCCTGTTACAACTCGATCAACGGCGAACCCGTCCACGGGTCGGCGCGGTGGCTGGCCGACCTCCTCCGGGGTGACCTGGGCTTCGACGGGACCATCGTCTCGGACTGGGGCGGCGTCCGCCACCTCAACGAGGACCACAAGACCTCCCGGGATTATCGCGAAGCCGTCTACGACGCCCGCGCGGCGAGCCTGGACGTCGCCTCAGTCGGCAACACGCCCCACGTCGAGACCCTCGTCGAACTCGTCGAGGACGGCGACCTCGCCGAGGACGTCCTCGATGCGAGCGTCGAGCGCGTCCTCGAACGCAAGTTCCGGATGGGCCTGTTCGAGGACCCCTACGTCGACAGAGACGAGGCACTCGAAACCGTCGGCGCCGAGGCCCACCAGCAGGTCGCCCTCGAAACCGCCCGAGAGTCCATGACGCTCCTGAAAAACGACGATTGCCTCCCGCTCTCGGGTGGCGAGGACGTCTTCGTCGGCGGCCCGAACGCCGACAACCTCGTCCATCAGGTCGGCGGGTGGAGCGTCACAAAGGAAGAACACGTCGACGGGACCACCATCCTGGAGGAGATCCGCGACCACGTCGACGGTGAGGTCTCCTACGAACAGGGCGCGACGCTGGCCGACGAACTCGATATCGAGGCCGCCGCGGAGAAGGCCGCCGAGGCCGACGTCGCCGTCCTCGCGCTCGGTGAGGGGTGGTACCTCCACGAGTTCGGCGCGGGCGAGCCCCGCACCGAGACCGGGGAGTTCCCCACGCGCGAGCAACTCGACCTGCCCGACAACCAGCAGGCGCTGGTCGATGCCGTCGTCGAGACGGGCACACCCGTCGTCGGCGTGCTCGTCACCGGTCGGCCGCTCGCCGTCTCGCACCTCGACGAGGTCGCAGACGCCGTGCTCATGGCCTACTATCCCGGCACCCAGGGCGGCGTCGCCGTCGCCGAGACGCTCGTCGGCGAGAACGACCCGAGCGGCCGTCTGCCCGTCACGGTCCCGCGGTCGGCCGCCCAGGTGGGGCAGTTCCACGACATCCTCAACCAGCCCCGGCCCATCGGCGACTCCGAACACCCGCCGAGTTACGACCCGCTCTACGAGTTCGGGCACGGCCTCTCCTACACCGAGTTCGAGCAGGGCGACGTGCGCGTCGTCGAGAGCGACGTCGGCCCCGGCGAGACGGTCGCGGTCGAGGTCGAGATCGCGAACGTCGGCGACCGCGCCGGGAGCGAAGTCGTCCGCGTCTACAGTTCGAAAGTCGGTTCGACGCACGTCCGCCCCGAACGCCGCCTGGAAGGCTTCGAGCGCGTCCGCCTCGACGCTGGCGAAACCGAAACGGTGACGGTCGAGTTCCCGGCGTCGAACCTCGGCGTCTACAAGCCCGACGAGGGCCACCACGTCGACCCCGGCGAGTACGACCTCCACGTCGGTGACGAAGTCGTCTCCGTCACCGTCGACGGCGAGTACCTGTAGCGCGCGCCGCAGTCTTCGCAGTCTTCGACGACCCGACTCCCGCTGGACTCGTCGGTCGTCGTCCGTCAGAGTTCGTCTTTGCGACCGAGCACGGCGACCACGACGAGGACCGCCAGCACCGTACCAGCGAGCGCGAACACTGCACCGACGACCCCGAATCCGGGACCGCTCGCGCTCGTCTCGTCCGCTGTCGTCGTTTCGGCCGGTGACCTAGTGTCGGTTCGTTCGGTGGTCGGGGTCACAGTCGGCACGGCCGTCGGTGAATCGGTGACAGTCGCGGTCCCAGAACCCGGCGTCGGCGTGACGACGAGCGGTCGCGTGGTCGTCACGGTCCCGTCGGCGTTCGTCCCGACGTTCTGGACGATCATGCTCGTCGCGACGTGTTCGCCGCCGACCGTGACCGGCCGGTCACTCTCGCCGAAGCGGCCGTCGCCGTCGTCGCGGTAGGCGAGGAGTCGAACGCGAAACTCCCGGCGCTGCTGGGCGACGAACGACTCGTTCAGCGCCACGGTGACGTTCCGGTGGACGCCGGCGTCGAGCGCGCGAGTACCGACGACGCGGTCGCCGTCGATCGACGTCGCGACGAGGTAACCTGGCTGTGACAGGTCGACCCGCCGGGCGGTGAGTCGTCCCTCGCGGAGTCGCTGGGAGGTGAACACCCGCGCGAGGACGCGGTCCGACCCGCGTTCGACTCGCCCGAGTGCGAACTCGGCCTCGGCGGCCGGGTTGCGCGTCGCTATCGAGGCGTCGCTCTCGGGATCGAAACGGCCGTCGCCGTCGTCGCGGTACAGCACCGCCCAGAACGTCCGGTTGCCCGTCCAGCCGTCCCAGGCTCCGTCGTCGAGGGCCACGGCCACGTTCCGCCGGAAACTCGCCGCCGGGACGGTCGCGTTTCCGACGGGGTCGCCCGGTCGACCGCCGTCGTCGGGTGCGAGGACGACGAAACTCGGTCCGATGGCGGACACCGTCTCGACGACGACCGTGCCGTCACTGGTGGTCTGGGCGTCGACCGAGACGTGGTCACCGTGCGTCGCCGCGCTCGCGGCTATCCCGAATCCGGAGCCGGACACGGACCCAGAGCCAGATCCTGACCCTGGCGGAGCGACGCTCTGTGTCCCAGCGCCGGCCGCGACCGGGAGCGCGAGGAGGGCGACGACACAGACGGCGAGTGCGTGGCGGGAACGCATCGTTCGAGTGGGGTCCGACGCCGGCCCGGGTCGAGGGCGGGTGTATCGAGAGCCCCACCGGCGGCGTCGGTCAGTCGTCGCTCCTACGGCCGACGCTCCGATAACGGTTTGGACTCGGCAGTCGCTCGACCGTGAGGCCACGAGCGTGGACCGGGACGAAACGAGCGTGACACTGTGATGCCAATACTAACAGAATATAAATATTAGTGGGTTAAAAACAGATAGATTACCTTTCTAGCAGTCTTTCCAGATTCGATCCAGACGAGTACGGCAACGCCGACAATAGACCGTAGAAGGCCAACTATACTGTCGATTACAGAGATCGAAACAGTGGATCGGCTGTGTGCAATTCACGTTGGCCTCGATCGTTCTATTCTCGACTGAACGCGTTCGATACCGGAATTCAGAAGTCGAAGCGTCGATCGTCGGTCCGAACAAGTTCCCGAGAGTATTCGATTTATGCTATTTTCGTATACAATTAATCAAAGTGGTAGTAAATCGTGGAGGTGGAGCGTCGAAGCAGCGATCGGGTACGAAGCAGTCGGTCGTCAGTTGGAGACTTAAACGGCTGTTTCAGTCTGGGACGGGATTAAGTGTGAACCGGTCGTCGGTTCGGGTGCGGTCGGCACGCCCTCCACCTGGCGCTTGCCGCACCGCATGCCCAACCCCACCCGCAACCTATCGCCCCGGTCGCGACAGTTTGCCGCTGTCGCATCTCTGTGGCTGCTCTCCCCGGTGCAGCCACTTTCTGTCGACCCGTTCCCCGCTGACCAGTTCCTCGCCCCCAGTTTCCCGCGTTCGAGCCGTGGCTGTCCAGCGGCTGTTTCGACACCCGCCGATTCCCTCGGGGACGGGCGCGTTAGCCCGTAACGGTCGGTGTCGCGTGACGATTTCCCCAAGAATTAAGAGCGCGACCGTCGAATCGCCGCCCGTGAGACCTGCCGACGCGACGACCGAGAGGTGGTTCGCCTCGCGTCCCGACAGGGGCGTCGACAGTCGGCAGTCCCTTTTCCCGCGATTCCGTAAACGGGCGGACACGTGATTCGCGACGCCACACCGCGTCACCGGTCCCGACCAGTCCGCACCGTGACCCGACCAGAACCGACCCGACTGACATCCCAGCGACCACACCGACAACATCCACGACACCCATGACGACCGACCTATCGCTCGCCGGCACGTATCCGGCGATCGTCACGCCGTTCCACGAGGATGGGAGCATCGACTTCGAAGGAGTCCGCGAGGAGGTCCGCCGCCTCGAAGCCGCCGGCGTCGACGGCATCGTCGCCTGCGGTTCGACCGGCGAGAGTTCGACACTCTCCCACGACGAGCACATCGAGGTGATCGACGCCGTCGTCGACGAGGCCGACACGCCCGTCATCGGCGGCACCGGCTCCAACGCCACCCGAGAAGCGCTCGAACTCTCGCAACGGGCCGCCGACGCCGGCGTCGACGCCCTCCTGCTGGTCTCGTCGTACTACAACCTCCCCGAACCAGCGGGGATAGAGCACTTCTACCGGACGATCGCCGACGAGGTGGACCTCCCCCAGATCATCTACAACGTCCCCGGGCGCACCGGGTGTAACATCCCCGTCGAAACGACCGTCTCACTCGCAAGCCACGAGAACGTCGCCGGCTACAAGGCCGCCAGCGGCGACGTCGGCCAGGTCAGCGAAGTCGCCGAGAAGACCCGCGAGGAGGACTTCACCGTGCTCTCTGGCGACGACCCGCTCACGCTCCCCATCGCGAGCGTCGGCGGCCAGGGCGTCATCAGCGTCGCCGCCAACGTCGTCCCCGAACAGGTCTGTGCGCTGGTCGACGCCGCTCTCGACGAGGACTACGCCAGCGCCCGCGAACTCCACCACGAACTCGGCCCGCTCTTCCGCGGACTGTTCGTCGAGACCAACCCCATCCCCGTCAAGGAAGCCATCGAGATCCAGGGTGTGCGGGAAGCGACGCTGCGCCCGCCGCTCACGAAGCTCTCGGCCGAGCACCGGTCGGAGTTAGAGGCGATCCTCGCCGACCTGGAGTAGAACCCGACGAAGCGTCGAGTATCGGCGGCCCCGAGCGCGAGCGTCGACTGCTGGAACGGCGGGAGTTATACTCGTCCCGCGTCACGAGGAGATATGGACCAGCACGTTCTCGTTCCGGTCGACGGCTCTGACAGAGCCGAGGAAGCGCTCGAATACGCCCTCGAGCACTTTTCGGGTGCGACGGTCACCGTGTTGCACGTGATCGACCCGGTCAGTCTGATCGGCTACGCCGACGACGAGTGGGTCGACTTCGAGGGGTATCAGGAAGCCAGGGAGCGCCAGCGCGAACGCGCCGAGACGTTGCTCGACGAGTACCGAGACACCGTCGAATCACACGGCCAGAACGCCGAAACCCTGCTGGAGACGGGCGACCCCGCCGACCGGATCCTCGACGTGATCGACGCCGAGAACGTCGACCACGTGGTCATGGGCAGTCGCGGTCGGTCGGGCGTGCGTCGCGTCCTCTTCGGGAGCGTGGCCGAAACCGTCACCAGGCGGTCCCCCGTCCCCGTCACGATCGTTCGCTAGCGGGGCGGTTCACTCCCGTCTCGTCCCGTCGTTCGTCTCGCAGACCCGTTCGAGGGATATCTCCGGCAGTAGGTCCTCGGCCCCGTATTTCTGAGCGGGGGCGTCGGTGACCCGAGACGTCGCGACCGGTTCTCCGTCCCGGAACACGGACGGGACGAGTCTGTCGCGAAAGCTGATCGCTCACGTTCATTCCTCGCAGGAGCGGGTCGGGAGGGATTCGAACCCTCGACCGCCTGGTTAAGAGCCAGGCGCTCTAAACCACTGAGCTACCGACCCTACCGGAAACACGGCGACACCGCCACATAAGAATTTCTAACCGCTGACGTCCACGCGCCGGCGTCCCACGGTCACACGACGACTGGTCGTATCACTCGCCGCGGATCGGGAACGCGATGACGTCCTTGATCGTCTGGCTGTTGGTCGCGAGCATCGCCAGCCGGTCGATACCGACGCCCAGCCCACCGGCGGGCGGCATCCCGTGAGCCAGCGCGTCGAGGAAGTCCTCGTCCATCTGGTGGGCTTCCTCGTCGCCGGCCTCGCGCCGGGCCATCTGCTCGGCGAAGTGCTCGCCCTGGACGACCGGGTCGTTCAACTCGGTGTAGGCGTTGGCGAGTTCGAACCCCGCCGCGAACAACTCGAAGCGCTCGATCCGTCCCTCCTTGTCGCGGTGGTCCTTGCACAGCGGCGACGTCTCCTCGGGGTGGTCGAGGACGAAGGTAGGGTCGACGATCTCGTACTCCGCGACGTTCTCGAACAACTCCATGATACCCAGGCCCCGCGAGTAGCCGCCAGGGAACTCCCCGCCCTTCTCCAGGGCGAGTTCGCGCAACTCCTCGTCGTCGTACTCGGTGACGTCGATGGAGTCTGCGCTGTACTGCTCGATGGCCTCCTCGGGAGTCAACCGTGGGAACGGCGGCGTGAAGTCGATCTCGACGGGTTCGGTCAGTACCTCGTTTTCCTCGTCGGTTCGGACGTTGCCGTTCTCGTCGCGGAGCGGGTTGTCGTAGGTGACGACCAGGTCACCGGTGGCCTCCTCGACGAGATGCGCCACGAGGTCCTCGGTGAGGGCCATCATGTCCGTGTAATCGGCGTAGGCCTGGTAGAGTTCGAGCATCGTGAACTCCGGGTTGTGCGTGACGTCGATGTCCTCGTTGCGGAACACCGGCCCGACCTCGTAGACCTGCTCGAACCCGCCCACCAGCAGTCGCTTCAGGTGGAGTTCGGTCGCGATGCGCAGGTACATGTCCTGGTCTTTGGCTTCGAGGTGGGTCTGGAAGGGGGTCGCGTCCGTCCCGCCGGCGACGTTCTGGAGGACCGGCGTCTCGGCCTCGATGAACCCACGCCCGTCGAGGAACCGCCGGAGGTTCCGGGTGAGGTGGTATCGGGTCTCGACGGGGTCGCGGACCTCGTCCCACCAGAACTTGACCGCGCGGGTCTCGTACCTGTCGCCGAGTTCGGACTGTTCGGGCGGGTTGTGGTGCCTGAGCGCTTTCGTCAGGAACGTGAACGTCTCGGCGTGTAGCGAGAGTTCGCCCGTGTTCGAGCGGATAGCCTCGCCCTCGGCGCCGACGATGTCGATGAAGTCCAGTTCGTCGATGTGCTCGTAGCCGTCGGTGTCCTCGTCGAGGATGAGCTGGACCGAGCCCGATTCGTCTTCGATCTCGACGAAGGCGATCCCGCCCAGGTCGTTGATCCTGACGACTCGGCCGGCGAGTCGGTGGGTGGTCTCGTCGTCGATCTCCTCGATATCGTCGTACTCGTCGACGAACGCGCCGACAGAGGTGGTCGGTCGGTACTCCGGCGGATAGGGGTCGACGCCCGCCTCGCGGAGGCGTTCCAGTTTCTCCAGTCGGTCCGGCGCGAAAAAGTCCGCCGGGTCGAACTCGCTCATTACCGGGCTTTCTGCGGTGTGGGATTAATCTCTGTCGTCTCCGTGTCGCTCGGGAGTGTTGACGTGCTGGCTCGGAGTGGGAACAGACTCGACCGCAACTGCACTCGTCAGTGTGAGAGGAGACGTGACCGCAGTCGTCGTTGAGCGATGAAAGCCCTCGGGCCGCTGGCGGTCGCTCAGCGACATATCCTCGCTACGCTCGGATAGGGGTCGCTGAGGCGACTATACGAGCGCCAGCGGCCCTCGCCCTTTCAGTCCGCCAGGAAGAGTATGTTGCACGGGCTGTCTCGACTTGGAATGGCCGGTAGCCGGTGCCACCGATTTCTCTCCCTGGCGGACTGGAAGGGCGAGGCGGGCTCGCGGCGAACGGAGTGAGTAGCGTCGCCTGAGCGACCCCTATCCGCGCGGGCGGTGCTGAGAGCGCGGATATGTCGCTCAGCGACCGCGAGCGCGCCGAGGGCTTCCATCCCACGACGATGACTGCGGTCACGCAGACACCGGAGGACGCGGTCGCTACCGTATGCCTCACACCTCCCCAGCCTCTTGCGCGTCTCGCTCTCCGCACCGCCCGCTCGATGCTCATCCCTCGCACGATTTCCGACTCGCGCATGAACGCGCTCACGGGTCGTTCCTCCCCGTTCGCATCGAGGCCTCCCGTCGGTCGGCCTCGCACCGCGAGACAGCGCGCGCCGTGTCGGCTGGTTCACCGGGCGTCACACTCACAGAACGCACGGGAGGGTTCCAGGTCTCTGGCCTCGACAGTCCATCTCGTTCAGGCAAACCACTATCAACGCGGCGGGCGACTCGCTACTGAGAAAACCGGTATGCGCTTCGTCGACCACGTCAGAGCGGGCGAGTGGCACACGGTCCTGGGCTACTTGCTGTTCGTCGCGCTGATGACCGCTGGCTACTACTACAACGTCACGTTCGTCCAGCTGGGCCTGATCGACCTCGGGACGCGCCTCGTCGGCATGAGCGACACTGCGGTCTCGGCGTGGATGGCAACCCTCGCACTGTCGACGTTCGTCGTCGCCGTCGCCGCCGGTGTGACGATGGACCGCCAGGACTGGAGCACCGACCTCCGGACGAAACTCAGACTCCTGTTGGGCGTGCTCGTCGTCCAGTTCGTCCTGACGGCCGCTGCCCCACACATCCGGACAGTCTCGGCCTTCGGCGCGTGGATCCTCGTCGCCTCGGTCGCGCTGGGGATCGGCTTTCCGGTCTCGTTTAGCCTCGCGATCGATTTTATCCCTGTCCCGGACCGCGGCCCCGTCGCGGCGGCGATCACCGCGGCTACCTACTTCCTCGCCAACGCCGTCCCCATCGAGTGGTCGATCGGCGCGTTCAGCCAGTTGATGGTCCTCGCGATGGCGCCCGGACTCGTGGTGCTGGGCGTCGTCGCGTTCGACCTCCTCGCACCCGTCGAGGACCTCGTCGACGACCTCGCCGACCAGTACGAGCAATTTGGCACCGGCCGGTTCTGCTACGGTGTCCCGGTGAAGACGCGGAGTCTGGCCTTTTTTGCGCCTGTTCTCCTGATGTTCGGCGTCTTCTTCATCGACAGCCTGGGCTTTCTGCGGATCATCGAGACGCCGGCGCTCATCCTCACCTCCTGGCAATCCCCGGAATTCTCGACGCGACTGGCCATCGGCGTCGTCCACGTGGTCGGCGCGCTCATGGCCGGCGTCCTCTACGTGAACTTCGACCGCAACGGCCTGTTCCTGTGGGTCTTCGCCCTCTTCGGGTTCACGTACGTCCTCTACACGTCGGACCTGCGGGCGGCCGCACTCTTCCCGGCGCTCGGCCGCGACGCCCCCTCCATCGTCAACCCACTGTTCTACGCGCTGACGGTCAGTTTCTACACGACGCTGAACTTCGCGCTCTGGCCGGACCTCTCGACGGCCGAGACCATCGGGACGCACTCGGCCATCGGCGTCGGGATGGCGGGCTGGCTCGCGACGTTCGTGAGTACGGCCGTCGCGCTCTATCTCGACCACGCCGACGTCGGACTGCTCACCCACCTCAACCTCGTCAACGCGCTCGCACTCCTGTTTTTCTTCGCGCTCGTCGTCGGCATCTACCTTCGGCGCATGCTCGCGGTCGCACGGGAAGGTGAAGGTGTGACAGAGGGTGACGCGGAGTCCCGAGAGGGGGAGGTAACGGGATGACCCCGACCGAGATCATCCCGCTGTTGCTCGTCGTCTTGCTCCTCCTGGCGGGCAGCGGCGCCGAACCCGACACGATGGACGTCGTCTTCGAGGGGAACCACACGCTGGGCACCGACACGTCGGCAGGCACAGGTGCCGTCTCGACCGGTTCTACCGGTGGCGACGGCGCACTCGTGGTCGGTGGCGGCACCGTGACCGTGCCCGCGAACGCGAGCGTGTCGTCCCCGGTGTTCGTCGTCGGCGGCGACCTCCGGATCGAAGGGCAGGTCGACGACCTGCGCGTGCTGGCGGGCAACGTCACGGTGACCGACGGGGCCACGGTCACGGGCCAACTGGAGGTCATCGGGGGCCGAGCGTCGGTGGCCGACGGCGCAACCGTCGGCTCGCGGTCGGACCTGGCCGGCGAGTTACAGGGCGCGTCGCCGACGCGGAGTCCCGCCGGCTTCCTGTTCCAGGTCGGCACGCTGGCGCTCGTCGCCGGACTCCTCGCTCGCCGGAACCCCGCGCTGCTCGACAACGTCGGCGACTCGGTCGTGAACCACGCCGCGGTCAGCGGCGTCGTCGGGGCCATCGCCGGCCTCTCGTTGCTCGTCCTGTTCGTCTACATGGCCTTTACCCTCCTGCTCCTCCCGCTCAGCGCCGTCGGCCTCCTGGCAGAGTTCGGGATCGTCGTCTACAGCTACGTCGTCTTCGGCTACCTGGTCGGGCGTCGACTCCCCGTCGAGCGCGTCGACGTGGCCTCGGCCGCGGGGGCGGGCCTGTTCGTCGTCGCACTCGAACTCCTCGGTCGGATCCCGCTGCTGGGCGCCCTCGGACAGGCGTTGCTGGTCGCCGTCGGATTCGGCGCAGTGTTGATAACGTACTTCGGGCTCCGGGAGTTCGAACCGGCCGAGATTCCGGGATAGAAAGAGAGCGTGACAGCATGAGTCGGAAGGTAACTGCGGCGTCGTTCAGTCGGATACCGAGACGCCACCGAAGGCAGCGAAGCCGCTGACGACCAGGTCCAGGTCCTCGTTGCGCCGCTCGGTCCGGGCGCGGTCGTCCGAGGCCCCGCCCAGGACCGGCAGGACGTCCATCCTGACGTTCCACTCGCGCGGGACGATCACGTCGACGCCGCCGAACAGCGCCACGGCGTTGACCTGGGCCGGTCGGTCGGCGATCTCGGCGTCACGCAGGTCGAGTTCGGTCCCGCCGAATATCGCGGTGAGGTCCGCGCCGGTGAACCCCGGCGAGGTGTTGCGCTTCTCGACACCGCCGAAGGCCGCGAACGCGCTGGTGAAGGCGTCGTCGGTCTCGCGGACGGCCGAGCGGAACTGCCCCAGGAGCACCGAGAGCCCGAAGGCGATCACCAGCACCGGCCAGAAGACCACGACCTCCTCGACGGTGGCGTAGTCCAGCGCCACGAGCTGCCAGGCGCCGGCGATCCCGATCAGGACCACCGGACCGACGAGATTCCGGAAGCGACTCTGGACGAGCGACCAGATCCCCACGAAGACGAACAGCGAGGGGACGTACAGCAACGCGTTCCGCGTCGGCAGGAGGCCGGTGGTGTCGAGCAAGAGCAAGACGCCCACCAGCACGATGATAGCCCCGAACAGGAGCTGGCCGGTCGGGAGACGCCGTGATTGTGTTGTCGTGCTCATGCCTATAGATACGCCGACTGGAATGATAAATATGCACGACTATCTCAGAGAGTGGGAAAACAGAATATGACGCATCACCCCGAATTGGGACCACAAAACGGCAATTTCCCCACCAGTTGATCAGATTATAACCGCTCGAAACTGGCCAGATTGCTACCACGTATCACTACGAGTATAAGTCCTCACGACGCGTCCTATCGAGTATGGCACGCAAGATCACCATGTTCGAACTGTACTTCGACGGCGCGCACTTCGGCCCCTCCGCTCCCGAAGCCGTCGAGGAGGACCCGGACGACGAGATGGACGCCGGCTACTACGAGGAGGAGTACGACGAGGAGATGGGCACGGGATCGCGTGTCCGACCCGCTCTCGCCGCGGTGGGCGTGGTCGCAGTCGTCTCGGCTGCCGGCTTCCTGGCCGCCCGACGGTTCCGCGGCGGCGACGAGGACTTGGGCTTCGACGAGCCCGAACACGACCACGTCGAGCTCGACGACGCCGAAGAGGCGGACGAACCGACGGTCAACTGACCGGACTCTCGGATCGACGTTCGGCCTCTGACACGCTGTCGCGGTCGGTTGGTGCTGTCGCTGTTGGTAGGGCTATCGCGGTCGGTTGGTGCTGTCGCGGTCGGGTAGGCCTGTCTCGCTGTTTTTGTGGTTGCTACGTCGAGCCCGCTATCGTCGAGTTCACACTCACCGAGTTCGTGGCCGATAGACAGACCGAGCCACGAGAGGAGAACGGACGGCGGTCCGGGCGAGCGGGAGGTGACCTGACAGGGGTGGAACACCGTCCGGCAATACGTCGTGGGTACGCAGTTCTTATCACCGCAGGGCAGCCAGATGGGGACGAATGCGGCGCCCACAGCCGGTCGTCCTCGCGGTCATCGTCAGCACCTTCTTCGTCGGACTCGGTGGCGGCGTGGTCTTCCCGATCCTCCCGAACCTCGGGTCGGTACTGGGCATCTCGCCGTTTCTCGTCGGCTTCATCCTGAGCGCGAACCGCTTTACCCGGATCCTCGCCAACGCCCCGGCGGGGTCGTTCGTCGACCGGATCGGCACCCGGACGCCGTTCGTCGTCGGCCTGTTCGTCGAGGGATTGGCGACACTGGGGTACGTCGTCGCGCTCGAAGCACCGCTGCCGGAAGTGTGGTTTCTCCTCGCGCGGATCTGCTGGGGGATCGGCAGCGCGCTCGTGTTCGCCACGGCCTACACCATCGCCGCCGACGTCAGCGACGGCGACTCCCGGGGCACGAACATGGGTATCGTCCGTGCGGGGATCACGCTCGGGTTCCCCGGCGGCCTTGTGATGGGCGGCATCGTCAGCGACGCCTACTCCGTGTTCGTGGCGTTTACTCTCGCGGCCGTCGCCGCGCTCTTCGCGAGCGCACTCGCCTACTTCACCGTCCCCGAGACCCACGTCGAAGGCACCCGCGACGCGGTCAAACCCTGGGAGATCGACACCACGCTCCCGACGCTCACCGTCGGCTTCGTCAACTTCGGGCTCTTCTTCGCCTACCTCGGCGCGCTGTTCGCGACGCTCGTGTTGTTCGTCGACGCAAAGTCACTCACCGTCTGGGGCTACGGCCCCCAGGGGATGTCCGGCCTGTTGATGGCGATCACCGTCCTCGCGGCGGCCGTCTTCACCCTCGCCGGCGGGAAGATCAGCGACGACCTCGGCGCACGGGTGCCGACGCTGCTGGTCTTTCTCGTCGTCTCCTTTTTCGGGTTCCTGTTGCTCGCGCGCGCCTCGTCACTGGTCGACCTCGTCGCCGCCTGTGTCTGTATCGGCGCGGGCCAGGGCGGAACGAACGGCCCGCTCATCGCGCTGCTCGCGGACATGACCCCCAACGAGCGAACCGGTCGGGCGATGGCAACCAACAACGTGCTGGGCGATCTCGGTGGGGGGCTCGGCCCGGTGGTCTCGCTGCCGGTCGTCGAGTCTATCGGCTTCTCACCGGTCTACGCGGCCTGTGCAGTAATTCCACTGCTGGCCGGGTTGTGTCTCCTCGGCGGCGTCTACTCCCAGACCGGGAGTGTGAACCCCAGGACGGCCACGGTCAGCGACGATTAACCGAGTATCAACAGACGCTATCGGGGGCGGGAGTTTTATTTGTCGAGACTCCCTCGGTCGCGTAACCGATGTCGGACGACCCGAACACAGGACCGAAGGGGGGTTCGGACGACCGACCGTCAGGGGATCACGACGACCGGTCGGGCCGCGACCCGACCCGACCCGGGAGCGGCGACGAACCGACGGCCCTCGACACGTCACCACCCGAGAAGACTGAGACGGGGACAGGCACGGAGACTGAGACGGGAACGGGGACCGAGACGGGATCGGAGACGGAGGTACCGGCCGCACGGAGCAGTCTGCTAGACGCCGCTGTCGAACCGGGCGAGGACGAGGACAAGAACGAACCGGCGCCGACGGCGCTCGAACCCTCGCGCGAGGCCGTCGAGACGGCGGTCGTCGACGACGTGAACGCGTGGTTCGACGAACACGAGGCCGAGGCGGTCCCCGGGCCACCTTCCGAGGAGTACGTCGCGGAGTCGTGGTTCGACTTCTCGTATCTCGACGACTACGCCGAGCGCGAACGCTACTGGGTCGCCGAACCTTACGCCTACGTGACCGTCCTCTACGACGAGGCGACGAGCAGTCACCGCTATCACGTCGTCGAACCCGCCCTCGACGAGTTCGAGGAGTACGTCCGGGACGACCTCGTGGGCGTCCTCCGGAGCGACCTGATGTACCGGGACGTCGACGACGAGGCCGACCGCGCGACCGTCTTCGACGAGGAACTCCCCCGCGTCATGCGCGAACACGCCGCGACGGTCGACGACGGCACGCTCGCCGCCGTGGGCTACTACCTCCGCCGTGACGTCGTCGGCTACGGCAAGGTCGACCCCGTGATGCGCGACCCCGGCGTCGAGGACATCTCCTGTGACGGCGCCGACACCCCCGTCTTCGTCTACCACCACAACTACCGCGACCTGCGGACGAACCTCACCTTCGAGGCCGAACGCCTCAACGCCTACGTCACCCGCCTGGCCCAGCGAGCGGGCAAACACCTCTCTGTCGCGGACCCGCTGGTCGACGCCCGCCTGCCCGACGGGTCACGCGTCCAGTTGACCCTGGGGGGCGAGGTCACCACCCGAGGCTCGAATTTCACCATCAGGAAGTTCGCACAGATACCCTTTACCCCGGTGGACCTGGTCCACTGGGGGACCTACTCGCTGGAGCAGATGGCGTTTCTCTGGCTGGCCGTCGAGAACCGCCTGTCGCTGCTCGTCGCCGGCGGGACCGGGTCGGGCAAGACGACGACGCTCAACGCCCTGTCACTCTTCATCCCTCCGGACAGCAAGGTCGTCTCTATCGAGGACACCCCCGAGATCACCTTGCCCCACGACAACTGGATCCAGAGCATCACTCGCGAGGCGGTCAACGCCGCCAGACACGGCGCCGTCGACATGTTCGACCTCCTGCAGTCGGCGCTGCGCCAGCGCCCCGAGTTCCTCGTCGTCGGCGAGATCAGGACGGAAAGCGAAGTCGCACACACGTTCTTCCAGTCGATCGCCACCGGACACACGGCCTACACGACCTTCCACGCCGACACTATCCGGGGGATGCTCAGCCGCCTGGAGAACGACCCGCTGAACGTCCCGCCGGGGATGATCGCCAACCTCGACCTGGTCGCGATCCAGCAACAGGTCCAGCAGGGCGGCAAGCGTGTGCGGCGCAACCGCCAGCTCGTCGAGGTGCGCCGTGCCGACGAGGCCGAGACGGACCTGCGCACCCGAACACTGTACGAACACGACGCCGCGACCGACTCGATGGAGCATCTCCGGGACTCACTGGTGCTGGACGAGGTCGCCGACCAGCGCGGCTGGAGTGACGAACGCGCCGAGACGGCACTCGCGCGCCGCCGCGAAGTACTCGAACACCTGCTCGACGACGATATCACGGGGTACGACGAGGTGACCCGGACGGTCCGTGCGTTCATGCGCAACCCCGAACCGGTCCTCGAAGCGATCCGCGCCGACGACTTCGACCCCGAGGACGTCCCCACGACCGACACCGAACCATGAGCGATGGTCCCGAGGACGGTACCGACCCGGACGACCACGCCTCCGACGACGGCGAGTACTCGGACGGCGAGACCAGCCTCGGGGACGCCCCGTTCCGTGGTGAGGGTATCGACGAGGAGACCGCGGAAGCCGTCCTCGCCGACGCGCTCGAGGACCCCGTTTCGGTCTCACTCGACACCGACGAAGACGAGGAGGGCGAGGACGACGGGAGCAACGAGAGGGAGACAGGAGATTCCGGCGGGATACTCGACGGCGCGGACGGCTTGCTCGGCGGTGACGGTATCGGGTTCGGGTCGGAAGGCTACGGCAGCCCCGGCCACGACGAGGCGGACCTCGAACCCGAACCGGAAGCGGCGCTCGGGCAACGAACGCCGGGCGGAGAGACGGGGCGGCGAGCGGACACCACAGAACTCCGCGCGGCCTACGGGTGGGTCCGCGCGTTCTTCAAGACCCGGCCCGAACGCTACACCGCGCTCCAGCGCCGACTCAAACAGGCCCGGATCGGCGTCACGTACGACGAGTATCTCGTGACGAGCGTCCGCGTCGCCGCGGTCGCCGCCGTCGCGGGGGCCGTCCTCGGCGTCGCGCTGCTGGCGGTCTGGCCGGCACTCGTCGCGCTGGGGACGGGAGCGGAGGCGGCGGGCACAGCGGCGGGCAGTAGTGCGGTGAGTGGCGCGACGGGCAGTGGGGCCGCGAGCGGTGCGGCGGGCGGTGGAGCGCTGGCCTGGCCGTCCCTTCTCCCCGGCCTCGCCGCCGTGCTCGTGGGGGGAGCAGTGGGCGCGGCGACGGCGTGGGTCGCGCGCAACTACTACCTCCCGCGACGGGCCATCGCGGCGCGGCGCCGCGAGATCGCACTGACGCTGCCCTATGCCATCACCTACACGTACGCGCTGTCGAACGGCGGCATGAACTTCGCGGACGTCTGCCGGCGTCTGGCGGCGGCCGACGCGGTCTACGGCGAAGTCTCGAACGAGTTCGACGTCGTCGTCCGCGAGATGGATCTGTTCGGCAACGACCTCCCGCAGGCGCTGGGCAACGTCCGCGGGCTGACTCCGAGTGACTCCCTCCAGCGTTTCCTCGACGACCTGCTCTCGGTGCTGGAGTCGGGGGGCGACCTCGAATCGTTCCTCGAAAACCAGTCCAGGGAGTACCTCGACGAGGCCCTCGACGAGCAGACCTCGTTCATCGAGACGCTCGGAACGCTCAGCGAGTTGTTCGTCGTCGCGTTCGTCGCGACGCCGCTCTTTCTCCTCGTCGTCATGCTCGTCGTGAGTTCGCTCGGCTCCAGTACCGTGCGCGAGACGACGCTGCTCGTCTATCTCGTCTTCCCGCTGGCGATGGTGTTCTTTCTCCTCCTGATCGACCTGCTGTCGGCGCCGTACGAACAGCCGGCAATCGTCCGGGAGACCTCCCGGAGGAGCGTGTCGCCGGGTGTGCGCGCCGACGACGAGCGCTACGAGCGCTACGAACACGCCTCGCGACGCCAGCGACTCCGTGAACTCGTCGGCCGACCGCTCGCGACGATGGGCCGCCGGCCGACTGCCTCGCTCGTACTCACGGTCCCGATCGGCCTCGCTATCGCGGGACTGGCCATCGCGACCGACACCGTCCAGCCGACGATAGCTGCGCTTCTCGACAGTCCAGTAGCGACGACGGTCGGAGTGGCCGTCGCACCCCTGCTCGTGGCGACGGTCCCGCTGGCAGTCTTGCACGAGCGCGAGCGCCGGCGGCGACTCGTCCTCACCGAGCGGTTCCCCGACGTCCTCTCGATCCTGGCCAGCGCCAACCGGATGGGTATCGGCGTCGTCGACGGCTTCGACCTGGTAGTTCGATGGACTACCGGAACCCTCGCGACCGAGTTGCGGACGGTCCGCAACGACCTGGCCTGGAACCACGACCTCCCGGCGGCGCTGGTCGGGTTCGCCGGCCGGATCCGCGTGCCCGAACTGACCCGGACGGTCCGGCTGGTCGCCGACGGGAGCCAGGCGAGTGGCGACCTCCACGAACTGCTGGAGGTGGCCGCGACCGACACCAGGGCGCGGGCGAAACTCCGTCGGGCGCGCCGCCGTGCGGTCAGCTCGTACGTCGCTATCGTCGTCCTCGGCTTTCTCGTCTACCTGCTCGTGGTCACACTGCTCAGTCGGAGCTATCTCGCACCCCTGGAGGCGCTCCCGGAACTCCCGGAGACGTCGGCGACGACCGGCGCTCCGCTGGGTGCGGACGTCCCCGTCGACGCCTTCGAGGTGCTCTTTTTCCACTCGGCGCTCGTCCAGGGGTTCGGCACCGGGCTCCTCGCCGGCAAACTCGCCGAGAACGACCTCAAGAGCGGGCTGAAGTACGGCATCTCCCTCGTCGTGATAACCGTCGCTACGTTCGCGCTACTGGTCTAACCATGTCACGAGAACCCCACTCCGAGAGAGGAGCGTTCGCGCTCGACGACCGCGGCGTCTCGCCGGTCGTGGGTGCCCTGCTCCTCTTTGCCATCGGCGTCATGCTGGTCGCGACGCTGCAGGTCACGGCGGTGCCGGCGCTCAACGAGCAGGTCGAGTTCCGCCACAGCGAGCGCGTTCAGTCTGACCTGGTCGGAATCTCGGCAGCCGTCGACCGAACGGCCGCCACGGGCCTCGGCCAGACCGTCCGCGTCGAGGCCGGCATGCGCTACCCGACGCGGCCGCTGTTCGTCAACCCCGCGCCCGTCTCGGGGAGTCTGCGGACGGCCGACCGGGGTGTCGTCACGGTCTCGGGCGCCAGTGCGACCGGCGAGACCGGCGACGTCTGGAACGGGAGTGTCAGAGAGTTCCCGACGACGGCGCTGGTCTACCGTGCTGGCTATCACGAGTACGGGTCGGCACCGGTGACGCGTATCGAGCCGTGGGGGACGGTCAACCGCTTCGGCGAGCGGACGCTCCCGGTGACCGAGCCCTCGCTCGTCGACGGTCGCCGGGTCACGCTCGTCGCCTTCGACGGCAACCGCTCGACGAGTCGCGTGGACGTCCTCCCGGTGTCGGTGCGCCCGACGAGTGCCCCGGCCCGGACCGTCACCGTGTCCGCGGGCGACGACCCGGTCACGATATCAGTCCCGACGCAGATCCCCGAGGACGTCTGGGCGGAAGCGCTCGCCGCCGAGTACGACCCCAACGACACGGCGAGCGACCGGTACGTCGCCGATTACGACTGTGCGAACGACCCGCCCGCCCCCTGTGGCGAACTGACGCTGGAACTGGAGGCGAACACGATGTACGAGTTCCGTCTCGGCGAGGTGGCCGTCGGGTCGGGCGCGAGCGACGAGGCGGCGACCTACCTCACCGACGTCGTGGGCAACGGCTCGACGGTCTACCAGGGGAGTCGTCAGCGCCTCGTCGTCGAGGCCCGGGACCGCTTCGACAACCCCGTCTCGAACGTCACCGTCTCGGGGAGCGTCGCGAATGCCGACGGAGACGACACGTCCACGGGAACGCTCGGCGCCGTCTCGCCGGTCACCGGCGCGGACGGGCGCGCGTCGTTCGTCTACGAGGCGCCCAATCGTGTCGAGGGGACGACGAACCTCACCGTCACGCTCCGGTTCGGGTCCGGTGAGGCGGAGGCCCGGCGCGTGACCTTCGACGTGCAGGCGACCGGCCCGCTCCCGCCGGCCGAAGCGCCGCCCGATGAGGGACCACCTGACGGCGGCGAAGGCGGCACTGGCGGCGAGACCGGAAACGGGACTGGTGGTGGCGGCGAGGCGGGCAACGGGACCGGCGGTGGCGAAACCGGCAGTGAGAGTCCCGACCCGAGCGTCAGTATCTCGGACCTGTCAAGGACGAACCAAGGCGGCGGGAACGTCGACCAGTACGACGTCTCGGTGGACGTCTCGGACCCCAACGGTGACCTCCGGGAGGTCACGTTCACGCTCGAAGCGCTCGACGGGACGGTCCTCGACAGCGCCACCGCGCCGATCAGCGGCGAGAGCACCTCACAGACAGGTCGTCTCCGGGTGGAGGGCCGGAACAACGTCCGCGACGAGTACCGCATCGTCGTCACGGTCGTCGACGAGGCCGGAAACGCCGTGAGTGTCCAGCGGACCGTCAGCGGCGGAGACCGTGGAAACAACGGCGGCGGCGGAAACCGCGGAAACAACTGAGGCGCCAGTGGCTGAAACGCCGTCCGTCAGCGCCAGGAGGTCCAGCCGCCGTCGACGACGAGCGACTCGCCGGTGACGTAGCTCCCGAGGTCGCTCGCCAGGAAGACGGCCGCGCCGGCGACGTCTTCGGGTTCACCCTGCCGGCCGAGCGGGATCATCTGTCTGAGTTGAGACATCTGTTCCTCGCTCGTCTGCTCGGCGCCCTCCGGCCCGATCTTCGTGTTGATCGCGCCGGGATGGATCGCGTTGACGCGGATCCCCTCGCTCCCGAGTCCGTGGGCCAACGAGTACGTCAGCAGTGCGATCCCGCCCTTCGAGACGCTGTAAGTGGGGTGACCGCCGTTGCCGAAGAGGCCGTTGATGCTGGAGACGTTGACGATGCTCCCGCCACCCGATTCGACCATCCGCTGGGCGGCGACCTGGCAGCCGAAGTACGTCCCCTTCGTGTTGATGTCCATGAGCTGTTCGTACTCCTCCTCGGTGACTTCGAGGAACTCTTCGGGCCGCCAGATCCCCGCGTTGTTGACCATGACGTCGACCCCGCCGAAGGCCTCGGCTGCCTCGACGGCCGCGTCCAGATCCGCGACCGAGGTGACGTCACAGTCGACGAACGTCGCCTCGCGGTCGGTCTCTGCCTCGATTACGTCGTGTGTCGGGTCACCCTCCTCTTTGGGCCCTTCACGGACGTCCGCGACGACGACGTCGGCGCCCTGGCGGGCGAATTCGAGCGCGATACCACGACCGATACCGGAACTGCCGCCGGTGACGACGGCGGCGCTGTCTGTCAGGAGTGCCATTGCGTTCGCCAGTTCGACCGCATCCAACATAATTAATCGCCAGTTTGTCACCTTCCGGGAATCCGTCACGGTCCACGGGCCGGCGACAGAAGGCGGCCAGTACCCTCATGTCGGTGGCTCCGGATACCGATAGCATGGCACTGCCCGTGCTCGCTCCGGTACTCCCGATCCCCGTGCAGGTGCTGGCTCCGCTCGCCCCGGCGACGCTCGCACTCGCGATGCTCGGTGTCGCCGTACTCGCCGTCGTCGGTGCCGTCGTGATGCGCCGGCGTCGCTTCGACCGCGACGTCGCGGCTGCCGTCGACGAACTGCGCACGCGGTCGAGTACCGAAACCGAGAGCGAACGGGTCTACACGCGCGAGAACGTCGAAGAACTACCCGACCCCGTCCGGACGTACTTCGACGCGGTTCTCACCGAGGGCCAGCCGCGGGCCCGGACGGCTCGTATCGAACAACACGGCACGCTCTTGCTCGGCGACACCTGGAAACCGTTCAGCGGGACCCAGTACGTCACCGTCGATCCCCCCGGATTCGTCTGGGATGCCACCGTCCGATTCGCGCCCCTGGTTCCGGTCCGGGTCGTCGACGCCTACGTCGACGGCGAGGGGTCCCTCCGGGCGAAACTGCTGTCGGCGCTGACCGTCTCGGCGGCCGCACCCTCCCCGGAACTGAACGAGAGCGAACTGCTCAGATATCTCGCCGAGGGCGTCTGGGTTCCGAGTGCGCTGCTCCCCGGCGCGGGCGTCAAGTGGGAAGCGATCGACGACCAGTCCGCCAGAGCGACGCTCGAAGACGGCGATACGACGGCGTCGCTCGTCTTTCACTTCGACGACTGGCGGGTCGAACGCGTCCACGCAGAGGCGCGCTACCGCCAGGAGGACGACGACGTCGCCCCCTGGACGGGCTATCTCGGCGCCTACGAGCAGTTCGAGGGCGTTCGCGTTCCGACCCAGGCCGAAATCGAGTGGACGCTTCCCGACGGTGACTATCCCTACTGGCGCGGTGAGATCGAATCTGTCACGTACGACCCGAAGAGTGTGTCCAAGCGTGACTCGTCCTCGTCCGAGTGATCGTCCCGAATGCTGCTTCGTGACAGCCGTCGAGTACGTGGTGCGTTTCGAGTCGGTACAGCTGCCGCAACCGCAGTCGCAATCGTTTCGACTGTACTCGTGATCGTGAGATGGAAGCCCTCGGCGCGCTCGCGAGTCGCTTCGCTCCTCGCTCGCGTTAGAGGCGCGTAGCGCCTCGCAGCTCGCGGTCGCTGTCTCCGAAAATCGAAGATTTTCGGGATGAGCGGGGGACTCTCGTTACTTCCCAATCGAGATTTCGGCGAGTCACTGAATCCGTGAGTTTCTCCAGTGATCGTCGTTGTCTATTTGGTTGCATCCACTTCGACCGCGTTCTGAGAGGGAAGAATGCACTCTTAGCGGT
>Ga0207771_100045_pt1 | contig 104098 bp, 96 predicted proteins | sample A23M2SouthBayCA_2_FD_187731 | JGI IMG/M metagenome (GOLD analysis project Ga0207771, IMG submission 187731) | Aerobic enrichment media microbial communities from Eden Landing Ponds, California, USA - A23 M2 (2) (SPAdes) | ecosystem: Environmental > Aquatic > Marine > Unclassified | place... | reverse complement strand
AGACTCCCGACATAGACAGTTCCATCCGCCACCGCCGGTGACGACCACACAGAATCGCCGGTGTCGTAGGACCACTGTCGGGAGCCGTCCGACGCGTCCAACGCGTAGACAGTGTTGTCGCCACTCCCGACGTAGACAGTCCCATCCGCCACCGCGGGTGACACATTCGTAGGAGCGCCGGTTTGGAAAGTCCACTGTTCGGCGCCATCCACCCCGTCCAGCGCGTAGACGGTGTCGTTTCCAGCCCCGACGTAGACAGTGCCATCCGTCACCGAAAGTGACAAATTTGTGGGAGCGCCGGTTTGGAAGGTCCACTGTTCGGAGCCATCCGCCCCATCAAGCGCGTAGACGGTGCCGTCGTCACTCCCGACGTAGACAGTGCCATCTACCACCACCGGTGACGACTCCACCTGACCACCGGTTTGGACGGTCCACTGTTCGGAGCCATCCGCCGCGTCCAGCGCGTAGACGGTTTGATCCCAACTCCCGACGTAGATAGTGCCGTCCGCCACTGCCGGTGACGAAGTCACAGGGGCGCCGGTTTGGAAGCTCCACTGTTCGGTGCCATCTGAGGCATTTAGCGCGTAGATGTTGAAGTCGAAACTCCCGACGTAGACAGTGCCATCGACCACCGCTGGCGACGAGACCACTGCCGCAATTGTCCGGAGTCGCCACTGTTGGGAACCATCCGCCGCGTCCAGCGCGTAGATGTTGCCGTCGTCACTCCCGACGTAGACAGTCCCATCCGCCAGTGACGAAAACACACCAGCGCCGGTTTGGATGGTCCATTGTTGGGAGCCATCCGCCCCATCCAGCGCGTAGACGGTGCCGTCGTCACTCCCGACGTAGACAGTGCCATCTACCACCACCGGTGACGAGTCCACCTGACCACCGGTTTGGACGGTCCACTGTTCGGCGCCATCCGCCGCGTCCAGCGCGTAGACGCTTTCATCCAGACTCCCGACATAGACAGTTCCATCCGCCACCGCCGGTGACGACCACACAGAATCGCCGGTGTCGTAGGACCACTGTCGGGAGCCGTCCGACGCGTCCAACGCGTAGACGGTGTCATCGCGACTCCCAACGTAGACAGTCCCATCCGCCACCGCCGGCGATGAGAACACGTCACCGACGATGTTGTAGCGCCATTGTTCGCTTCCATCGGACGTATCTATCGCGGAAATAGTCCCGTGATCGGTGCTGATATAGACGGTGCCATCCGCCACTGCCGGTGACGAAACCTCACCGCTGGTCTGGAAGCGCCACTGTCCGTCCCCGTCGCTCGCTGACAGCGCGTACAGATTGCCGTCGTCGCTTCCGACGTAGACGGTCCCGTCGGCCACCGCCGGTGACGAGTGTACTGAGTCATCGGTCCGGAAGCGCCACTGTTCGCTCCCGTCGCTCGCTGACAGCGCGTAAACACTGCCGTTTTCCCCACCCACGTAGAGCGTTCCGTCGGCGAGAGTTGGCGCAGTGCCGATACGCGTGTTCAGGTCGGTACGCCACCGGATGGATCCGTCTCCTGTCGACAGTGCGGCGACACCAGTCCCGGTACCGACGAAGACGCGTTCTTCCGTCGCTGTCGGCGGTGACGACAGTCGTGCGAGGTCGGGAAACCGCCACTGAATCGACCCCTCTCTATTCGGCCCGCTTGTCGTGGGTGTAGCGTCGTCGACGATGGGTTTCGCCTCGCGGGGAGTTTGTCTTGCGACGTCGCCCACCGCGATGGCGCCTTTCATGCCCAGCGCCTCATGGGGTGCACAGAAGTAGGTGTACATGCCGCTGCTCTCGAACGTGTGGGAGTAGCTGAATCCCTCGTCCTCCAGCGAACTGCCCGACCCTTCCCAGCCCTCGCCCTCGGGTTGGCTGTTCGGCAAGACGTTGTGCCCGTTCGAGACCCACTCGAACGTGACTTCCGTTCCCTGGTCGATCCAGACCTTCGTTGGGGCGAACGCAACCTGGTTCGATCCGGCACCGACCTCGATGGTGACTTCGGACTGTCCACGCATGTCCTCGTAGCCTGCGTTTTCGGCATCGCTCACGTAGGACGGCCACTCCGGTCTGCGAGGCTGTTGGGCGACCGCGGTGTCGGCCGCCTGCGTCGCTGTCAACGCAGTGCCGGTGACGCCCACTCCCGCCGCCCGGAGACAGTCCCGCCGCGTGGGTCGGAACTCACCGTCGTCGCTCATCGAACACCTCCCGGACGGTGTCCCGGAAATACGGCTCCTGCCCGGGGCAATCGCGCCCGAACTGCTGCCACCCCTCACCGTTTCGCTGTCCGTGTGAAAGGATGCCACCGGTATGCGCCCCCGTAGCGGCGGTCTCGGTACCGAGTGTCGCTCCACCGGTCCCCCGCGGACCCTCCCGTCGCGTCAGCGCCCCATCCATCGTATCGGCCGATACGTTGCAACTATGTTAACGATTTACTTTTGCCACCGTACGAACAGTTCCGAACCGGCCCGATCACGATCGTCCGAGTTGACACACAGTCCGGCGACAGTCGGATACCCTGTTCCTCGCGACCCTGTGTCACCAGTTCGGGCAAGAGCCGCACAGTGACTGCTCTACCAGTGTGCCGGTCGGACGATGTCAGGCGGGGTATCCGGAAAAGGTGTACAGCAGCCGCTATCAGGCCGGGTCCGAGTCGGCCGATTCCGAGTCGACCGTGAACCGCTCGGCTTGCCACGGTATTTCGAGTCGGTTCCGGGAGACGAACAGTTCGAGCGTGTCGCGGGTCACCTCGCAGCCGTCGTCGTAGACTTGAACATCGATATCTCCCAGTAGTCGTCGGAGTACGTGCGGTAGTCGAAGGAGACGCCCCCGTCGACCTGATCCAGCGAACGGTTGTCGAACACACACTTACACTCGAACATGGTGAAATTCAGTCGCGTCGCCGGCCCGCGAGGACGACTGTCACGTTCCTACCGTCGCTCGCGTCCGCCGTCCACGCCGACTGGCCACCGTCAACGTTCCCGGTCGCCAGTACATCACCGCGAAGTCAGGTACGCCGGCGCGTCGCCGTAGGGGTCGACTTCGCTCCTGGCGAGCGCGTAGAGTCGCTCGTGGGCCTCGCGGGCGGCGTCGGCCAGGGGCTCGTAGGGCCGGTGACAGACGTCGAAGAAGCCGATGTTCATGTTCTCGCCGTCGAAGCGGCCCAGCGCCGACTCGTCGTACATCGTGAAGTAGTGGGTGCCGACACACCACGGCTGGGCGGCCGCGTGTTCGACGTAGTAGCGATACGCCGCGCCCCGTGCCGCCTGCGTCGAGACGGGCTGGAGACTCGGAAAGGGGAGCCCGACATCGGGCGCGCCGAAGTGGAACTCCCCGACCAGGATCGGTGCGCCGACCGTCTCCGAGACCATCGCGTACTCGGCGGGAAGTCGATTCCGGTAACAGTTACACGTCAACACGTCGACGTTGTCCGCCATCCCCTCCAGCACCCAGTCGGCGGGGACGTCGACGAGGCGGTTCCCCAGGTTCAGGTGGTCGGGGTCGACCTCCCGGCATGCCTCGCCGAGCACCCCGTAGAGGCGGTCGACCATCCGCGAACTGAACCGTTCGAGGTCGGTCCGGGCGGCCGCCGTGAACTCGTGGTCCCACGCGCCCTCACGGACGTCGTCGAGAGTCACGTCCATCTCCCACGTCTCGGCGAAGGAGTCGGCACCACTGTCGCTTGCTGTGTCGCCGGCTCCACCCGCACCCTCGTCGGTCGCACCCGCCCCGCCGCCGCTCATACCAGCCTCGTCGCCGTCGCCCAGTCCGTACCTGTCTGCGAGCCAGTCGGCGAGTTCCTCGCGCGTCGCACACGACTCGGTCGCGTGGAGCATCGCGACGGCGACGGGTTCGCTGCCGGCCCGCCAGTCGGGTTCGTTCCCGAGGAAGTAGCCGACCATCGCCGGGTCGCCGACGGTCGATTCGAGCTGGGCCGCGACATCGGCGGCGTCCCCGGGGAAGGCGTCGTGATACACGTCGGGGAAATCGCGAAAGACCATCGGCGTCTCCGGGAACTCGACGTCGAGGGGGCGGGTGTAGGGCACCCCCGCCTCGCTGGCGGCCTCCCAGTCCGACCAGTTGCCGACGGTGTTGAACCCCAGCTCGCGGAGTTGGCCGAGCGCGATCTCCGCCCAGGCCTCGCGCCAGTCGTCATCACCGAACGCGCGGGTCAAGTTCGCGACGAGGAAATCGACGTACTCGCCGGACTCGTCCCAGTGTTCGAAGGCGTCGGCGAACTCTCCGTCCTCGTCGGGGAGCCACGCCAGCGCGTCCGCGATGCCGTCGTAGCGCGTGCTGACAGTCGGACTGACGACGTCGATGCCGGCCGACCAGAAGGGGTGACCGTCGGGGGTTACGAGCCACCAGCGACCCCCCGCGTAGTGAGTCCGGAAAAAGCCCGTCGCGGTGAACTCGCGGACGGTCCGACCACCCCAGTCGTCGAACTCGCGGAACTCGGTCTCCTCGACATCGGTACCGTCCGGCGCCGCGTGCTCGTCGGCGATCTCCCGTTGCTCGTCGGCGGCTGCTCGCTGTTCGCGGAGGCGTTCGACGAGTTCGGCCTCGCTCTCGGTACGGCCGTCCCACTCGCGGAACGTGGCCTGGCCGAACTCGTCAAGGAGGGGGCCCTCGGGAAGCGCAGGGTCGGTCAGGCGCGGCGGTTCCTCGGCCGTCACGGACAGGGGCGACTGATACCAGCGGACGCCGTCGCCGGGGTCGGAGACGAGCGCGAGTTCGATTCGCTCGACGTCTGCGGGGTCGACGCGGTCACCCCGTATCATTGGCTTGCACCAGGCACCCTCGCGTTCGAGGCCCGAGCGGTGCTGGTCGAGCGCGTCGAGTGGGAGGCGAACCCGTCCCGCACAGTAGGGAATGACGCCGTAGAGGAGTGTGAACGTCGACTCGCCGTCAGACAGTGCGAGACGAAACATCGCCGTGTCCGGGCCGTCGAGCAGGAAGTCCGTCGCGAGGTACGCGGCGTCGGCGAGCGCACCCGGAGAGAGGTCGTAGACCAGTCCAGCACTCTGTGCCTCCACGAGATAGCGCGTCGCGCCGTCGACGGGCGGGTTTCCGTCCGCATCGTCTCGCCGATGGATGTCCCCCTCCAGCCTATCGGGTTCGAACGACGCGAGCGTACTGTCGGTCATGACAGCCAGAGGTTACGCGGGGCGGCCAAATACGTTCCCCTCGCGTGGGACGGAGTGACGCGAGGCCGAGCGAGACCGGCCCGACCGAAAGACCGTTGCGCACGCCGGCCCAGACCCGGCCATGGGAACGATCACTGCGGATTTCGCCGACGAGACGGTTATCGTGACGGGTGCGAGTTCGGGCATCGGCCGCGCGGTCGCGCTGGGCTTCGGCGAGGCCGGCGCCACCGTGATCAACGCCGACGTGCGCGCCGCCCCGAAAGACCGGAACGCCGACGCCGCCGCCGAAGACATCGACACGCCCACACACGAGGCCATCGCCGACGAGACCGAGGGACGTGGCATCTACGTCGAGACGGACGTCTCAGAGGTCGACGACGTCGAGTCGGTCGTCGCGGCGGCCCGCGAGTTCGGTGGCGTCGACGTGATGGTCAACAACGCCGGGATCCACGTCAGTCGCGAGTTCCTCGACGTGACCCCCGAGGAGTACGACCGTCTCCACGCGGTCAACGCCCGCGGTGCCTTCTTCGGCACGCAGGCCGCCGCACGGGACATGATCGACCGCGGCGAACCCGGCAACGTCGTCAACACCGCCTCGACCACCTCGGAGTACGCCGGCTGGGAGCACTCACACTACGCGACGACCAAGGGCGCGGTCAAGATGCTCACACAGAGCGCCGCGCTCGAACTCGCCCAGTACGATATCAGAGTCAACGCCGTCGCGCCGGGCCCCATCGCGACCGAGATCACCGAGGGGTGGTCCGAACGCGCCGAGGACGACGTCGGCGAGGGACGCGAACCACCGACGCGGGCGGGCCGACCCGACGACCTCACCGACGCCTATCGCTACCTCGCGAGCGACGGCGCCGACTACGTCACCGGCGAAGTGCTGTGGGTCGACGGTGGGAGTCACATCTGAGGGCGAACCCGTCACCGGTGTGTTTCCACGAGACTGTTCGGTACAGGTGAGAGAGGTATCGATTGGTGATGGGAGAGATTTCGCAACCGCCCTCGTGCTCGTGAGATGGAAGCCCTCGGCGCGCTCGCGGTCGCCTGAGCGGGATATCCGCGCTCTCAGCACCGCCCGCGCGGACAGTTGCCCGCTCAGGCGACTCCCCTCCGGCGCGACCCCGCCTCGCCCTTCCAGTCCGCCAGGGGACACAGTCCGTTGAGCCGGCTACGTACCGTTCCACGTCGAAACGGCCCTGTACTTCTGCGGTTGCCGTTCATCGAGCCGAGAGTACTCGGGAACATATGGCGCAGTGTCTCGATTAGTGGGCTGATCGGACTCGATGACGACTGTGATCGACCCCGACCTATGTTGCCGGTGATTCACTCGATACTGTCGAAATTCCCGGATTCGTCCCGGTCAGAACCGCCGAATCTGTGAATTCCCCAGCTTCGCCTCACAACCGCAGAAGTACAGGGCCTGTGCAACCAAAATTTCCCTGGTGGACTGAAAGGGCGAGGGCCGCTGGCGTTCATCTAGTCGCCTGCGCGGGCCCTATTCTCGCGAGTGCGGTGTTGTGCGGTTGTCCGAGCGAGAATATCCCGGTCAGCGACCGCCAGCGGCCCGAGGGCTTTCAACGCACTACGTCGAGTGCGGTGCTGTCTGCGGACCTGCTTTCTTACACTAGACGCCTAACTGAAACCACTGGTAACTACGCACATACACTGAACAATTCGTATGACTCCATCGCAGTGTCGAGGCCTCGCCGAATCGGGCGGTCGAACACGTTCGGAACCAGACATAGCGTCGTCGCGACCCGACCGTCAGGCATGGTCGGAGTGCCATCGCCCTTCGGCGGGACTACCACTGCGTTCGACGCCTACGACGAGTTCGTCCCGGGGAACGTCCCCCAGTCGGGACCGTTCCTCGACGGCCACGACGCCCTCGACGGGAAACACCACCTCGCGGTCCACCGACTCGCCCGCGCGCTGTTCGAGGACCGGGGCGTCTACGACATGACCTTCGGCTACAACCTGGCGCGACTGAACAACGACCCGCGCCACCCCGGCGCCGGCTACCGCTACGCGGTCGAGGACCCGGACGCCGACGACGCGGTTGACGGGGACGGGCCGCTATCCGTTGACGCCGGCGGCACGGCGGACGGCAGCGACGACACGCCCCGGGTCCTCCGGGCAGAGTTCACGCCGACGACCGCCTTCTGCCCGCAGAGCGACACGCTCACGACGGCGTCGTTCCGGGCCTGGAACGGCCTCGCCGACCGTCACGAGTTCGCCCTCGTGCGCGTCCGCGTCGCACCGATGCACCAGCGCGCGACAGCGATAAACGAGGAACTGGAACGACTGGAAACCGCGTTCCGCGAGACGGGCGAGGTGCCGGAGAGTGATACCGCCGCGGTTGCGCCCGACGACCGCACGACGCCGGAGACAGACCACGATGAGTCGGGCGGCGACCCGACGGTCCCGTTCTGACGCGAAGAGTCGACACACCGATATTCGCCGCGTCCGTAGGGGGTGACAGATGACGGCGACGCGCGATAGAGTCGCTCTCGGGGTGCTGGTGTTCGCGGTGATGCTGGCACAGGTCCTGCTCTATCCCGGCGTCGACGCGCTCGTCACCGCACTCGGCGCCGAGACGACGCTCGACGCGAGCACCTGGTTCCTCGCCGCCGAGTTCGCCGCGTTCGTGCTCTTCGCCGGGCTCTGGGGGGCGCTCAGCGACCGCGCCGGGCGGCGCACCCCCTTCATCGCGCTCGGCGCGCTCGGCGGCGCACTCGGCTACGCCGCGCTCGGCCTCGTCCCGGGTCGCACGGCCCTCTCCTTCGAGGCTGTTCTCGCCCTGCGAGCGCTCCAGGGTGCAGCCACCGTCGGCGCCTTCTCGCTCGCGATGACGATGCTGATGGACCTGGAGGGCGGTCACGGCCGGAACATGGCCGCCGCGGGCGTCGCCATCGGCGCCGGGACAGCCCTCGGTGCGCCGCTCGGCGGCCAGCTCTACGAGTTCGGGGCGGTCACCCCGCTGTGGGTCGCGAGCGCGCTCCTGTTCGGCGCCGCCGGGCTCGCACTGGTCGTCGCCGACCGGTCACCCGACGGCCGGCGCGACTCGCTGGCCCGGGTCGTCGCCAGCGTCCGGAACACCCCGACGCTCGGCTTACCCTACGCCTTCGGCTTCCTCGACCGCTTCACCGCCGGCTTCTTCGCGCTCGTCGGCACCCTCTATTTCCGGACGGTCTTCGAACTCGACCCCGCCGCCACTGGCTTGCTGCTCGCGTGCTTTTTCGCCCCCTTCGCACTCCTGCAGTACCCCTTCGGCGTCCTCTCGGACAGGATCGGGCGCACGGGGCCGATCGTCGCCGGCTCTGCCGCCTACGGCGTCGGGGTGATCGTCGTCGGTCAACTGCCCACGGCCGCCCTCGCCGCCGTCGGGATGGTCGCCGTGGGCGTCCTGGGTGCGCTGATGGCGCCGGCGACGATGGCGCTGGTGACCGACCTCGCGAATGCGAGCGAGCGCGGCGTCGCGATGGCCGGGTTCAACGCCGCCGGCAGCCTCGGCTTTCTCGGCGGGGTCGTCGTCGGCGGGACCGTCGCCGGCGCCTACGGCTACCCCGCCGCCTTTCTCGTCGCCGGCGGTCTCGAACTCGCGCTCGCGGTGGCGACGCTGCCTGCCTTCCTCCGACTGGATTCGGGGCGCTCGGCCACGTTCGCCGACTGAACCCAGGTTCAGGTGAATCCACGTTCCAGGTTCTGGTGACCCGGTGAGCGACCACTCGTGTCGAGTGACCACACATTAGTGGCACGGCGCCGACACCGGTATCGATGCCCTCCAGATACGAGCGCACGGCCGCGGTAGCCCAGCGGTCGCTGCCACTCGCCGTCGTCCCGTTCGTGGCGTCGCTGGTCTCGCTCTCGAAGGTCCAGCAGGCGCTGTCGGCCGGTGGCGGCGGCATCACGTTCCCCTTCCCGTCGGGGTTGCCGACGCTGTGGACGTACGTCTCGCTTCCGGGCGTGACCGGACCCGGCGTCGCCACCACCGCCAGCCCCGCCGCGTTGCTCGCCGTCGTTCCCCTGTTTCTCGCCGGCCTGCTGGTCACGTCGGCGCTCGAAGCCGGTTTTCTCGGTGCACTCGACGGACGGTTCGGCGACGGCGAGCGCGGGTTCGGCGCAGGCGTCGCGCAGTTCGGCCTCCGGATGGTCGGTGTCAACCTCGTCCGGGCCGCGGTCGTGCTCGTCGCGCTCCCGTTCGTGATCGTGCCACCGCTGATCCTGTTCGCACTCCTCGCCGTCATCGTGCTCGGCTATCTCACCTACGGACTCCCGTTCGTGGTCGTCACGCAGGACGTAGGCCTCCTGACCGCTCTCGAACGGACGATCGGCCACGCGACGGATGGCGGGGGGTACGCGACGTTCGGATTAGGTCACCTCGTCGCGGGTGCCGTCGCGTCGATCGCGCTCTCCATACTCGCCCGGAACGGTGGCCTACCCGGTATCGTCGTCGGAGCGGCTCTCGTCGCCGTCCCCGCCGTCTTCGTCGCCACCTACGGCCTGTTCGTCTTTCGCGACCTCGGTGGCGTGTCGAACGTCCCGTGATCCCCACCGGTCGCCGCTGCCGGTCGTTCGGTGCACCATATCCATATTGGGTACGCCGCAAGGCACATGCGCCTGGCGCTCCAAGCGACCGGTATGTCACGAGAACGCGGTGACTCCGGGCGGTACACCGAGACCGTCACCCTCGACGACGTGCTCGGTGTCTTCGAGGCCGTCGAGGGCCCCATCGTGACCTCCGGCGACGTCGCCGACGCGCTCGATTGTTCACGGGACACCGCTCGACGGAAACTCGCCGCGCTCGAAGCCCAGGGCCGGGTCGCCAGCCGAGAGACCGCCGGACGGGTCGTCTGGTGGCTCGTCGAGCCCCGAGAGACGCCGAATCAGGTCGATCCCGACGACCCGTTCTGGGAACTGGAACCCGGCGCGTCCGGCGAGACAGACGTCTCCGAAACCGTCGACGACGTGCTGTACGGTGACTCATGAGCACTGCGAGCGCGAGACCGCTGTTCGTCGACACTGGCGCCTTCTATGCACGGGCAGACGAGGACGATAGGCACCACGAGACGGCCACCGAGGTGTTCGAGGACGTTCGGTCCGGTGACCTTCCCTACCGCCCGCTCTACACGAGCCAGGCCGTGCTCTCGGAACTGGCAACGCTCTGTCTCTACAAACTCGGCCACGAGACCGCCGTCGAGGCGTTGACGACGGTCCGAGCGTCGGGGAGTTTCAACGTCCTCCCGGTCGACCGGGCTGCCTTCGAATCCGCAACGCTCCAGTTCGAAGCCTACGATGACCAGGGGATCTCGTTCGTCGACCACACGACAGCGGTCCTCGCCGACGAGCGCGACGTCGAACACGTGTTCGCCTTCGATGGTGATTTTCGGACGCTCGATTTCACTGTGATCCCCGAGGATACGGGCGACGTTTCTCCCGGTAATTAAACGAAGCCCTCACAGTGGCGAGCACACAGGGTGCTTGCCGTGTCGTTCGTGTCATAAACCGCCAGGACTGGGATTTGAACAGATGCGAGACGTTCCGGGCGTGCGGCCTCGCGGTGCTCGGCCGTTCCGGGGCTGCGACTCGCGTGCTCAAATCCCAGTCATCCGCGGTACAGACACTCACGGTGGCGAGCACACGAGGTGCTCGCCGTATTGTTCGTGTCAGAAACCGCCAGGACTGGGATTTGAACCCAGAATCCCATACGGGAACACGCTTTCCAGGCGTGCGCCTTACCAGATTCGGCCATCCTGGCCCGCACATTGCTCTACCAGTGTCTCCCGGTTAAGCACTTTCGTTCTCGACCGGGATCCGACCCTGCACGGCGTAGGTCGATCCGCCTGCGACCACACCCACCAGCAACGCCACACCGAATTTCACCAGAAAGGAGATCCGCTGGTCGGTAACCAGCTCGTACCCCTGGATCAACACCAGAAAGCAGAGCCCGCCCACGACGCCCCACAGCAGACTCGCCTTCACGACCGGGGGGAGCGCCGCCCGCTGTTCGTGCGCTTCGGTCTCCGTTGGCTCGTTCGCGGTCGACTCTCCGCCGGTGCTGGCCTCCTCCCCGCTCGCCCCGGCCGCGTCGGCCTCGCCGTCGCTCATCCTTTCGTGGCGACGGCTTCGATCTCGACGCCGGCACCGCCGTAGAGCCCGTCGACGGCGATCGCGCTCCGGGCTGGCGGGTCCGACTCGAAGAACGACTCGTAGGCCTCGTTCATCGCGTCGAAGTCGTCCATGTCGTCGAGATACACCGTCACTTTCAGGATATCGTCCATGCCCGCGCCGGCTGCGTCCAGGATCGCCTCGATATTCTCGAGCGTCTGCTGGGTCTGGACGTCCATCGCGGCGTCGGTGAGCATGTCGCCCTCCGGGGTCACGGCCATCTGCCCGGCGGTGAACACGAGGTCGTCGGTCTCGGCCCCCTGGCTGTAGGCACCCATCGGCGTCGGTGCGTCGTCGGTGCTGACGATGCGTCGCATACCCGAACGCGGGTCGCCCGGCGGCTTAAACGTGGCTCGGCCCCGTGGGTGCGAACTCGCCGGACGACCGCCGGCACTTCAGACGAGTACCTCCACCTCGTAGCCCGCCTCGCGGAGTGCGTCGAGCAGCGCGTCGACGTGGTCGGGACCGCGCGTTTCGAGGTCGATCTCCACTTCGGCGTCGTTCATCGCGACGTCCCGGGAGGTGCGGCCGTGCTCGATGGCGTAGATGTTCGCGCGGTGCTCGCTGATGACCCCGACGAGCCGTTCGAGTTCGCCGGGGCGGTCCTTGAGAACGGTGCGAATACGGAGGTATCGCCCGGTCTGGACGAGCCCGCGCATGACGACGGTGGTCAGGAGGTTCAGGTCGATGTTGCCCCCGCAGAGACACGGGACGATCACCTCGCCCTCGTCGTAGTCGAACCTGTCTTCGAGCAGAGCCGCGAGCGGGACCGCCCCTGCCCCCTCGACGAGTGTCTTGCCCCGTTCGAGGAGGATCGTCAGCGCCTCGGCGGTCTCGTCGTCGGAGACGGTGACGACCTCGTCGACGCGTTCCTGAATGACCTCGAAGGTCTGCTCGCCGACCGTCCGTGTCGCGATACCGTCGGCGATGGTCTCGACGCCGTCCAGTTCGATTCGCGCTCCCTTCTCCAGCGAGGGCGCGACGCTCGACGCACCTTCGGCCTGGACGCCCACGACGCGGATGTCGGGGTCGGCGGCCTTGACCGCGGTGGCGATCCCGCTGATGAGGCCGCCGCCGCCGATCGCGACCACGATGGTGTCGACCTCGGGGAGGTCTTCGAGGATTTCGAGGCCGATGGTGCCCTGACCGGCCATGACTGCGGGGTCGTCGAAGGCGTGGACGTACGTGCGACCCTCCTCGCGTTCGATCTCGTGGGCGCGCTCGGCGGCCTCGTCGTAGTCGGCACCGTGGAGGACGACCCGCCCGCCGTAACTCCGGGTAGCCTGAACCTTCGAGACGGGAGCGTCCTCGGGCATGACGATGGTCGAGTCGACGCCGATGCGCGTCGCAGCCAGCGCCACACCCTGGGCGTGGTTGCCCGCCGAAGCCGTCACGACACCGGCCTCCTGTTCGTCCGCCGAGAGCGTCGCGATCTTGTTCGTCGCACCGCGTATCTTGAACGACCCCGTCCGCTGGAACGTCTCCAGTTTCAGGTGGACGGCCGCGCCGGTCAGTTCGGAGAAGGTATACGAGTAGTCGAGCGGCGTATGCCGGGCGGTCTCGGCTACCCGGTCCCGGGCCGCGAGAACGTCTCCCTCGTCGATCATGGCCGACACTACCCGCTCTCGGGTGTTATGTGTAGGGGGAGGCGGGGGACCACCCACCCACCAAGGAACGTGTGACATCAGTACCTGCGCCCGGGAGGTACTTCAACCCGAGCCATCCGGAGTGAAAGTGAAACACGCACGCAGAGCACTCATACGTCGACATATATCGAAACCCGGTCCAGCCGTCGTGGTCGTCACCAGTCCCGTCCAGCCCTACCCCGCCGATGGCTACGCTCAGCTATCGAAGGTCCCGCGACGCGAGCGGACCTGGAGTGCCTCCTCGCCGGCGTAGCGCAGGACGCGCTCGGCGAAGTTCCCCTCGCCGGGCCACTCGACATCGGCGTCGAGGCGGTCGGGGTCACCGACGTACACTTCGGCGGTGTCGGTCGCGTCGTCCGATCCGCCGGCGCCGCCGGCCACTATCGGGACGGAGATACGGACGTAGAGCCCGTTTCTGACTCCCTCGTAGCGGTCGAGTGCGGCGACGTCGTCCGTCGAGAGGAGTCGCCCCATGACGGAGTCGCCGGGCGCGAGCGTGGGGTACTCCCCGTCGACGCGGTGGAGTCCCTCCAGCACCGCCGGCCCGCGGTAGGTGAAGTCGTCGAGGACTGACCCGGCCTGGTCCGAGTCGGTGAGCGTCCCGTAGACGAAAACGTTCATGCACGGTCCGAATACCCCGGACTCCTTCGCTTTTGCGTCACGCGGTCGTCAGACGGGAACCACGGACCGCGGAGCGGAGACCACGGACGGCCGGCCAGAACCCGGGCGCGAGGTCCAACTCCGGATCGCGAACGCGCCGCCGGTATCGGTACGTTCAACCGTGGGAGTTCCTGATCGCGAGCATGGCGACGGCTGACCTCCGGGGGCGGGTCGAAGACACCTGGCGACGGGTGCTCGACCTGTCCTGGCCGGTGATGGTCCAGCACGTCTTCCGGACGCTCATGCGGACGACCGACGTGGTCGTCACCGGCCTGTTCTCGCCGGCGGCCATCGCCGCGATCGGCCTCGCGGACCTCTACGCCCGACTTCCACTCCGTATCGGCCTCGGTCTGGGCAGCGGCGCCATCGCCCTCTCCAGTCAGGACACCGGGAGCGGCGCGACGGACAATCGCGACGAAGCGGTCACCCAGGCGATGGTGCTCGGACTGCTCGCCGGGATACCGTTCGTCGCCTTCGGCGTCCTGTTCGGCCGGCCGGCCATCGCACTCCTCGGCGCGCCCGAGAACGTCGCCCGGATGGGCGGGGCCTATCTCGCGGTCGTGTTCGCGAGCGCGCCCGCGAGACACGTCGCGCTGGTCGCCGCACGCTCACTGCAGGGCACCGGCGACACCCGTACACCGATGTACGTCTCGGTCACCTCCTCGATACTCAACATCGTCGGGTCGGTCGTCCTGGGACTCGGACTGCTCGGCGCGCCGAGACTACAGATCGTCGGCGTCGGCCTCGCGACCACAGTGAGTAACGTCTTCACCGCCAGTGTCCTCTCTGCCGCGATCTGGTCGTCCTACACCGAAGCGTCGTTCGCCCGTCCCAGAAACCCGGTCATCGGGAAGCAACTCCTGGCGGTGGCCGCCCCCCGGATCGGCGAGGGACTCGTCTCGACGCTCGCGATGTTTCCCTTCAACTCGCTGTTGTTGACGTTCGGGACGGAGGTCAACGCGGCCTACCAGGTCGGCCGGCGGATGTACCAGCAGATCACCGCGCCGCTGGTCCGGGCGTACAACACCGCGACCAGCGTCGTCGTCGGCCAGTCCGTCGGGGAAGGGGACATCGAGGCCGCGCGCTTCCAGGGGTGGGCGACGACTGCCCTCGCCGTCGGGACCGTCGGGGCGCTCGCACTCGCCCTGTTTGCCGGTGCTGGCGCGTTCGTCGCCGTCTTCACGAGCGACTCGCTCACTGCGGGCTACGCGGTCGACTTCGCCCGTGCCTACGCCATCGCAGCCCCGTTCATCGGGGCGTACCTCGTCATTGCGGGGGCGCTCCAGGGTGGCAGCGACACGCGGACGCCCTTCGTCGCCCGGACCACCGGTCTCTTTGGCTTCCTGCTCGGGTTCTCGTACCTGACGAGCGTCGTCCTCGGGTGGGGCGTCGTCGGCATCTACGTGGGGATCGCACTCCAGCACGTCTGGGCGCTGGCGGTCGTCGGCTGGGGGTTCGCTCGCGGCGACTGGGCGGCGACGGCGACGGCGATGATGGACGCTCGCGACAGCGTCGACGACGCGGACCCGGACGCGACGGACTGATACGGTCGGTTGGAAGTCATTTCCCGATTTCACCGGACCGCCCGGCGAAGTACCGGTAAATCGTTACAACCGACCGTATGACGACCGAACACGAGGGTTGCGAGTAGCGAGAGAGCGACGCTCTCTCGGACCAGTCGAGCGGGCCTCCGGCTCGCGAGAAGACGGTGGGGGCACGGAGCGCCCCGGAAAACCGAGCAGCCCGAACGTGGCCGGCACACTCCTCACAACGCGAGCGAAGCGAGCGTTATCAGTAACTGTCCACGTCGGTCCCGACCGAGCAGACGTACTCGCCGGTAGCGACCTGCGGGAGTCGGCGTGCCCGCCAGAAGACGCCACTGGAGTCGGCGGTCACCTCTCGTTTGACGTTGCCGAAGGGGTCGGTGACCTCGAAGAGGATGTCACCCCGGGAGACGCGCTCCCCGAGGTTGGGGTGGACGGTCACGAGCCCGCCGGCGGGGGCACCGTACTGCTCGAAGCCGCTGGCGCGGGTCTGTGGGCCGTTGTCGATCTGCCCTTCCAGAAAGCCGTAGTATCGGAGCACGTTGAACACGCCCTGGACACCGGCTCGGATGGCCGATTCGTCCCAGCCCACACTGCCCCCCAACTCGGGGTCGATGGTGGGGATACCCTCGTCGGGCGCAGCGCGGGCAAGTTGCCCGTCGGGGCCTTTCTGGTCCAGGACGTAGCCACAGTCGAACACTTTCGCGAGTTCGAGACAGGCGTCGTGGAGGCGGTGGCGCGGACCACATCGCACTCGTACTTCCTCGATCATCCGGGAGGTCGACCCCTGGTGGAGGTCGAGCACGAGGTCGGCACGGGTGGCGGCCTCGAAGGTGGCAGCGGCGATGCGCTCGGAGGTGGTGCCGGAGGTGTCGCCCGGGTAGGCGCGATTCATCTTGGTGTCGTCGAGCGGGTTGCGGTGTTCGGCCACCTGGAAGGCGTGCCAGTTGACGATGCCGACGACGAGCACCGTCCCCGACAGCGCCGCCGGATCGAGTTGCGGGACGACCCGCTGTATCACGCCGACGCCGTTAAGTTCGTCGCCGTCGCTGGCCGCCTGGATGTAGAGTGTCTCGCCCTCGCTGGCGCCTTCGACGACCGCGACGGGGAGGCCCACCTCCGTGCCGTCCCGGGTCTCGCCGACCGGTAACCGCCCGGTGTCGACCTCGCCCGGTCCCGCCTCGGCCGTTCCGAGCCTCGTCATTGTCACTACTGGTGTACCGGCCCGTCTTTAGCGATCCGATGTTCTATCGCCCGACGGACGGCGAGACGCGGCTACGACTCTGGCTCGACCGACGGGCCCCCATCGGTTCGACCACCAGGACGGCCCCGGTTCGCCCGCCGGATCGACGCGATTTTGGCCGTGTGGGACCACGTTCGAGTATGAGCGAGGGGCAACCGGACGAGTCGGGGCAGGGGCTGGCTATCGAGGTCGATCCCGACGCGAGCGGCCGGGCCGCGTTCGTACAGGCACTGCGAGTCACCCGCAACGCCAAGGTTGGGATGGCTGTCGGCGTCGTGTTCACGCTCGCGGTGTTCGTCTTCTTCGTCGTCATCCCCGGAACCTTCCGGTCGCCGCTGTGGTACGTCGGTCTCGCCAGCGTCCTCGCGCTGTCGGTCGGCGGACTCGTCGCCTTCCTCCTGACACTCGCCCGTGCGATACGGCTCTCTCGGCAGCTCTGAGCACGTACCCGGAAGCGCCACGCTGCCGACGGGAAGCGCCACACCACCGCCAGGAGCGCCACACTGTCGACCAGAACCGTCCACGTCGGCAGCCAGAATCGGTATTCCTGGGGATGTCGACCCGACTCCATTGAACGTTCGTCCAGAAACTCTCCGCAGAAGGAGTAACACGGGTGCGAGTGAACGGCAACCCTTTTGGCCGGGCCAGAACTATCGTGGTGGTATGACTGACGAGCTCAAGAAGGGACTCGAGGGTGTGCTGGTCGCCGAGTCGGAACTCAGCCGGATCGACGGCGACGCGGGGGAACTCGTCTATCGCGGCTACACCATCGAGGACCTCGCTCGGGACGCCAGTTTCGAGGAGGTCATCTACCTGCTCTGGCACGGCCACCTCCCCGACGCCGAGGAACTCGCGGCCTTCGAGGAGTCGATGGTCGCCGAGCGCGCCGTCGACGACGACGTCATGGAGACGGTCGCTCGATTGGCCGCCGCAGACGAGAACCCCATGGCTGCCCTCCGAACGGCTGTCTCGATGCTCTCGGCGTACGACCCCGACGCCGACGCGCCCGCCTCGGACACCGAGGCCACGCTCCGCAAGGGGCGACGCATCACCGCCAAGATCCCCACCGTTCTCGCCGCTCTCGCCCGCCAGCGCGACGGCCAGGACCCCGTCGCCCCCCGCAAGGACCTGAGTCACGCCGCGAACTTCCTCTACATGTTGAACGGCGAGGAACCCGACGAGGTGCTCGCCGAAACCTTCGACATGGCACTGGTCCTCCACGCCGACCACGGGTTCAACGCCTCGACGTTCGCCGCCATCGTCACCGCCTCCACGATGTCCGACATCCACAGCGCCGTCACCTCCGCGATCGGGACGCTGAAAGGCCCGCTTCACGGCGGCGCCAACCAGGACGTCATGGAGATGCTCCAGGAGGTCGACGCCAGCGACCGCGACGCTACCGGGTGGGTCGAACACGCTCTCGACGAGGGACGGCGCATCCCGGGTTTCGGCCACCGCGTCTACAACGTCAAGGACCCCCGCGCGAAGATCCTCGGCGAGCGCTCGAAGGAACTCGGCGAGGCCGCCGGCGACCTGCGCTGGTACGAGTACTCCACCGCCGTCGAGTCCTACATGGCCGAGGAGATCGGTCTCGCACCCAACGTCGACTTCTACTCCGCGTCGACGTACTACCAGATGGGCATCCCCGTCGACATCTACACCCCCATCTTCGCGATGAGTCGGTCGAGTGGCTGGATCGCCCACGCCATCGAGTACACCGAGGACAACCGCCTCATCCGTCCCCGCGCGCGTTACACCGGCCCCGACACCCGCGAATTGCCGCCCGTCGACGAGCGGTGACGGTGTTGGAGCGGCAGTTCCTGACCTGCTCTGGGTTCGTGACAGGCGCGTAGTGAACGTCTCACTACGTTCGACGTTTCGGGTGGGCTGTGCAGGCCACGTTCGACCCGCGTCCCGACTACGCCGGGTGACCGTCGAACGGTCGGCGACGACGTGCCAGTTACACGGAGGGCGGCGAAAGGTGGACGTGAATGAGTCGCTCACAGTCGGACTCGCCACAGACCGGGCACTCGTCGGTCGGTTCCTCGACGGCGCCCGATGAGTCGATGGCGCCGCCGCCGGCAGCGTTCGTCGCGTCGATCACGCGGGCGCCGGCGTGGCCGAGTTCGTAGCCGTCGGCGGTGTCGCGGACGAAGTACTCACAGAGCTGTCGCAGGTGGTAGCTGAACCGGCCCGAATCACTGACGCCGGCACGTTCGCGGAGTCGCGAGAACGGGACCGGGTCGTCGGCGTCTGCGAGCGCCCGGAGTATCGCGAGTCGCGTCTCGTCGGCCAGCACCGAGAGGGCGTCCGTCGGGTCGTCGATGGGGTCGGCAGCGTCCGAGAGGTCGGCGGGGCCGGTGGAATCGTGGCCCCCGCGACCGTCCAGTCGGGCGTCGTCGGCAGGCATGGCCGACGGTGTGGTAGCGAGAGTGGTGTACTTTGTGGCCGGGACCGCGTGTCGGGCGTCGTCTCGAACCGGTTCCGGGAGTCAGTCTTCGGTGGGGCCACCCATCGAGTAGCCCAGTCCGCCGACGAGTAGCGTCGACACGGCGACGGGGACCATCGCGAGCGAGACGGGGACGAACGCGGGCGCCTCGGCGCTAAAGGCGAGGGCGAACGCGCCGAAGATGAACGTGATCATCGCGCTGGTGCTGCCGTAGCGCATCGCGTCGAAGCCGCTCCGCCGGCGGACGAGCGAAACCATCGACCCGCCCCAGGCGACGGCCGCCAGCAGGACGCCAGTCACCGGCAGGGAGACGCCCGCGACGAGCGAGGCCGCCCCGACTGCGGCGAGTCCGCCGAGGAACGTGCCGGCTCGCTCGGCGTCCGTGGGCAGGCTCGGCAGGAGCGTCGGCCCGTCCCTCCCGCGCCCGGATGGCACCGGCGGGTGGTCGGCGTCGCGCTGCCGTTGGCGCCCGTCTCCACGGTCGGTCTCCCCACCCCGGCGACCCGACTCGCCGCCTCGACGGCCGACGATCGCGGAACGGAGGCGTCCCAGCAGCGACTCGCCACCGTCGTCGGGTGCGCGTACTTCGGGGGTCGCCCCGGTCACCTCGTCGGTCGAGTGGGTGATCTCGTGTGTGCCGCCGGTGACGTCGTCGTACCCGGGAGCGTCGTCCCGCTCGGGGAGGTCGCGCCAGCAGTGGATGCAGTGACTCGCCCGTGCGCCGACCGGTTCACCACAGGACGGGCACCTGGGGTCGGTCCGCTCGGTCATCGGGTCGTGTCGCTCTGCCTCCCGCTCTTTCGCCATCACCGAGCGTTCGGGCGCCGCTCTCTTGACAGTTTCCCGGGGGCGGTTGTGACGGTCGGCCGCTGTCGGCCTGGGTCGGAGCACACCAGCGTGGTATCAGTTCACAACCGCCAGCAACGGCTAAGTCGCGGGCGCGTCGGACCTGGCGTATGGAGACGGTCACGCCACCCGCGATGGAGCGGGGCGACCGGGTCGCCGTCGTCGCTCCCTCCAGTGGCGGGGCACACGACGCACCGCACGTCCTCGACCGCGGGCTCTCGCGACTGCGGGAGGTGTTCGGACTGGAACCGGTCGTCTATCCGACCGCCCGGCAGTCCGACGAGTTCCTGACCGACAGTCCGCGAGCGCGGGCCGCGGACCTCCACGCCGCCTTCCGCGACCCCGACATCAGCGGGGTATTCGCGACGATCGGTGGCTGGGAGCAGATCCGGGTGCTCCGATACTTCGACCCGAGTGTGGCTCGCGAACACCCCACTCGGTTCTACGGGATGAGCGACAACACCAACCTGAATCTCGCCCTCTGGAACGCGGGCGTCGTCTCGTACAACGGCGCTCAACTCATGAACGAACTCGGAGTCTCCGGCGAGTTACCCGAATATACCGAACGGTACTGTCGGCGCGCGTTCTTCGAGGAGTCGCTGGGCCGACTCGACGCCAGCGAGGAGTGGACGGACGATTCGACCGGGTTCTGGGCCGACCCTGCCCTGCGGGAGGCAGAACCCGAGTACGAGACCAACGAGGGCTGGCGCTGGCGTGGCGGTGACGGCGCCGTGACCGGCCGGTTCTGGGGAGGCTGTCGGTCGATCCTGGAGTGGCAACTCGCGACCGACCGGTATCTGCCCGAACCCGAGAAGCTGGACGGTGCGGTGCTCGGGCTGGAACTGGCCGAGACGCTCCCCGGGGCCGACGAGGTCGGCGGGACGCTCGTCTCACTCGGCGAGCGGGGACTGCTCGACCGGTTCGACGCCGTGCTCGTCGGCCGGATCCCGGGGCGGAGCTTTCTCGAAGAGCCGCCCGTAGAGGAGCGTGTGGCGTATCGACGGCGGATCCGCGAGCGGATCGTCGAGTGTGTCGGCTGGTACGATTCGGAGATGCCGGTGGTGCTCGGGCTGGACTGGGGTCACACGAACCCTGTCGCGCCGCTTCCCGTCGGTGGGCTCGTGACGGTCGCCCCTTCCGAGGAGTCGATCGTGTTCGAGTGAAGGATGATGTGGTCGGCGGTGATGTCGCTGCTCGATCGGGATCCCTGGCCCGTTCGATAGCTGTGAGCGTAGTCGTGACCGCAACCACACTCGTCGGTGAGAGTTGAAAGCCCTCGGGCCGCTGGCTCACGGGTCGTCCCTCCCCGTTCGCACGGAGGGCTCCCGTCGGTCGCCCTCGCAGGCGGTCGCTGCGCGGGATATTCTCGCTCGGACACCCGCACCGCGCCGCACTCGCGAGAATAGAGCCCGCGCAGACGACCACGGGCCTTCGGCCCGCCAGCGGCCCTCGCCCTTTCAGTCCACCAGGAAAATCTAGTTGCACAGGCCATCTCGACGTTGAACGTTCGGTGGCCGACCCCACAGACATCTTCCTGGCGGACTGGAAGGGCGAGACGGGCTCGCGACGAGCGAAGCGAGTGGAGTCGCCTGAGCGGGCCAGTATCCGCGCGGGCGGTGCGGAGAGCGCGGATATCCCGCTCAGCGGCCGTGAGCGCGTCGAGGGCTTCCATCGCACGACGGTGACTGCGGTTACGTAGACAACAATGAACTTGATTGCTGCTGTACGCCTCATACCTCCCCAACCTCTTGCGGTGCTCGTCACTCACTTCGTTCGCTCTTGCGCTCCTCATCCCTCGCACGGCTTCGTCTCGCGGCCCTCACCGGGTTCGGGCACGACTCGACGACGCGCGCCACGGTGGCTGGTCAGGGAGAGTGCGGGCACAACTCCGGCTAGTCTCCCAGCACTTCGTCGGCGACGCCGTCTACGTCGACACGTGTTCGGTTGCTGTCCGTCCCGGACACGTCCCACCCCTGTCGCCTGAGCGTGTTCCGGAATCGTGGGTCGTCGAGCGACACGGGACCGTAGTAGGTGCCGACCCGTTCGCGGTCCCACCAGCGACCGGTCTCGCGCAGCGTCTCCAGGTCGGTGAAATCGTAGCGATACCGGAGCGTACGGATGTGTGTCGGGGGGTCGTCGGGGTCGGGGAACGGGTTCTCTCGGAGGAGCGAGTGCGTGGCCTCGTCGCCGGCGAGCAACTTGGCACAGAGGTGGACGAACCACGGTGACCGCCGCGGCGAAGGGGCCATCGCAGCGAACCAGAGTTGCCAGTCGAGTCTGAGGTGATACGGCGCCCACTGGGGCGGGCGACGCTCGGGGTCGGTCGGCTTCCCGGGGAACGTGTAGGTCTCCCACTCCGTGTCGGCCGTGACGGTCTCGTCGTGAGTCCCCTGGACGACCACCTCGTAGCGGTTTCGAGTTATCGACCCGAACGCGCCGTAGGTGTTGACGAGATTGAGGGGGTCGAACGCGCGGTTCATCGCCTGGCCCGCCGAGAGCATGTTCACGACGGGATAGTAACTCAACGCGACGACGAGGATCAGGAGGGCAGCAAGGGCGACCTGGTGGGGAAGCGAGAGCGGCGCGAGTTCGGCGGCGGCGGGGACCGGTGGGAGAACCCCGGAGAGGCCGAACAGGTCGACGCCCGCAGTCACGACCGAGTCGGCGAACAGACCCCCAGCGAGGACGATGGTCAGGAAGTTCAAAAAGGAGAAGTTCCCGGTGAGCATGAGCCAGCCCTGGAAGCCGACGGTGGCCAGTCCCGCCAGCGCGGCCACGCGGGGCGGCCCGAAGTAGAGAAAGGGAACCGCGAGTTCGACGGCGTGATTGACCGCGACGCCGATTCTGTGTGCCGACGTGGGGAGTCGATGGGCGAACCAGGAGAGCGGGTTGGGCATCGGCTGGGTCTCGTAGTGGTATTCGAGACAGGTGAGGTCGCGCCAGCACTCGTCGCCGCGCAGTTTGATCAGCCCGGCGCCGAACATGTTGCGGAACTCGACCCACCTGAAGAGGTAGATCACGACCGCGGGGGCGATCAGGTCCGGTGCACCGAGGAAGATCGCGAGAAAGCCACACTCACAGAGCATCGACTCCCAGCCGTAGCCGTAGAAGGTCTGGCCGGCGTTGACGAAGGAGAGATACAGCGCCCACATCGCCGTCCAGACCAGCACGGAGACGAGGGTGCCGAACCTCCCGGGGACACCCAGTAACGCTAGCGTAGCGAGGCCGACACCGACCCAGGCGCCGGCGGCGAGCGCGCGGTCGCTGTCGAGATAGTAGAACAGCGAGGGTCGCTGGCGGAAGTCGACCCCTTCGGTGTACCGTGAGAGCGGGAGGAGGCCGTTCTCGCCCGCGAGAGGTCGAAACTGACGGGCGGCGACGAGAAAGGCGACCAGGTAGGTGAGCGCGAGCCCCCGCTGGAGGAGCAGACGAGCGACCCAGAACTCGCCGCCCCACGGCGTCCAGGCGTACCACGGTACCATCCGTCGTCGAGAAGACGCGGGTCGACGGGTAAAACCGCTTGGGCTCTGTCCGGACGACAGGTGGACCGACGTCCGGTGGACGAGTCGACGCGTGGCCCGTTCGACCGGGAGACCGTTCGGTGAGAAGACATTTACCCCCGGTCGTCGTGACCACGGGCGAGTGCATGTCACAGGGTGGGACCGTCGAGACGTTTCGAACGAACGGGTCGCCGGCGCCGGCGTTGCTGACTGTCGTCGGCGTCCTCGGACTCGTGGTCCTCGGGGGAGCGACGGTCTTCTGGCCGGTGGAGACGACCGACTACGACGTCGACGTCGACGCGTCGCCGGTCGAGGCCGATGCGGTCGACGCCGACGCCGTGATCGCCTTCGCGGACCTCCCGCCGGGTGCCCGGGCCGCGGTCGAACGACAGGTCGCGGATCCGGCGTCCGGTACCGAGCACTACCGGGCGCCCGAGGGCGACATCCGCCAGTTACAGGGGTACGAGTACGTCTCCTACGAGGGGCAGCTGTACCCCTACGAGGTCGAGAACGACCACGATTTCGCGATGGCGTTCGGCCACAGTGCGCTGGTGGCTCTCGGCGCACTCTGTCTCGTCTACGCGGCGCTCGCGTACGTGACCGACCGCATCCGACCGCTGACGGCGGTGTCCGGCCTGACGCTGCCTGTCGCGGTCGCGGTCGCGCTCGCCGGTGCCTACGGGATCGACCTGCTCGTGGGCGGTCCGGGGAACACGCTCCCGACCCGAGGTGGCGGCGCGACGTACGTCCTGGCGCTCGCGGTCGTGCTATCCGTCGGGGCCCTCGGCGCTCGTAGTCGCTTCGGCTTTCACTGGCTCCCCATCGGGACCTTCGTCACCACCGCCGCGCTCGTGTTGCGGGGCGGCTCCACCTACATCATCGAGGCGGGCGCACCAGTCTACCTCTGGCTCGTCCTGGCCATTCTGGTCGGACTCGCGTCTGCCGGACTCCTCTCGCCAGTCGTCGGACTGGGCTACGTGCTGGCCGCTCCGACCGTCACCGAGTGAGCGGTTGTCGACACCGCCGAGTGGGCGTCTACTGACGCCACAGACTGAACACCTGTTTCAGACGTTGATAATTCGGTGTACAAAGGACTAAGTAGTGGAGTCCTAAGCGAGGTCAATGGGCGATCGTTCTCATCGGGAACAACTGTACGAGACGTTCGCCGAGCGGGAGAGTGACGTCGACGACCGGATCGCACGGGGTCTGGACCTGGGGGCGGCGGCGCTGGAGTTGCCGTACGGGTTTCTCACGCGGATCGACGGCGACACCCAGCGGATCGTCGCGTCGACGGGGGACCACGAACTGTTGCAACCGGGGGAGAGCTGTCCGCTCGAGGAGGCGTACTGCCGCCGGACGGTGGAACTGGACGGGTCACTGGCCGTCCAGCACGCCGCCGAGTCGGCCGCGGTCCCCGACGCCGCGCTGGAGACGTTCGGTCTGGAGACGTACGTCGGCGCGAAAGTGCTCGTCGACGACGAGGTGTACGGGACCGTCTGTTTCGCCGACCGGGAGACACGAGCCGAGCCGTTCGCCGAGACAGAGACGATGTTCGTCGAGTTGCTCGCCAGACTCGTCGGGCAGGCCCTGGAACGGCGCGAGCGCGACCGGGAGCGCCGCGAGCGCAACGAGCGGCTCGAACGCGAGAAACGACGCTTCGAGGGGATCGCCGACGCGAGTTTCGACGTCGTCTTCCGACTCGGCCTCGACGGCGAGTTCACGTACGTCTCATCGGCCGTCGAGCGGGTGCTGGGGTACCCGTCCGAGGAGGTCGTCGATGCGCAGTTCGCGCGGTTCGTGGCGGCGTCGTCCGTCGACGACGCGACGACAGCGTACGCGCGACTCCTCGACGGCGAGACGGTAGAGGCGCGCGAACTCGAGTTCCTGGCCGACGACGGCACGGTCGTCACCCTGGAAGTGAACGCGACACCCGTGACCGAAGACGGTGCCGTCGTCGCCGTCCAGGGGGTCGGCCGCGACGTCACCGCGCGCAAGGAACGCGAGCGGGAACTCCGACTCAAGACGCGGGCGATGGACGAGGCCAGCATCGGCATCACCATCGCCGACGCGAACCGCTCGAACACGCCGCTGGTCTACGCCAACGAGGGGTTCGAGCGGCTGACCGGCTACGGCGCCGACGAACTGCTGGGCCGTAACTGCCGGTTCCTGCAGGGGCCGGCGACCGACGACGACCCCGTCGCCCGACTCCGCGAGGGGATCGCCGCCGCCGACCCGGTCTCGACGGAACTGGTCAACTACCGTTCCGACGGGACGCCGTTCTGGAACCAGGTACGGGTCAGTCCGGTCGCCGACGAGAGCGGTGAGGTGACGCGCTTCCTGGGGTTCCAGGCCGACGTCATCGAGCGAAAGCGCACCGAACAGCTCGTTCGACTGCTCAACAGAGTCCTCCGTCACAACCTCCGCAACGAGATGAACGTCGTTCTCGGCATCGGTAGCCACCTCCGGGACGGTGGCCACGGCAGCCACGCCCAGGACGGTGACCACGGCGGCCGTGCCCGGGAAGACGGCGACGACCCCGCGGCGCTGGGCGAGCGCCTCACCGGGACTGCCGACCGGATGGTCGCGCTGAGCGAGCGAGCCCGCGAACTCGAACGCTACGCCCGCACCGACCGGGAGCCCGAACGGCTCGACCCCGAGCGAGTCCTGTCTGACGTCGCGGCGCGCTACCGCGAGCAGTTCCCGGCGGCGACTGTCGACGTGGCAGTCGAAACCGACTACGGCGTCTGCGCCGGGCGCGAACTCGACCGCGCGGTCGGGGAACTTCTCGAGAACGCCCTCAAGCACGGCACCGCGACCGACTCTCGAGTGCGCGTCGAGGCACACACCGTAGACGGGTCGCCTGCGAGCGGCGAACACCGTGGCACCGAGGTCGCCGCCGACGGCGGTGCCTGGGTCGAGCTCCTCGTCGAGGACGACGGTCCCGGGATCCCCGAGACCGAGGCTGCGGTGATCGAACGCGGTGAGGAGACCCCACTGGAACACGGCTCCGGCCTCGGGCTCTGGCTCGTCAACTGGGTCGTGACCCGCTACGGCGGCTCCTGTCAGGTCCACACACCCGAGGATACCGGCGGGACGCGTGTCAGCCTCAGACTCCCAGCTATCGACGCCGATACCCCCGTCGCCGAGGCCGCACGACCGCCCACGGTTCTCTTCCGATAGCTGTCTCCCGCTTTCGTTCGCTCACCCGCCCTCTCCGACGGCTCTCCCCCGTAGTTGGTCTCGGTCGTGCCTGTCACTCCCACACGCTGAGAATGTTGCCGTAACTCGTGGTTATAAGATTTTGCAGGAATATGCACGTAGCACATGACCACCTCGCACCGGTTCGGGACCCGCTGTATCCACGCCGGCCAGGAGTCGCCGGACGAGGGGACAGGGGCCCGAGCGCCGCCCATCCACCAGACGACGTCGTACGTCTTCGAGGACGCCGACCACGCGGCGGACCTCTACGCGCTGGAGGCAGAGGGCAACGTCTACTCCCGGTTCGACAACCCGACCGTCTCGACGCTGGAGCGTCGCCTCGCCTCACTGGAGAACGGCACGGCGGCCGTCGCGACCGCCTCGGGGATGGCCGCCCTGGACGCGGGGACCTCTATCCTCGCGAGCGCCGGCGACAACGTCGTCTCCGCGTCGTCGATCTACGGCGGGACTCACTCGTATCTCTCCAAGATGGGGTCGCGCCGGGGCGTCGAGGCGCGCTTCGTCGACACCCTCGACCCAGCGGCCTACGCCGACGCTATCGACGAGGACACGGCCTACGTCCACTACGAGACCATCGGCAATCCCTCGCTGGTCGTCCCGCCGATGGAAGAAATCGCCGAGGTGGCCCACGAGCGGGGCGTCCCCGTCTTCGTCGACAACACGTTCGCGACGCCCGCTCTGTGTAACCCACTGGACCACGGCGCCGATATCGTCTGGGAGTCCACCACCAAGTGGATCCACGGCTCCGGGACGACGGTCGGGGGCGTCCTCGTCGACGGGGGTTCCTTCCCCTGGGGCGAGTACCCCGAGACGTTCCCGGAACTGGGCGGGCCGAACCCGGCATTCGAGGGTGTGACCTTCGCCGACCGCTTCGGCGAGCGTGCCTTCGCCGTCGCCGCCCGCCAGCGCGCCGTCCGCTCGCTGGGTGACGGCCAGAAACCCTTCGACGCCTGGACGACCCTCCAGGGCGTCGAGACGCTCTCCCTGCGGATGGAACGCCACTGCGAGAACGCTCGCGCGGTCGCCGACCACCTCGCCGACCACCCCGGCGTCGAGTGGGTCACCTACCCCGGACTGGCGAGTCACGAGACCCACGACCTCGCCGAGCAGTACCTCGATGGGGGGGACGGCGGGATGATCGCCTTCGGACTGTCGGGCGGGTTCGAGGCCGGCAAGACCGTCTGTGAGGAGACCGACCTCGCGCAGTTCCTCGCCAACATCGGCGACGCGAAGACGCTGATCATCCACCCCGCCTCGACGACCCACGCCCAGCTCTCCGAGGCCGAACAGCGCGCCAGCGGCGTCACGCCCGACCTCGTGCGCCTCTCGGTAGGCATCGAGGACGTCGACGACGTGCTGGCGGACCTCGACCGGGCGATCGACCGGGCGAACGAGAGTGCGAGCGCCGGCACGGCCACATCGGACGCCAGGACCGACCCAGCGGACGACGGAGGAACCTGAGATGGAGGTCGAGCGCGACACCGTCTCGCTGGGCACCTTCGAGTTCGAGTGTGGTCGTTCGGTCCCCGAACTCGAGGTCGCCTACGAGGCATACGGCGAGTTCACCGGCGACAACACCGTCCTCGTCTGTCACGCGCTGACCGGCAGCGCCCACGTCGCCGGCCACCGCGGCGAGGTCACGGGCAGCGACCAGGCACGGGCCTGGTGGGACGATTTCGTCGGCCCCGGCAAGGCCATCGACACCCGCGAGTACTACGTTCTCTGTGCGAACGTCCCCGGTTCGTGTTACGGGACGACCGGCCCCAGCAGCGTCAACCCCGAGACCGGCGACTACTACGGGACGGACTTCCCCGCGGTGACGGTCACGGACTGGACCGAAGCACAGCGCCAGTTGCTCGACGAACTCGGTATCCCACACCTTCACGCGGTCGTCGGCGGCAGTGTCGGCGGGATGAACGTCCTGGAGTGGGCCAAACGCCACCCCGACCACGTCGAACGGATCGTCCCCATCGCCGCGGCCGCCCGCCTCGACACCCAGTGTCTCGCACTCGACGCCATCGCCCGCCGGGCGATCACGACCGACGACGACTGGGAGGGCGGGGACTACTACGGCGACCCCGACGACCCCGACTCGGGCACCCACCCCGACGACGGCCTGGCGCTGGCCCGCCAGATCGGTCACGTGATGTACCTCTCGAAGGCGTCGATGGAACAGAAGTTCGGCCGCCGCGCGGCGGGTCGCGACGCCGCCCGCTCGTTCCCGGCCGACCCCGCTGCTGGCTTTTTCCCCTATCGCGACGTCGAGTCCTATCTCGACTACCAGGCCGAGAAGTTCGTCGAGCGTTTCGACGCCAACTCCTATCTCTACCTGACTCGCGCCATGGACAACTACGACCTCTCGGCGGGGTTCGACTCCGACGAGGACGCACTCGCGGCCTTCGAGGGCGAGGCGCTCGCGCTGTCTTTCACCGCCGACTGGCATTTCACCCCGGCACAGGCCGAGGAGTTGGCCGACGCGCTCCGGACGGCGGGCGTCGAGACTGCCCACCACGTCGTCGAGAGCGACCACGGCCACGACGCCTTCCTCGTCGAACCCGAGAGCGTCGGCCCGCCCCTCGCGGATTTCCTCGCCGACGGCGTCGAGGGGAAGGCGGTCTCGGACACGGAAGAACCGCCAGAGGAAGAGGGCCGGTCGTTCGCGCCGGTCCACACGAGTCTCTTCTCGGACTGACCCGCCGGGTGGCGGATTCGGGCAGTCGGCGCCGGAGACGTGATTTTCGGATGACACTGGGCAACAGACTTTTCTCTCCTTACACGCAGATCAGATGTACTGAGACGGGTGTGACGGGTATGGCCGCTGCCGGCGTTGCCCGTCGTACCGACCGGTTTCACCATGAACGACGACCTGGACGCCACGACGCCGCGGATACGCCCTCACCCGAGTCGTGACGGACTGCAGGTCGTCGATCCGATCCAGGACGCCCAGTTCACGCTCCTGACGCCGGGCCCGGTCGACGTTTCGCCGTGTGACACCGACCGGTTTTACTTCCCGATAGACGCGGCGGCGACGGTCACGACCGACGCCGTCGAGACGCCACACTTCGTCGATACGTGGGTCCGAGACGCGTCGGGCCTCACAGTCGCGGAGATCGATAGCGGTAGTTCGGCGTCGCTGCCCCCCGCCCGCTACAACGTCGAGCTGTCGACCTCCCAGGTGAAGCTCTATCTCTCGGTCGAGGGGTCCGTCGAGGCGACGGCCCGCGATGGACCCCTCCGGTTCGAGTTCGGCGCCGACGAGATCCACGTCGGTGCCCGGTCCTACCACGAACAGCCCGCGGCGACGGTGACGACGACCGACGAGCCAGAGGACGTGATGCAGGCGCTCTCGACGCTCGGGTCGGCACTCAAGACGACGACGTGCGAGCGGTCGTTCCCGACGCTTCGGGGCCACCCACCGCTCGTCGAGCGTGGTGACGAACTGTCGGTGCCCGACGGGATCGAGGCCCCCGACACCGGAATCACTATCGAGGTACCGCCGCTGTTCGAGTACATCTATCCCGTCGCGCCGCTCGCGTACTACTTCGGCGCGACGGTGCGACCGGGCCCCGAACCGCGACTGCTCGCCGACGGGTGGACGTACCCGCTCGACGGCGAGCAAAACTGTTCGTTCGCGCCCGGCGACGGGTTCGAAGCATCGGTCGCACGGGTTCTGAAACAGTCGTTCCTGCTCGACTGCGTCACTCGCACCGAAGGGTACTACCAGGTCGACCTGGCCGAGCGCGCCCGCGTCGAGGAGCACGTCGACCTCGATTTCGCGGCGCTGTACGACTGCTCGATCGCCGATCAGGTCAGAGAGTACATGCAGGTGCCGGCCGCGGCACTGGCCGAGGCGATGCCGACGTGGAAACTGACCGCGGACGTACGCGCCAACCCGGAGTACGTCGGGACGCTCCCGTTCCTCGCGGACGAGCTCGCGGTCATCAGGTGCCCCGAACCGCCCGGCATGGGCCGAACGAGTGACGAAGTGGCCGACCAGATCCAGTCGATCTTCCGGAACGAGCCACAGGAACTCCGCGGCCCGGCGACGTTGACCCGCTCGACGCGTGCTCGGTCGTCATCTTCGTCTTCCTCGGCCACGGTCGAGGAGACGGTCTTCAGACCCGCGGACGCCGACAGCATCGAGCAGACCTACGTCGGCGAGGGCGTGCCCGTCGGCGCGAGCAAGATGACCGAGGACGCGTTCCGCCGGCGTCTCACGTACGAGCCGACCACGGACCCACAGATCCGGGTCGCCGTCGTCTGCAACGACGAGCGCATGGCCGACGAGAACGTCGTCTCCGAGATCTACGGGACCCGCGACTGGATCGAGTTCGACATCTCCTTCGAAGAGGAGCTCACGACCGAGGAGATGCGGACGCTCCTGCGGTCGGACATCGACTTCCTGCACTACATCGGGCACGTCGACAAAGAGGGGATCCGCTGTCCCGACGGCTACCTCGACACCCAGGAACTGGACAGCGTCGGCGTGAGCGCGTTCCTCCTGAACGCCTGTGACTCCTACGACCAGGGGTACGGACTCGTCGACAACGGCGCCATGGCCGGTATCGCCACCGTGACGGACATCGTCAACGAGGCGGCCACGTCGGTGGGACGGACCGCCGCTCGACTGCTGAACCAGGGCTTTTCCCTGGCGGCGACGGTCGAGATAATCAAAGAGTACGAGCAGATTGGCCACCACTACATGGTCGTCGGGGACAGTTCGGCGTCCGTCGTCAAGCACGAATCCGGAACGCCCTACCGGGCAGATATCAACAAAAAAGATGAAAGACGACACACTCTGACGTTGTACGGGTATCCACGACTAGACGCGACGCTCGGGACGATGTTCCGCCCGCATCTCAGTAACCATTCTCGCCACTACCTGAACTCTGGCCGGATGTGTTCTGTCGACCTTCCTCAGTCAGAGATCAACGACTTTCTCTCCAAGCAGAACGTACCGCTAGTCAGAGACGACGAACTACTGTGGAGTCACGATCTGACGATCAACGAGTAGCGTTTCAAAACAGCGGTAGTTTACGGCCCCAGCACTGACGATCCGCCCGGCTCGGCAGCCACCATCCCGACCTGGGACAGCAGCATCATCGCGGCGAACAGGATACCGATCCATTTGGGGTTCTCTTCGAGGTACGTCCGGATTCGCGAGGTTTCTTGGCTCATAGCCACCTATTGATTTCGCGAGTTCGTGATTTAATTTATCTAAAATTTGGGGATAACTTACCAACGATATTTTCCGTTAATTTGAAATGTTTGTCACATCTAGGTAACATGCTTGGCGGTTCGGTAAGCAGTAGCACACCCAACCGGCCGTCTGCGACGGCGTCGCTGTGTTCGATAGCTGGCTCTAACCACCGGACGTGAGAGGGATGGGACTTTATACCGGGGGGTTCATCGCTCCGCTATGGTCGCGGTCCGGCCGCTGGTCGTCGTCGCGGGTGCCGAGTCACTCGTGACTGACGACGTGGCCGACCGGTTACGTGGGACCTGCGTCGTCCGGACCGCCTACAGCACCAGCGAGGTGCTCGCCCGGCTCGACGCGGACGTCGACGTCGTCCTCGTCGCGCCCGGGCTCGGGCCTGGTGCGGTCGCTCGTGTCCAGCGTGCGGTCGAGGAACGCGGACTCCCGTGTCGGGTCGGCCGTCTCGCCGACGAATCCGACGCGTCCGACGACGTGGTCGGGGCCAACGACGCTGTCGTCGACCCATCGTGGACCGACCGGACGCTCCGGGCCGAAGTCGACCACCTCGCCAGGCTGGCCCAGTACCGGACGGCGCTCGACGAGTACTTCACGCTCGCACGGCGCGATGCCGGGGACGACGCGGGCGAGGACCCACAGGACCGACTGGAGTACGTACGTGAGCGACTCGACGCCGCCGCCGACGAGCTCGACCCGGCGTCGCTGTTCGAGGCCGCACTCCGGGACGCAGATCACAGCGAGCGTCGCGACGAATCGACGGCGGACCACTCCGAAGACCGTTCCGACGAACGACCCGACGGCGGCGTGACGATCGGTGACGAACCCGCCCCGGTCGAGAGTGCCGACTCCGCTGTTCTCGACGACTGCGACGCCAGTTCGGGAAACCCGCCGGAGTGAGCAGGCCACGTCCTCTCGCCGACTCGTGCTAGGGTTTCTGGCCGTCAGTCAGCGGTGACGCGGTCCTTCTCGACGTTCGAGTCCGCGGACCACCACCGCTCAGAGTTCGAGTCCGTGAACCACCACCGCTCAGAGTTCGAGTCCGCGGACCGACACCGTCCCGTCGCCCTCCTCGACGTGACCGATCACTCGCGCATCGTCGCTCGCTTCGACGACCGACGCGGCGTCGGCCTCGGGAAGTGCTGTCACGAATCCGGTGCCCATGTTGAACGTGCGGTGCATCTCCTCGTCGTCGACGTTGCCCTCGGACTGGACGAACGCGAAGACTGGCTGGGCGTCGAAGGGGTCGGTGACCTCGTACCGGTGGTCGCCCATGCGCGCGAGATTGGTCCACCCGCCGCCAGTGACGTGGGCAGCGGCGTGGGTCTCGTGGTCTCTGAGAACGGGGAGGACGTCCGCGTAGATGCGCGTCGGCTCCAGCAGTGTCTCGGCGATGGTGCGGTCGGGTTCGGGCGGAAACGGGTCGGTGTACTCGTGCTCGCGGGTGACGGCCTCGCGTGCGAGCGTGAGCCCGTTGGAGTGGATGCCCGAGGACGGCCAGCCGACCAGCGTGTCGCCCGGTTGTGCGTCGCCGGGGAACGGCCCGTCTTTCGGTGCGAGTCCGGCACAGGTGCCAGCGATGTCGAGCCCGCGGATGACGTCGGGCATGACAGCCGTCTCGCCGCCGACCAGGGCGACGCCCGCCCGTTCGGCGCCGACGCGGAGCCCCTCGCCGATCTGCTCGGCAGTGGCGTCGTCGGGTTCCTCGACGGCGAGATAGTCGACGAACGCGACCGGTTCGACTCCCGCCGCGACGAGGTCGTTGGCGTTCATCGCGATGCAGTCGATACCGATCGTCGAGTAGTCGTCGACGGCCTCGGCGACGAGCAGTTTCGTGCCGACGCCGTCTGCCGCCAGCGCCAGGTAGCGGTCGCCGATGTCGAGCAGTCCGGCGTAGTCGCCCTCGAAGTCGCCGGTCGCGCCCACGAGCGCCGCCGTCGCCGCCTCCTGGCCCGCGATGTCGACGCCCGCCTCGGCGTAGGTCAGCCCCTCCTCGTCTCCGTCTCCCGCTCCGTCTTCGGGGGGGTCACCGCTCGCCCCGGGATCGTCCTCGGTCATGCCTGCTAGCCCGCGGAGCGCGAGCAAAAGGCCACCGTTTCGGGTGGACGAGACGGTCGGTGAACCGCCTCGGTGTCGGTCGCCGAGATATCCGGCCTGCTCCGCCTGTAGAGTAGCAGTACCGTTTCGAGTCGGCGCAGTTACCGCGATCGCACTCGTCGTTCGTGAGATGGACGCTCTCGGCGCGCTCGCGGGTCTTCCCTCGCCGCTCGCGTGAGAGGCGACATAGCACCTCGCAGCTCACGGTCGGAAGGCTTTCCTCGCCGACTGACGAGTGCGGCGCTGTCAGACGCACGAGCGTCTTCCGTACCACCGTGGACTGAGGCTGCTGATCCTGCTACGCCCTGCGTCTCTCGCCCGACGGCAAGCGCGAGCATACGCTGCGACACGCTGTGGTACCGAACCTGCAAAGAGGGTGCCGGCGCGAGAGGCGGACAATGACGGACGAGGCGGACGACGTAGACGACGTATCTGGTATGGCCGACGCGCCAGCGGACAACCCCTACGTCACGGATCCGGACACGACGTTCGACCCCGTCGACGACCTCTCGGACGACGAAGCCAGCGAGCAGGCCGAGCAGTTGCGCGCGGCCATCCGCTATCACGACCAGCACTACTACGTCGAGAACGACCCCGTGATCGGCGACCGGGCCTACGACGCGCTCTTCGCCCGTCTCCGGGAACTCGAAGACGCCTTCGACCTCCAGACCGACGACAGTCCCACCCGTCGAGTCGGCGGGCCACCACGCGACGAACTTCCCGACGTGGAACACGTCGCGCCGATGCGGTCGATCGACCAGGGCGGCGACGCCGACGACGTGCGGGCGTTCGACCGCCGGGTCCGCGAGGGGCTGGCCGACGCGGGCTATCTCGACGACCCGGACGGCGAGGTCACGTACTACTGTGAACCCAAGTTCGACGGGCTCTCCGTGGAAGTCGTCTACGAGGACGGACAGTTGGCGCGCGCGGCGACGAGAGGGGACGGCGAGGTGGGTGACGACGTCACCGCCAACGTCCGGACGATCCCGAGTGTCCCGCAACGCCTCCGGGGAAACCACCCCGACTTCCTCGCGGTGCGAGGCGAGGTGTACATGCCCAAACCCGCCTTCCAGAAGTACAACCGCGAACTCATCGAGGACGGCGAAGACCCGTTCGCCAACCCGCGCAACGCCGCCGCGGGCACGCTCCGACAACTCGACCCCTCGATAACGGCGGAGCGCCCGCTCTCGATATTCTTCTTCGGGGTCCTCGACGGCGCCGCGTTCGACACGCGCCGGGAGATGCACGAGACCTTCCCCGAGTGGGGCCTCCGCGTCAACGACAGGGTCGAACTCGTCTCCGATATCGAGGACGCCGTCGACTACCGCGACGCCCGCCTCGCCGAGCGCGACGACCTCGACTACGAGATCGACGGCGTCGTCATCTCCGTCGACGACTTCGAAGCCTGCGACCTGCTGGGTCACACCGCACGCCACCCCCGCTGGGCGTTCGCCTACAAGTTCCCCGCCCGCACCGAGCGGACCACTGTCCGGGACGTCCTCGTCCAGGTGGGTCGCACCGGCCGACTCACCCCGGTCGCGCTACTGGATCCCGTCGACGTCGGCGGCGTCACGGTCTCTCGCGCCTCCTTGCACAACCCTGCCGAGATCGAACGCCTCGGCGTCGGGGTCGGCGACGAGGTGCGGATCCGACGGGCCGGGGACGTCATCCCCGAGGTCGCGGAGGTGCTCGAGGACGGCGGCGACGGCCACTTCGCGTTCCCCGCGAGCTGCCCGGTCTGTGAAAGTCCCGTCGAGCGCGACGGGCCGATGGCGTTCTGTACCGGTGGACTGGGCTGTCGCGCCCAGCGCGAGCGAGCGGTGATGCACTACGCCTCGCGTGCGGGCCTCGACATCGAGGGGCTGGGCGAGAAGAACGTCCAGCAGTTGCTCGATGCGGGCCTGGTCGAGGACGTGGCCGACCTCTACGAACTGAATCGCGAGGACCTGACCGACCTGGAGGGGTGGGGCGAGACGAGTGCCGAGAACCTCGTGACGGAGGTCGACGCGGCCCGCGAGCCGCCCCTCGCGGACTTCCTCGCGGCGCTGGGGGTCCCCGAGGTCGGTGGCACCGTCGCCGCCTCGCTCGCGCGACACTTCGGTACGTTCGAAGCCGTCGAGGCCGCCGACGAAGACGCGCTTCAGGAAGTCGAGGACGTCGGCCCGACCGTCGCCCACGAGATCCGGGAGTTCTTCGAGAGCGAGGCCAACAGAGCGGTCATCGACAGACTGCTCGACCACGTCGACCCCCAGGAGGCCGAGACGACCGGCGGGGACGCGCTGGCGGGGCTCACGTTCGTCTTTACCGGCTCCCTGGACCGGTTCACCCGCGGTGACGCCCAGGAGATAGTCGAGCGGGCCGGCGGCTCGGCGACGAGCAGCGTTTCGGGCAACACCGACTACCTCGTCGTCGGCAAGAATCCCGGCCAGCGAAAACGCGACGATGCCGACGAACACGGCGTCGAGACGCTCGACGAAGTGGCGTTCGTCGCGTTGCTAGACGAACGCGGGGTCGACGTTCCCGAGTGAGACGGTCAGCGAGACGGTCTGCGTGAGACTCCCGAAGTGGTTGCTTCAGAGGTCGACTCTATCGAAGGTGTAGTAACTGACCACGGCGGCGAGGCCGATCCACGCGACGAGATAGACGAAGACGGCGACGTCCGAGAAGTAGATGGGCACCGACTGCTGTCCGGCCTGGCAGACCTGTCGGGGGACCGTCTGATTGCCAAAGCCCTGGACCTGGACGGTCGTGAAGTTGCCACGGAGGACGTCCCCACAGATGGTGCCCCGGTCGGCGTTGCGCCCGAACATCCCCAGGCGGGCCAGTCGCTCGGCGTTGGCGCCGCTGCCGAGGATCGAGTTGGTCAACGTCTTGTAGGACTGGGTCGGGCTCAGCAGTTTGACGAACAGTGTGATCTGCCAGCGGAGCGACCCACCGAGTCCGACCTGGTTCCCCAGGAGGTTGCCGATCCCGTTGGCCAGCGAGTTCCAGACGAACGTGAAATAGAAGTAGACGAAGAAGTTGCCCAGCAGCGACCACCGGCCCGACGGGACGGCGGCGGAGATGCTGACCGCGACGGCGACCATCACCAGTGCAAACCCGACCGTAAAGAGGCTGAACAGACCGTACAGGCCGGCGTTGAAGGGTGCGCCGAGCGAGACGAACAGCAGCGCCGTCAGCCCGAGTGCCGTCAGCAGCGGCACCGCGACGACCGCACACCGGCCGACGACTTTCCCGACGAGGACGTCACGCCGCGAGAACGGCAGCGACAGCAGTACCTTCAGCGACCCGCTCTCACGCTCCCCGGTCAGCGCGGCGTAGCCGACGAACATCGCGACCAGCGGCAACAGGAACGTCACGAGGTTCAGATAGAGCCCGCTGATGAGCGCTCGTGCCCCGAGTTGCTGGACGACCTGGCCCAGTCCGAGGACGTCGAACGCCACGCCCAGCAACGGCACGACGAACAGGACGAGGAAGACGAGCGAGAGCACCCACAGTCCCTTCGAGCGAACGGTGTCCTGGAACTCCTTTTTCGCCACGACGTACCAGGAAAACTGCGCGCGCAACGCCCTGTCGAGGCCGGCGAACGGCGACCCGTCGTCGGTCGTACCCGAGTCGTCGCTCATTCGTCGTCCTCCGTGTAGGCGGCGAACAGTTCGTCCAGCGACGCCGCCTCGCTGTCGAAGTTCTCGACGTTCCCGCCGGCGTCCTCGATGGCCGAGAGCACGTCCATCTTCGCGTCGTCGGGACACTGGACGATGACCGTCGCGCCGGAGGCCCGGGCGCTCTCGACGCCCGCGACGCCCTCGGCGGCCGCGACGACGCCCTCGACCGACTCGGCGAGGTTCACCGTCAGGACCGTCTCGGCGCCCAGCGAGTCGCGCAGTCCTTCGACGCTGTCGACGGCGACCACCTCGCCGTCTTCGAGGATCGCCACGCGGTCACAGACGGACTCGACCTGGCCGAGGATGTGTGAGGAGAAAAACACCGTCGCCCCGCGTTCACGTTCCTCGCGGACTATCTCGCGCATCCGACGCGCGCCGTTTGGGTCGAGTCCCGTCGACGGTTCGTCCAGTATCAACAGATCGGGGTCACCTATCAGTGCCATCCCGAGGACGAGGCGCTGTTTCATCCCCTTGGAGTACCCCCCTGCTTTCCGGTCGAAGTCCTCGGGGGCGAGGCCGACCCGCTCGGCGACGGCGTCGGGGTCGACGTCGGCGTCTTTGGCCTCGCCGACGAACTCGACGTGCTGGCGCCCGGTGAGGCGCTCGTAGACGTCGAACCCCTCTGGGAGGACGCCGGTGCGCTCGCGGATGGCGCGGGATTCCTCGTGGGCGTCGTGGCCCAGGACCGTCGCCGTCCCCTCGGTGGCCCGGACGAAATCGAGCAACACGTCGATGGTCGTCGTCTTCCCGGCGCCGTTCGGGCCCAGGAAGCCGAATATCTCCCCCTCTCGGACTTCCATGTCGACCCCGCGCAGGGCCTCGACGTCGCCGAACCGTTTGGTGACCCCGTCGAGTTCGATGGCTGGCATTGGCAGTGGTGTTACCCCCCGCACCTATAGGTCTTAGTGACATCCTACGCGCCGTGAAGGGCGCGGCTTCCCTGCGTGGGAAATACCAGCTAATCACTGGCAGTGGGTTTCGACCCGAACTCACTGAGCGTCATCTGCTCTGATTGGCTCTGCTCGGTGTGGGTCGTGGTGCTGTCACAGGCACTCCCATCCCGAGGCGAGTCATTGCCTGCCGGTTTCAGCGGCACGCTCTCTCCCCACGGGTCTGCCCGCTGTGCGATATTGATAGCGCCGTTTATGTCGCCCTCAAACGTCGTGACGTGGCACTCGTTGTGCGTACAGTGAAACTCTCCGCCACCGTCTCGATAGCCGATGTGACCGCACTCATGGCACGTCTGCGACGTGTACGCTGCATTGACGTACATAGTCGGGATTCCTGCTTCGGTGGCTTTGTCCTCGATACGGTCCTGCAATCGAGCGAAGGCCCATGCGTGGAGTCGCCGGTTCATGAATTTGCCGTAGTCCAGCGACTCACGAATGTACGTCAGGTCCTCCATCACCAGAACCGGCTTCTCGAATTGCCGGGCGTACTCGACAGCCTGTCGAGACGCCTTCTCGACAATATCCGTGAGGGTGTTCTGGTAGTGGTCGAATCGCTCGTCGATCCGCCATTCGGCGGCGTCACGCTTTTGGAGTCGTTTCAGCGTGGTGTGCATCTCTTTGCGGAGATGCTTCGCACGGCTCCCGTCACACACAAGCGGGCGGGTCGGTGAACCGTCTGTGAGGGCACAGCCCATGATAAGAGACGATTCACCAATATCCAGACCGATGTGCGTCACGTCGTCGCTGTCGGTATCGTAGTCGGGGTCTTCGACGGAATACTTGATAGAAACGTGCAACTTCCATGATGTTCGATTCTGTATCAGTTGGAGTTGGCCGGGCGACACATTCCCGTCCAGCAGGTCGGCCCACAGTTGCTCCTGCTCGGGATTGATGCGAAGCGGAATCCAGAAATTCGTCCCACGTCCGGGTTGAGGGATTTCCCACACGTAGCTGTGTGTTCGGTCCTCTGAGTAGTCGAAGCGAGCGGCACGGTTGACCATCCGTGTCGGGTGGTCGTCACTCAACTCCTGTGTGTCGTCCAACGACGGCACGTAGTTTTTGAGCGCGTCTTTGACCTGATACGGCAGGTCGTAGGGTGTCACAATGTCGTTGACTGCCGACCGCGTAGCAGCGCCAGCCTCGAACGCTTCGTGTAGGCCCTCGTGATACAGGTCGTGGATTTCCTGTAGCTTTCGCTCTTTGTGGGCTGTCGGGGGCGCAAGTGTCGCTTCGAGCGTCTTAGTCGGCATCAGTGGCTTCTAATCCCTTCTCGATTAGCTCTCGGTATGCTCGCGGGTGGCGGATACCGTTCTCACGGGCATACTCCTTGACCCGTTTGTGTAGGTCGCCGCCCTGCTCCATGTCTACGTCGGTTCGCACAGCGATATGTAAGTATCCGCGTAAGTAAACGCTTACGTTTGATATTCGGTTAGGCGACAGTCCCAGCGGTTGTCGACCGGAACTTACGCGATTCTCTCCCGCCCTGTTCGTTCCTCGGTTCCGACGGCACGCGCGGCCCGGCGAAAACGGTTTGCACCGTTCGCGCTATCACCAGGTATGAACGGCCCCGACATCCTCTTGCTCGACCACGACCTCCGCGAGGAAGACCGCATCCGCAGCGCGTTCGCAGAGTACCTGCCCGACGTCTCACTCGATGTCGTGGCCGACGAGGACGCGATCCGCGACGCCATCCCCGGCGCCGAGATCGTCCTGACGTTCTCGCTGGACGAGGCCCACCTCGCCGCCGCCGACTCGCTGGCGTGGGTCCAGGCGCTCAACGCCGGCGTCGACGACTACCCCGTGGCGGGGTTCGAAGCGCGCGACATCGTCTTCACGAACGGGTCCGGCGTCCACGCCGAACAGATCGGCCAGCAGGTGCTGGGCTACCTGCTCGTGTTCGAACGGCGCATCCACGAGGGGATCCGCCAGCAACGCGCCGGCGAGTGGGAACGTTACCCGGGCGGCGAACTCGGCGACGAAACGCTCGGCGTGGTGGGACTGGGCGCTATCGGCTCGCGCGTCGGTGAGTACGGGAAACGAATGGGAATGGAAGTCGTCGGTACCAAGCGAGACCCCGCGACAGCGCCCGACTGTGCGGACCGCTGTTACCCAACTGACGAACTTGACGCCGTCCTCGATCGGGCGGACTACCTCGTCGTCGCCTGCCCGCTGACCGAAGAGACCGAGGGACTGATCGGCGAGGCCGAGTTCGAACGACTGGACGACGAGGCGGTCCTCGTCAACATCGCCCGCGGTCCGATCGTCGACCAGTCGGCGCTCGTCGACGCGCTCGAAGCCGGCGATATTCGGGGCGCGGGGCTAGACGTCACCGACCCCGAACCGCTTCCCGAGGACTCACCGCTCCGATCGATGCACAACGTGGTGATGACACCGCACATGGCCGGGTCGAGCCCCTACTACTTCGACCGGGCCATCGAACTGTTCGCCGAGAACTACCGGGCGTACGTCGAGGGCGGCGAGTTCGAAAACCGGATCGTCTGAACAGTGGTCAGTTCGATCGTTCGTCTTCACAGGGAATATCGCGTTCGTCGACGCTGACCGTCCGGTTCGCCGACGCGACCGTCGTCCCGTCGGTCGTGATCCGGGTGTTGACCGTCACCCGGTCGTCCCCCGAGAGGCTCTCGGGCTGGTCGACGATCGCAAAGAGCAGGAACCGCGTCGACTCGCCGGGCGGGAGCGTCACGTTGTGCGAGTCGACGATCAGGTCGTCGCCGACGGTCACGATGGCGTGGAAGGCCGCGTCACGTGGCCCCTCGTCGCCCGCGGGGCGGCCGAACTCCAGGCGGCCTTCGAGGCCGGCGTTGCCGGGTATCGGCCCGCGGTCGTTGCAGGTGACGACCTCGCCCGACCCCGACATCGCGTCGGCGGACTCGTTGCCGACCGCGACGCGCGGTTCGAACGTCTCGACCGTCGCGTCCGCCGGACCGCCGTCGCCCGTGAGCGCAGCGAGTCCCAGCGTCGCCGCGCCGACGAGCACGACGAGCGCGAGAAAGCCGAGGACAGCGACCTGATGGAGCTTCATATCATCGCCGCGATGGCCGGGAGGACCGCGCCGTCACCAGCCGCGAGCGCGCCGGGGACGAACGCCAGATCGACGAGCGCGAGCAGGACGACGAGGACGGCACCCGGGATCCCGGCGACCGCACAGATCAACACTGCCAGTAGCGATATCTCGACGCCGACGCCGAGGAAATTGGCGAGTAGCAAGACCACGATGCCGACGATGGCGTTGACCACGAGGGCTTTGACGTTCTTGAGTATCCGGTAGCCGACGACGACGGCGAGGACCGCGACCACGAGTAGGGCGATCTCCAGCAGGGGGATCATCGGTGGCTCTCTTCTCGCGTCGGGGATAGGCCTTGTGGGGCCCAGACCGTCACCTCGGTCTTGTGGAGCTCCAGACCGCCACCTCGGCCCAGTAGCCCTCGAAACAGCCGAATTTCGCGTCGCTGGCGGTCGATCACCCCGGACGGCTCACAGCGCGTGGCACACCTTCGGAACTGTTTTACCCGCGCCTCGGCCAATACCCGCCAACGAATGAGCGACCTCGAAGCGGAGTACCGGCTCGAGTATTTCCAGGAGGAGGGGTTCGAGCGCAAGACCTGCGCCGAGTGTGGGGCCCACTTCTGGACGCTCGACGCCGACCGGGTGACCTGCGGCGAGCCGCCCTGCGAGGAGTACGGCTTCATCGGCGACCCCGGACTCGACGACGAGTACAGTTTAGAGGAGATGCGCGAGGCCTTTCTCTCCTTTTTCGAAGCGCGCGACCACGAACGCATCGACCCTTACCCCGTCGCCGCGAATCGCTGGCGTGACGACGTCCTGTTGACCCAGGCCTCGATCTACGGCTTCCAGCCACACGTCACCTCGGGGGAGTCGCCCCCGCCCGCGAACCCGCTGGTCGTCTCCCAGCCCTGTATCCGCATGCAGGACATCGACAACGTCGGGAAGACGGGCCGTCACACCATGGCCTTCGAGATGGGTGGCCACCACGCGTTCAACGCCGAGGAGGGCGCGGGCTACGCCTACGAGGGCGAGGTCTACTGGAAAGACGAGTGTGTCGCCCACTGCATGGACTTCTGTGCCGACCTCGGTATCGCCCGCGAGGACGTCACCCTCATCGAGGACCCCTGGGTCGGCGGCGGCAACGCCGGTCCCGCCTTCGAGGTCATCTACCGCGGGCTCGAACTCGCGACGCTCGTCTTCATGCAGTTCGAGCAGGATCCGGAGGGGGACATCGAGATGAAAGACGGCAACACGTACAGCCAGATGGACCGCCGGGTCATCGACACCGGCTACGGCATCGAGCGCTGGACGTGGATGTCCCAGGGCACGCCCACCGTCTACGAGGCTATCTACCCCGAGATGATCGACTTCCTCAAGGACAACGCCGGCCTCTCCTACGACGAGCGCGAACAGGAGATCGTTCGTCGGGCCGCCACGCTCGCGGGCAACATGGACATCGACGAGGTCGAAGACGTCGAGGCCGCCCGCGACAACATCGCCAGCAAACTCGACGTGCCCACTGCCCAGCTCCGGGAACTCCTCGAACCGCTGGAAGCCATCTACGCCATCGCCGACCACTCCCGGACGCTCGCGTACATGTTCGGCGACGAGATCGTCCCCTCGAACGTCGGCACCGGCTACCTCGCCCGGATGGTCCTCCGGCGGACCAAGCGCCTGGCGGATACGGTGGGCATCGACGCTCCGCTGGACGAACTCGTCGACATGCAGGCCGCGCGCCTGGGCTACGAGAACCGCGACACGATCCGTGACATCGTCCGGACGGAGGTCGAACGCTACCGCGAGACCCTCGACCGGGGCGGCCGGCGCGTCCGGCAACTCGCCGAGGAATACGCCGACTCCGGACAGCCGATCCCTGTCGAGGAACTCATCGAACTGTACGACTCACACGGCATCCAGCCCGACATGGTCGCGGAGGTCGCGGCCGAACACGGCGTCGACGTCGAGCAATCCGACGACTTCTACGCGCTGGTCGCGAAACGCCACGGTGGCGGCGAGGCTGCCGTCGAGGCGGAGGGGCGCACCTACGACGAGCGCCTCGGCGACCTCCCCGAGACGGAGCGACTCTACTACGACGACCAGGAGCGCACCGAGTTCGAGGCTGTCGTCCTGGAGGTGTTCGACCGCGGGGACGACAGCTACGACGTCGTGCTCGACCAGACGATGTTCTACCCCGAAGGCGGGGGCCAGCCGCCGGACCACGGCACGCTCTCGACCGACGACGTGACCGTCGAGGTGAGCGACGTCCAGCGCGTCGACGGCGTCATCGTCCACACCTGCGGCGACGACCCCGGGAAAGGCGAGTTCGTCCGCGGTCAGGTCGACGTGACTCGACGCCGGCGCCTGATGCGCCACCACACCGCCACGCACATCGTCATCCACAGCGCCCGGCAGGTGCTCGGTGACCACGTCCGTCAGGCCGGTGCCCAGAAGGGCACGGAGAGTTCGCGCATCGACGTCTCCCACTACGACTCGGTCTCGCGGGCCGAGGTCAAAGAGATCGAGCATCGCGCCAACGACGTCGTCCGCGAGAACACGCCGGTCACCCAGGAGTGGCCCGACCGCAACGAGGCCGAGGCAGAGTACGGGTTCGGCCTCTACCAGGGCGGCATCCCGACCGGCGAGAACATCCGCCTGATCCACGTCGACGACGACGTCCAGGCCTGTGGCGGCACGCACGTCGCCCGGACCGGCGACATCGGCGCGATCAAGATCCTCGGTACCGAGCGCGTCCAGGACGGCGTCGTCCGTTTCACCTTCGCCGCCGGCGACGCCGCTATCCAGGCTACGCAGGACACCGAAGACGCGCTGACGGAGGCCGCCGACGTGCTCGACGTCTCGCCCGAGGAGGTACCCGAGACGGCCGAACGGTTCTTCGAGGAGTGGAAAGAGCGGGGCAAGACCATCGAGGACCTCAAAGAGCAACTCGCGGAGGTCCGTGCCGAGGGGTCGGCGGACGGTGAGGAACTCGACGTGGCCGGCACGACGGCAGTCGTCCAGCGCATCGACGCCGACATGGACGAGTTGCGCGCCACGGCCAACGCACTCGCCGAGGACGGGAAGATCGCCGTCATCGGCTCGGGCGTCGACGGCGCGACGTTCGTCGTGGCTACACCCGAGGGGTCGGCGGTCAACGCTGGCGAGGTCGTCAGCCGACTCGCCGGCATGGTCGGCGGCGGCGGCGGCGGCCCGCCCGACTTCGCACAGGGCGGTGGCCCCGACGCCGACGCGCTCGACGACGCACTCGACGAGGCGCCCGACGTCCTCCGGCGAGTCACCGACGCCTGACCGAGTCCGCGCCGCTTTCACTACCGACCGGGTCGGAGGTGCCGTTCACGCTCTGTCGTGAGTCGAGCAATGAGAGTTGCGTGTCCTTCCCTAAATCAAGGGAGCTATCACAGGTCACTCCACCTGTCGTTCCCCGTCGAGGAGTCCGTACTCGACGCGGTCGACGTACTCGCCGCCGACGAAGTAGTAGTCGCGGCGTCGCCCTTCTTCGGTGAACCCGACCCGTTCCAGCAGCGCTCGCGAGCGGTCGTTGGTCGCCATCGCAGCCGCGTCCAGTCGGTGCAAGCGCCGCTCGTCGAAGGCGTGGTCGGCGAGCAGTTCGACGGCGTCGGTCGCGTACCCCTGCCCCTGTGCGTCGGGGGCGAACCAGACGCCGACCGCCGCTCGACCCGGATCCTCGTCGATCCGGAAGAGCGCACAGTAGCCCAGGCGGTCGGCGTCGGGGTCGTCGCCGGCACAGGCGAGCAGTCCCACGGCGTCGTCACCCCAGTCGACGTATTCGTCGCGGATAGCATCGCGACGACGGGGGTAGCTGCGGGGCATCGACTGCCTGATGGTGGGGTCGTTGTGGTTCCGGGCGAGGAACTCGAGATCCGATTCCTCGGCGGGTCGCAACGTCACGCGGTCGCCAGCGAGGAAGACTGGACCGGGCATCACTGCTCGCCTCCGTCGCTCTCGGTCCGCTCGGTGTGGCTTCCACCGCTTTTCTCCGCCGGCTGGTCCCACTCGTCGGCCAGCAGGTCGTAGAGGTCGACGTCGTGGAACTCGCCGTCAACGTAAAAGTCCTCGCGCAGGCACCCCACGTGTTCGAAGCCGAGCCCCTCGACGACCCGCCGGGAGGCGTCGTTGAACGCCAACACGCGGGCGAGGACCTTGTTGAGACGGCGCTCGGCGACAGCGTACTCGACGAGGCGTTCGGCGGTCTCCGTGGCGTAGCCGTTGCCCTGCCGGTCGGGCGCGATCCAGTATCCGAGTTCGACGCGCCCGCGCTGGGCGTCGAGGTCGAAGAGGAATCCTTCACCGACGGGGTCGCCGTCGGCGCACACGAGGAAGATCTCGCTGTCGTCGCTCTCCGAGATGGACTCGACGTGGTCGACGATGTCGTCTTTCCGCCGAAGCGTCGCCGTCCCGAACCCCGGGCGGACGGCGGGGTCGTTCCAGTTTCGCTGGAGGAAGTCGTAGTCGGCCTCGCTCACGACGTGCAGATCAACGGTGTCCCCCCGCAGGAAGACCGGTCCTGGCATGCGCGTCGACTCGCCCGGCGGGCGCGAAAGCGTTGTGGTGCCGTGGGTGTATCTGGCACGCCGACAACTGCGGTGTCTCGTCAGCGACGTCGGTTCCCCATCGGGACTCCGGCGTCACGCCGGAACGTTGAAAAACGTCAGCAGGCCGAATTCGACGGCGTAGTGGTAGGCGAGCGCGAGCCAGGCCTCGAAGACGAACGTGCCGACCGCCGAGAGGGCCGCAAAGCGACGGACGTCCATCTCGGCGACGCCGGCGGGGACAGTCACCATCCCGCGGGTAAACAGGAGCGCGTTGCTCACCGGGACGGCCGCCCGGCCCCAGCGGTCGAACCAGCCGTCGAAGCGGTCGAGTCGCGATTCGTCGATGCGAAACCAGGGTTTGCGTAACAGCCACTCGCGGCCGCCTCGCTGGGCGAGCAGGAACAGCGCGACCTGCCCGACCGTCGCGCCGGCGACGGAGACGGCGAAGATGACCACGATCATCCCCCAGTCGTAGCCGCTGGACGTCGTCGCGAACGTCCCGATGGCGAACGGAACCAGCGCCTCACTCGGCGCGAAGTACATCAGCATGGCGCCTTCGAGGATGAAGATACAGAACAGCGCGTAGATGCCGTAGTCGCGGATGAGTTCGCGAGCGAGTTCGCTATCGCCGAACAGGAGGAGGTACGCGCCCACGGCCGCGAGCGCGAGGAACGTCCCGGCGACGACGAGCAGGCCGTAGTCCTCGGCGAACGCTCGGAAGGCCGACCGCGACGACGGCGGGGTTGCCATTCGGTCGAACTGTGTGCGTTCGCCGGCAAGTGTCTTTCTCTCGACGGCGATGGGGAAAGCCGTTCCCGGGGGTGAGTCGGAGGCCACCGAACGCGCGACTGTCCTCTGAACGAGCGCGCGATTGCCTCCCTGAACGAGCAGACGACTGTCCCGAACGAGGAGGCGACTACCCCCGAACGGTGCCCTCAAGGCGGAGCGACGACGACAGTCGGTATGGACACGGACCTCACACGGCGACCGCGCCGGTTGCGCGGCGACGGCGTGCGACCGCTGGTCAGCGAGACCAACCTCTCGGCGTCGGACCTCATCGCTCCGGTGTTCGTCGACGCGACGACCGACGAGCGCGTCCCTATCGAGTCGATGCCCGGCCACGAGCGGGTGCCGGTCGAGGAAGCCGTCGAACGCGTCGCGGAAGTACGTGAGAGCGGTGTCGAGGCGGTCATGATATTCGGGGTCCCCGAATCGAAAGACAGCGAAGGGTCGCGGGCCTGGGCCGAGGACGGCGTCGTCCAGCGTGCAGTCCGACAGACCGTCGACGAGACCGACGCCTACGTCATCACGGACGTCTGTCTCTGTGAGTACACCGACCACGGTCACTGCGGAGCGCTCGAACCGAACGCCCGCGAGGATCCACACCTGACCGTCGACAACGACCGCACGCTCGACCTGCTCAGGCGGACGGCCGTCTCACACGCCGAGGCCGGCGCGGATATGGTCGCACCCTCCAGCATGACCGACGGCATGGTCGGCGCCATCCGGGGAGGGCTGGACGATGCCGGGTTCGAGTCCGTCCCCGTGATGAGCTACGCTGCGAAGTACGAATCGGCGTTCTACGGACCGTTTCGCGACGCTGCAGACGGTGCGCCGGCCTTCGGCGACCGCCGTCACTACCAGATGGACCCCGCGAACGCCCGCGAAGCGATGCGCGAAGTGACACTCGACGTCGAGCAGGGCGCGGACGTGCTGATGGTCAAACCCGCACTCCCCTACCTCGATATCGTGCGCGATGTCCGCGAGAGTTTCGACCATCCCGTCGCCGCCTACAACGTCTCCGGGGAGTACGCGATGTTGCACGCCGCCGCCGAGAAGGGGTGGCTCGACTTGGACGCAGTGGCCCACGAATCGCTGCTATCGATCAAACGTGCAGGCGCCGACCTGATCCTCACCTACTTCGCCGAGGACGTCGCCGAACGACTCTAACCCGCCGACCCTCAACGACCGAAACCGCGAGATTTCGCGGCTCTCGAACGAGTTTTTGTCACAGTCTCTGGGATTCCGAACCGTCCGGTATCGACCCGAAACAACTGTCGAATCGTGCACCGAAACGCACACGATCGGATCGTGCAGGCAGATCGATGAACGGATAGCTCCGAAACGTACCGCGCGCAAGCGCAGACGGCCCGATCCGACCGGATCCGCTCTGGATCCGGCAGACGAACGTCCAGATTCGTTCGGTATTCGTCCGGATATCTGGACGTCCGACGACCTTATATCTCTTAATGTCTGGGGTAATTTCGACGTTCGTCCTGTCGAAACCCGTATTCCTCTCCGAATATCAAGCCAAGAGTTATATGATGGCGATCCATGCCCTCAAACCGAAATGTGTGTCACGAGCGTAGCGCGGTTCGGGGTATTGGCGAACGAACGTCTCGTTCGTAGTGAGTTAGCGAAACAAACGGAGGTGACCGAATGACGCTGGAGCTACTGGGCGATTTCGCGTTGCAGCTGAGTCCGGGCGCGGTCGCGAACGGCGTGAACTACGTCTGGATCCTCGTCGTCTGTTTCCTGATCTTCTTCATGCAGCCGGGATTCGCGCTGCTGGAGGCGGGTCAGGTGCGGGCGAAAAACGTCGGGAACGTCCTGATGAAGAACATGACCGACTGGACGCTGGGGACGCTGGTGTTTTTCGTCCTCGGCGCGGCAGTCAGCGGGCTCGTCGCCCAGTTGACCGCACCGGGGACGGCCTTCGACCTCATGGGTGCCTTTGGCTACATGAGTTCGACCGCCGGCGCCGGCTGGATCGACTGGTTCTTCGGTGCCGTCTTCGCGATGACAGCCGCGACGATCGTCTCCGGTGCCGTCGCGGGCCGGATGAAGTACTCGGCGTACGTCTTCGTCGCGGCGGCGATGACGGCCGTCATCTACCCGGTCGTGACCGGCATGACCTGGGGCGGCGGCCTGCTCTCGGGCAGCGGCTTCATCGGTGACGCGCTCGGCGTCGGCTACCTCGACTTCGCGGGCGCCACGGTCGTCCACATGGTCGGTGGCCTCGCGGGCCTCGTCGGCGCGAAGATGGTCGGCCCACGCTCGGGCCGGTTCGATTCGAGCGGCGACAGCCAGCCCATCCCGGGCCACTCGATGCTGCTGGCCGTGCTCGGGACGCTGTTCCTGGCCTTCGGCTGGTACGGTTTCAACGTCGGCACGCAGGCGACGGTCCTGGCAGCCGGTGACGGCGCTGTCACCTTCCAGGGTGCCGCGCTCGGGCGCGTCGTCCTGAACACGACGCTGGGCATGGGCGCCGGTGCGGTCGCAGCGATGCTCGTCTCGGCCGGCTGGCAGGGCAAGCCCGACCCGCTGTGGGCGGCCAACGGCCTGCTCGCCGGTCTGGTCGCGGTTACGGGCGCGGTCCCCCACGTCACGTGGTGGGGCGGCCTCATCCTCGGTGGCCTCGCCGGCGCACTCGTCTTGCCGACCTACCGCTGGGTCGTCGACTCGCTGAAGATCGACGACGTCTGTGGCGTCTTCGCGGTCCACGGCAGCGCGGGTGCCATCGGCACCATTCTCATCCCGGTGTTCGCCTACCAGTCCGGCGGCACCGCGATCCTCGGCGACCTGTGGGGCTTCGGCGGCGGCACGCAGCTGGCCATGCAGGTCATCGGCGTCGCCGTCATCGGCATCTGGACGGTGCTCGCGACGGCGGCAGCGTTCAAGGTTGCCGACGTGCTCTTCGGCCTCCGCGTCTCTGAGACCGAAGAAGACGTCGGCCTCGACGAAGCGGAACACGGCGTCTCGGTCTACCCCGAGTTCGTCGCCGGCGGCAGCCGAGAGGGACCGACTGTGACCACCGACGGCAGCGGCGTTTCCGGAGGAGCCCAAGATGACTGACGAACCCAACGACGGCGAACTGAAGATGGTAATGGCAGTGGTGCGGCCAGACAAACTCGGCGACGTGAAACAGGCGCTGGCCGAGACCGGCGCCCCCTCGCTGACAGTGACCAACGTCTCCGGTCGCGGGTCACAGCCCGCAAAGAAGGGACAGTGGCGCGGCGAGGAGTACACGGTCGACCTCCACCAGAAAGTGAAAGTCGAATGTGTGGTGGCGGACATCCCGGCCCAGGACGTGGTCGACGCCATCGCCGACGCCGCCCAGACGGGCGAACCAGGCGACGGCAAGATCTTCGTCATGCCCGTGGACAGCGCGAAACAGGTCCGCACCGGCAAAGCCGGGCAAGACGCCGTCTGACACTCGATGTCGGCACGGATCGACGATATCGACGGGAAACTGCTCCAGGCCCTCCTCGCGGACGGACGGGCCAGCGCCAGCGACCTCGCCGACGCCGCCGACGTCGCCACGTCGACCGCGACGAAACGGCTCGCTCGACTCGAAGACGAGGGCGTCATCGAGCGCTACCAGCCGGCGGTCGACTACGGCGCCTTCGGCTACGACGTGACGGCGGTCTTTCGCCTCGACGTCGACGGTGAGGGACTGGCCGACGTGGTCGAGGACCTGCGCGAGACCGGTCGCATGATCGGCGTCTACGAGGTGACCGGCAGCGACGACGTCGTCGCTATCGGCAAGTTCGCCTCGACAGACGAGATGAACGCCCAGATCAAGGACCTGGTCACCCACCCGCACGTCCGCTCGGCCACGACAGACATCGTCCTCGACACCGTCTGCGAGTACGAACCGCCGCCGGTGCGAACCACCGAGTGATAGTGAGTATTGTAGCGATTTGCCGGTATGCGCCGACACTGAGGTCGGCGCCATCCGGAAATAATCTACAATACTCACTATGAGCCCGGAGCACGACTGCAACGACCGCCCGACTCCCGTCGGGGACGCGGTTCTCCGACCGGACCCTGTTTTTTCGCCGACTGCACACGCGACCGAGTGAGCAGTGTGTCCTCATATTCCGGGAACTCGCTCGTCGTCCTCGGTCTGACCTGACCTGACCTGACCTGTCTGATCTGACCTACGCTTCACCGTCGACGCCGTCGCTCACCTTCACCAGCTGTTTCCCGACGTTCTCGCCCTCGAACAGTCCGAGGAACGCGTCGGGGGCGTGCGCCAGCCCGTCGGTGACGGTCTCGCGGTACCGGACGTCGCCGGCGTCGATCCACGCCGCGAGCGTCTCGGTCGCCGTCTCGAACCGGGGTGTGAAGTCACTCACCAGAAAGCCCTCGACGGTGGCGCGGGTGCTGATGAGGTGGCGGAGCTTTCGCGGCCCAGTGGGCGTCTCGGTGGCGTTGTACATCGATATCTGGCCACAGACAGCGACGCGGGCGTCGAGGTTCAGTCGCGTGAACACGGCGTCGGTGATCGGCCCGCCGACGTTGTCGAAGTAACAGTCGACGCCGTCGGGCGCGGCCTCGTCCAGCGCCGCGGCGTAGTCGTCTGTTTCGCGGTAGTTGATACAGGCGTCGAAGCCCAACTCGTCCTCGACGAACGCGACTTTCTCGTCCGAGCCTGCGAAACCGACCACCCGCGCACCGGAACGTTTGGCTATCTGGCCTGCCACCGATCCCACAGCGCCGGCGGCGCCGGTGACGACGAGCGTGTCGCCTGCGCGGGGTTGGACTATCTCGCGGACGCCGAAGTAGGCCGTGCGACCGGGCATCCCCAGCACGCCCAGCGCCGTCGAGACGGGCGCGAGGTCGGGATCCACTGGCTGTAGATCAGTTCCAGATGCCGTCGAGTAGTCCGCCCACTGCAGATTTCCGGTCACGACGTCGCCGGGCTCGAAGCCCGCACCGTTCGATTCGACGACTTCGCCGACGACGCCGCCCTGGAGCGGGTCGCCGACCCCCCAGGCGTCGGCGTAGCCCGAGGTGCCGTCCATCCGGCCGCGCATGTAGGGGTCGACCGAGAGATACATCGTCCGGACGAGCACCTCGCCGGGACCGGGGTCGGGCACGTCGGTCTCGACGAGTTCGAAGACGTCACGGTCGGGCGTTCCCTCGGGTCGAGCTGCCAGTCTGAACTGCCGGTTGGCCTCGGCCATGCCTCCGGTACGGACGCCCCGCCGAAGGTCTCTGGGGTCGCGGCGAATCGCTGTCGACCGAGGTGCTCTGTCGGTAGACCGGGAGAGCCGTGTCAGCCATGCACAACCATTATGTGGCGACTACCAGTACGCCGATCCGACGCGTTCGGTCGTCGGCCGCTCCCCGTGGTGGGTGGGGCGTCGTGACCGACCGACAGCGTCGGATACTGGTGGGCAGACCACCGGAGAGTCCAATGAGTACGGGGAACGCGGCGGGTTCGGTAGAGCGGGCCCGCGAACGAGTGTGGGGGACAGGCATCGAGAGTCGCTACGGCGCCCTGACGGTCGGGCTGTGGGGCCTGGTCGTCGGCCTCTACGCCGTCGGCGACACGGGACTGACGACGGTCGTCCTCGAACTCGGCGGGTTCGAGGCCAACCCCGTCGCACGCGCCTTCTTCGAGACGGCGGGCTACGCCGGCCTCGTCGTCCAGAAAGCGCTCGCCGTGGGGATCCTCTGGGCCATCTGGCGGTACTACCCGACGGTCGGCGACCTCTCGCCCGACCCCTGGCGACTCGTCGTCCCCGCTATCGCCGCATTCCGTGGTGGGCAACTCGTCGTGTTGCACCTCCAGCACATCTCCATACTGGTGTGACTGGCGGGCAGTGCTCTGCGGCGGAGACCGATCTTTTTGCCCTAGCACGTCGACACGCCGGCCATGCCCTATCGCGTGGTCGGCGCGAACTTCGACCAGATGCACATGAACACGAATCTGGAGTGGGCCCGCGACCACCCCGATACCGAGGTCGTCGGGGTCTGCGACGAGGACCCTCGAAGTTCCACGGGCTCTATCGGTCGGGCTGTCACCGATCTCGACCTCCCCGACGACGCGGTCTACAGCGACCTCGACCGCTGTCTCGAAGCGACAGAGCCCGACATCGTCCTCGGCTGTCCGCGCACCGCCGAACACGCCGCGTTCGTCGAGCGCGTCGTCGAGTACGATATCGACGCACTCGCGGTCGAGAAACCGATGGCCGTCACGCTCGCCGACGCCGACCGGATGATAGACGCCGTCGACGACGAACTGTTCGTGATCAACTGGCCGTCGACGTGGGACCCCGTGCTCCACACGGTCGAGCGCCTCGTCGACCAGGGGACGATCGGCGACGTCGTCGAGGTGCAGTACTACGGCGGCAACGCCGGTGCGCCGCCCGAGGGAAGCTGGTTCTACGAACAGCCCGACGGTGGGTCGATGCTCGACTACCTGGGCTACGGGGCAACCGTCTCGACGTGGTTTCGCGACGGCGAACTGCCGGAGACCGTCACGGCCGAGCGCCACGTCCCCGATGACATGGCCGTGGACGTCCAGAGTTCGACGGTCTGTCGCTACGACGAGGGGCTGGCGACGCTCCAGACGACCTGGCGCATGCTCACGAACCCCTGGGACGTCGAACCCCAGCCCGCGAAGGGGTACGAGGTCGTCGGCACCGAGGGAGCCATCAGCACCCGTGAGCGCGACGTACCGATCAGGGTGACGACCACGGAGCGAACCGAGGGATACGCCGTCGACCCCGACGCCCTGCCCGACCGCTACCGGAACCTGATCGCCTATCTCGTCGCCTGTCTCGACGAGGGTGCCGACCCCGAGGGACCGAGCGACCCCGCATTCTGCCGGGCGGCTCACCGGATCGTCGCGACGGCCAGAGAGAGCGCCGAGGCAGGCGAACGACTCGAACTCGCGGAGTGACGCCCCGACGGACCGGTCACAGCGGCGAGTCCGGTCTGTCACGCTCCCGGATTATCGCCAGAGTGGGCGAAGATTCATATGTCTAGACGTCGAAATTACTAAAGATCAGTCATGTCAGAGACGACTCCCGGGGGGCAAAGCGATCCCGTCGTCGCGGTCGAATTTCGCATCCGAGACACAGCGTACCCGTTCGTCGGCGTCTCCGAGCGAGAGTCCTGCCAGATCGAACTCGCGAAGATGCTCCCACGTCCGGAGGGGTACGCCGAGGTGTTCAACGTGACGGGTGCCGATTCCGCGCGGGTCGCAGCACTCGACGCGGAGTACGAGACGCTCGACGTGTCCGTCCTCGCGGAGTACGACCGCGGCGGACTCTTCGAGTTCGACGTCTCGGGGAACTGTCCGGCCTACGACCTCGCAGAACTCGGGGCGCTCCCACAGACGGTCCGGGGCGTCGACGGTACCGGCCAGATCGTCGCCGAGATCCCGCCACAGTACGATTCTTCGACCGTCGTCGAGACGTTCCTCGATAGCCATCCGAGCGCCGATCTGGCCACCAAGCACGAACGGGAGTCGGTCACACCGCTGTTCACCCGGTCGGCGTTCCGGCAGGTGTTACACACCTGTCTGACCGACCGGCAACGCGAAGTCATCGAAACCGCCTACGAGGCCGGTTACTACGACTGGCCCCGCGAGTGTACCGGGACAGACGTCGCTGCGGAACTCGACATCTCGTCGGCGACGTTCTCCGAGCACGTCCACGCCGCCGAGCGAAAACTGCTCACCGTGCTGTTCGACGGTCCCGGGTCCGTCCGATCCGAGGGCCGACCTGAAGACCGCTCGGAGGGGCTGTGAGGCTGGGCCAGGGGATGGCGGGCGGTCAATCTGTCTCCGGGGGCGACACGACCGTCCGACCGTCCCCGTAGACGGCCACGGTACAGCCGTTGAACCCGAAGGTCACGCGCGTCGGCGGCCGGTTTCCGGGGACGGAGTCGAACAGTTCGTTCAGCGCGTCCGGGTCGATGGCGTCCGAGAGCGGCCCCATTTGCCGCGGATCCGCACCGACGGTCGCGGCGACCGCTCTGACGACGCTCCGTGTCGGTCGTTCGTCCGGTTCGCGTTCGTACGTTACCGTCTCAGGGCCGGTATCGGCGACCCCGTCCGGGGAGGTGTCGTTGTCGACTGGCATGTGATCACGCTCTCGGGGCACACTGTGGTTCCGGGCGAACGGGCATAGTTCGGGTCCCTACACCTCAAGGCAATACGAGCCAGAGAGACAGTCGTCGAGACGGGGCATCCGCCCGGTAAACGATGTCCCAGGCGACCGCTCACGATACCCCGGAGTGACACGTCGGCATACGAGGCTTGATTCCCGTGGGCCCGGTAGTGAGACCATGCCAGTCGAGATCGGTATCGTGGGCGCCGGCAACCGCGGGCACGCCCACGCAGACGCGTACAGCGACGTCGACGGCGCGGACGTGGTCGCGGTCGCGGACGTCGACCGGGAGGCCGCGACGACGCTCGCCGACGAGTACGGCGTTCCCACCACGTACGGGGAGTTCCAGGACATGCTCGACGACGCCGACCTCGACGCGATCAGCGTCTGTGTCCACAACAACCTCCACCGACCGGTCGCCGAGTACGCGGCCGACGCCGGCGTCCACGTCTTCTGTGAGAAACCGCTCGCTGCGACGTACACCGACGCGGAAGCGATGGTCGAGGCGGCCGACGAGGCGGGGGTCCACCTGGGCGTCCAGAACGACCGGCTGTTCAGTCCCGAAACCCGGGCCGCCCGGCAACTCGTCGACGCGGGCGAACTCGGCGAGCCCTACTACGCCCGGGGCGTCTACTCGCGCCGGCGCGGGCGGCCCTACGTCGACGGCTACGGCACCCCTGGGTTCGTGTCGAAGGAGTCGGCGGGCGGCGGGCCGGTCATCGACATCGGCACCTACGTCGTCGGCCAGTTGGTCGACCTGCTGGGCAACAGCGACGTCGAACGCGTCACGGGGTCGGCCTTCGAGTTCACCGACGACGCCTACGCGTCCGAACTGACGGGCGAGAACCGTTCGACCTACACCGACCGGGTCGAGGAGTCGGGGTACGACGTCGAAGACGTCGGGATGGGGACCGCCCACCTCGCGGACGGGTCGGTGCTCGAACTCAGGGCCGCCTGGCACATGTTCGCGCCCGAGCGCTCCAGTTTCGTCACCGGTTCGCAGGGCGGCGTACAGTTCGACCCTTTCGAGTTCTACACGACGACCCAGGACTACGAGACGACCGTCTCCTTCGACATCCAGGAGTTCGAACGCCGACAGGGACTGCTGGGTGGCGAGAGCGGCTACGACCTGGCGGCGGCGCCCGACCAGTTCGACCACTGGGTCGCGACCGTCGACGGCAGCGCCGAGGACCCGATCCCCACGGGCGACATCGCGCTCAACTCCATGCGCGTCATGGAGGGCATCTACCTCGCCGACGACGCCGGGCGCGAGTTGACTGCCGAGGAGATCGCCGAGCACTCGGAGTCGACCGCCGTCGAACTGTAGTGGTCTCCCGACCGGCCCGACTAGTCGTCTTCGCCCTCTTCGTCTTCACTTTCCTCGTCGTCCTCGTCGACGACGAACTCCAGCAGGTCGTCGGTGTCTACCTCCAGGCCCTGCCGACCGAAGAAGGAAGCGACGTTCTCGCAGTCGCGTTCCAGAAACTCCCGGGAGTTGGGGTGGTGAACCGTGACCGCCTGACCTAAATCGAGCACCACTAACTGCCCCTCGTGGAAGACGACGTTGTACTCGGAGAGGTCGCCGTGGACGAGGCCGGCGCTGTAGAGGCGTCGCATGTACTCCCGGACGACCTCGAAGGCCGTCTCCGGATTCTCGACGTCGACTTCCGAGAGGCGCTTGGCACGACCCTCGTCGGTGCCGAGATACTCCATGACGAGGACGTTTCGCTCGACGGCGATGGGGTTCGGGACCCGTACGCCGGCTTTCTCCGCACGCAGGAGGTTGGCGTACTCCTTGCGGACCCACGCGAGGACGACCTTCTTCTTGTCAGAGCCGATGCCCCGGAAGCGGGGGTCGCCGTCGAGATACCCCCGCATGTCGACGAACTCGCTGGCGTTGATCCGGTAGACCTTGACGGCGACTTCGGTGTCCTCGGGGCCGAGTGCGGTGTAGACGTTGGCCTCCTTGCCCGTCGAGATCGGGCCGCCGAAGGCGACGATGTGGCCGTCCTGGACGAGGTCGTACATCGCCCCGTAGGTGGCCTCGTCGAAGACGGACTCTTCGAGTTTGAACTGTTCGGTGTCCTTGATGCGTTTGCGGAACTCGTTGAACTCGCGGTCGGCGACGCGGCCCGCCTTGTCGGCAGCGGTGTCCTCTAGCTCGATCTCTTCGAACTCGTCGCCCGGTGCGTCTGCCTCGTCGACGTCCAGAAACTCGAATTCGGGCATTATCGACGGCTCCGCCTCCGCGACCGGCGAGCGCGAGGTGAGAAAGAGCGGGTGCGCTCACCGGTGGTAGTGTCGGTCATGTTACTCCTGGATGTGTCCCTCCTCGCGCAGCTGGTCTGCGGCCTGTTTGTCGTAGCGCCAGGTGATGTCGCCCTTTTCGTCCTGCCAGTCCCACGGGTCGACGAGGACGACGTCGTCTTCGCGGATCCAGATGCGTTTTTGCATCTTGCCAGGGATGCGGGCGGTGCGCTGGACGCCGTCCATGCAGCGTACTTCGACGCGATTCGCCCCGAGCATCTCCGTGACGACGGCGAACACCTCGTCCTCTCCGGGCATCCGGAGGTCGGTTCGCCCCTCGTTGTCGCTCATAGCCGACGATTCGTGAGCGAGACGTTTTAACTTTTGCAGAATCTCGGCGTGCTCTCCGCGTCTTCAGGCCCGGATCTGGCGTCTCGCGTGCGTTCCCGATGGTCACCGCACGCTTCGGGACACACGACCACCCTGGGGCGCGACCGAGCTATCCACCGTGCCCGTTCCCGTCCGCACAACCACCGTGGCGCGCGCTGTCGCGCTCTTTCATGAGCGCGCGGAGTCGTGCGAGGGATGAGCACCGCAGCGAGCGCAGCGAAGCGAGGAGCGCAAGAGGCTGGGGAGGTGTGAGGCCGTCGTGGTGCTGTGCGGGGCGGTGCGGTGTCGTACGGTCGCGGTTGTGGGGCGGTCGCGGTTTCCTGGCGGACTGATAGTGATTATTGTAGATTATTTCCGGATAGCGCCGACCCCGGTGTCGGCGCGTACCGGTAAATTGCTACAATAATCACTATGAAAGGGCGAGGCGTGCGTGGCGCCACGCGCCGCTGGCCGAACGGCGAGGCACGACCCGTGAGGCGCGCTCGCGTTTATTCAGTCGGCTGCGCGAGCTCTATTCTCGCGGGCGGTGCTGAGAGCGAGAATATCCCGCGCAGCGACCGCGAGCGGGCCGAGGGCTTTCACCTGTCACCGTGAGTAGCAGTTCTTGCACCGCCAGACACACAGTTCCTCTCTCCTGGAGTCGAAACACCGAAGGCGGGACCCGCCGGAAAGCCGGCAATGGGACCGACGTTGCCGGAGGAAGCCGACGAGTGGGCCGATAGCTTACAGGCGCGAGTCAACGAGAACGAGCGATTCGCCGACGCGGCCGGGGGATTCGAGGCGACGTTCAGATTCGAGATCTTGCCCGACGACTCATACGACGGCCAGCCGGTGGCGCTGACGCTGGTCGTCGCCGACGGCGCCTGCGTCGCCGCGCGCGGGTTCGACCGCGACGCCGACTACGACTTCGCGCTCCGGGGCCCGTACTCGGTCTGGAAGGACCTGCTCGAAGACGAGATCGAACTCACGTCGGCGGTGATGGGCGGCCCGCTCGACCTCGAAGGGTCGACGATCAAACTGATGCAACACCGCGACGCCGTCGCCGAACTCGTCCGCTCGGCCCGGGCCGTCAACACCGAATACGCGCACTGAGACGACTCCTGAAACGGAGACACGCACGACCCGGTCAGTTTCGTAGCCGGTCACGTGCCCGTCGCACGCCAGCACCGACCGCGTAGCCGACGGCGACCGACGCGAGGACGAACCCGACCGAGAGAGCGAGCGGGAGCAGTGTTCGTCGGAACAGACCAGCGGGCGGGTCGATACAGATACCGGCGCCCGACAGACGGTCGAAACAGCCGTAGTGAAATCGGAGGATCTCGCTCCGGAGTGCGAGCGCCAGTCCGGGACCGCTCGCGCCCGCGACCCCCGCTTTCGGGTCCAGTCTCAGGTATCCCGGTACCGTCCCGACCGCGGCGCTCCCTCCTGCGATGGCCCACACGATGTCGAGCCACGGCGATCCCGGCTGGAACAGGAGGAGGTGTGCGACGAACGTGACCGCTCCCACCGCGAGGCCGACAGTCCGGAACCGCTCGCCGGTGTGTGCGAGTTCTGGCTCGGCCGGGTCGGCCTGTCCGGGCTCCGTCACGTCCGGGTCTGTGTCGGCCTGCCCGAAGAAAGACAGGGGTTCGGTTCCTGTGCAGGGTCGGGGGACGCGTTCGACCGGACCGGTCGCTGTGATCGCTGAAAGTGAGACAGCTACTTCCTTTGCTCTCCACTCTGTGGCCAGGTCCTCTCGTCGCGTGCCACGCCTTTCAAGTGCGGTGGCGGCGGACAGGGGGATATGTCAGGCTCGGAACTCGGCGCCAGGGTCCGCGAGGCGCTGGCAGTCGACGCCGACGAGTTCGACTCGCGCGTCGCAGACGAAGCCGAGCACCTCGAGACCGCCGTTCGGGAGGGCACCTTCGACAACGCTGAGGCGATCGTCGGCCTCGAACTCGAACTCTACGCCGTCGACTCGCGAACGGGCGGACTCCGCCGGATGCCCCGTCACCTGCTCGAACTCATCGGCTTCGAGAAGGAACTGGGCCTGCACAACGCGGAGATGCAGACCAGCCCCGTCCCCCTCAACGAACACGGGCTCGCCGCCCAGGAGCGAGAGTTGAAGGCCAACCTCGCGTCGGCCCTGGAACGTGTCGAACGGGACGACCTCCGCCTGGTCAGCGACGGCATGTGGACGGTCCCACCGCGGGGGGAGACCGCCACCGACTACCTCTGTGACGCGGTCGAGGAGGACGGGATCTGCATCGCGACGAACATGGCCGACGCCGTCCGCTACCACGCGATGGCCAACACCGACTACCCCGCGGGGATGCGGATCGAAGCGCCCCACGTCTCGTTGCAGGCGGACACCGTGATGCCCGAGAGCCTCATCACCTCCATCCAGCCCCACTACCAGGTCCCCCACGCACCGGACCTGCCCGAGTACTTCCGCTACGCGCTGCGCGTTGCGGGCCCGCTACTGGCACTCGGCGTCAACGCTCCCTTCTTCCCGCCCGACCTCTACGACGACGCCGACGACGCGGAGATCGTCGCCGACGCCTGGATGGAACACCGTATCACCGTCTTCGAGGACGTCCTCAATCCGCCCGAGGGTGACGGCCCGGACAAGGTCCGCTTCCCGCCCGATTTCGAGACAGTCGAGGACGCCATCGCCGCCGTCGTCGACGACGAGGCCATCGTGCCGACGACCGTCGAGACAGGCGACGGGTTCGACGAGGCGTTCGCGCACTTCCAGCACAAACACGGCAGCTACTGGCGGTGGGTGCGCCCGGTATTCGAGGGCGGGACGCGGTCCGGAGCCAACGCCCGCATCGAGTTCCGCCCGTTGCCCGCCCAGCCCACGCTCCGGGACGCGGTCAGTTTCCAGGCCGTCTTCGCCGGCTTGATGGTGACGCTCCCGCGCGTCGAGCACCCGGTCCGGGGCCTCGACTGGGAGCGCGCTCGCGAGAACTTCTACGCCGCCAGCCGCGAGGGGCTCGCCGCCGATATGGAGTGGATCACCACCGACGGGACGACGACGACGGCCACCGACCGGATCTACAGCGAACTCTTCGAGGCCGCCCGCGAGGGACTGGAGAGTCAGGGGCTCTCGACCGAGCAGGCCCGCCGGTACGTCCGGCCGCTGCGCGAACGGGCCGACCGCCGTACGACGCCCGCCCGCTGGAAACACGACCACGTCGCCGCGGCCGTCGACGGGAACGTCCCGCTGGCCGAGGCTATCTGGGGCATGCAATCGGAGTACGTCCGCCACCAGACCGAGACGCTGCTGGAAGGCACGTTCGTCGACTGGCTCTGAACACGAGGCGACAGCTAGCTGTCGTTATTCTCTCCGTCTGGCCCGCTCTCCGGACCGCCCGTCGTCAGGCGGTCACTCCTGGTCGACCTGTGCCTGGATCTGTCGCTGGAGTTCGTCTGCGTGTTCCTTGGCCTCGGCCGCGTGGGCCGAGTCCTCGGTGTCGACGAGTCGCTCGACCGACTCGCGGAGCGCGACGAACGCCTCGGGGTCGCTCTCGAAGAATTCGCCGAGTTCGGCGACGTGCTCCTGGGCGGCCGTCGCGTTCGGTTCGCTGTAGCCGACCTGCAGGCCGGCGAGACGAGCGTCTAAGTCCGACAGTGTGTCGAGTACCTGCTCGTGGGGCCCCGGCGCCATCTACCTCTCCTTTCCCCTCCGGAGGGTAAAACTGCTGGGGTAGCGATTTCGCTGACGATAATCGGTAGCGGGTTCCAGCGCGGGAGTCCTCACGGCCGTGATCACCTGTGTACGACCCGCTGACTACCCGCTGGCCACTGGCTTTCACAGTCGATACGCCGCCGAATCGGTCCACACGGGCGTCGTCGCAATTCAGTTCACACGGACGGGAGGCCACTCGGTTCACACGGACGGCGAGACCGTTCAGTCCACGCGAGCGTCGACGACGACGTGGACGACGCCCTCGCTGTGGGTCTTGACTCGCCGCGTGTCCAGTATCTCGACGGCACGGTCGCGTTCGGCCGCGGCCGCCCGGACTCGCTCGACGGGGCGCTCGTCGGCCAGCGGTTCCGGCGTCGCCTCGTGGACGTGGACGATTCCCCCGGGGACGAGCGCGCCGAGTGCGCTGTCGAGGTACTCGTGGGCGTCGTAGTAGCCCATCACCACCCGGTCGGCCGTGACGTCCGTCGCCGCGTCTTCGCGGGCGAGCACGTCCCGGCAGTCCGCGCGATAGGGATGGACCGTCGCAGCGACGTCGTTCAGGCGGACGTTCTCCAGGAGATAGCGAAAGGCGGCGGGGTTGCGCTCGATGGCGGTCACGTCCGCGCCGGCCCGGGCCATCGGGAGGGTGAAGTAGCCGATGCCGGCGAACATGTCGACGACGCGCTCGCCGGAGCTCACGACCTCGCCCATCCGGGCGCGTTCGGCCTTGTTGCCCGGCGAGAACATCACCTCGGCGAGGTCCATCGCGTAGCGGGTCCCGTGTTCGGTGTGGACGGTCTCGGTGTCGCCGCTGCCAGCGAGGACTTCGACGTCGGGTTCGCGGTGGGCCCCGGAGATCCCGCCGCGAGCGAGGACGGTGTCGGCCCCGCCGTGGAGCGCGAGCAGCGCCTCGCCGACCTCCTCGGGACGGGGCGAGTCCGCGGTGTCGACGAGAACGACGGTCCCCAGTACCGCCCACGACGACGGTGCCTGTTCGATCTCGTCGTCGGTCCAGCCCCGCTCGCGGAGGTGGTCGTCGAGCCCGCGCAACCGGCGCGCCCCGGGCTGGCGGACCACCTTCCGGACCTCCGTCTGCGGGGGGTCGGTCACCGGAATCGCGATCGCCTCCGCGTCGAACTCGCGGACTTTCCGCGTGTCGTCGTAGACCCCCTCCGCGCGGAGTCGTTCGATGGCCGCGTCACCGTCCGATTTGGCGACCACCGCCGCGAGGGGCTGGTCGCTCACGTCGCCGTCGCTGGAGGCCTCTTCGGCCCCCGCTCTGTCGGCCCCGTCTGCTTCGTCGCCCTCGCTCCCGCTCATCTGTCGGTCGATGGCTCCCTATCGGGGAAACGGTTTCGGGTCCGTCGCATCGACGCGGTCAGGTCACTGGTTCGAACGACTCCGTGACCCGCCTCGCGACCGACTCGTAGGTGTCCAGACACGGTTCGCCCTCGCCGGCGCTGGCTGTCACGTCGAAAACGTAGACTCCGTCGGGTCGCTCGACGTGGAAGATGAACGTCACCGAGTCGTCGAGTCGGCGGACCACCGCGGGCCGTGTCGTGTCGTCGTAGGTCGTGACCGTCGTCCCCTCGAACCGGTCGTCGAACGCGTAGGACTCCCTCGCGTCGACCGGCTCACCGGTCGGTCCGTGCTCGAAGACCGTGAGATCGTGCAACGACGAGATCTCACCGCGTCCGTAGCCGATGCCCGTCCCGTGCTCGTCGGCCTCGGGGACGTCCTGCTCGGTCAAGATCTCCCCACCTGCAGGATAGGTGAAGGTAGCTACCATTTCACGGTCACTACTGTCGTAGGTCTCCATCGTGTCGCCAAAGAGCGTCGTACACGACTGGGCGTCGCCGTCGGAGTCACTGCCCGAGGAGTCGGCCTCAGAATCCGGGGGAGTGGGCGTCGAACCGGCGTTCCCGTCCCCGCTTTCGTCTCCGCTCCCGTCGCCACCGTCGCCCGACCCTATCCCGGCACAACCGGTCAGCGCCGTCAGGGCCGCGGTCGTCCCGAGCAGAAATCCGCGTCGTGTCGGTCGGCTCTCTATCACGAATTACACTCGCTGTATATGTACAAATACGTATGCAATGGTTCGACGGGCTCCGCCGATTCAGATACCACGACAACCGTGATCGGACGAACGAAGCCGTGAACGGTCGAATCCAGACTGCGGAGGTCCAGCGCCATACGATGGCCTCTGATAGCCATTCTGGTGTCGACGTACCGGTATGCGCCAATCCAGGGGTCGGCACCATCCGGAAATAACCTACAATAATCGCTATCAGTCGAGATGTTCCTCCAGCCAGGTGTTGAGCAGTCGGATGATGATGCTCGCGAAACCGGTCTCGGCGCTCCAGAGCGCGGTTTCGGTCTGCAGACTCGGGAGGTCCTCGTCGCCGAGCACGCTCAACAGCAGCGTGTCGCCGTCGACGACGAGGATGCGACCCGTCGGGCGGTCGTCGGACGGGAGGTTCTCCGTGAAGGCACACGTGGTGAGGTGTGGGGTGTCTCCCGACGCGAAGCGCTCGATCACCGCCTCGGACGCGCTCACGACCGTCACGGACACGCCCCTCGACGCCTGCGCGAACAGTTGTGCTTCGAGGTCGTCGGTCATCGCGTCGGGGCCACCGCCGTAGAGGACCCGTTCGTCGGCGTCGGCGACGAGCTGTGTCGTGCGACTGGCGACGGACTCCCGGCCGTGGACCATCCAGACGTCCTCCTGGCGCTCGTCGGCGTCGCTGCCCTTCGACCGGATGTCGTCGAGGTAGTCGAACGCGCGCGCCTCGCGGTCCTCGTATCGACTTCTGAGTCGCTCGCGTGCCTCTTCGAGCGTGACGGGGCGGTACTGTATCGGGTTCGACTGCTGGACCTCGGCGAGCCCGCGTTCGTCGAGCCCCTCGGCTGCGCCGTAGACCTGTGACCGTGGCACGTCGGTTATCTGGGTCACCTCGCGTGCGGTGCCGGTCCCGAGTTTGACCAGCGCGACGAACACCTCGGCCTCGTACTGGGAGAGTCCCAGTTGCTGGAGGGACTCGGTCGCCGCTACTTCGTCGCCGTCAGCCATCCGACACCCCTCCAGACCGTCCCATCAGTCCTCGCTGACCCTCGCGTCGTCCGTCGGCGACGCGTGTTCGTCGAGCCACGCGTGATAGACGCGCTCGAACTCCTCGTCGGTCACGATACCGGCTTCCAGATGGGCGCTCACGTCGGCCAGGTCGCGAGCCGAGACCTCGTGTCCGTTCCCCAGGACGTCCCCGAGGACGTCCGTCGTCACGACGACCATCTCGGTGCCCGCGACGTCGATCTCGTGGTCGGGGAACAGCGCCTCGCCCCGCAGGGGGAGCGTCTGTCCGTCGGTCGCCTCGGTCGGTACCGTGACCGTGTAGGTCACACTCGCCGCCGCCTCGCTGTCGAGGTCCCAGATCGCGTAGATCCCCGCTTCGCTGGCGACCGCCTGGACCGGTTCGGGCGTGACGGCGTCTATCCGGGCGTCGGTCCCCGGTGCCGTCTCGTCGAGGACGACCCGCCCGGCGACGGCCGGGAACGAGACCGTCACGGTAAACTCCTGTCCCGGTCGGACCCGCGACGGCTCGACCGAACGGGTGGCGTACAGCCGTCCCTGTCCGTTCGACGCGGCGTTTCGAGCGCGTGCGGACACTCCCGCGACGCCCTCTCCCGCGCCAGCCGTCGTCTCCGGCTTCTCGGTCACCTCCGAGGCGTCACCGACGACTTCGGTCGTGGCAGGCGGCCCGTTCACGACGGGGGTCGTCCCTTCGCCCGCGGCCGTCCCACCGGCTGTGGTCCCGTCGGTGGACGGATCGTCCGGTTCGAAGGCGTCGGACGGCCCCACGTACTTCGTCCAGACGACCAGCAGGCTGGGGAGGACGAGCACGCTCGCGAGGAACGCGTAGATGATCGTCATCCCGGTGATGATGCCGAACTGCTGGAGCGGTGGGAGGATGGCGAAGGCGAGCGTCCCGAACCCGCCGACCGTCGTGGCTGCGCTACCCAGCAACGCGCCGCCGGTCCCGGTGACCGCCCGGTCCATCGCCGTCCACACCGAGTCGGTCCGTTCGAGTTCCTGGTTGTACCGCTCGCTGAGGTGGATACTGTAGGCCACTCCGAGCCCGACCGTGAGGCTCGTGATCATCCCCGTCAGGATGTTAAAGGGGATGTCGAGCAGGTACATCGTCCCGAGGATCCACGAGACGCTGAACACGACGGGAAGGAGCGTCACCGCGCCCAGCGTCGCACTCCCCTCCGTGATCCGGTAGGTCGCCATCAGGAATACGAAGACGGCGATCAGCGTGATGAGCAGGCTCTGGATCACGGTTTCGAGGAGCTGGTCCTGGACGATCTTGAACAGGATCGTCTGGCCGGTCGCCGTCACGTCGAGCCCGCTGGCGCTCGCGGCCCCGTCGGCGACGTCCTGCATCGCGTTCGTCACGTCGGTCCCCGAGGCTCCTCCGCTCGTCGAGACGACCAGCCGGAGCGCCGCGTACTCGCCGCCGTCGGTCCGGTGGATCACGCCGGCCGCCTGGTCGGGCGCCGTCGCGAACAGCGAGTCGTACACCGCGTCGACGTTCCGGTCGGGGACGCCGTCACCGTCCGTGTCGGCCGCGGTGAACGTCGCGTTGAACGTCGCGTTCGTGGCAGCGACCTGTTGCATGACCGATAGCGGGCTCCGTATGTTCGCCTCGCCGTCTGCGAGTTTCGTCGTGACGTCGCTCGCCGCCGCGTCCTCGGAGGCGGTCTGGACCGCGACGAGTGCGTCGGCGTTCGCCACGTTCCCCTGCAGGAGTAGTTGCGCCTGTGAGTCCTCCCGGAGGAAGTTGTCGTTGACGTACTCCAGGTGCTGTTTCGCGCTGTACTCGCTGGGTTCGAACGGTTCGGGGAGGTCTTTCATCCAGCCGGGCGGGTCCTCGGCGAGGAAGTCCTCCTGGTTGAAGCTCGTGTCGACCTGCGCGCCGCCGTACGCGGCGCCGGCACTCAGGAGGAGCGCCAGCAGGATGACGACGACCGGTGCCTTCTTCGCGGCGGTCGCACCCACCGAGAGCACGTCGCTGAACCGGCCGCCGCCGGTCCCGAACGCGCTCTTCCGGCGGTCCCAGCCCCGGGATTCGAGGAACTCGTCGAGTTCGACTTTCAGCGCCGGGATCAGGATGCCGAAGACGAGCAACGCGGCCGTGATCCCGACGGCACTCACGACCCCGAAGTCCTTGATCGGCGGGACGGGGCTCGTGAGATTCGAGAGGAAGCCGATGACCGTCGTCGCGGTCACCCACACGAGCGCGATGCCGACGCCCGCGAGCGCCACCTTCATCGACTTGCGCGGGCCGTTCTCGAGTTCGTTACGCTCCTCGCGGTGGCGCATGAAGATGTGGATGGCGTAGTCGATAGAGAGCCCGATGAGCAGGACCGGCACCGCGATGAAGATCTGGTTGAACGCGATGTCCGCCCAGCCCATGAAGCCGAACGTCCAGACGAGGACGACGCCGATGCCGAACAGTCCCAGCAGAATGTCGAGGAAGTCCCGATAGGCGACCGCCAGGGCGACCACGACGAACAGCAGCGCGAGCGGCCCGACGATCGCGAGGCTGTCGCCCATCGAGTTGTTGATCTCCTCGCTGATCAACCCGGACCCGAAGACGATCACTTCCTGCCCGCTGGGACGGCCGTCGGCGTCCGCGACGGCCTGCATCGCGAGCTGGGCGTCGACGATGCGGTCAGAGGCCGTCCCCTGGGCGGTCGTCCCGCCCTCAGTCCGCTGAGTGACCAGCAGCATCGTCGCGTCCGCGCTGGTGCTGCCGGGGTCGTAGCCCGTCGGCATGAACGTGAGCGCGCTGCCCGACCCGGAGGCGTTGGCCGCAAGGACGCTCTGGGTCGTCCGGTCGACCTGGCTCCCGTTCATCGACTCCAGCTGGGCGATCTGCTCGTCGAGCGTCGGCGAGGACGCGTTCTCCAGTGTGGCCTGCTGGTCCTGAACTTCCTGGCCGAGTTCCTCCAGACGCGCGCCCTGCTCCTGTAGTCGCTCGCCGCGTTGCTGCAGCGTCTCGAACTCGTCGGCGAGCACGCCCTGGGTGCCCAGCCGGTAGGCCTGCTGGGCCTGGGACTGGTTCGTCGCGGCCCGTAACTGCGTCACCGACCGGTTGAACACGGCGTAGTCCGAGGCGTTCAGTTCGACGGAGGTGTTCGCGCGAACCTGGTCGAACTGCGTGCGCGGACTCGCCGACGGGTCCGCGCGGAGCGTATCGAGGGCCCCGCGCAACTCGTCGACCGTCGCGTTCAGCGTGGTTCGTCGCTCGGTCAGCGCCGCCCGCTCCTCGGAGACAGTCCGATTCAGCTGCTGGAACTCCGCCGCGGTCGCCTGCAACTCCTCGGCCTGTTCCCCGCGGATAGCGGCCGTCGCGACGACGTTGGGGACGCCGACGACCGGATTGCTCCCGGCGAGTGTCCGGTTTATCGTCTCGTTGTCCCTGAACTGCTGTTCCAGCCGGAGCATCGAGAGGAGCGACTCCTTCCCGAGGACGTTGTCACCCCGAACGATGAGCTGGACGCTCGTCCGGTTGTCCGGCCCGGTCGAGAAGTTCTCCTCGATGTAATCCAGTTTCGCCGAGGCGTCGGACTCGCCCTGGAACTGGTCCAGCGACGAGGACTGCTCGACCATCCCGGCGCCCGCCCCCACGACCACCGTGAGAACGAGCATGACGGCGATGGCGATCCGTCCGCGCTCGGTGATCAACCGCGTCACCTGTTCGATCCGACTCATCGGTTCCGTCTCCCGGCACGTAGCGTTTGTACTTTCATACTAACAGAGTAGCTGTTCGGAAGATACTGACGGCTGGACAGATATAACACCGTCGAACCTGAACGAACATTCAGTAAGTGTCGGCCCCGGCGAGTTCGGGATCCATCGAGCGGGTGAGAGGGGTCGAACAGCCGGATTTTCTCGTCTTCAGTCTGTCTGAGTCGGTCGAAGTGGTATCGTTCGTCGGTCGGTGCACTGCTGGGGCGGTCGACGGACGTGTGTAGGAACTGGCTGACACGGGGGCCGAAAGACAGGGACGATCGTGGCGGGGGCAGTCCTCACAAACAGCGGGAGACAGTCGCCGAGTCACTGACCGACTGATACGGTCGGTTGTAACGATTTACCGGTATTTTGCCGAGCGGTCCGGCGAAATCCGGAAATGACTTACAACCGACCGTATGACGCTACGTTTCGTACGTGAACGTCCCGGTCACGGTCGCACTCGCGGTCGGGTCTTCGTCTGGAGGGTTCTGGACGGTGACCGTCGCCGAGTCCGTCCGGTCGAACTCGACCACGGTGCCTTCCTCCACCGCCGTGAACTGGAAGGACACTCTCACCTGGACCGCCTGACTGGTCTCTTCGCCGTCGTCCGGGAAGAAGTCACTCGCAGTGTAACCCGTTCCGCCACCCAGGATACTGACACCGTCCCGAAACTCGTGGGTTCCTTCGGACCCGCTCACGTCGGCGTGTGTCTCCTCGTCGATAGCGACCCACTCCCCCGTCTCGGGGTGTTTCACGTGCACCACGACGTAGAAATCGGCGATCCCGTTCCGGAAATTCGACCACCGAACGTCCCCGGAGACGTCGAGCACCAGCCGTTGGGCCGGTTCGTCGGCGGTGAACTCGGCGTCTTGGACCGTGAGGCTACTCGCCTGTGCACTCGCCCGTGCAGTCGGCGCGACTGACACGGCTGCGACTATGAGTAACACGGCGAGTATGACCACCACACCGACAGCGACAGACCTCGAATCGGATAGTTGCCGGATCATCACGGGTCATCGTGACACAGTATTGTTGCAAAGTAACCGGCCGGTTATGCCGATCTACAGAGGGATTACTGGTGGCTATCGTTCCGCGGTACTCGTCGTCTCGACCGGTTTCTGGACGAGTCGTCGCAGAACGAGCCTGCGGGGGCGAGGATTCGAACCAAGCACTGACGTGTCTTTGCTACTGCTGTTCCCACTGCGTCTCGATGCGTTCCTCGACGCGATCGAGGACGAGCGAGGCCACGTCGCGATGGTCCGCAGGCCACCGTGCGTTTCCGCGTCGGTCCGGCTGGCGTCCGGTGGCGGATGGACGTGATCCCGCGAGTTGTGCGTGTTCGAATGCCGGTCCCACCGACACTGCCACGTGCTGTCCCGGTGGGTCCCCCGGTAGCGGAAGGTGAAGTCGTCGTTGCGGTACCAGCGGATCTCGAAGCGAGCGGTCGTGTCCTCCGGGTAGTAGTCGGTGGACAGTTCGACTTGGAGGTGTAGTCTCCCGGCTTCGACGATCATCGCAGACTCAGTCGTGGGACTCCCGGCGAATCGAGCGCGCATTCGCTCCAGTACCGACCGGTCGATCGGTGCCGGGCTCGCGCCGTCGTCTGCCGGCACCATCGTCAGCTATACGACGGGGTGGTCGAGCCGGCTGCCTCTCTCCGGGCCCGTTCGTACAGCCGTCGCTCCTCGACGACGGTCGCCCAGTCACCGAGGTCGGCGTACACGTCGTCGACACGCGCCGCGTCGAAGTCGAGCACGTCGACCTCGGCGGGCGAGTCGGCGCCGTATTCGTCGCGGTACGCCTCGATCTGGTCGGTCAACTCCGACACGCGGGTCTGTAACTCGTCGACGGTGTGCTCCCGGGCCAGCTCGTTCACCCGTCGCCACTCGAAGTAGTCGTCGTTGCGCTCGTATCTGACCGGCCGGCCCTCGTGGCGAACGACGACGCCGAGATCGGCGTAGAAGGACAGGTGTGTCCGCGCCGACTCCGCCGAGCAGTCCGCCCAGTCGGCGATCTCGGCGGCCGTCGTCGGCTCTCGGGCGTGCAACACCGCACCGTACACCCGCTGTTTCGTGTCCTCGCCTTCGAACGGCCGCTCGAACGGCGGCGGGCCGTCACGGCGAGTGTCGTCTGTCATACTCCCATCGACGGACTCAACGAATATATTTCTTCTTCTGGACAGAATATATCGTCCAGATCCTCGGTCGGTCGCACACGAAATTCAGGTGTTGCGCGGAGATGAAACTCCGCGCGGTGTGAATTTCGAGAGGCGAGCCCGCGGGGATTTGAACCCCGGACAACTTGGTCCGGAACCAAGCACTCTGTCCACTGAGCTACGGGCCCTCGAACCGACGTAGAACGCTCCGCGCTTTAACGGTTGTGAGACGTCCCGGGAGAACCGAACCGACCGTCAGGGCTGCTCGCCGGTCTCGATCGTGAACTCGGCGGTCGGATAGGCGACGCAGGTGAGACAGTAGCCGTCTTCCATGTCGTCGTCGAACAGCGCCTCGTTGTTGCTGTGGCGGATGAAATCCGCGGAGTTCCCGTCCTGGATCTGGCCAGCACAGGAGACACACTGCCCCTGCCGGCAGGCGTAGGGCAGGTCCCAGTCCTCGTCTTCCCCGGCGTCGAGGATGGTCTCGTTGTTCGCGACTTCCACGGTCTGGCCTTCCTTGGCGAAGTCGATCTCGTAGTACTCGACCTCGTCCTCGGCGATGGAGTCAGGGTCGAACCCCTCGTCTTCCTCTTCGTCCTCGCCCTCGGCGAGTTCGCCCTCGGCCTCGCCGGCGGGGATGGCGCCGGCGGCGCCGCCACCGATGGAGCGGTTCATCGGCTCGGGGAAGTCCGTCTCGGGGACGGTCTCGGCCCGCCGCTCGAGCACCTCCTGAGAGATGTCCGCCGTCGGCTCCCAGCCGGTCCCCTTGGCGTAGTGGAGCGCGACGACGACGAGCGTCAGGAGTGCCCCGACACCGACACTCACTGGGTCTACCATGTGTGGCGCTTTGCGGTGCCCGTATAATTAGCTGACGCTTCCCCAGCGGCGCTGCCCGGCCTCCCCGCGTCCGATTCCCGAACGTGTACGCCCACTGTGCCGGACGCCCCGTCTGGACGACGCCGCCACGCACGCGAGGGTATAACTGGATGGGTCGTGTTGGCTCTCCGCATGACACGAACGGGACGGCCACACGGGCTGGCCCCCTCGTCCGACGACCGACGGAGGCGACCGTGAGCGCGTCCGACGATGCGGGCGAGGCCGAACGCCGGAACGGAGGCGAGAACGAGGGTAAAAACGAGAACGAGAACGGCGGCGTCGGCCTCCTCGAAGCCGTCGCCATCGAGGTGGGCCTCATCGTCGGTGCGGGCCTCTTCTCGCTGACCGGCGTCGCCACCGGTTTCGCCGGGACCGGCGTCCCCGTCGCGTACGTCGTCACGTTCGCCATCGTCTCGCTGAGTATCGTCCCGACGGCGGTGCTCGGGTCGGCCCGCCCCACCACTGCCGGCAACTACTGGTATCCCAGCCGACTCTGGTCGCCCGTCGTCGCCTTCTTTACGGCCTGGGGGCTCTCGGTCAGCATGTTCGGCGGCGGTCTCCCGGTGTACGCGCTGAGTTTCGGCGACTACGTCGACTCGCTGATTGCTGTGAACCCCGTCGCCGTCGGCGCGCTCGTGTTGACCGCCTTCTTCCTCGTGAATCTGGTCGGTATCGAACTCGCGGCGCGCGTGCAACTCCTCCTGTTCGTGACGCTGGTCTCCAGTCTCGGCGCGTTCGTCGTCTTCGGCGCGCCCGCGGTCGACCCGACGAACTTCCAGCCCCCGCTCTCGACCGGTGTCGGCGGGTTGCTCACGGGCGCCGGGATCCTCTATTTCGTCTGTCTGGGCGCGAACTTCGTCGTCGACCTGGGCGAGGACGTCCAGGCGGCGACGGTGACGATCCCCCAGTCGTTCGCTATCAGTATCCCGGTCGTGTTCGTCTGTTACGTCGCGACGGCGGTGGTGGCGGTCGGAACCGTCGGTGTCGACGCGATGGCCGACGCGACGCTCGCGGTCCCCGCCGACGCCGCGCTCTCGCCGGCGCTCGCGACCTACTTCGTCGTCGGCGGAGCCCTCTTCGCCATCGCCACAACGATCAACGGCGTGTTCATCATCGCACCGAAGTACATGCAGGTGCTGGCCGACGACGGCTTCTTCCCCGCCGCGCTGGCCCGGACGAACGACCGTTTCGAGACGCCCCACTGGGCGCTCGTCGTCGTCTTCGTCGCCTCGCTGGCGTCGCTACTCAGCCCGCTCCCCATCGCCGAACTCGGGTCGCTGCTGGGCTACGGCGGGATCGTCCTCATCGTGCCGATGATGGTTGCGGCCGTCCGGTTCGTCCGGCGCTATCCCGACCGCTACGCCGCGACCCCGATCCCGCTCGCCCCGCGGACGACCGTCGCACTCGCCGTCGGTGCGGTCCTCGCTAACGTCGTCCTCCTGGCGCTGCTCGCCTCGCAGAACCTCCCGCTGTTCGGGACGTGGCTCGCGCTCACCGTCGTCGGCGGGGGACTGTTCCTGCTCGCCCGCGTGTGGTACTTCCGCCGGCAGGGCGTGGACTTCCCCGCGAGCGTCGACACAGCGTTTTCACCCGCCCCCCTCGAAGACGGTGGTATGACTCGCGCCGGAGACGAGACGACGGCCGACACGCGGTCGTTCGCCACAGAGGAGAGCGAGCGATGACCGAGAGTGACCCGAGCGACGCTGCCCGAACGAACCCCGACCAGTCCGCACCCACCCGGACCGACCTCGACTGTGTCGGGATCGTCGGCGCGGGCGTGATGGGGCGGGACCTGGCTGCGCTGTTCGCGAATGCTGGTTTCGACGTGGTCCTCGTCGACGTCGCCCCAGACGTGCTCGAAGCGGCCCACTCGTACCTGGCGACCGAGGCGCCGGCCGCCCTCGCCGACGCTGGACTCCGCGACGACAGCAGCGTCGAGGCCGTCGACGGGGCGGACCTGACCGCCCGAGTGACGTTCGCGGCCGACCTCGCCACGCTCGCGGACTGCGGGTTCGTCGTCGAGGCGATCAGCGAGTCACTCGACGCCAAGCGCGGGCTCCTGGCCGACCTCGAAGCGCCCCTCGACGCGGACGCGGTGGTCGGGACGAACACCTCGTCGTTGACCGCCGCCGACGTCGCCCGGGAGGGCACCCACCCCGAGCGGGTCGTCCTCTTTCACTTCGCCAACCCGGCGATCCCCCGGGACATCGTCGAGATCAGCGGTGACGCGGCCGCCGACTGGGCGCTCGACCGTGCCGAGCGACTCGCGCGAGCCATCGGCAAGACGCCGGTCCGACTCCGCCGTGAACGGCGAGCCAACGGCCTCAGTCGACTCTCGGCGGCCATCAAGTGTGCCGGGACGTGGGAACTGCTCGACGCCGATCCGCCGGCCATCGCTCGCGGCGCACGGGCGATGGGGTTCCCCCGTGGCCCGCTCGAACTCGTCGACGTCATCGGTATCGACATCCACCTCGCGACGGTCGATAACCTCCACGACGAGTACGACGGCCGCTTCGACCCCCATCCCCAGATCCGCCAGCGCATGGAACGACTGGTCGAGACGGGTCACACGGGGAAGAAAGCCGGCCGGGGCTTTTTCGAGTGGAACGGGGGAGAGGCGGTCGTCCCGGACGGGGAGGCCCACGACATCCAGCCAGTGGTGGCCGCGCTGGTCAGCGAGGCCCATCGGCTGGTCGACGACGGCGTCGCCGACCGCGAGACGGTCGACGAGATACTGAAACGGGGCGGAGGCGGCGACCTCGGGCCCTTCGATATCGAGGCGATGGTCGGCGGAGACACGCTTCGCGGGATCCTGGAGCGCCGGCACGCCGAGACGGGCGCCGACGTGTTCGAACCCCCCGACTCACTCGGCGAGTGACGGTACTGGAGATTCACGTCGCACAGAAGCCCTCGCCGAGAAGAGTTCAGCGGGCCTCGAGGCGCGACTCGGTCGGGGGCCTACGCGCGACTCGGCCGGGTGCCTACGCCTGGTTCCCTTCGTCGGCGTCCGCGGTCCAGTCGGGTTCGTCGACGCTCGTCGAGCCGATACCGGTCACCGAGTAGCTGTATTCGACCGTGACGGTGACGCCGGCATCGTCGGTCCCCTCGGCGGACCAGCCTTCAGAGCGGACGAGGCCGTCGTCGTCGACCAGCACCGAGTAGGTGAACTCGGTCCACCGCACCTCACCGTCGGTCCAGCTCCCGCCCGCGAACCAGGTGGGGCGCTGGGTCTCCTCGTACCGGGTGACGCGGACGCCGTCGTAGGTCTCGGTCCCGGTCCGCTCGTAGCCCGAAAGGTCGCCGACGTAACTCTGTGCCTGGGCCGAGAACAGTGACTGTCCCGGCGCAAACTCCCCCTCGGCGACGGCGTAGGTCGCGTCCTCACCCTCGCCGTAGCGCGTGTAGGACCGTCCGTCGGCGTGGTAGGTCTCGTAGTCGGTCCCGACCTCGCCGTCACTGGTCGTCCTCATACCGAACCACGACCGCTCGTTCGTGTAGTCGACCGCAGTGGTGTAGGCGGTCGCCGAGCTGACCGTCCCGTCCTCGGTGACGCGCAACTCCCAGACCGACGAGTAACTCCCTGCCTCGCGGAACACGGCCGACCTGTTCTCGACGAGCGACTGGCTGGTTCCGTCTCCGGCCGAGTTGCCGTCACCGGCCGCAGCACTGCCGTCACCACTCGACCCGTCTCCACCGTCTCCGCCGTCACCGCCCCCGCTACTCCCGTCCGACGCGTCTGCGCCGTCACCACCCGCGTCGGTGCCCTGGATGTCACCGAGCGCGTCGAGTCCGCCGGTACACCCGGCGAGCGCCACGAGCAGTACAACGACCAGCACGGATCCGATCCGTCGATACATGCAACTCGTACGCGTCCGGCATATAAAGAGATAGCAGAGAAACAGTTGGTAGCGCACAGCACGCACGAATCGCCCATCGCTGACCGGTGACGGCACCGCCGCGACCCGTCAGTCGTGACTGTGGTCGTGGTCGTGGTCGTGGTCGTGACTGTGCCCGCCGTCCGAGGCGGCACTGGAACCCGACTCGTCGGACGCACCGGAGATGTCGCCACCGGCGACGAGCGCGTCGTGGTCGCCCTCGATCATGTCGAGGTCTTTCAGGTTGTCACGCTCCTCGAAGTCCTTGACGGCGTCCAGCAGGTCCTGCTGGGTGAGGGTCGTACGTTCCTCGGTCAGGGCATCGAGGACGGCCTCGCGCAACACGAGTCGGAGGTCGCTGCCGGTCAGGCCCTCGGTCTCGCGGGCGATCTCCATCGGGTCGAACTCCTCGATCTCCATCCGGCGCGTGACGACTTCGAGGATGTCGGCGCGCATCTGGTCGTCCGGTTTGGGGAAGTTGACGATCTCGTCGAAGCGCCGCCAGGCCGCCGCATCGAGCTGGTCGGGGTGGTTGGTCGCCCCGATGAGCAACACCTCGTGTTCGATCAGCGAGACCTCGTCGATGGACTTGAGCAGCGTGTTGACGGCGCGCTTGATCGCGGCGTGTTCGTCGCTGGCGCGGGTCTTCGCGACGAAGTCGAACTCGTCCATGAAGAGGATACACGGCGAGAGACGCGTCGCCACCTCGAAGACCTTCTCGACGTTTTTGGCCGTCTCGCCGAGGTACTGTGAGGTGATCATCGACAGCTTCACCTCGACGAAGGGGAGGTCGAGTTCCGAGGCGAGCGCGCGGGCGACCGACGTCTTCCCGGTGCCGGGCGGGCCGACGAACAGGAGCTTGCCGATCTCCCGGAGACCGATGTCGGCGAGGTAGTCGCGGTGCTCGATGGCCTTGACGATCTTCAGGATCTCGCCTTCCTGGTCGGGCGTGAGCACGAGCTGGTCCATCGTCATCTCGACTTCCTCGGGGGCGCGGACGTCGACGAGGTCCAGCATCTCCTCGTCCTCCTCGTCGGCGAAGTACTCCTCGAGGAGGTTGTCTATCCAGACCCGGTCGGCACGGACGGGGCGGTTGTCCGCGCGGGCGGCCTCGTAGCTGAGGTCGTCGAACTCCGCTTCGTAGGCGGCGGCGAGGACGGGGTTGTCGTGCAGGTAGTCGGCGTCGACGCGGTCGAGGAACCACTCTTCGGCCATCGCCTCGTCGGTGAAGGTGATGGTGCCCGAGAAGTCGTCACGGTCGGTAAAGAGCAGCCCCGAGATGGCTTCCCAGGGGCGCTCGACGTCGGTGGCTTCCCGAGCGGTCGTGGTGGTCGGCGACAGCGGTCGCTCGATGGTCCCGTCGCTCCAGAACACCGCCCGGTAGGCCGGTGGGAGGTCGTCCGGTTCCAGGTCCCGGTCGTCGCTGTAGACACCCGCAGTCAACACGAACTCCACGACCGCGAGTTCCGGATCGTTCATTCCCGGAAACGTTCGGTGCCGGGCGGTATAAGTGCCGCGAACCCGGCCGACAGTCCCGCTCGCCACTCCCGGACCGACACCGCCCCTCGTGTAATAGAGTTTGGATGTGACACCAACAGTTATTGTCTCCGGTCGCCTCTGACCGGGGAACGGGGGGATCAAGAGACGTGCGTTTCTTCCGACCGGGGTCGCGGGCCACGCGACTGGGTAGGCGACTCACGCCGGTGCGGATCGCGGTCCTGTACGCGACGTTCGGGGTCGCGTTTCTCGTCGTCTCGGACGTCGTGTTGCCCCGGATCGTCACGGACCCGCTGCTGTTGCGGGAGTTGCAGGCGGCGAAAGGTGTCGCCGAAGTCGTCGTCAGCGCGGCCCTCGTCTACGGACTCGTCGCCTCGGCACAGCGGGAACTCCACGTCAAGGAGCGGGCGCTCGACGAGGCGCCCGTCGGCGTCACGCTCGCCGACCCCGACCGGGAAGACGACCCGCTGGTCTACGTCAACGAGGGGTTCGAGCGGATCACAGGCTACTCCCCTTCGGAGTGTTACGGGCGCAACTGTCGGTTCCTCCAGGGTGAACACACCGACCCGGAACCGGTCGCACGACTCCGCGAGGGGATCGACGCCCGCGAGGCGGTCTCGGTCGAGTTGCGCAACTACCGCGCCGACGGGACGCCGTTCTGGAACCGGATCACCGTCACGCCCGTCGAGGACGACGACGGACAGGTGCAGGCCTTGCTCGGGATCCAGCGCGACGTCACCGAGCGGCGCGAGCGCGAACAGCGCCTCTCTGTGTTGAACCGAGTACTGCGTCACAACCTGCGCAACAGGCTGAACGTCGTCCTGGCGCGAGCGACCCGGCTGGAAGCGTCGGACGTCGACCGGAAAGCGGAGGCGAGGGCCATCCACGATGCGACCGAGGAACTGCTCCGACTCACCGAGCGCGTCCAGGAGTTCGACGCGGCCATCCTGGGCGACGACACCACGACCAGACCCGTCGACGTCGTCGCCCTCCTCTCGGAAACCGCCGAGGAGTTGCGAGCGACGCGCCCGGCGGCCGACCTGTCTGTCCGGGGCGTCGACGCCGCAGTGGTCGAGGCCCACACCACGCTCGACGCGGCGCTGCGCGAGTTGCTCACGCTCGTCGGCGCGACCGAGGGCGCGCGGTGTACGGCCGACGTCTCTGTCACCGACGACTCGGTGGTCGTCGCGGTCCGCGACCACGGCGGCCTGCTCCGGGCGTCCGACCTCCAGGTCGTCGCGCGCGACGCCGAGACGCCGCTCGAACACCTCCAGGGCATCGAACTCTGGCTGGTCCGCTGGGCCGTCGAGAAATCCGGCGGGGAGTTCGCCGTCGACCCCGACGCCGACCCGGTCGTCGTCCGACTCCGATTTCCCCTCGCCGACGACGTCGACGATGAAGACGACACCGACGACGGCGGGGACGTGGAACTGGCCGACACGCCCACGGACGCTGAGTGAGCGCCACAGGCCACACTCGACGCTCCACAGACCACTCTCGACGTGTCTCCGCCGGTCGTCCCGTCACACCAGTTTTTTGTCCCTGGGCAGACGACAGTGTCGACGCAATGGACGAAGCACTCGAAGTAGTAGACGTCGCAGCGGACCTCGGACTCGAGGGAGCGCTCACGTGGCTGCTTCGGGTCGTCGGAGTACTCCTCGTGCTCGCCGGGATCGGCGTGTTCTTCCTCGCGCCCGAGGTGACGCTACTCGTCCCGGTCGGCCTGATCGTCGTCGGGTTCGTGTTGCTTGTCGCGCCGAGCGTGCTGTTGTTGCTGGCCGAATTCGCATAGCGCGTCGACCACCGCTGGCGTCCGGTCGCCGTTCGGTCGCCGTTCAATCGCCGTTCAATCGCCGTTTTCCATCCGATCACCCGTGAGCGACGGTACTGGTCGGTATCAGGACCGGAGTCAACGGGGCGCACGCTGTCGGGAGTTTGTCAGGGTTTAACACGCCCGCGGTCGTTTCGAGGATATGGAAGACAGGACACCGGTCGTCGTCCAGGCCCGGCGGACTCCCCAGGGCAAGGAGGACGGCGCCTTCGCGGACGTCCGGAGCGAAGACCTCTCGATCCCGCTCGTCGACGCGATGCTCGCAGACACCGGACTCGACGGCGAGCAGGTCGACGACCTGCTGTGGGGCTGTGCCCAGCAGCGCGGCGAGCAGGGCAACAACGTCGCCCGCGTCATCGCACTGCTCTCGGATCTGGGCGAGAGCGTCCCCGCCGCCACGATCAACCGCTGGTGTGCCTCCTCGGCCGAGGCGATCATGCGCGGTGCCGACGCTATCAGGGCCGGCCAGCGCGACTGCGTGATCGCCGGCGGGATGGAGTCGATGTCACGGGTCAAGATGGGCGAGAACACGCACAACGTCCATCCGCGTCTCGCCGAGCACTACAACGTCGGCGAACTCCAGATGGGCATGACCGCCGAGAAGGTCGCCGATGAGTACGACGTCTCCCGCGAGGCCCAGGACGCGTACGCCCTCCGGAGCCACGAACGAGCGGCCGACGCGACCGATTCGGGTCGCTTCGACGACGAGGTCGTTCCCGTCGAAACCGAGAGCGGACTCGTCGCGGAAGACGAGGGTATCCGCCGTGACACCTCGCTGGAGACGCTGGCGGGGCTCCCGACCGTCTTCAAGGCCGAGGGGACGATCACGCCCGGGAACGCCTCGCAGGTCACCGACGGCGCCGCGGGGACGATGATCACGAGTCGCGCGTTCGCCGACGAACACGACCTCGACGTCCTCGCCGAAGTCGGCGACCACCACGTCGCCGGCGTCGACCCGACGGTCATGGGGATCGGGCCGGTCCCCGCCGTACGTGGTCTCGCCGAGCGCACTGGTCGCGACGTCGCCGATTACGACCTCGTCGAGTTGAACGAGGCCTTCGCCAGCCAGACGCTGTACTGCCAGCGCGAACTGGGCTTCGACGACGAGATCTTCAACGTCAACGGCGGCGCCATCGCCATCGGCCACCCGCTCGGTGCCTCGGGCGCGCGGCTCCCGGTGACGCTGGTCCACGAGATGAACCGGCGCGAGGCGGACCTGGGACTGGCCACCGAGTGTGTCGGCTTCGGTCAGGGCGCGGCTATCGAGTTCCACCTGCCGTAGCGAGCGCCGCGCTACGCGCCCTCTTCGAGGCGTTCGTAGCGGTCCTCGAACCGGGACTGGCAGGACGGACAGCAGAACTGTTTCAGTTCGCCCCCGATACGGCTGGCGACGCCCTCGTTCGTGACGGTGTTGCCACACTCGGCACAGTCGAGCGCGAAGTCGGCCCCGTCCACGCTGGGCGTCCACTCGGCGCCGGTGAGTAACGTCACCGAGTAGTCCCGGACCGCGTCCTCGTCGAGCGTCTCGGCCACCCACGCGGGCACGTCGCCCTCGGGCACCGTCACGTTGCACACGATGTCGCGTTCGGCCGTCGTGAAGACGTGTTCGACGCTCTCCTCGGACCGGACGGTCTCGTGGACGTCGTCGAACGCTGACGGCTCGACGGTCAACGCCAGCAAGACGGGGACGCCGCCCCGCAGCGTCGACCGGTCGATGTCGAGCGTGAACCGCCGGATCACCCCCATCTCCTGGAGCCGGTCGACCCGGTCCGACACCGCCGGCGGCGACAGGTCGACCGCCTCGGCGATCTCGGCCCACGGCCGCCGGGCATCGCTCATCAACAACTGGAGGATCTCCGTGTCCGTCGCGTCGAGGTCTCGCATGGTTGGACCGTCGCCGTCGAGAGGGATATATTCTCGGACGCGACTTTCGAATCGAAGGTCATAGTCGAAGACACCACCGCTCCGTTAAGGAAACTCGCCATCGGGAATGGTTGCGTCGATTCGATGGGGCCACGACGTCACTGCCCGCGTCATCGGCGAACCTCCGATACGTCGGTCGACCCGACCGTCTCAGTCGCCGCGGACGAGTTTCATGCCCTCACGGACCGACGGAGTGCGGCCGAGCAGCGTGAGGTGGTCGCCTTCCTCGATGACGTAGTCGGCCGTGGGCACCTCGGGGTCGTCACCGTTGCCCTTGCTGACCAGTGCGATCAGGCAGGCGTCGGGGAGCATCGGCCCGATCTCGCGGACGGCCTTTCCGATGATGTCGGGGTTTCCGACCTCGATCTCCTGGATGTCGCCCTCGCGGCCGACGTCGGTCATCCAGTGGGCGATGGCGGGGCGTTCGATCTGGTTGTCGATGGCCCAGGCGGTGGCCATGCCCGAGGAGATGGTCCGGACGCCCAGGTCTTCGAACGCGTCGACGTTGTCGGGGTTGTTCGCTCGCGCGATGACGGTCTCGACGTCGAACTTCGAACTGGCCAGTTGCGAGACCAGCAGGTTGACGTCGTCGTCGCCGGTCGCGGCGACCACGGTCTTGGCGTTGCCGGCGCCGGCCTCGCGTAACACCTCCGTGTCGGTGCCGTCCCCGATGACGGCCGTGAAGCCGGCGTTTCTGATCGTCTCGACCTGTTCTTCCCGCTCTTCGATGATGACGACGTTTTCGCCACGGTTCTCGAGGCGTTCGGCGAGCGAGCGGCCCACCCGCCCGCCGCCGACGATGATGACTCTCATTGGTATGACGTTCAGGTATTTCGCGATCGGACGCGCCAGACCGCCCTCCAGCAGGGCGGTGGCGAAGATGACCAGGAAGACGGTTCCGAGCAACAGGTCCGCTTGCTGGGCGAGGACGGGGTCGTTCAGTTCGGTCGCGGCCGTCCGAAGTTCGACGGCGAACAGCGTCGCGACGCTGGCCGGGATGATCCCGCGCGGCCCGACGGCGCTGACGAACAGCCGCTCGTTGAGCGTGAACCGGTCGCCGACCGTCGAGACGAACACCAGTATCGGGCGGAGCACGAGCGCGACGACGACGACGACACCGACCCCCCCGAGTCCGACGTCGAACAGCGCGCTGGGCGGCAACTGTGCGGCCAGGGCGATGAACACGAACGAGAGGACGAGCAGCGTGATGTCGCCCTTGAAGTCGGTTATCTCCTGTTTGTACGGGACGTCCAGGTTCCCGAGGACGACCCCGGCGGTCGCGGCGGCGGCGACGCCGGCCTCGCTCGAGAGTGTGTTCGCCCCGGCGTAGGCCGCGAGCGCGCCCGCAAGCACGAGCAGGCGAGCGTTTCGCGGCGCCGCGCCGGGCGAGAGGTCGACGTATCGTAGCAGGTAGTAGAGGAGCGCGGCGACGACGAGGCCGACGAGCAGCCCCTCGCCGAGGCGGATCGCAAAGCCCTGGACCAGGCCCTCCGCGGCGACGGTGGGGTTCACCGCCTCGAAGAGGACGACCGCCGTGATCGCGGCGGTGACGTCGTTGACGATCCCCTCGGTCTCGAGGACCGCCGCGACGCGGTCACGGACCGGTACGACCTCCAGGATCGGGGTCACGACCGTCGGGCCAGTGGCGACCAGCAACGCGCCGATGACGAACGACAGCCCCCAGGGCAACCCCTCGAGATACCGGACGGCGACGGCCGTCCCGACCAGCGCGATGGCGGCGCCGACGGTTACCAGGCGGAGCGCGGCCTGTGGCGCCTCCCTGATGCGGTCGAGTTCGAGGTGGAACGCGCCCTCGAAGACGATGATCGCCACCGCGAGCCCGACGATCGCGGGCAGCGCCTCGCCGAAGGTCTCGCTGGTCACGACCCCGAGCCCGGGTCGACCGATGACCACCCCGACGAGCAGGAAGAAGATGATGCTCGGGACCCGCAGTCGCGCCGCGAGCACCTGTGCGAGGACGCCGAGACAGATGATCCCGGCGACCAGGGGGATCAGGAGGTCTCCTGCCACGCCTCTCTCTCCATGTGTCCGGGTCGACGGCCCCCTGTGAAATAAAGCAGGCGACTCCTGCCAGCCCGGGACGGCGGCGGATCCGTCGGGGCAGCCCTATGGCGCGTGGGTCCACTGGAGTGACCGTCCCGGCACGCGTGTCCGTCGGGGCGGCCGTATCGGCACGCGTGTCCGTCGGGGCGGTCGCACCTTCCGGTTCGGCCGAGAGAGACGTCGGTCGAAGGACAAGCCTCTTTGTGTGGCCCGCCGGTGGAGGAGACGATGGCCGATTCCGACCACGGACCGTCCGACGGGAGCGAGGACGACGTGCCGACCACGGGCGAGGTCGTCCCCGACAGGTTCTCTTCGGACGAGGTGTTCCAGCGGATCGTCGCCGACGCCGACCACGAGATCACGTCTGGTACCAGAGAACTGTTTTTCGCCGCCGTCGCGGGCGGCTTCGCGATCACTATCACGTTCCTGCTGTACGCCTCGATGTCGGCCTCGACGGAGGGGGTGCTGGCACCTGTTTTGCTGTACCCGCTGGGGTTCGTCTACATCATCATCGGCGGCTACCAGCTCTACACCGAGAACACGCTCCCGCCCGTGGCGCTGACACTGGAGCGACTGGCGAGTGTCCCGGCACTGGTCCGCCACTGGCTGGTCGTCCTCGCCGGCAACTTCACCGGGGGCGCGATCGGGGCGGTCGTGCTCGCCTACGGCGGCGTCTTCAGCCCCGAAGCCAGCGCCGTCGCGCTCGACCTCGCCCAGAAGGGGGTCGAGACACCCGCACACGCCCTCTTTTTCAAGGGCGCGTTCGCCGGCCTGATCGTCGCCGGCGTGGTGTGGATGGACTTCGCCGCCCGGGACACGATCTCGCGGATCGCCGTGGTCTACCTGGCGTTTCTGGCGATCCCGCTGGGCAACCTCTTTCACGTGGTCGTGTCGTTCACCGAGTCGGTGTACGCGATGCTCGCCGGTGAACTCTCCATGGCGGTCGCGTTACCGCAGTTCGTCCTCCCCGTCTTGCTGGGCAACACCGTCGGCGGGATCGTCCTCGTCACCGTCGTCAACTACTACCAGACGAGCGAGCGCCGCCTGGAGGTCGAGCGCTTCGAGCACGTCCGGCGGCTCTCGGGCCGCGAGATGCTGCTCGGAAATCTCGCCGGGCGCTCGTACGTCCCGATCGTCGACACGCTGGAGGAGTTCGTCCGCGACCCCGAGTCCTACCGGATCCTGGTTCCCGTCGCGAACCCGCGGACGGAGGCGCCGCTGGTCGAGTTCGCCTGCAAACTCGCCGACAAGCGCGAGAAGGGGACCGTCCACGCCGTCCACATCGTCCAGGCGCCGGCGCGCATGTCCCTCGAAGAGGGGGGCCACCGCAACCGGATCACCCGCGAGTCGAACCGACTCATGGACGAACTGGAGACGTCGGTCGACACCGAGGGTGTCGCGTTCGAGACCTCGACGATCGTCTCGACGCGGTCGTTCGAGGAGGTGTTCGACCGCGCCCGCCGGACTCGCCCGGACCTCGTCCTGATGGGGTGGGGGAACGGGCGACTGTGGAGCGCGGCCCGCGCCGAACGGCCACTCGACGAACTGACCAACCGCCTCCCCAGTGACTTCCTCGTCGTGAAAGACCGCGGACTGGACTGTTCACGCGTGCTGTTGCCGACTGCGGGTGGCCCTGACTCCGACCTCAACGCCGAGGTCGCGCTCGCGCTCCGGGAGACCGCCGGCGCGACGGTGTCGCTGCTCCACGTCGTCGCCGGTCCGGGCGAGCGCGAGGCTGGGGAGACGTTCCTCGAGGAGTGGGCCGCCGAACACGACCTCGGCGATGCCCGAATCGTCGTCGACGACGGTGGAGACGTCGAGGGTGCCATCGAGCGGGAGGCCGCCGACCACACCCTCGTGCTCATCGGCGCGACCGAACGAGGGATGCTCTCGCGGCTGGTCACCGACTCGCTCCACCTCGACGTCGTCAACCACGTCGACGCCTCGGTCGCGCTGGCCGAGCGACCGACCGACCGGCCGGTCTTCGACCGCCTGTTCGGGAGCGGCCGCCGCGAGAAGTGACGCCGACCGTCCCGAACTGTGCCGCCAGCGCGCGGGCTCGAAACGGAACAGCCACCCCGCTCAGAACACGACGCGTTCGAGGAACCGGCGGACGAGCCCGGGCTGGCGCGACTCGTGGGGGTGGACGGTTATCTCCGTGTAGTCGGCCGGGGTAGTCTGTTCCCGGTCGAACAGCGCCCCCCGGAACCGGTGGTCGGCACCCCGCCGGACCCGCAGGTCGGGCGACTCACCGCCGTCGGTTCCGGACGGCGAGACCCCGTCTTCGACTTCGGCCGACGGCGATGACTCGTCGCCGTCGAGACCCGACGAGACCACACGCACGGGCACGGACAGCAGGTCGGCCAGCTGTGTGCGGTACTCCTCGACGGTGCGTTCGCGCTGCTCGGCGCTCCGCGCGGCGGCCGGGTACTGGAGGAGCACCTCGCTGTCGTTCTCGGTCGCGATGGCGTCGGTGACGGCGACCTGGTCGGGGTTGAACGGCCCGCCGTCGCTCACGAGTTCGACGACGCGCGGCCGGTCGTATCCCTTGTTGTCGACGAGGAGGACGTCACAGGGGGCGTGACGGACGACCCAGTCGATCGGGTCGCCTAGCAGCCGCGACCGGAGACGGAGGCGCTCGTGTTCGGTCACGATCGCGGAGACCCCGCGGTGGGCGGCGAAATTGACGATCGCGTGTTTCGTGTCGTGGCTGACGATCTCGCCCACGTCGACGTCGACGTCGAGGTCGACTGCGAGGTCGCTGGTCTGTTCCTCGAAGCGGACCTCCGCCGGGGACTGGACCTCCGTGGCGGTCTCGAGGGGCGCCTGGTCGGGCACCTCCTCGAACCAGACGACGACCACGCGGCCGTCGTGTGGCCGGACGAGGTCGGCGGCCATCCGCAGTAGCGACTCCTCGCGCTCGCGGCTCACCTCGCTCGTGAACGCGACGAGCACCTCGTAGGGCTCGGCCTCGAGGGCGGACTCGGTCTCGGTGAGGACGTTCTGCCCGACGCGGCGCCGGACGACGTCGGTCGCTGCGCCTTCGCGCTGGACGCGGGGCCGCGCGTAGACGAAATACCACCCGACACTGGCGACCGTGATGACGACGGATCCCAGTATCGCCGTCTCGCCCATCTGCGTGATGAGCACGAGGCCGCCGACGACGCCGAAGACCTGCGTCCAGGGGTACAGCGGCGACTCGAAACTGGGGTCGTATTCCATCTCCCCCTTCCGGAAGGCGACGATCGTGAGGTTGATCAGGATGAACACGAGGATCTGGAAGGCGCTGGCGAGTTTGGCGATGTCCCGTATCGGGACGAACGCGATGAGAGCGAGCAACACCGCGCCGGTCAGCGTGATCGAGATCGAGGGCGTCCCGAAGCGCTCGCTGACGGCGGCGAGTCCCTCCGGGACCAGGCCGTCGCGGGCCATCGCGAAGGGGTATCGCGACGAGGAGAGGATCCCGGCGTTGGCCGTCGAGACCAGCGCCAGGACGGCCGCGACGACGACCGCGCCGACGCCGACCGTCCCGACCGTGGCCCGGGCGGCGTCCGCGACCGGGACGTTCGAGTCGGCGACGACGCCCGCGTCGGTCACGCCGACCATGATGGCGACGATGAGGACGTACAGCAGCGTCGTAAAGCCCAGCGACCCCAGGATACCGAGCGGGATGTTCCGGTCGGGGTCCTCGACCTCCTCGGCGATGCTCGCGACCTTCGTCACCCCCGCGTAGGAGACGAACACGAGCCCCGTCGCGGCGAGCAGGCCGCCGCCTCCGCCGGTGAAAAACGGCTCGAAGTTCGACTGCTGGACGCTCGAGGCACTCCCGAGGACGAACCACCCGAGCGCCGCGAGCATGACGGTCACGATGATAACCTGCAGACGCCCGGTCTGTTTGGCCCCGAGGAGGTTGACGAGGATGAGGACGGCCGCGAGCGCGAGCGCGACGGGTTTGACCGGCAGGTCGAACGCGATGAGGAGGTACGGGACGCCGCCGACGAGCGCGAGGCCGCCCTTGAACGCCAGCGAGAACCAGGTGCCGACGCCGGCGATCGTCCCCAGGAGCGGCCCCATCCCGCGCTCGATGTAGAGGTAGGTCCCGCCGGCCTCGGGCATCGCCGTCGCCATCTCCGATTTCGAGAGCGCCGCCGGGAGCACGAGCACTCCGGCGAGCAGGTACGCGAGCACCACCGACGGGCCCGCCGTGTCGAGCGCCAGCGCCGGGAGGATGAAGATCCCGCTCCCGATCATCGCCCCGATACTGATCGCGAGTACGGTCGGGAGACCGAGGTCCCGTTCGAGTGACTTCATCGGTCGTGAGAAGCGGTCGGCCGGTCGGAGGTGGTCGTCGCCTTCGAGGACGAGGTGTCGGCTGTCGGCCCGCCACCGGGGTCGGGGAGCGTTCGGAGTACCTGTGCCTGATTAAGTTGGGACTGATATCGATGTGTCACTGGTTTCTCGTCCCAGGATACGGTACGACCCCGAATAAACGTACGGATTCACCCAGTATTCTTCCGAAACATTCTAATATTTCTGGGATGGGGGCAGAAAACAGACAGTTCGAGGGCCAGCGAGTCGAAACTCCTCATAGTGATTATTGTAGCGATTTGCCGGGATACGCCGACCTCGGGGTCGGCGCTATCCGGAAATAATCTACAATAATCACTATCACACGACCGACGCGCCGCCGTCGACGGGGACGTTCACGCCCGTCATGAACGAGGACTCCTCGGAGGCCAGAAAGAGCATTGCGTCGGCCAGTTCTTCGGGTCTGGCCGCCCGTTCGAGGATGTTGCCCTCGTGGCCGCCGCGGGTGGTGTTTTCCTCGATGAACCGCTCGGCATCCTCACCCGTCCGGTCCCCGACGTGGTAGTCGGTGATGACCCACCCCGGTGAGAGGGCGTTGACTCGGATCCCCTGCTCGGCGTGGTCACACGCCATGTCCTGGGTCATCGAGAGGATGGCACCCTTCGTGGCGTCGTACTGGCTCCAGCCAGGCCGCGCCCAGGTGGCGCCGATGGAGGCGATATTGACGACCGAGCCGCCGTCGCGGCCGGTGTCCTCGGACCCCGTACCGCCGTCACCGCTCGCGCTCTCGGCGTCGCCGTCGCCCATCAGCGGAAGCAAGTGTTTGGCACAGAAGGCGTAGCCTTTGAGGTTTACGCCGAGGATCCGGTCCCAGCTGGCCTCGTCGGCCTCGGTCACAGGCTTCGGGTCGACGCGGATGCCCGCGTTGTTGACGAGGACGTCCACCCGACCGAACTCCTCGGCGACGGTGTCGGCCATCGCCTCGACGGCCGCCTCGTCGCTCACGTCCGTCTCGACGCCCAGCGCCGCGGGCCCGCCCGCCTCCTCGATGGTCTCGGCGGTCGCCCGTGCGGCCTCGCCGTCCCAGTCGACCGCGACGACGTGGGCACCCTCCTCCGCGAACCGGAGACAGGCCGCTTCGCCGATGCCAGCGCCGCCGCCCGTTACCACTGCGACGTCTCCCGCGAGTCTGTCGCTCATACCCGTCGGATGGACTGGCTGGCTGTTAGGCCTTCGCCCCCCGGCGAGACGTTCCCGGTGGGGGCCACCGCGTTCGTCCCCGGCACCGACCGCCGACCAGTGGGCGGGCCCGAACCGCGACGCCAACGGGAGATAGCTGGCCGCCTCCCGGTCGGGCGGATCGTACACGTCGACGACGCCGGACACTGCGTCTTCTGGGACGAACGCGAGCGCGCGACCGAAAGACTCCAGGCGTTTCTCGCGACGGTATGACGGTCGCCGAACCGTGTACGACTGTTTGGGGGCGGTTTTCGAGACCGATATCGACCTGTCGAGACTCGTCAGTTGTTCCACGGCGCGCCGTCGAAGTCGACCTCCCGCTGGCCGCTATCGAGGTCGGTGATGCGCTCGTGGTCCTCGTCGTCCAGGTCCACGTCGTAGGCACCCCAGTTGTCGCGGATGTGTTCGGCGCTCGTGGCCTTTGGGATGGTGACGACGCCGATATCGAGTTCCCACGCCAGCACGACCTGGGGGATCGAGGCGTCGTGTTTGTCGGCGATCTCACCGAGGACGTCGTCGTCGAGGACGCTCGTCCGCGCCAGCGGCGAGTAGGCGACGACGTGGTGGTCGTGTTCCTCGGCGTAGGCCCGCAACTCCTCTTGCTGGAGGTAGGGGTGCAGTTCGACCTGGTTGGCGAAGATCGGCGCGTCCAGGATTTCGCGGGCCTCGTCCAGATGCTCGGGTTCGAAGTTCGAGACGCCGATGTGGCGGACGAGTCCCTCGTCGTAGAGTTCCTGGAACGCCCGCAGGGTCTCGGGAGCGTCGTAGGTGTCGATGGGCCAGTGGACGTACAGCAAGTCGAGGTAGTCGGTGCCCAGTTTGTCGAGACTCTCGCGAGTACTCTCGTGGACGTCGTCGTAGGAGAGGTTGCCCGTGTCGACTTTCGTCGCGAGGAAGACCTCCTCGCGCGGGACCGACGCCTCGGCGATACCGCGGCCGACGGCCGCCTCGTTGTCGTAGCCCTGTGCGGTGTCGATGTTGCGATAGCCCACTTCCAGCGCCGTCTTCACGCTCTCGGTGCACTCCTCGGGGTCGTCGTTTTGCCAGGTACCCAGTCCGAGCGGGTGCAAGTCGAGTTCGGTCATCTCGTCGGCGTGTTCGTCTCGGCGCACCTAACGGCTGGGGAACCGGCAGGGTGCGAGCGGACTGAAGCCGAACTCCGGAACTCCAGAACTCCGGAACGTCAGCGCGTCGTTCGCTCGGTCTCGCGGACCTGGAGGTCGTCGTCGAGGACCACCCGGAGGCGTTCGCCGCCGAGGTCGTACGAGACGGCGACTCTGAGCGGATCTTCGCCGACGACTGTCGTGTTCGCCCGGGCCGTCCGGACGAGGTCACTCCAGGGGACCACGACCGCCGTGTCGCGGCCGTGGTCGTGACAGAAGCCGACGACTGGCGGCGTCGACAGCGCGACTTCCGAGGGGTGGCCGATGTGTACGTCCTTGCACTCGGTGCAGGCGAGCGTGGCGAAGACGTCGAAATCGAAAGCGTCGGGCCAGACGTCGGGGACGGTCGCCGAGAGGTCGCGATCGACGGTGCCGCCACAGCCGTGACAGATACCCCGCCGGAGCTGGGCGACGTCGTGATAGACCCACTGGGTCGCGACGTCGACGAGTTCGTCGGCCGAGCGACCGTCGATGGCGCGTGGCGGGACGTACACCGCGTTCCAGGCGGTCTCACAGTCCGGACACGCGACGACGAGTATCTGGTCCGAACGGTAGGTCGCGGTCACCTGCCCCTCGCAGGTGGGGCAGTCGTCGACCGGCGAGGACTCCATCCCGTCGCGGTCGGTGAACGTCCCGGCGACGATAGCCCGGTGGACGACCTTGCCCGGCTGTCTGACTGCGTAGCCGTCTTCGCTTTTCGTGACGAACGTCCCGACCAGTTTGTCGAGGTGGTAGTTGAACCGCCCGCTGTCCTGTGCGCCGACGCGCTCCATCAACTCGGAAAACGAGAGGTGTGTCGGCCCTGGCGGGTCGGCGTTCCACGCGTCGCCGAGTTCGACCACGATCCGTGCCCGCGTCTCCTCGCCCAGTATCGACAGCGCCTCGTCGAGCGACAGCGGACGCAACCGCTGACTCTCCGCGACGACACCGTTTTCCTCGTCGTCCGCCCCGGCTTCCACGTCGTCTCCGTGCTCGGACTCGTCCACCGTCTCGATGTCGTCCGCGTATTCGGGTTCGGCCCCACAACTACCCTGTTCCTCGCCGTCACCGTCTCCCATACGTTCGCCTGCGCGTCGTCAGTCTTTGTTCTACTGGTTCGACAGTTCTGAGGGTTGTCGGGTCGGATCCGCCGACGACACGCAGAAACATCAATATACCATCAGAATTCGCGTTCACAGAATTCTCTTTACGGCGCCGGAATTACCGCCCGATCGCAATGCACCGACAGGTCCCCGTCGCCCTCCTCGCGACGCTGTGCGTGCTGGCGACGATACCAGCAGGAAGTATGGCTGCTCCCGGGTCGCCGGGAGTGACAGTGGAACAGCCTGCCGACCGCCGCGGACCGGCCATCGCAGCGAGTGCGTCCGCGAACGGCACCGACGCGACGACGAACGAAACGGAGGCGCCGGCCGACCCCGAGAGCGACGTCCTCGGGTGGGAGAACGGCCGCTGGCACAACGAGTCACTCGACGTGGACGCCTCGGACGGACTCGACCGCGACGAGTCGGCCCGCCTCCTCAACCGGACGATCGCCCGCGTCGAGATGCTTCGGGGCGTCGAGTTCACCGAACCGGTCGACCTGAACTTCCGGAATCGGAGCGAGGTCGCGCCGCTGTTTACGGCCGGGAACGTCTCCCGGCCGACCGCAGTGAACGCCTACTACGAGGCGCTGGGACTCGTCGGCGAGAACCAGGACGCGGTCGATGTCCTGCGGGAGAAACAGGCCGGCGGCGCTGCGGCGTTCGTCGTCACCCAACCGGTCCCGCAACTGGGTCTGCAACCCGGCGACGTCACCGTCGTCCTCGACGAGGGTCAGTCCGCGTACCCGGAGACGACGCTCGCTCACGAACTCGTCCACACGCTCCAGGTCCAGCAACTGGAGTTCCCGTATACGAACACGGTGTCGTCCGCCGACAGCTTCAACGCCCGCCGCGGGGTCGTCGAGGGTGAGGCCAGCCACGTCGGCTACCTGTACCAGCGCCGCTGTGCGGCAGAGTGGAACTGCGTCTCGCCCGACGCGTCAGCGTCCGACTCGGGCGGTCTCGGTACCGCCGCGACCGGGCTCCTCTTCCTGGACATCGTCCGATACAGCGCGGGCGGGGAATTCGTCGCACAGCTCCGTGACGACGGTGGCTGGAGCGCGGTCACCGACGCCTACGACCGACTCCCGGCGAGTACCGAACAGGTGATCCACCCCGACCGGTACCCCGAGGAAACGCCCCGGAACGTCACCGTCCCCGATTCGAGTGGCGCGGCCTGGCAACCGGTGTCGGCCGCTTCGGACACGGTCGGCGAGTCGGGGCTGTTCACGATGCTCTGGTACCCCTCGATCGCCAACGGTGAGTCGGTCGTCGTGTCACAGCGCGCGGCGGTCAACGGCTCCTTGCGGTCACAGCATCCCTTCGTCTACGGCTACGAACACCCCGCCACGACCGGCTGGGACGGTGACCGACTCGTCCCGTACGTCTCCGAGAGCGCCGGTGCCAACGAGACGGCGTTCGTCTGGGAGACCGCCTGGGACAGCACCGAGGACGCCACCGAGTTCCGCGAAGCGTACCTGGATCTGCTCGAATACCGCGGCGCCACAGCCGTCGAGGGACGCCAGGACACGTACCGGATCCCCGACGACCGGCGGTTCGGCGACGCCTTCTACGTGGCACAGAACGGGTCGTCGCTCGTGATCGTCAACGCGCCGACCGTCGAGGGACTTTCGGCAGTCCGGGACGGTGCCGCGCCCGCGACGGCGACGCCCACGCCGTATCCGACCGCCACGGACGAGCACACGCCGACGCTGACGCGATCGCCCACGCCGTCGGCGACATCGGACACCACGTCGTCGCCCGCTCCGACGACGGCAGACAGAGCTCCCACACCGACGACGACTCCGGCGACGACGAGCGGTGACGGGCCCGGATTCGACGCCGTGCTCGCGCTCGTCGCACTCCTCGCAGTCTCGGGGGTTGTCGCCGCGCGGCGGCGCGACCGTCACTGAGACCGGATACCGAAGGGCCGTTCTCAGGACTCCATCTCGGCGGCGAGTTCCCGCAACCGCCGGATACGCTCGGCGGTCGGCGGATGCGTCCAGGGTATCGGTAGCGATCCGTACCCTGCCGGGACGATACAGAAGGCGTTGAACCCTGCCGAGAGGCGCATGTCGGTGTCGGGCGTCGCGCTCGCGCCGTGGAGTTCGCCGAGCGCGCGGGCCAGCGCGGCGGGGTCGCCGGTGATCGCCACGGCACCGCGGTCGGCGGCGTACTCTCGATACCGGGAGAGCACGAGCGTCCCCGGGAGCGTGACGAGCGCCAGCAGGAAACTGACGAACGCGAGCACCATCGCGGCGCCGAGATAGCCCAGGAAAAAGGCCATCCCGTTCATGCTGTCCAGCGCAGCCCCGAGCGCGCCGAGTGCGACGGTCGCCGGGAAGCCTGCGATCGTCAACACCGAGGAGTCGCCGTTCTTGAGGTGGGCGAGTTCGTGGGCCAGCACCGCCTCGCGCTCGTCGCCGTCGAGTTCTTTCAGGAGTCCGAGCGTCACGCAGACGACCGTCCGGTCGCCGGTGCCGGCCGACAGCGCGTTGGGTTCGTCGGTCGGGATCACGGCGATGGGCGGCCGCGGGATGTCGGCCTGGTTCGCCAGCCTGTCGACCGTGTCGAACAGCTGGGGGTAGTCCGACCGCTCGATCGCGACCGCTCGCGTGACGAGATAGGCCAGCCTATCGGCCTGGAGGGCGAGCGTGCCGACGACGGCGACGACGATACCCACAACGACCAGCCCTGCCTGCCAGGGGAGCAGCCAGACGAGTGGCCCCAGGAGGACGACGTAGCCCAGGAGCGTCAGGAGGAGGGCGAGGGCCATCCGCCGGGTGAGGGCGCTGTCGGAGGACCAGTCCATACGGTCGGTTCCAGTCGGCCAGGTATCAGGTTTGCGGTGGGGAGAACGCGGAACGCGGGCGGTGTGAGCGGAGCGTGGCCGTTCAGGCTGTCTCCATCTCGCGTTCGAGGTCGCGCAGGCGCTCGATGCGCTTCTCCGTCGGGGGGTGTGTCTTGAAGAACTTCGCGATGGCGCCTTTGCTGATGGGGACGATGAAGAACGCGTTCATCTCGGACTGCGAGCGCAGGTCCTCCTCGGGAACCCGGTCCATCCGGCCGTCGATGGTCATGAGCGCCGAGGCCAGCGCCGAGGGTTTGCCGGTGATCGCGGCGGCCCCGCGGTCGGCGGCGAACTCCCGGTATCGGGAGAGGGCGCGGATGAGCAGGAACGAGATGACCCACACCACGAGGGAGGCGATGATGGCGACGAACACCTGGGCGCCGCCCTGGCGGTCGCGGCCGCCGCCACCGAACAGCCAGCCCCAGCGGAGGATGAACATCGCGATGGTCGCCAAAAAGGAGGCGATGGTCATCACCATCACGTCGCGGTTCTTGACGTGAGCGAGTTCGTGGGCGATCACACCCTCCAGTTCCTCCTGATTCAGGCTCTGGAGCAGCCCCGTGGTCACGCAGACGGTCGAACTCTTCTTCGAACGGCCGGTCGCGAACGCGTTGGGCGTGCGCGTGTCGGCGATGGCCACCGTCGGCTTGGGCAGGTCGGCCTGCTGGGCGAGCCGACCCACTGTTCGGTGGAGCTCCGGGTATTCCTCCTCGCTGACCTCGTGTGCGCCCATGCTCTTCAGCGCCAGCTTGTCGCTGAAAAACAGCTGAGCGAACAGGAAGATGCTCATGAAGACGACGATGCCGAGGAACGACTCGACGTAGAACAGCATCACGCCGAGGAAGACGATGTAGAGGGCCGCGAGCAGGAACATCGTGAGAAACATCCGCCCACGGAGCCCCCAGTCTACTCTCCATTCCATACCCGGACGTAGGGGCTGTGTGACTTAAGAATGCGTCGTGTGGGTCGGCCACAGTCCGGCACGCCGAACCGCCGGGACCGAAATACTCATTCTGTCGTCACGTCTTCTCGACGGCCATGGACGGACGATCGGCGCTGTTCGCAGTCGGCGGCACGCTCGCGCTCGTCCTCGGACTCGCGACGTCCGCCGTCGGGTTCTACGTCACGCTGCAAACACAGTGTGACGCCGGAGCGGCCGGCGATACCGCTGGGGGCGCGTCGGGCGGTTGTCCGGGTGTCGGGACGTGGCTGGCCTACGGCGGCGGGACGACAGCCGTCGTCGGGTTCTTCGCGCTGCTCTATAGCTGGGTCCGGTTCGTCTACGAGTAGGCTCGCGAGGCCGGCGGGCGGAACGGTCGGTCGGCGGAACAGTCGGTCAGCGACGACTGGGGAACGGGCCGGTTAAGGGTCCGAAGGCTCTACGAGAGAGTCATGAGTCGGTCCGGCGAGTTCTGTCCGCGCTGTGGCGACCCGGTCGAATCGGTCGAGGAGCGACCGGACCTGCCCGACGCTCGCGACCCCGACAGCGTCCTCTGTGACGCCTGTTACTTCGAGGAGTTCTCGCTCGTCGACGCGCCCGAGGTCGTCGAAGTACAGGTCTGTTCGCGGTGTGGCGCGGTCCACCGCGGCAACCGCTGGGTCGACGTCGGCGCCGACGACTACACCGACGTCGCCGTCGACGAAGTGTCGGGCGCGCTGGGCGTCCACGTCGACGCGACGGACATCGGCTGGGAGGTCGCGCCCGAACAGGTCGACCAGAACACCATCCGGATGCACTGTGAGTTCACGGGCGTCGTCCGCGGTACCTTCGTCACCGAGGAGGTGGTCGTCCCCGTCAGGATCGCCCGCCAGACCTGCGACCGCTGTGGCAAGATCGCCGGCGGCTCCTACGCCAGCCTGCTCCAGGTCCGCGGCGACGACCGGATCCCGACCGACGACGAACTCGCTCGTGCCCGCGAGATCGCCGAGGACTACATCGCCGACCGTGAGGACGCCGGCGACCGCAACGCCTACATCACCGAGATAAACGAGGTGCCCGACGGCCTCGACATGAAGATCTCCACGAACCAGATGGGCGGGGGCATCGCAAAGCGGATCGTCACCCAGCTCGGCGGCTCCTTCGAGGACCACGAGACGCTGGTCACGGAGGACGGCGACGGCAACGAAGTGTATCGGGTGACCTACGCGATCCGCCTCCCGCGCTATCGCCCGGGCGAGGTCATCGACCCCGAAGACGGCGATGGACCGGTACTCGTGCGGTCGGTCCAGGGCAACCTCAAGGGCACCCGCCTCACCAGCGGCGAGGACTTCGAGGCGAGTTTCGAAGACGGCGACGCACCCGAAGCCCGTCGGCTCGGCACGCGCGAGGACGCCGAGGAGACGACTGTCGTCGCCGTCGAGGACGAACACGCCGTTCAAGTACTCGATCCGGAGACCTACGAGGCGAAGACGGTCGCCCGACCCGGTTATCTCGATACGGAGGTCGACGAAGTGCCCGTGATCAAGAGCCGCGCGGGGATCCACGTCGTGCCCGAAGACGGCGAAGACAGCGACGAGCGTGAAGACGACTCCGCAGAGTGAGTCGGGAGCACGCACCAGATCGATAGGTTCTCTCACTCACCGCCGGAGCGGGTCGAAGACCCGCGGAGGCGGCTTTTTCGCCCACGTTTTTGCCGCGAGTGGTGCCCGCAGCGCGCTCGAAGAGCGTGCGAGGACACCCGAGCGGGAAAAACGTGGTGTCCGGTTCGTCAAGTATAGGGCACACCGCTCCTCAGTACCGGTGGATGGAGTACCTGGAGCGTCGTCGGGGACGGGTCGAGGACCGCATCGAGGCGGTGCTGGCCGAGGTCGAACCCGACGAACTGGGCGAGGAGGTCGAACACGTCGTGCTCTCGGGGGGCAAGCGGGTGCGACCGACGGTGACGGTGCTGGTCTGTGAGGCGCTGGGCGGCGACGTCGAAGACGCCGTCGACTTCGCGGTGGGGATCGAACTCGTCCACAGCGCGTCGCTGGTCATCGACGACATCATCGACCGCTCGGAACTGCGCCGGGGGACGCCCTCGGCGTGGGCCGAGTACGGCCACGGGCCGGCGATCATCGCCAGCGATGGCCTCCTGGGTGAGGCGTTCGCCCTCTTTTCGGCCGACGAGCGGGCGATGCAGGCCGTCTCGGAGGCGATGGTCGAACTCGGCGAGGGCGAGGCGACGGAACTCGTCGCAGAGCCCGCGAGCGAGGAGGAGTACATGGACCTGGCTCGCCGGAAGACGGGGGCGCTCTTCCGTGCGGCGGCCGAACTGGGTGCGATCGCCGCCGACGCCGACGCCTACACTGTCGAGCGATTCGGCACCTACGCCGAACGCGTCGGTGTCGCCTTCCAGATGCGCGACGACGTGCTCGACGCGACCGCCGACTCCGCCGATCTGGGGAAACCGACGGGCCACGACGCCGCCATGGAACGCCCCTCGCTGGTGCAGGTGGCAGACCTCACACACGACGAAGCCACCGAGCGCGCTCGCGAGGAGTCAGACGCCGCGCTGACGGCGCTGTCGCGCGTCGACGTGGCCGATACGGAAGCTATGGAATACCTGCAGGACCTCGCCGAGTTCGTCGTGGTTCGCGAGCGGTGAGCACTTCTCGTGTGGGAGTGTGCGCACGGACGTCTGGTCCGTGACAACGATACAGTGCGTTGATCAAACCGGGTTGTTGCAATCGCCATAACAGCAGATGCGCTCGCCGCAACCGCAGTTATCGTTGTGAGATGGAAGCCCTCGGCGCGCTCGCGGTCGCTGCGCGAGATATCCGCGCTCTCGGCACCGCCCGCGCGGATAGGGCCCGCGCAGGCGACTCTGGTCGCTTCGCTCCCCGCGAGCGGCCCAAGGGCTTTCAACGTACTACGTCGAGTGCGGTACGGTCTCCAGTCAGATTTTCTTTCACCAAAATCCAGAACGAAATCAGCGTCACATTCACTCCCTGTACTTCTCACTCGGCAGGAGAGAGCCACATCGACAGGACCGGGGCGAAGCGACGGCCATCACAGCAGTGCTTCGACGACGGAAAACGCCCCGTAGCCGATGCCGAGCGCGAGCGCGAGCGAGCCGACCCACGCCAGCACCGTCTTCACCATCTTGCCACGACTGACCGCGCTGTTGCCGGCGGCGTAGCCGCTCCCGACGATGGCGCTGACGATGATCTCGTTGAACGAGACTGGGATGCCGAAGAAGACGGCGGTCTGGGCGATGGCGAAGGAGGGGATGAGCGCGGCGATCGACCGGCGAGGCCCGAGCGAGGAGTAGTCCTGTGAGAGCGCTTTGATCATGCGAGGGGCGCCGGTCCAGGACCCTATCAGGAGGCCGAGCCCGCCGCCGACGAGCACCGGGAGGAGCGGGACGCCGAGCGGGCCGACCAGCGGGAGGAGCGGACCGATAGCGAGGCCGACCTGGCTCCCGCCCGCCGAGAAGGCGACGAGTCCGCCGAGCACCAGGAGGAAGTGGCGCTGACCGCGCGCCTGCTGGCCGCGGATGTCCCACCAGAGTGCGAGCGCGCCGACAGCCCCAACGAGCACGGAGACCGTCGCGCGGACGAACAGCGGCGCGAGGCCGGTGTCGGTGACGACTGCGGCGACGAGCGAGGCCTGTTCGCCGCTCGGGCCGAAGAACGTGAACTCGATGTTGACGAGGATGACGCCGACGACACCCGCGAGTAGCGGGACGGCGATCCGTTCGGGGACGCGCTCGTCGCGGAGCGTCTTCGCGGTCCCGTAGGCGATGCCGCCGCCGAGGAAGGGAGTCGCGATCCAGAGCGCGGCGATCTGGCGGTACTTGGCCCAGGCGGGGTCGCCCCCCAGCGCCAGTCCGACGCCGACGACCGCACCGGTGACAGTGAAGGCGGTGGCGATGGGATACCCTGCAAACACGCCGATCGCCACGAGTATCGCGGCGGTCGTCAGTCCGACGACGGCGGCGGCCGGCGAGAGCGCGACGCCCTGGATCAACTCCTCGCCGACCGCCTCGGAGACGTTCGCACCCTGGAGAACCGCCCCGGCGAGGCCGAGGATGCCGACGACGAAGCCGGCCCGCATGATGGAGATGGCGTTGGCACCGACGGCGGGGGCAAAGGGTGTCGACCCCGAGGACCCGGCGCCGATAGCCCACGCCATGAACAGACTCGCGCCGGCCGCGACGACTAGTATCCCGACCGATGCCATTCCCCCGACGCTACCGACTGTCGGTACAAGTGCCTGCCGGTGACCGAAGCGCGTGTCTCTCAGTGACACGACCGCATCGTCCTGGGCGGCGACCGCCTTCCTCAGCGGGCGGAGTCTGCTCCGTTGCGACGGTCGTCAGGTTCTCAGCGATCCCCGACCTGACCCCGATCGGGCGTTGTAGCACCGTTCCCGTCGGTCAGGTCGTGTCCGCGTCGGCGTCTAATCCGTTGTCGGGCGGTTCGACGCCTTCGGCGGCCTCGACGGCGGCAGTCTCTTTCTCGGTGTCGACGTGCCAGCGGTCGACGGACTGCTCGTAGTCGGCGAGTTTGTTCGAGACGCGGATCTTCAGGTCGTCGTCGTTGACGTTGATCTCGAAGACGTACTCCGGGCGGTCGCCCTCCGAGACCCGCTGGAGGTTCGCGCTGACGAGTTCGTTGTCGAAGTAGTAGGGCGCGATACGAGTCATCACGTTGCGGTAGACGGCGTCTTCGACGGTGCGGACGGCCTTGCGACCGGCCGAATCGGCCGCACGCCGGACGTAGTCGACGGACTCGCCCCACTTGTCGACGGCCTCGTCGGGTTCGTCCAGGTTCTCGTAGGACTCGGTGAGTTTTTCGCCGGCGGTCTGGAGGTCCTCGTCGGGCTCTTTGCCCGCTTTCTCCCCCTCTCCCTCGCCGACGCTGGCCTGGTCTGCAGTCTTCTCGTTGACGTCCTCGTCGAGGCGCTCGTGGCTCTTGGGACGCCACTCGTCGAAAGCCTCCAGTGCCTCGTTGTCGACGGATTCTCCGTCCTCGTCGAGGTCTTTCAGCGCGCGGACGACCCGCTCGCCGTGCTCGACGACGTCGACCCAGCCGCCGCGAACTTCGAATCCGGAGACGCTCTCTTCCACGTCAGTCTACCTCCGTCCGACGGGTGGTACATAGGACCCACACGGGCCGAGGGTGGACGCGCTCCGTACTCATTCGGATCGGTCGTTGGAGTGCTGCGCGGTTAAGTTGTCGGGTCCGCGCGTGCCGAACGAGTCCTCTCTCTCACACCACAGCCGGGCCGACACTCGCGGTGGATATTTGGGGCGGCCCCGCGCAGGTGCGGACATGACGATCGAAGACCGTGGCGACGCGTCCGTCGTCACGCACGCGCTCGCTAAAGACGAACTGACCCGTATCCGGGACGTCTCGACGGAGCAGGTGGCCTTCCGCAAGGGACTGGTGCGACTCGGCCGTATCTGTGGCTACGAGATCATCGACGGCGCGATGGAGACCGAGTACGTCCCGGTCCAGACGCCGCTGACCGAGACCACCGGCGAGCGCGTCAAGGGACTGGACGACGTCGTCATCGTCAACGTCCTCCGGGCGGCGACGCCGTTCGTCGAGGGACTCCTGAAGGCGTTCCCCCGCGCCCGCCAGGGCGTCATCTCGGCCAGTCGCGACGAGTCCGCCGGGCGAGCCGAGGACGGCTCCTTTCCGATCTCCGTCGACTACGTGAAACTCCCCGAGATCCGCGAGGAAGATACGGTCATCGTCGCCGACCCGATGCTCGCGACCGGGAGCACGATGTGTGCGGTTCTGGAGGAACTGACTGCCGGCGCACCCGACCCCGAACACCTGTTCGTCCTCTCGGCTGTCAGCGCGCCCGAGGGACTCGTTCGCGTCGGCGAGACCTACCCACAGGCCGAACTGTTGACCGTCGCCATCGACGACCACCTGGACGACGACGGCTACATCGTCCCCGGCCTCGGCGACGCCGGCGACCGCGCGTTCCGGACGAACTAGCGGCGGTCCGAACGGGCCGAACGAAAGGTCCGAAAACCGCCGACCCCACGCGCCGGTCGCCGTTCGCGCGTCGGTGGGGCGTCTCCCGGGACAGTGAGAGGTCACACCGCTGTCCGAAGTGGGGTCGGTGAAGACAGCGAACGCGGTGTCGCCCTGCGCGACGGGGGGGATTGCGCCAGGACCGACACCGCCGCCGGATAGATACCCACTCGCCGCCGTCGGTCGACGAGCAGGTTCCGACCAGGTGGACGCTCCCGCGGACGAAGTATTAAATTTTTGTTATGAGTTACTTCGGATCCGAGTGAACTTTCACGGCAGTCCGGTTCATAGTGCTTATTGTAGATTATTTCCGGATCGCGCCGACTCCGGGGTCGGCGTGTACCGGTAGATCACTACAATTCACTATCAAGCCGGCCGGGCCCGGAACGCTCGCCATCCTCGCCTCGCGAGCACGGTCTCTCGCTGTGACGATGCCAGAGCAAGCAGTTCGGGGCCTTCTGTAGACACGTGCTGGTAGACAGTAATGTAGATGTTCTCACTGTCTCTCGAAGCGAGACACTGTCAGGGGGTCCATCAGAGAGTCGGACCCGTATACCTCGTAGAGGCGTTCACCAGTATGCCCCCACGCTTTGCCAACAGCGACGATGACAGTGCGACACAGACGAGTCAGAGTCGACGCCGATTCCTGCTCGGGATGGGCGTCCTGACAGCAGGACTGGCCGGTTGTAGCGGCGACGCCGTTCAAGAAGGAAACGACGGTCCGACCGACGACGGTCCGACCGACGACACTCCGACCGACGACACCCCAACCGACGACACTCCGACGGACACGTTCGATCCGGCGGGCGACCTACCCTACGGCCAGTGGTTGACGACAGAGCAAAGTGGGCTGTTTTTTGCCTACGCCGATCTGGGCAACTTGCCCGAGGACACCCTCGCTGACTCTGGTGACCTTTCGGATGCATCAGTCGACGACCCGCTGGCTCTGTATCCGCTCGTGATAGGCGGAGCAGCTGTCGGAGTTGGCCGGCTGTCGCTTTCGTTTGCCGGACTCACCCGGGCCGTGGACCCTACGGCTACGTCCGATTCGACGGTGAGCGAGATAACTGTCACTGATCAGACCGTCATCGCTGGGGGGTCGTTCGCAACCGACCAGCTACACGAACGATTGGTCGAGCCCACAGACGAAACGCTTGGTATTGCCTACGAGCAAACCGAGACGGACCGTGGGTACGACCGGTACGAGCCCCTCGAAGTTCCCGATTCGGTGGACGATCCACCTGCGGTAGCAGTCACAGCGGAGACGTTCATCGTCGGGCCAGACGCCAGCCGACTCGACCAGGCGATCGCCGCCGGAGACGGGAACCGTTCTCGGGTCTTCGAGACCGATGAAACCGCTGCAGAACTGCTCGAACAGGCCGGGACCGGTGACCTCGTGGTCGGCCAGTTCGGGCCAGCAACAGGTGATCAACTCTTCGGAGACCTACAGCCCAGCCCCGACCCGCAGTTCAGGCCGCGCTCTGGCGAGAGTGTGGTTACAGCAGTGGACTTCGACGCGAGCAGCGACACTTTCGAGTCGCAGTTCGCCCTCGTAGCGGACGATATCGGTGCGGACAGACGAGAGACGATCGAGACTTCGTTCGGGACAGCGGCCGTCGATGACTCGGTGTCGATCGACCTGAGTGACGGCCGTATCACTGCGAGTGGCACCTACAGCGTCGAGAGTCTGGGCTCGACGAGTGGCGACAGTTCCGGAGACGCGGAACTCCCGCAGGCGACGGCTGCGGAATTAGTACCGCCAGACGCACTGGCGTTCCAGTACGAGCCGCCACGTGACCAGCAGTTCGGGGAACTCTGGGTCAGAGTCACCGAAGAAACCGACGCGGCGGCGATTCGGCTGGAGACCGACTCGGGGAATTCGACCGAACTCCGGCCTCAGGAGCGGTTCATCAGCACAGGAGACAGTATAGCCGTGCCGGTCGATCCAGACGGGGACTCGGTGACTGTCTCTGTCGTCGACGACGAGGGTGCGATCGGGGAACTCACGACCCAGTCCGTCCCTACAGCCGACCTGTCCGAGGAAGCAGCCAGCGAAGCGGTGCCAGCAGATGCGCTGTCGTTCACTTACGACTCGCCCGACGGCGGTGACTTCGGCTCACTGACGACCGAAGTCGTCACAGACACTGACACCGAGACACTCGTCGCACAGCCACAGGAGGCACCCGGTGTATTCGCTGACCGTGTCGGTTCACTGGGCAGCGAAGAGTCGATCGCTGTCGGTACGACACTCGAGACGGCCGTAGAGCCAGAGGGTGACGAGGTCATCGTCTACGCGACCGTCGACGGTGCCACTGGGGAGGTTGCCCGCTGGCGAGGTCCCGAGTAACCAGCTGAAATGTACCATCGGTCGAAGACTTCGACGACCAAGAGACCGTCGGACCGTCCGGCGAATTACCGGTAAACAGTCACAACGGACCGTATCAGTCCATCGCGACGTAGGTCTGGGTGTCCTCGACGCCGTCGATGTTCTGGATGTGGGTGGCAGCGGCGGTTTTGACCTCGGCGGGGGTGTCGACCTCGACGGTGGCGATGAAGTCGACGTCGCCGGCGACGATGTAGGCGTCGACGACGCCCTCGACGGCCTCGATGTCGTCTCTGAGACGTTCGGCGTCACCGCTGTGGACCTTGATCATGACGTAGGCACGGACCATCTCAGGCACCCCCTGCGACCGCCTGGGCTTCGCCGACGACCAGTTGTCGGACCTCGCCGAGTCGCTCGAAGTCCGCGAGCACGGCGAGGCGGTCGCCCGTCTCCATGGACTCGTCGTCGGTCGGAACCCTCAGGGACTGGCCGGCCTTGCCGAAGGCGAGTAACTCGCTGTCGGCCGGCAGTTCGAGTTCGCTGAGCGTGTAGCCCCGCATCGGTGACTCCTCGGTGACGGTGAGCTCGACGAGCTGGAGGTGCTGTGCGATATCGGCGACAGCGCGGATGTCCCCGCCCAGGAGGGCGTTCTTGGCGACGATAGCGCCCAGTCGCTCGGGGTAGATGACCTCGTCGACGTCGGAGGCGTACTTGCGGTAGATCTCCTCGCGGTAGTCCTCGTCGATGCGAAGCACCGTTCGACAGCCGTGGTGTTTCGCGACCATGCACGCGACGAAGTTCGTCGCGAGGTCGCCCGTCAGCGCGCCCAGCGCGTCGGCGCGCTCGAGGTCCGCCGAGCCCAACACGTCCTCGTCGCTCCCGTCGCCCTCGATCACCTCGTAGCCCTCGGCGCGAGCGCGCTCGACTTTCGTCGACTCGCGCTCGATGAGGACGACGTCGTGACCGCTGTCTTCGAGTGCGCGGGCGGTCCGGAGGCCGACACGACCGGCACCCACGATAACGAATCGCATGGTACTCGTTACGACGAGCGGGATGAATAAAGTTACCTCCGCTGGGCTGGGCCCCTCGTGGCGGGACCGACGGCACTGGGGGAAGGTTTTTGGCTCGTGGTAGCGTACCACACGCCACGATGGTGCGGGCGTTTATCATGGTGAAGACGGCGGCCGGGAAGTCCGAAGAGCTGCTGGCGCGGATCGGCGACCTCGACGGCGTCGAGGAGGCCCACATCGTCGCCGGGCAGTACGACGTCATCGTCGAAGCCGTCGGCGAGGAGGTGTACGACCTGATGCACAACGTCGCGACGCGCCTGCGCGATATCGAGGGTGTCACGGACACGAAGACGTATATCTGTCTCGACTGACCGGGATTCGTTCGACCGGAACCGTCCGGTAGCCAGCCGTCGAAGAGCGGTCGTGGTATCGATACCCCGAAGTTCCTGCCGGCCCAAAGAGCGGCATGGTCACCCTGCTGGACGCGTTCGGACTCGCGTTCATACTGCTCGTCCATACCGCCATCGTCGCGTTGCTGACACGGTTTTTTCGGGTGCGCATGCACACTCGCTGGGGTGGACTGGTCTACGCGCTCAGTATCTCGCCGTTCGTCCTCGTCGCCGGGACGCTCTTTTTCAGCGGCGTGCTCGGTCTCGGGCCGAACCTCGGGTCGGCCGCCGCCGTCGTCGCCATCGTCGTCGTCCTCCCGATGACGCTGGGACTCACGTTCGATTACGTCTGGATGCCCGCCCCCGACGAGGTCGACCTCCCCGAGAAGTGGGAGCGCGAGGACCCCGAACGCTCCCGGCGCGAGCGACTGCGGCCCTGACTTCTCCCACGACTGAAGTACTGTCTCTTACCCACAACTCCTATCGCCGTAGTTCGCGGAGAGTGTGGCCAAGATGCAGAGCGGTTCACGAAGCCGGCGGACTGATCTAGAGGAGGCCGAGCTGTGTCAAACCGATGTCTCTGGCAC
>Ga0207771_100042_pt1 | contig 108039 bp, 108 predicted proteins | sample A23M2SouthBayCA_2_FD_187731 | JGI IMG/M metagenome (GOLD analysis project Ga0207771, IMG submission 187731) | Aerobic enrichment media microbial communities from Eden Landing Ponds, California, USA - A23 M2 (2) (SPAdes) | ecosystem: Environmental > Aquatic > Marine > Unclassified | place... | reverse complement strand
GGCCGTCCTCTTCATCGACTGCGCGCACGCGCACAACCTCAACGTCCTCGATTCCGCCCGCGCTATCAAAACGGAGGTCGACGCCGACGTGGTCGTCGGCAACATCGGCACCCGCGAGGCCGCCGAGGCCGCCGTCGACTTCGCCGACGGCCTGAAGGTCGGCATCGGCCCCGGATCGATCTGTACCACCCGCGTCGTGAGCGGTGCGGGCATGCCCCAGATCACCGCCGTCGCGCAGGTGGCCGACGTGGCCCAGCGCGAGGACGTTCCCGTCATCGCCGACGGGGGGATCCGCTACTCCGGCGACGCGATCAAGGCGATCGCCGCCGGCGCCGACGCCGTCATGCTCGGCTCGTACTTCGCGGGCACCGACGAGGCGCCCGGCCGCGTCATCACGATGAACGGCAAGCGGTACAAGCAGTACCGCGGCATGGGCTCGGTCGGGGCGATGTCCGAGGGCGGCGGCGACCGCTACCTCAAGGACGCCGAGGAGGACGAGGAGTTCGTCCCCGAGGGCGTCGAGGCCGCGACGCCGTACAAGGGACCGCTCTCCTCGGAGCTGCACCAGCTCGTCGGCGGCATGCGCTCGGGAATGGGCTACGTCGGCGCGGAGACGCTCACCGGCTTCAAGCAGCGCGCCGAGTTCGTCCGCGTCTCGCAGGCCGGACAGACCGAGGGCCACCCTCACGACGTGACCATCACCGACGAGGCGCCCAACTACAGCCCCGAGTAGGCGCTCCGCCACGACGCGAGGGCGGACGCGTTGCGGCCGGCCGCGGCTTCCTCGGCCGGTAGCCTTTCGACGCCAGTCGACGTACGACTCGTTGGTGGTTGGTGGCCACCGCGGATCGTGGGGCACCACAGCAGGCGTGACGCGAACCCGTCACCCGACCCCCACCCGTTTTCGGCGCACGTCTCCCGCATCGCATACGGTTAAGTACCCGGCGGTGACAACACCAATTGATGGCCGGACGGCGTCGGTACCCTCGAACGCTCGCTCGACGCAGAGTGGCCGGACCGGCATTCGGGAAGGGGAACGTTGTTATCGGTCCGTCGACCAGTGGTGGCCAAGCAGGGGAGATGTCTCAACATGAGTGAGGACGCGGACGCCGCGGAGTCGGAGGAGACCCCGGAGCGGCCGGTCGTCCTCGTGGTCGAGGACGAACCCGACCTCGCGGACCTGTACGCGGCGTGGCTCGGCGGCGACTACGACGTCCGAACCGCGTACGGCGGGGAAGAGGCCCTCGACGAACTCGGCGGCGGCGTCGACGTGATCCTCCTCGACCGTCGGATGCCCGGACTGTCGGGCGACGAGGTGCTCGACGAGGTGCGGGCCCGCGGCATCGACGCCCGCGTCGCGATGGTCACCGCGGTCGAACCGGACTTCGACATCATCGAGATGGGGTTCGACGACTACCTCGTCAAGCCGGTCACCCGAGAGTCGCTGATAGAGACCGTCGAGGGGTTGTACACTCGATCGACGTACGACTCGCGGATACAGGAGTTCTTCGCGGTGTCCTCGAAGATGGCCGTGCTCGAGGCGGAGAAGGGGCGCGCGGCCCTCGAGGAATCGGAGGAGTACGAGTCGCTCGAACGACGGGCGGCGACCCTCCGCGAGGAACTCGACGAGGAGGTGTCCGGCTTCGGGGACAACGAGTTCGAACGGGCGTTCCGCGACCTCGACGGCTCCGGTTCGACCGACGGCTCCGGTTCGACCGACGGCTCCGGTTCGACCGACGACCTGTTCGACGACGCCGACTTCGACGACCTCTGATCGGGAGCGTCCGGATCGAGGCCGTTGACAAACCGTACCGACGACATCGACAGTGCCGACGGTCGACCGTTCGGCGACCTAAGAGAGGAACCGTTCGAGCCGCGCCATCGCCTCCTTGAGGTCGTCCAGTCCGGTCGCGTACGAGATCCGAATGTGCCCCTCGCCGCCGGCGCCGAAGGCGGTGCCGGGGACGGCCGCGACTCCTTCCGCCTCCAGCAGTTCGGTCGCGAACGCGCGGGCGTCCCCGTCGGGAGCGACCTCCGTGACCCGGGGGAACGCGTAGAACGCGCCGCCGGGCTCGGATACCTCGATGCCGAGCTCGCGCAGCCGCGAGACGACGTAGCGTCGCCGGCGGTCGTACTCCCGGCGCATCCGCTCGACCTCGTCGTCGCACCGCTCGATGGCCGCCAGCGCGGCGTGCTGTGCGGTCGTCGGCGCCGACAGCATCGAGTACTGGTGGACCTTCGTCATCGCGTCGATCGCCGCCTCAGGCCCCATCGCGTACCCCAGTCGGAGGCCCGTCATCGCGTACGCCTTCGAGAAGCCGTTGATGACGACCGTGCGATCGCGCATGCCCGGCCGCGTCGCGACCGACTGGTGGTCGCCCTCGTAGGTGAGCGCGGCGTAGATCTCGTCGGCGACGACCAGCAGGTCGTGCTCGCGACAGAACTCGGCGACCGCGTCCATCTCGGCGGCGTCCATCGTCGCCCCGGTCGGGTTGTTCGGGTAACACAACACGAGCACGTCGGCCTCGTCGGCGCCGGCCTCGCGCAGCGCCCCCGGCGTGAGCGCCCAGTCGTCCTCGTGGCGGGTGTGGACCGGGAGCGGCTCCCCGCCGGCGAAGCGCACGCCCGGCTCGTAGGAGACGTACGTCGGCGTCGGGAGCGCGACCGTGTCGCCGGGGTTCACGAACGCCCGGAACGCCAGATCGACCGCCTCGGAGGCGCCGGTCGTGACGAGGATCTCCGAGTCGGGGTCGTACGACTGGCCGTACCGCGTGACGCGCCCGGCGATCGCCTTCCGGAGGTCGAACATTCCCCGGTTGGCGGTGTAGCTGGTCCGGCCGCGCTCCAGCGAGTCGATCGCCGCCGAGCGCGCGGGCCACGGCGCGGTGAAGTCGGGCTCGCCGACGCCCAGCGAGATCACGTCGTCGCGGTTCTCCGCGACCTCGAAGAACTCGCGGATCCCCGACGGCGGCACCGACTCGACGCGGTCGGCGGGCGCGAAGCGCGCGGACCCGTCCTCCGTCCGGGGGGACCCCTCGGCGGTGCCGCCGTCGGTCGCGGGTCGGTCGTCGTCGCCGGCGCGGTCCTCGGTCGCGGGTCGGTCGTCGTCGCCGGCGCGGTCCCCGCTCCGGGCTCGTTCGTCGCTCCCGTTCTCGTTGCCGCTCATGGCGTCACGGAGAGCCGGTCGTCGTCGTCGTGGTCGATGAAGCGGATCCCCCGCTCCTTGAACGTCTCCATCACGTAGTGGGTGACCGTCTTCGTCACCGCCGGCAGCGGCGCCACCTCCTCGGAGACGAACCGGGACACGTCGCCCATCGACGAGCCGGAGACGTTGACCGCGAAGTCGTAATCGCCCGACATCAGCCGCAGCGAGTCGACCGCCGGCGACTCCGCGATGCGGCGGGCCACGTCGTCGTAGTCGGTCTCGCGGTCCAACTCGACGTTCACCTCGACGACGGCGCTGACGCGTTCCTCGTCGGTGGCGTCCCAGTCGACGATCGCGGTGTAGCCGCGCAGGGCCCCCGACTCCTCCAACTCGGCGATTCTCTCCTCGACGTCCGCCTCGTCCAGGCCGGTCTGGCGGGCCAGATCGGCGGTGGATTCGCGAGCGTCGGCGACGAGCGCGTCTATCAAGGACCGGGTAGCCTCGTCCATACGTCCCGACTCGTTCGCCCGGCCAAAGCGGTTTCGCCCGGTGCGATATCAGCGAACACGGCACACGGTCGCCGTCGATGGCCGAACGGCTCCGTCCGGATTCGAATCGCTCATACCCGGGAATCACCCACCGACAGTCATGAACTACATCGCCTGGTCGGTGCTGGCGCTGGCGGCGTACTCGTTCGTCGCGCCGCTGATGCGACTGGCGACCGCCGGCGAGGGAGCGATCCCGAGCACGGTCGCCGCGTTCGTCGCCAACTCCGTGCTGGTCGTCGCGACGCTCGCTGTCATCGGCTTCACCGGGAACGGCGTCGTCGAGCACCTCGGCGACCCGCGGATGCGGTACGTGCTCGCGGCTGGCGCGTGCCTCGCGGTCGGCATCCTCGCGTACTACCGTGCGCTGGCGGTCGGCCGCGTGTCGATCGTCGCCCCCATCTTCGCCATGTTCTTCGTCGTCTCCTCGGCGGTCGGCGTCGTGCTCCTCGACGAACCCGTCACCGCGCGAAAGCTCCTCGGCGTCGGCTTCGCGATGGTCGCCGTCGTCCTCGTCGCGGGGGAGTGACCACCGGCGCGGGTCGGAGAGACTCGGTCACGTCGACTCCGGCCCCGCGGTCTCCCGGATCGCCACGGCCGCGAACGTTTATCGGCGATAGCGACGCAGACGCCCCGAATGTCCACCTCGAAATCGAACGCGGGAAGGCCCGCCGGGAGAGGGACGCGAACGCGCTCGGCACGGCGTCGAGACGCTCCCAACGCCGCTCGCGTTCCCGACCGACCTCCCGGTGCGCGCCGAGGAGCGCGGGGCACCGACCGCCACCCCCGGTCGCTCGTCGCTGCCGTCGTTGCTGTCGCGGTCGTCGCCGCCGCGGTCGCCGTCGCACTCGCCGCTCAGGCGGTCGCCGTGGGCGCCGACGCGACCGTCGCCGCGTTCGCCCCGGCGACGCTGGGATCGCTCGGCATACGGAACGGGCTCGAACAGGTCGCCACGGCGGGGACGGCAACGGCCGCCGCGAGCGCGGTCATCGCGGTCACGGTCGCCACGTACGGCGTCGCCCTCGCGCTCGCACGGGCCGCCGCCGCGTAGCCTTTCAGCGGTCTTTTGTACGGTCGTATCGAACCTCGGTCCATGACCGAGTTCGAGAAGGACGACAGCGTCGTGCTGCACGATGAGCACAGCGAGTTCGACGGCGAGACCGGCACCGTGACCCAGGTGATGGAGACGATGTTCGGCGACGCCACCTACACGATCAGCTTCGAGGAGGGCCAAGAGCAGGGCGTCCCGGCCGACGCGCTGGAGGCCGCCGACGACGACGCGGACGACGACGAGGAGTAACCGACGCCTTCTGCGGTCCCGTTTCGCCGACGCCGTGAGCCCTTCTCACTCGACGGCGACGTCTGTCTCTCGCCGATCCGGCGGGACCGGGTCGCGCCAGCGGACGACCGCCAACGACCCGACCGCGAGAACGACACCCGCGGCCGCGAGCGCGAGACCGGGCGAGAACCGGTCCGAGAGGCCGCCGCTCGCGAGTTGGAACGGGACGACCGTGAGCCCGGACACCATCGCCATCGCCGACAGCGTCGTCGCCCGACCCAACGACGCGACGCGGTCGTTGACGTAGTTCGCCGCGAACACCGCGGTCGCCTCCGAGAGGCCGCGGACGATCACGAACGCCGGGAGCGCGAGCAGCGGGAGCGCCCACTGGCCGACGAGCAGCCCGGCGACGACGAACGGCACCGCGAGGAACCACGCCCGGAGGCCGACGTGCTCGCGGAGCCATCCCGCCCGGCCGGTAAGGAGCGCACCGACGAGACTGATAGCCGCGTAGTACCAGCCGAGCAATGGCTCAACGCCGCCGGCGACGCCGACGAGCGCCGCGCCCGCGCCCTCGGCGGTGACGGCCTCGATCCGCGGCTGGAGGAAGATGAAGACGAGGTAGGTGACGGCCGAGAACAGCACGTAGTAGTACGGGAGAAACGAGCGCAGGTGCGGGTCCGCGAGCGCGGACCGGACCGCGCCGAGCGCGCGGCGAGGCGTGAGCGGGTCGAACTCGGGCGCGTCGGCGGGTTCTTCGACGGTGAAGAGGACGACGGCACCCACGCCGGTGACGCCGCTCGCGACGAGGAACGGGTACGCGAGGTCGACGCCGGCGAGCCACCCGCCGACGACCGCGCCGGCGACGCCGACCGCCAGCGCCACCGACTCGCCACGACCGCGGACGGCCGCGAACTCCGCCTCGCCGACGAGCGAGTCGTACAGCCACGCGTCCTCGCTGCCGGAACGGAAGGCGTACCCGACCGACCACAGCACGTACAACGCCAACAGCGCGGGGAACGTCTCGGCGACCGCGATCCCCGCCAGCGTGAGCGAGATGACCCCGGTGCCGACCACGAGGCTCGCCCGTCGCCCGATCCGGTCGCCGACGTAGCCGGTCGGCACCTCCGCGAGGACGGTCGTGACGTTGTAGGCCGCCTCCAGCACCGTGATCTGGGTGAACGACAGCCCGACCGAGAGGAAGTAGAGGTACATGATCGGGCGGTACAGCTCCACCGCCCGCGTGGCCTTGTAGAGGTAATACCGGAGGATGGCGGGTCGCATCGACGGGAGGTGACCGCGGGAGACCCGAAAACGTCCCGATTCACTCCACGGACGCTCGCAACGGGAGTCCAACGCTTTTCACCCCAACCCGCCTACCGGGAGTATGAGCTCCGTTCCCTTCCACTACGTCGATCTGCGGACCTTCTGCTACGCCACGGAGGACGAGCGGCGCGTCGAGGACGCGCTGCGGGCGTTCCTCCCCGAGGAGTTCGAGATCGAGCGCGTCGTCAACGCCGGGCACCACGGCGACCGCATCGTCGTGCTCTCGGCGCGCGTCGAGCGCGCCGACGACGTGCGCCACGTGCTCTCGAGGATATCGGATCTGGAGGGATGGGACCGCGTGCTCGCCGAACTGGACGAGCGCGTCGACGACAACAACTCGCTGTTCCTCCGCCTCGACAAGCAGGCCGCGTTCACGGGCCGCGCCGAACTCGGGCCGGGTATCACCTTCCGGGCGAAGGTGGAGGCGTACCCCGCCAAACACGAGAAGGCCGTGAAGAACGCCCGCGAGACGTTCGAGGAGTTGGCCGAGGAGGCGGACGACACGGGCGAGTCCGGCGGCGAGGCGACCGAGTAGCTACGATCCGGAACGCCGACCGCACGTCGATCGTCCGCTCAGGGCCACTTGATCGAGCAACCGCGGCTCGGCCCCGGGTCGATCGCCACGTCCTCGCCCGCGAGCACGGCGTCGATGGCGTCCTCGATGTAGTACTCGGTCGCCTCGTCGTCGGGGTCGAGCGCGTCGTCGAGGCGGCCGTGGTACGCGAGGGTGAACTGACCGTCGCCCTCGCGGCGCAGCAGGAACGGATCGGGCGTGCACACCGCGCCGTACGCCTCGGCCACCACGGCCGTCTGGTCGCGGAGGTACGCGTCGTAGGCGACCTCGCCCGACTCGACGTACTCCCGCATCTTCTCGAAGGAGTCCTCGGAGTATTCGGCGGCGTCGTTGGGGTTGATCCCGACGACCGCGCAGTCGTCGTACTCGGCGGCGATGCGGTTCAACAGCGGGAACTTCGCCTGCGCGTACGGACAGTGGTTGCACGTGAACACGACCAGCACCGCGGAGTTGTCGCCGAAGTCGGCGAGCGAGTGGGTGTCGCCGTCGACGCCGGGGAGGTCGAAGTCGGGCGCGGGGTCGCCGCGCGCGAGGTCGGAGTCGGAGTCGGCCTGGACCATGAGTAACCGATCGTGTGGATGAGAGAAAGTCGTTGGGTCGGTCGGGGGCGTCGCGACGTCGATCCGCTCCCCCGCTCGGATGAGACGGGCGGGGGACGTGGGAGTGCTGTGAGTCAGTGTGGGGTTCGATCTCACGATCTGGTGCCTGTGCGGGGGTTGCCTCTGGATCCGCGCGACGAAGTCTTTCCCGCCGTCGGTGATCACCGGCTCCCGACCCCTCCTCAATCCGCCGCCGACGGCGCCGTGTGGAACGGCTGCGTCGCGATCGACTCCCGCAGGCGCGGCAGCGCGTCGCGGCCGTGCTCGTGGGCCGCGGTCACCACGGCGAACACCTCCTCGCGGCTCACCTTCACGCCCTCGCCCGTCACCGCGCGCTCGGGGTGCTCGGACAGTTCCCGAAGCGTCCCGACCGCCAGCAGGTACGGGATGGTCCACGCCGCGAGGGTGTTGCCCTCGACCAGCGGGACGTGTTCGAGGTACGTCTGCGCGCCGTCGAGGAAGCCGCGGGCGTAGCCGGCGGTCCGAGAGACGACGCTCGCGGTGTCCTCGCGGTGCTCGGGCGCCACGACCTCCTCCTGCGGAACGCCCTCCTCCTCGAGCCACTCGGCCGGGAGGTAGACGTTGTTCTCCTCGGTGTAGTCGTCGTGGACGTCCTTCGCGACGTTCACGAGCTGCAGCAGGAGGCCGAACTCCTCGGCGACCTCGTACAGGCGCTCGGTACGCTCGTCGTCGACGGTGCCCAGCGTCGTGACGAGGTTCGTGATGAGGGTTCCCACGGTGCCGGCGACGTAGTAGCAGTACTCCTCCAGTTCGCTCCGGGTCTCGATGCGGAGGCCGCCCTCGTCGGCGTAGCGTTCGACGAAGTCGGCCATTCCGGTGGCCATCTCCCGAGCGGGCGGGACGACCGCGCGGCGGACCTCCGGCGGGAGTCCCTCGAAGGTGGCGAACACGCGCTCCACCTCGGCGACGACCTCCCAGTCGGCCGAGCGCTCGTCCGTGGGCGGGAGGTGCGGGTCGACCGAGGCGCGGAAGTCGCCCGCGTCGGTGTCGTCGTCGGGGTCGAGGGCGGCGTCGAACTCCCGGAGGAGGGCGGCCTGTTCGTCTGGGGCGATGTGGTCGGCGTCCTCGACGGTGTCGGCGATCCGGCAGACGAGATAGCCGAGACAGATGTACGACGACATCGGCTCGTCGAGGGTGTCGACAGTCAGCGCGAAAGTGCGCGACACTCCCTGCACGGCCTCGTGGCACCACGCGAGGTCGGCGTCGGGGTGGGTCGCGGCGGGGCGTTCGGCGTCGGGCATTCAGTTGGAGTGGCCTATGGTAGGAGGGTTAAAAAGTACTGTGTGGTTCGTGTCGCGGTCGTGTCACCCTTGCGCCCCCGAGTTATGTCGCCGATCGCGGATCCGATCCCGTCGCCGCCGGCGACACTGCAAAGATTGAAGCCGCACAACTCACAGGAACGACCATGGACTTCGGGCTGACAACCGAGCAACGACAGATCCGCGACATGGTCGCGGAGTTCGTCGACGAGGAGATCAAACCGCGGGCCGCAGAGATCGACGAGGAGGACGAGTTCCCGCGCGACATCGTCGACCAGATGGCCGAGCTCGGCCTGATGGGGATGCCGTTCCCCGAGGAGTACGGCGGCGCCGACCTCGATTACCACAGCTACGCGCTCGGGCTCTCGGAGATCGCGCGCGGCTCGGGCGGCCTCGGCACCGTCGTCGCCGCGCACATCTCGCTGGCGGGCAACATGCTGTACGCCTTCGGCGACGAGGAACAGAAACGGGAGTACCTCACGCCGCTCGCGGAGGGCGAGGACATCGGCGCGTTCGCGCTCTCGGAGGCGGGCGCCGGCTCCGACGTGCCGGCGATGGAGACCACGGCCGAACCGGACGGGGACGGCTACGTCGTCAACGGCGGGAAGCTGTGGATCTCGAACGGTTCGGTCGCCGACACGGTCACGCTGTTCGCGAAGACCGACCCGGACGCGGGGAACAAGGGGATCTCCTCGTTCGTCGTGCGCCCCGAGGAGGACGACGGGTTCATCGTCGAGGGAACCGAGCACAAGCTCGGCGACAAGGGCTGTCCCACCGCGGAGCTCCGGTTCGACGACATGTACCTTCCCGAGGACCGCCTGCTCGGCGAGGAGGGCGACGGCTTCGTGCAGGCGCTGAAGACGCTCAACGGCGGCCGGATCACCATCGCCGCCCGCGGCGTCGGCATCGCCCGTGCCGCCCTCGAGGAGGCCGCGGAGTACGCCACCCAGCGCGACCAGTTCGGCGGCCCCATCTCGCAGTTCCAGGCGATCCAGCACAAGATCGCCGACATGGACACGAAGCTGCAGGCCGCGGAGCTGTTGATGCACAAGGCCGCCGACCTGAAGATCAAGGGCGAGCCGTTCATCAAGGAGGCCGCGCAGGCGAAGCTGTACTCCAGCGAGATCAGCCGCGAGGTGGCAAACGAGGCGATCCAGATCCACGGCGGCTACGGCTACACGAAGGACTTCCCCGTCGAGCGGTTCTACCGGGACGCGAAGCTCAACGAGATCTACGAGGGGACCAGCGAGGTCCTCCGCAACACGATCGCACAGCAGGTGCTCGACGAGTAACGCTCACTCGAGCGGTCCGATATCCGCGGGCGGACTGCGGGGGTCCGCGACTCGCTCGAACCCGGACGCGAGTTCGAACAACCGGGGTTCGGCGAACGCCCGACCGAGCAGTTCGACGCCGACCGGCAGCCCCTCGTCGGTGGTGCCGGCGGGCACGACGATCGACGGCAGGCCGGTGTGCGCCGACAGCTCGCAGTTCAGTTCCTCGAACGGCTGGTGAGCCGGGATCTCGACCGGCGGGACGCGCGACGGGGGGTACAGCAGCGCGTCGAGGTCGTTCTCCACCATCGTCGCGAGCGTCTCATCGCGCAACTCCTCGCGTCGGCGAAGCCGACGGAGGTAGTCCGGATCGCCGTCGACCGCGGCGGGATCGACGTCGAGCGCGCCCGACTCTTCGATCCGCGCGGCGATCGACTCGGCGACCGCCCCCGTCTCGACCACCTCCGCGAGCGAGTCGTACGGGGCCGCGTCGCCGATCTCGGCGAGGTATCGGGCGAAGTCGCGCGCCCATTCGTACGTCAGGACCCGCGCGCTCTCCAGTTTCCCGAGGTCGACGACCTCGACGGGATCGACGACCGTCGCGCCCGCCGACTCGAACGTCGCGATCGCGTCGTCGACGACCGCGGTCACGGCCGCCGCGTCGGCCGCCCGATCCTCTCGCCCGTCGTCCGGTTCCCCGCGGGTCCCGAAGAACTGCCGCGCGACGCCGATCCGCGCTCCTGCGAGTCCGTCGGGGTCCAGGTGGGCGACGTAGCCGCCGTCGGGGACGGCGTCGGCGCCGCGAGCCGTGACCGGGTCGGCCGGGTCGTAGCCCGCCATCGCGTCCAGCATCCGTGCGGCGTCGCCGACGGTTCGGGTGATCGGGCCGGCGGTGTCCTGCGTCAGACTCAGCGGGACGATCCCGGTCCGGCTGACCACCCCCCGCGTCGGACGGACGCCGACGCAGGCGTTGAACGCCGGCGGCGACCGAACCGACGAGCAGGTGTCCGATCCGGTGCCGAGCGTCGCCAGGTTCGCGGCGACCGCGACCGCCGTGCCGCCGCTGGAGCCGGACGGCCTGTGCGAGCGGCTGTAGGCGTTGCGCGTCTCGCCGCCGAGCGAACTGATCGTGTCGACGCCGAACGACAGCTCCTGGAGGTTCGTCTTGCCGAGGATCACCGCCCCGGCGTCCCGGAGTCGGTCGACGACGAACGCGTCGCGCGGGGGGCGGGAGTCGGCGAGCGCGGTACAGCCGGCGCTCGTCGCCATGTCGGCGGTGTCGTGGTTGTCCTTCACGAGCGTCGGCACGCCGTGGAGCGGGCCGACGGGTCCGTCCGCCTCGTGCCGGCGGTCGAGGTCGCGAGCGCGCTCGCGGGCACTGGAATTCAGCGTCAGAACGGCGTTCAGTTCGTCGTCGTAGCGGTCGATCCGGTCGAGGTAGCGCTCGACGAGCGCCTCGGCGGTCACCTCGCCCGCCTCCATCGCGGCGTGTACGTCGGCGACCGTCGCTTCGAGGAGATCGAACGAGTCCGGCGTCGCCGCTGTCATCGGCTCTCGGCGGGAGCGGTGGTAGTGATCATCGTGCTCATACCACACGTCAGCACGTGAACGCGTGTCCTGAATCTGTCGACTGTCGTGCTCCGGACGACGAAACGAGCCGCGCGGGACCGACCCGTCGGTTCCCCTCAGTCGTCGCCCAGCGTCGCGGCGCCCTCGGCGGGCGTGTTCAGTTCCACGCCGCCCGAGAGGTCCCGCTGCGGGAACGGGATCTCGATGCCCTCCTCGTCGAAGCGCTGTTTCACGTTCGTCACGTACTCCCCGCGGATCTTGACGAAGTCGGCGCGCGAGGGGTTGCTGATCCAGATGCGGCTCTTGAGACCGACGTAGCTGTCCGCAAGCTCCGTCAGGCGCACGGACGGTGCCGGGTCCGAGAGGATGTCGGGGTGACGCTCGGCCTCCTCGACGATGATCTCGGTCGCGTGCTCGATGTCGTCGCCGTAGCCGATTCCGAAGAGGAACTGTAGTCGGAGGGTCTCCTTCGCGACGGGGTTCTTGATCACGCCGTCGGTGAGCTGGGAGTTCGGCACCGTCAACAGTTCGTTGTCGAAGGTTCGCACCCGCGACACCCGGAAGGAGATGTCCTCGACGATGCCGGAGTTGCCGTCCCACTCGATCCAGTCGCCGATTCGGAACGGCTTGTCGGTGAAGATGAAGATCCCGGCGACGAAGTTCTTGATCACGTCCTGCATCGCGAAGCCGATCGCGAGCGTCGCCGCGGCGGCGATCGTCGCCAGCGACTGGAGGAAGTCGCCGAATCCGGCGAGGCCGAACGCGACGGCGAGACCGACGAAGACCACGATCACGGTGGTCAGCTTCTTCAGCGGTCGCTTCGCGTGCGTTTCGAGCCCCTGCGCGTCGAGAACGCGGCTCACGAGCGGAACGATAAGCGCGCGTCCGGCCACTACGAACGCCGCCAGCACGACGATGAACGTGATCACCGCACCCGCGGGGTCCGCGAACGTCTCGGGGACGCCGAGCCCCGCTAGGAGGTCCGCGACGAACGTCGCGGGGTTCCCCGTCTCGCCGCCGGTCTGGAGGACCGGGGTCGCGAACCCGGGTGCGCTCCCCGGCGTCATCGATGCAGCACGGCGGTGTGTCCGCGCGTCTCGATCAGGTCGGCCGACACTCGCTCGGCCAGGTCGTCGGCGAGTTCGTCCACGTCGGTCCCCGCCTGCGCCGAGCGGTGGAACTTCACTTTCACGAGGTCGCGTTCCTTCAGCTGGTCGTCGAGCTCGTCGACGACCGCCGAGACGCCCTTCTTCCCGACCCAAACGGTCACGTCGAGGTCGTGGGCCTGCTTGCGGAGATCTTGGTCAGTCATACGGTTCGCTAGCCGTGGACGCGGTTTGAAGGTTCCCGTTCGCGGCGTCCTCGACCCCGCTTCCCGTCAATCCCGGTACGGGTAGCGCTCGGTCGCGCCGCAGTCACAGCGGATCACGACGTGGCTTCCCTCCCGCAGTCTGACCCGGGCGTTGCGGCCGGGAAGGAGATACGCGTCGCACGCGTCGCAGGTGAAGCGGTCGAACTCCCGAGGGAGCCCGCAACGGTGTCGCTCCGCGATCCGCCGCGCGAGTCTGACTGCCTCGCGCGCCCGCTCGTCGTCGCCGGCGCGAGCCAGTTGACGGGCGAACTCCGCGAGGCGATCGATCCGCTCCTCGGCGATCCGTGCGTCGTTCATCGGGGGCAGTAACCGATCGTCGACGACGCCGGCGGATAGCGGTTTCGGGTGTGTCACCGCGGAGGTCGTCGCGGCTTCGGCGCGGCGGCGGGGGTCGGCCGTCAATCGTCGCTCGCTGGCTCGGCGACCGCCTCGGTCGCGTCGCCGCGCGCGCCGTTCTCGCGAGGGTCGAGCGAGCGTTCGAGCCACAGTAGCGCCACGACGACGAGTCCGCACACGGCGACGAGTGTCGGCCACAGCAGCCCCGACAGCCCGTAATCGAAGAACAGCCCGCCCGCGAACGAGCCGAGCCCGATGCCGAGGCGCTTGGCGACCTCGAGCATCGACAGCTGCGTTCCGCGCTCGACCGCGCTCCCGAGGTCCGACATCAGCGCGGACGCCAACGGGGAGTGGAGGACCTCCCCGACCGTCCGGAGGAAGAGGTGACCGCCGACGAGCGCGACGCCCAGCAGCACCGCCGGCGCGGCGACTCCGGCGCCCTCCGGAATGTGGAAGAGATCCGCTCCCCACGCCGCGAGCATCGCGACGGCCCAGAAGCACGCCGAGACGGCGAGTCCACGGGTGCGACGCCAGCCGCCGATGGCGTCGACCAGCGGGATCTGCAGGAGGACGATCGTGGCCGGGTTCACGACGTACAGCGTGCCGAGTTGGGCGGCCGTGAGTCCCAGCCCCTCCTTGGCGACGATGGGGACGGTCGTCTGCATCTGCGCGTACATGACCGCGAAGCCGACGTTGACGCCCGCCAGCGCGAGCACCCGCGGACGGGTCGCGGCTCGCCACCACGCCGCGAGCGCGCCGGCGCCGCCGCCCGCGGAGGCGTCGTCGTCGTCTCCGTCGCCGGGAGTGTCCCTCTCGGCGTCGTCGCCGGCGACTCGCGGCACGAACAGGAGGATAACGAGCGCCACGACCGCCGAGGTGGCGCCGTCGGCGACGAAGACGGCGACCGAGGCGACCGAGTAGAGCGCACCCCCGACGACGAAGCCGGCGCCGAAGCCGACGTTGTTCGCGACCTTCAGGAGGGCGTACCCGCGATCGCGCTCGCCCGCGTCGGTGAGGTCCGCGGTCATCGCGTGGCTCGCCGGCGTGTACAGCCCGCGGACGACCCCCGAGGTGACGCAGACGCCGACGAACGCGACGCCCAGCGCGGAGACCCCGGTCGTGGCCGGGACCGCAGACGGGACGACGCCGGCGATATCGGGCACGAACGCGAACGCCGCGAGCGCGGCCGCCGACAGCGCCATCGACGCGACCATCACGGGCTTGCGGCCGACGACGTCCGCGAGGAGTCCGCCGAGGGCCGTCCCCGCGGCCGTCGACACGCTCTTGGCGCCGAGCCCGAGCCCGACGACCGACAGCGCGATGCCGACCTGCAGGTGGAAGTGAACCGTCGCGAACGGGTAGACGAGCCCGCCGCCGAAGACGTTGATCAGCTGCCCCAGCGCGACGACGTAGACGGCGCGATCGAAGCCGCGGACGGCATCGAGCGACGGACGGTGCACGCGCCGGCGTTCGACCGACGAACGGGTGAACGGTACGGTTCCGCCCGGCGGCACGAATGTCGTCTCTCCGTATCAAATCCAGTATTCATTTGATAGAGGCCTTCTACGTCCGCTCCTCCGGATCGGGTCTGTCAAGTAACCAAAAGACTCTATACGGTCCGGTATAAGCATCCCACGAAGGAGGAACTCGGAATGGCCAAGGACACCGTTCGGTACCCGGACAAGGTCGTCGACGAGATCGACGCGCTCGTCGACGACGGCGTCTTCGAGAGCAAGTCCGAGTTCTACCGCTTCTCCGCCGAGTACGTGCTCGCGCTCGTCAGCGACGACTGGGAGCCGGAGACGTTCAACTACGGCGAGATCCGCGACGAACTCGATCTGCAGGAGGAGCCCGTACTGATCGGCGCCGACGGCGGCCGCGACTTCCTCAACGCGGTCATCACCGTCCGGCAACTCGGCCTGCGCAACGACTTCGCCGAGGCCGAGCAGTTCATCGACGAGAACTACGAGACGACCGACCGCTCGGGGATGGTCCTCGAGGAACTCCTCCGCGTCTACCGCGACCGCGCCGAGAACGGCTCGTCGTCCGGCATCTGACGACGGCCCTGTCGCCGCAACCTCCGTTCTCTCCGGATCCGTCGCTGCCGCCCCCGTTCTACCGCCCGCCGGTCGACCGGTACCGTCTACACCCCTCCGTTCACACGGACCCGTATGCGACTGGAACAGTACTGGGGCGTCGGGCCGAAGACCGCCGAGACGCTCCGCGAGTCGCTCGGCGAGGAGGCCGCGATCGCCGCCATCGAGTCCGCGGACGTGCGCGCGCTCGTCGACGCCGGCGTCCCCCGCGGCCGCGCGACCCGCGTGCTCCGCCGGGCGAACGGGAAGAAGGCGATGGACCTCTTCGGGACGCGCGACGCCCGCGAGGTGTACGACGACCTGCTCGACATCGCCGCGGGCTACGCCGTCACGGACCACGCCGCCGACCGTGTCCGCGTGCTCACGCCGCTCACGAGCGACGGGCGACGCGAGGACCGCCTCGACGACGTGCTCGAAGCCCGCGACGCGTGGGCCGGTCTGAGCGAGGCCGACCGCGAGGCGGTCCTCGACGCGTTCACGGAGTACGACGAGGCCGGCGGCACCGACCGCGCGGCCGTCGAGTGCGCGCTCGCGCTTCGAGAGGCCGGCCTGCGCGGGGGAACCTTCGCCGCGCTCGACGGCGTCGACGAGGGCGCGCTGCGGGAGGCGGCGGACGCGCTCGCCGCGCTCACCGACGACGGCGTCGCCGCGGGCGCGGACGACCGGCTCGACCGGCTCCGAGCGCGCGCGGCCAGCGCCCGGGAACTGGCCGACTCGGCGTTCGACGTGGTCGAGACGGTTCGCGAGCGCGGCGCGCGCGACGCCGACGCGTTCCGCTCGGCGGTCGTCGAGTACGTCGCCGAGGAGACGGGCCTCACCCGCGGACGCGTCGAGGCCGCCGGTCCCGAGGGCGCCGTCGACTCCGCCGACTTCGTCGGCGCGACGCTGCGCACGCTCGCGGACGAACTGGAGCGCGAGGCCGACGAGCGCGCCGCCGAGGTGCGCGCGAAGCTGGAGGAGGACGTCGAGGCCGGCGGCGCCGACGTCGATGCCGTCGCCTCCGCCGTCGGCACCATCGCGTTCCTGCTCTCGCTGGCGCGATTCGCCGTCGCCCACGACCTCGTCCGGCCCGTCCTCGGGGGCGACGGCGTCGCGGTCGCGGACGCCCGCAACCTGTTCCTCTCGGGCGACGTGCAGCCGGTAACCTACGCCGTCGGCGATCACGACCTCGACATCGAGGCCCCCCGCGGGAACCGCGTCGCCGTCCTGACTGGCGCGAACTCCGGCGGGAAGACGACGCTGTTGGAGACGGTCTGTCAGGTCGTGATCCTCGCCTCGATGGGGCTGCCAGTGCCCGCGGAGGCCGCCGAGGTCGGCCGGTTCGACACCGTCGTGTTCCACCGCCGGCACGCCTCGTTCAACGCCGGCGTGCTGGAGTCGACGCTGAAGTCGGTCGTTCCGCCGCTGGTCGGCGAGGGACGGACGCTGATGCTCGTCGACGAGTTCGAGGCGATCACCGAGCCCGGCCGCGCGGCCGACCTGCTCAACGGCCTCGTGGAACTCACGGTCGACCGCGGCGCGGTCGGCGTGTACGTCACCCACCTCGCGGAGGACCTCTCGCCGCTGCCCGCCGCCGCGCGCGTGGACGGCATCTTCGCCGAGGGACTGACGAACGATCTGGATCTGCTCGTCGACTACCAGCCCCGCTTCGGCGTCGTCGGCAAGTCGACGCCGGAGTTCATCGTCTCGCGGCTCGTCGCCAACGCCTCCGACCGCGCGGTTCGCCAGGGGTTCGAGGAACTGGCGTCCGCCGTCGGCGAGGAGGCCGTCCAGCGGACGCTCTCGGACGCCGAGTGGACCGCGGGCGAACAGTAGTTCGACGTCGACGGCGGTCGGTCGCCGCCGAGCGGACTGTCCGCGTCAGTCCGCCGACGCGACGGGACCGTCCGTCGTCGACGCGTCGCCCGAACCGGCGGCGCCATCGCCGTCGTCGCCGGCGCCGAGGTATTCGGTCAGCTGCGTCTCGGTGAACACCCCCCGGTGCTCGTAGACGACCCAGGTGTACGGCACCTTCGACGCCACGTCGAGGAACGTGAACAGCATCACGGTCCCGAGCGTCGACACCAGCCCGAAGCCGGCGCCGCTGGCGAGCCAGACGACGGGGTACACGAGCCAGATGACGCTGCTTTGGTTGCGAAGCCGCAGGAACAGCCGCTCGCGCTCGGGCGTCATCTCGCCGGCGCTTCGCGGGTACACCCGGAACAGCACGTACATCGTGGCCGCGAACGCGAGACAGGCGCCCGCGAAGGCCGCCCACTTCACGGTGCCCTGTGTCGTCGTCGCGACCCAGCCGCCCGCGATGAACAGCCCGTCGAAGGCGGCGGCCGTCAGCATCCACCTGCGCTCCACGTCGACGACGTAGCCGACGTACCACACCATCACCGCGGTCGTGATGAACCAGTCGAGGTATCGCGCCACCTCCGCCTCGACGCCGCCGACGGTGAGTCGTCCGAACCCGAGCGTCATCGCCGCGTACGCCAGCACGGCGAAGGCGGGGACGATCAGGAGATAGCGGAACTTCCCGGCGTCGGCGTCGAGGGTGTCGTCGCGCAGCAACCACCCGACCACCACGACGCCGACGAGCATGCCGAGGGTGCCGCTCCCGAACACGAGCGTCTCGATCGTCGCCGCGTCGAGTCCGCCGATCATCGGCGGTCACCTCCGTCGGTCCGCCGGGCGGTACCCTGTGGGTCACCGCCGTCGCTCACTGCGCGAGTCGCCGACCCGTCAGCCGCGGCCGCGGCGTCGCCGCCGGCGGCGTCAGCTCGCCCCGCGCGCGACTCGCGCACGTCGAACTCCGCGAGCACGTCGAGCAGGTCGTCCGAGCGCGCGCGGAACGTCTCCGACTCCTCGACGACGGCGTCGACGGCGGTCGACTGCTCGCTGGCGGCGGCGTCCGCCTCGGCGGCGCGGTCGGCCGTCCGGTCGCTGTTCTCCGCGAGGTCGTCGATCGTCTCGGAGACGCCGGCGGCGGCCGACGCCTGCTCGGCGGTCGCGTCGCTGATCTCGCGGACGCCCTGATCGAGGTCGTCGACGGCCTCGGCGATGTCGTCGAGGCGGTCGACAGCCTCGGCGACGGTCGTCGATCCGTCGCTCACCTGTTCGCTGGTCTCCCGGATCGCCTCGACGGCGCGCTCGGTTTCGGTGCGCACCTCGTCGATCATCCCGGCGATCGCGTCGGCGCGGTCGCCGGTGTCCTCCGCGAGCCCCTTCACCTCCTCGGCGACGACCGCGAACCCGTCGCCGGCGTTGCCGGCGTCGCTGCCGGCGCGCGCGGCCTCGATCGAGGCGTTGAGCGCGAGCATGTTCGTCTGCTCGGCGATGTCGCGGATGAGTTCGGCCGCCTCGGTGATCTCGGCGGTCGCCTCGTCGAGCGTCTCGATGCGGTCGACCGCCTCGCCCATCGTCTCGTCGACGTCGCCCATCGTCTCGATGGCGTCGCCGGCGGCCGAGCGCGCCTCCGCGGAGGCGTCGGCCGCCTCGTCGGTGCGCTCGACGAGCGACTCGGTCGTCGCGGCGACCTCCTCGGCGGTCGCCGAGAGGTCGGCCGTCTCCTCGGCGCCGGTTCGGGCGGTCGCGCGCTGCTCGTCGGTCGCGGCGTCGATGTCGTCGGTCGCCGCGAGCACGTCGTCGGTCCGGCCGTCGATCTGTTCGGCCGCGGTGCGAACGTCGGCGGCGCCGTCGGCCACGTCGCCGGCGAACGTGTCCACTCGCGCGAGCGCGACCTCCAACTCGTCGACGGCGTCGTTGAACGCCGTTCCGACGGTCTCCATCGCGTCGTGTTCGTGGTCGACGTCGACCCGCCGGCGGAGGTCGCCGTCGGCGACCGCACGCATCGTCTCGGCGTACCGGGTCGCCGTTCGCTGATAGTCGTCGGCGAGCGACTGCGCGCGCGCCTCCGCCGCCTCGGCCTCCGCACGTGCCTCGTCGGCCTCCTCGATCCGGGAGGCGAGCGAGCGGCGCATCCGGTCGACGGAGCTGTACACCCGGCCGAGCTCGTCGGCGCGCGAGGTTCGAACGGCCACGTCGAGGTCGCCGTCGGCGATCGCCTCGGTCTGTTCCTCCAGCGTCCGCATGGACACGACGGTGTTGGTTCCCAGATACGCACCCAACACCACCTGCCCCGCGGTCGCCATTAGTATCGTTCCCACGACGTTGCGCGTCACGAGCCCGTAGCCGACAGTCGCACCCGTGGTGAGCGCAAAGCCCACTAGGAGCTTCGCCGCGAAACTCCGTCGGAGTAGTCGTACCATTCTATCCGCGTGCTCGTGTTGGTGACGTATCAAGGCAATCCGCAAAATATCGCATCTGAATCCTATGGTGCCGTCCCGTTCCCGAGCGACGGCGGGACTCCGGTCGCCGCTCGCCGTCGCTACTCGAACGCGCCCAGACTTGACTGGATATCGCGCTCGCTGTCGCCCTCGACGACCTCGTACCCGACGAGATCGCGCACGTCGACGGCGTACGCCGTCCCCCCGTTCTCCAGCACGAGGATCCGGCCTTTGGTACCGACGACGGTGCCCGAGGCGAGCGTCTCGGCCACGGGACGCTCGGCGAGGTCGAGGCCGTAGTCGAGCTCGAATCGGGCCTCGTAGTCGACGCCGTCGAGCAACGCCGTCCACGCGTCGTCGTCGACGTCCGCCCCGACACCGGCGATCTTCGTCGGCACGCGGACGCGGTCGGGGAGGCCGTCCGCGTCCGGACCGGTACCCGCAGTGCCCGCGGCGTCCTCGCCGTCGCCGTTGCCGGCGACGCGTTCCAGGCCGTGGGCGGCGATCCCGGCCTCGATCTCGCGGGCGACCCGGCCGTTCTCGACGGTTCGCAGGTGCACCGCCCGGTCGGCGCCCTGCTCGCGCAGGCGGGTGTCGAGTCGCCACTCCCTCGTCACGCCCACCTTGAACGTGTCAGGGGCGAACGCCGCGACGTAGACCGCGTGGTCGTCGAAACAGTCCATCTCGTCCTTGAGACACGTCCCGGTACATCGCGCGCACACCCACGCCGACCGATGGGCATCGCAGTACGGCGCCGCCTCGTTCCCGCAGGCGACGTGTCCGCCGTCGTGGACCGTGCCCGCACAGTGTCGCTCGCCGAGACGCCACGACAGCTCCGTTCCGACGTCGAGCGCGATCCGGTCCACCTCGCCGGTCGCGGTTCCGGGCGGGGCCGTCGGGTCGGGGTCGCCGTCGCTGACGAACAGCGCGCCCGCCGGCGTCTCGTAGCCCACGATCTGCACGGTGGGGGCTAGCTCCCGATGGGCTAAAGCGGTGTCCTCTTCGACCACGCCGACGGGTCAGCCCGATCCGACCGGCCAGCCGGCACGTGGTGCTTCTCGCGACGCCTCGACCCGAGAATACGAGCGAACCGCTGGACGCGACGCGGACGGCGACCGACGCCGAGGTCGAGGTCGAGGGGTCGACGACGTCGTCGTGCCGGACAGGGGGTTCCGAGCGGATCGATCCGTCCGCGGTCAGTCGTCGCCGGCGGGTCGACCCAGCGAGACGGCGCGATCGTTGTTCCGGCGGATCGAGTCGGCTACTTCTCCGTAGGTCGTCCGGCGGTACTGATTCATACCAACGTCCACAACCTCCGATATAAAATAGTTTTTCACTACTGAGTAAATAGTTCTCTACACCGGTTTTGAGCCCTCAACGAAGCTCCGTCAGCAGGTCCCGCGTCGCGGCACGGACGGCGTCGTCGCTGGAGGCGGGCGGCTCCCAGCCGAGCGCGGCGAGCTTCTCGACGGAGAGGCGCATCTTGGGCACGTCGCCGGTCCAGCCGCGGTCGCCGCCGGTGTAGCTGTACTCGGGGTCGAGCCCCATCTCCTCGGCGACGATGTCGGCGATGCGGTTCACCGAGGTGGTCGTCCGCGAGCCGAGGTTGTACGTGTTGAGGTCGCGCTCGCCGTGTTCGACGACGTGGCACATCGCGTCGACGCAGTCGGTGACGTGGAGGTACGACTTCTCCTGGCGGCCGTCGCCGAGGATCTCCAGTTCCGCGGGATCGGCCTGTAGCTTCTGGATGAAGTCGGGAACGACGTTGCCGCGCTGATACGGGCCGACGATGTTCGCGAAGCGATACACCCACGCGGTGAACCCGTAGCTCTTCGCGTACGTCGAGATGAGCGCCTCGTCGGCCAGCTTCGAGGAGCCGTAGATGCTGATCGGCTCCAGCGGGGCGTAGTCCTCCGGCGTGGGGCGAGGGGCCTCGCCGTAGACGGTCGAGGAGGACGTGAACGCGAGGTTCGAGACGTCGGCCGCCTCCATCGCCTCGAGGACGTTGTACGTCATCTCGGTGTTCTCCTCGAACAGCCGGCGGTCGTCGTCGAAGTTCGTGTCCGTGTACGCCGCGAGGTGGAACACGACATCGAGGTCGGCCGTCACCGCCTCGCGGGTCTGGGATTCGTCGGTCAGATCGGCCTCGATCACGTCGACGCCGTCGGGGATCCGGTCGCGCTCGCCCTTCGAGAAGTCGTCGGCGACGCGCACGTCGGCGCCGTACTCGGACTGGAGGTGTCCCGCGAGGTGTGAGCCGATCAGGCCGCCGCCGCCGGTGACGAGCGCGGCGGTTCCGGTCAGGTCCATGACGTTCGGCGGGCGAGCGCGCAGAAAAGGTCTTGCGGTCCGGGGTCCGTCCGCGGTCAGGCGGGCGGTTCGATCTCGTCGGCCGCGGGGTCGGCCAGCGGCTCGTCGATCCCGAGCAACTCGGCGCTGCGTTCCCACAGCCGCCGCTGTACGTGCGGGTCCTGTGCCTCCGTGGAGGGCTTCTTCTCGCGACAGTCGGCGAAGTAGCGCCCGGTCGCGTCCCCGACCTCCTCGTCGACGGCGAGGTACACCGCGGTGGCCGCTCCCTCCGCGGGTGTCGTCGCGAAGGGGAGCCGACCGAGCGCGCTCGCCGCGCCCGAGAGCGGCCCGGGGAGATGCCGGAAGAAGCCCGAGCCGGGGATCGCGCCCGGGTGGAAGCTGTTCGAGGTGATCTCGCGGTCGTGGGCGCGGAGGCGGCGGGCGAACTCGGCGGCGAACTGCACGTTCGCCAGCTTCGAGCGCTGGTAGGCGCGCCACGAGGAGAAGTCCTCCACCGATCCCACCGCGTCGAGGTCGATCTGGTCGCCTCGGTGGGCGTCCGAGGAGGTGGTGATCACCCGGGCGTCGTCGGCCAGATCGTCGAGCAACTCGGTTGTGAGCTGGTACGGCGCGAGGTGGTTCACGTGGAAGGTGTACTCGACGCCGAGGTCGGTGAGCTTCGCGTCCCGGAAGTAGCCGCCCGCGTTGTTGCACAGGATGTCGAGCCCGTCGTCGCCGGCGACGCGCCGCGTCGCGTCCGCGAGCGCGCTCACCTCCTCGGGCTCCGCGAAGTCGGCGGCGACGAACTCGGCGGTGCCCTCGTTGACGCCGGCCTCGATCTCGTCGACCACCTCCGCTCCGGCCTCGTCGTCACGGCCGTGGACGATCACGTGCGCCCCAAGCCGCCCCAGCGATAGCGCCGCCTCCCTGCCGATCCCGCTGGTGGATCCGGTCACGAGCGCCGTTTTCCCGACCAGCCGTTCGTCGCCGACGCCGGCGATGTCCTCGGGGTAGTTTCGCATGACCGACGGAACGGGCTCGGGGCGGAAAGCGCCGTCGGCGGTGTCAGTGTCCGAGGACTCGCTTCGCTCGCCCTCACGGATCCCCTCTCTGCGGCTCGCCCACGAGCTCGCCGCACCTGTCCGAGGGCTCGCTTCGCTCGCCCTCACGGATCCCCTCTCTGCGGCTCGCCCACGAGCTCGCCGCACCTGTCCGAGGGCTCGCTTCGCTCGCCCTCGCATGGGAAGCGAACCGCCCTTACGCGGGCGCGCCGTTCACCGCGTATGAACGACGACGTCGTCGTCCTCCGGTACGGCCACCGCCCCGGACGGGACGATCGGATGACGACCCACGTGGGGCTGACGGCGCGCGCGCTCGGGGCCGATCGCGTGATCCTCCCGGACAACGCCGGCCAGTCCGCCGAGACGGTCCGAGACATCACCGACCGCTTCGGCGGCCCCTTCGCCGTCGAACTGCGCGACGACCAGCGTGCGTTCACACGCAACTGGACGGGAACGGTCGTCCACCTCACGATGTACGGCGAGCGCGTACAGGACGTCGAAGGCGATATTCGCGCCGACTCCGTCGACGAGGGGACGCCCCTCCTCGTCGTCGTCGGCGGCGAGAAGGTCCCGTTCGACTTCTACGAGGAGGCCGACTACAACGTCGGCGTGACGAACCAGCCCCACTCGGAGGTCGCGGGCCTCGCCGTCTTCCTCGATCGCTTGTTCGGGGGCGAGGAACTGGAGCGCGAGTGGGAGGACGCCGACCGCGTCGTGATTCCGCAGGGGACCGGCAAGCGCGTGGTCGATCCCGAGGACGCCAACACAGACGACGAGGAGTAGAGACCCGGCAGCGCGGACGCCGACAGAGGCTGGTTCGATCGCCGCTCAACGGAATCGACACCGTCGTCGCGATACCCGCGGCTCAGTGGTCGTCCTCGCGCCACTTCTGGCCGCACTCGGTGCAGGTGAAGAAGCGCGTCTCGGACTCGTCGGCCGCGCGGATCTGCTTCAGCTCGTAGCGCACCGTCCGCACCTCGTCGCACTCGGGGCACTTCTGCTCGACCGTCGGGCCGACCTCGGACTGATCCACCTCGGAGACGTCGACCACGGAGGATCCCTCCTGTCCTTGGGTCGTCGTCATCCCCGCCTCGGCCGCCTCGTCGCGAAGTTCCTCGTGTCCGCACGACCCGCACACCCACGTGTCGCCGTCCGCTTTCATCATCGATCCGCACTCGTCGCAGAAGTTCATATCCCCTCGGTCTGCCGTCTTCGTACTTAAGCCCCGGGTTCTCGCCGGAACCCGCTCGGACACGGCGACCGCTGTCGGGCGATACTCTGCGGCGACAGTCCGGCCGGCGATCGCTTGAGACGCCTCAGCCGTCCCCCTCGGACTGTCCGGGCTCGCCGACGGCCTCGATCGGGAGGACGTTGTTGAGGTCGGCGTACAGGTCGTTGGGCGAGTCGAACGTCTCGCTGGGGCACTCGGCGACGTACTCGCCAAGGTTCCCGTCGCCGTCCGAGAACCGGAGCGTCACGTCCGAGAACCGCTCCGCCGCGTGATCGCGGGCGACGGGGTAGGTCAACTCCTCGAACAACGACTCCACCCGTGACAGCCTGACGGTGGTCATGTGCGTCAGTGCTACGTCGCCGAGGGGTATCACCGTAGTGTCGGATCCCGGTCGTTCTGCGATCGATTGGATGCTCGCTGGTAGTGTCTGCAGACACGCTCCCGAGGACACGACTGCGCCGGTCAGTCGTCCCACTCGGCCGAGAGCGAACAGCCATCGTCGGTCGTTCCCTCAGTGGAGCATATCGAGCAGGAAGATGACGAGGAAGCCAACGAAGAAGAGCGTCGTCGACACCGGCGTCTCCGGTACCTTCCCGGCCTTCACGAGCAGTTCCTCGGTGACGAGGTACAACAGGGCGGCGGACCCGAAGGCGAGGATGATCGCGATCGGGGCGCCGGTCACGCCGTCCAGTGCGAGCACGCCCCCGGTGACCCCGGCCGTGAGCAGCAACCCGAACGTCGCCGGGACCGCGAGCTTCTTGATCACGCCCATATCCGTCGGCAACGCGACGACGCCGGCGACGCCCAGAAAGAGCACCTCGATGGCCAGCGCGACGGCGATGATGACGCCGGTGTCGGGATTGTCGAGGAAGGTGACCCCGATCAGGACGCCGTCGATGAGCATGTCGATACCGACGGTGATGAGCAGCCCGGCCGCGCCCGCGAACTGTCCGCCGATATCGCGCTTCTCGATGGTCTTGCTCAGGTGGTGGATCCCCAGCATCGTCGCGACCCCGACGGCGAACCCGAGAACGACGATCAGGGGTGCCCGACCGTGGACCTCCGGCAGGAGCTCGGCCGCCACGGCGGCGATAACGACGCCGGCCGCGAAGTGTTGGATGTTGCTCTCCATCTGCGACCCCGGAGGGTAGTAGACGGCGATCAGTCCGCCGACCAGGGCGGCCACGACGGCGAGCGCCGTGTACGACAGCGCCTGCATCAGTACCATGCGGATCGGTCCTAACGGACGCGTGAAGAATCTTGACCGGACAGCGATCGCCAGTCAGGGAGAAGTCGGTGGTACTGGCTCCGTGCTTTGGCTTGCGTACGGCGTACCGGGACAGCTCTCCGAGCGGGAACGCTCTCGGCGGTCAATACGCGCACCTTCCGAACGGCCGTTTCGGGAGGGAAGACGGCGAATCGACTGGAGGTCGGCGGATGCGGACAGTCGGAAACCGGTCGTCGACCGTCGTCGCCCCTTACTCGAACTCGGGGTCCCGCTTGTTCACGAACGCGTCCATCCCCTCCCGCTGGTCCGGCGTCCCGAACAGCCCCGAGAAGACGCGCTGCTCGTACTCCAGCCCCGCACCGAGGTCCGTCTCGTACGACTGGTTGATCGCCTCCTTCGCGGCGGCGACGGCGAACTGCGGCTGTGCGGCGAGATCGGCGGTCAGCTCGTCGATCCGGGAGTCGAGTTGGTCGTGGGCGACCACCTCGCCGACCATGCCGTACTCGTGGGCGTCGGTCGCGTCGATGCGGTCGCCGAAGAGGATCAGTCGTCGAGCGACCTCGTCGTTGACGAGTCGGGGGAGCCGCTGGGTGCCGCCCCAGCCGGGGACGATCCCGAGGTCGATCTCCGTCTGCCCGAAGACGGCGTTCTCGGCGGCGACGCGGAGGTCGCACGCGAGCGCGAGTTCACAGCCGCCGCCGAACGCGTAGCCGTTGACCGCGGCGATGCTGGGCGCGGGGAACGTCTCCAGCGAGCGCGCGATGTCGTGGCCGAGCTCCGCGTACGCCTGCGCCTCGGGCGTGCCGAGGTCCTTCATGTAGCTGATGTCGGCGCCGGCGATGAACGCCTCCTCGCCCGCGCCGGTGAGAACGAGCGCGCGCACGCCGGTGTTCTCGGCCTCCGCGATGGCCGACCGGAGCGCCTCCAGCGTCTCGACGTTCAGGGCGTTGAGCTTGTCCGGGCGGTCGATCGTGATCGTGGCGATCTCGTCGTCGATGTCGAGGGCGACGGTGTCGGATTCGGGCACGCCAGTTGCGTCACGGCGTCGCGACCTAATCGTTTCCCCGGCGTCACCCCGCGAGCCCGCGCCCGCCGCAACCGGGAGGCCCAAATACTCCCGCACGGAAGCCCTCGCCGATGAGCGACCTCACCGACGAGGAACTGGATCGGCTCGCCGACGTGGTGCGGCTCCAGCCGACGAAGAACAGCGAACTCGGCGACCGGTGGGGGATGGACAGCGGCAGCGACGTGCACAGCTATCTGGAGACCCACCTGACGGACTACTACTACCGCGACGACAACAGCCTCATCCGGGCGACCGCCGAGGCCGCCGAACTCACCGGCGTCGAGCCCGGCGTCGTCGACGACGAGGACGACCCGAACGCGGTCCCCGAGCGGATCACGGTTCCCGAACTCCACGAGCAGGTGTTCCGCGTCGTCGCCGATCACGACGAGCGCTCCGAGTCGGTCGTCTCCGTGTTGAACAAGGTCCGCGAGGAGTTCGGGGTCGACCCCGAGGCCGGCGACGTGCGTCGCGCGCTCCAGAGCCTCCGGCGAAAGAACGTCGTCGAGGTGATCTACCGGACGGTGCCGACGTTCAAACTGGCGGTGCCGCGCGAGGAGATCGAAGTGGTCGTCGCCGACGACGCCTGACACGACCCACGGTTCGTCGGTCGGACCCCGCTCACTCGGACTCGACCGCTCGCCTGCGCTCCCGCTCGCGTCGCCGTTCCAACAGCGCCCGGATCCCCCTCCCCGGGCCGCCCTCGATCGGCCAGCCGTTCGTCCGCCACTGCGGCGGCTCCGGTGAGAACTCGGGACAGCTCTCCGTACACTCGGCGGCCGTCGGAACCCGGTCCTTCGCCGCACAGTGCGGAACGAGCGCGCGCCCCTCCCTCCGAAGCTCGAAGTGCCGACAGTCGGGCCGCATCGTCTCGCGGAACGAGCGCCACCCCTTGCCGTAGGCGCGCTCGGCCAACAGCAGCCGGGTTCGCGGGTCGCCGTCGGCGTCGAGCGCGGTCGCGTGCCAGACGACCTCCCCCGCACCGGTGTCGACGCCGTCGGAGAAGTCGAACTCGATGACGCCCACCTCCACGGGGATGTCCTCCAACAGCGCCGGCGAGACCCGATCCCCGGTCGCGGAGGTGGCGACCCAGACCTCGTCGGCGAGGCCCGACTCCACGTCGTGGCGAAGCTGGTCCGACAGCGCGGCCGCGGCGCTGGCGTCCAGATCCGGCTTGTTCTCGATCGCGACCACGCGCTCGACCCAGTCGGGGTACGCGCGCTTCCGGCGGAACTCGATGCGCCCGTTCGTCCCGCGGCGTTTCTCGATCAGGTCGCGGCCGGCCGCGCGATGGACGGCCTCGCGCACGTAGCGCCACGGGAACCCCGGATCGTCGAGCGCGTCGCGATACCATGCGTACTCCGGGGGGGCACCACGGACGACGCGCAGGAGGTCCGAATCGAGCGTCCGCTCGCCGAACGCGCGCCGCACCGCCAGCGCGTCGGGGTCGACCTCCAGCACGACGGTGTCCCAGCGACGCTCGCGGGTGCCGAGCTGCCGAGCGACGACGACTGGACGGTCGCCCTCGGCGGGGTGCCAGGCGAGTTCGGCCCACCGACTGACGAGCAGCTCGAAGGCGAACTCGCTGTCGCCGGCGCCCCGAAACATACCCGCAGGTGGCGCGGACGCGAACTAACCGGTTTCGGTGTGGTCACTGTGCCGCCTGCCGCGTTCCGGCGGTCCCGATCCGCTGTGCTGAGGGGCGCTCCCGGTCAGCTCTCGGAGCCGAGGAGGTAGCCGTCCGCCTCAGTGGCCTTGAGATCGTCCAGGTAGTCGTGGGCGTCCTCGAGGATATCCCGGGGACCGTCCTGGGTGATGGTGTTGAGCGCTTGCTCGTAGTCGCGCCACTGCAGGTCGCGATGTTCCGTCGACAGCTCCGCGGAGGCTTCGAACGAGTGGGCGATGAACAGGTGCACCGTCTTGTGGATGGTGTTGCCGCCCGCCTCGAACACGTAGTCGTACTCCTTGCGGAAGCCGTCGATGAGACGGAAGTCTTCGACTCCCGCCTCCTCTGTCACTTCTCTGATCGCCGTCTGCTGGAGTTCCTCTTCCCCTTCGACCCCGCCCTTGGGGAACTCCCAGTCCCCGGGTCGGCTCTTCAGGAGCAAGTACTCCCTGTGGCCGCGGGTGTCGCGGAAGAGGATAGCTCCAGCGCTAGTCGCTTCGACCGGCATTGGCGACAGGTAAGCTACCCCGGTTCAAGAGTATGTCGGAGCCGAGACCGCGCCATCAACCGGGACGACGCCTGTGCGGCGCCCAGCGACCGCGAGCCTGCCTCCGGTCTCCCGGATCGCCCCGTTCGTAACCGCCTCACCGACGCCCATGTGAGCCCCTCGCGTGTTGGTACGCGGGTAGATGCGCTTTTGCCGCTCCGGCGAAACAGGACGAGTAGACTCCCACTCATGACCTTCGTAACCAAGCTCCGGTTCCAAAGCGGGGACCGTGCCGCGCTCGACGACACGGTGAACAGCCTCCGCGAGATGCTGGAACGAAAGGGCGCCGAGTGCAAGGGCCCACATACGGAACCATCGGAACGCATCCGCGTACCGCTGTACGAGGGTCTCTCCTCCGGGGACGAGCTCGCCGACTGGACGTTCGAGGTGTTCGCGCGCCGCCTCGAGATCCACGGGAACGACCACATCGCCCGCGAGGTCGGTCACATGGACTTCCCCGACTCCGTCCACGTCGAGATCGAACTCGAACAGAAGAAGCCGCTCGGTCACCGACAGAACTGAGCCGCCGGACGGCAGATCCCGCTCACGTGTACGTTCACGTCAACGCCGCCGTCTCCGTCGACGGGAAACTCTCCTCGCGCCGCCGCGAGCAGGTCCGGATCAGCGGCGCCGCCGACTTCGACCGCGTCGACCGGATCCGCGCGGCCGCCGACGCCGTGCTCGTCGGCGTCGGCACCGTCCTCGCGGACGACCCACACCTCACGCTCGACGAGGAGGACCGCCGCGTCCAGCGCCTGCGCGACGGCCGTTCCGGGAATCCCGCTCGCCTCGTCGCAGACTCCCGCGCCCGTACTCCCACGGACGCCCGGATCCTCGACGACGAGGCGACGACGTACCTGCTCGTGGGTGACGAGGCCGACCCGGACCGGCTGGCCGACCTCCGGGATGCAGGTGCAGAGGTCGTCGCCGCCGGCGGCGACGACGGCCGTGTCGACCTCCGGGCGGCCTTCGACGCGCTCGAACGCGAGGGGATCGAGCGCGTCATGGTGGAGGGCGGCGGCGAGGTGATCTTCTCGCTGTTCGACGCGGGTCTGGTCGACGAACTCACCCTCTACGTCGGCTCGCTCGTGATCGGCGGCCGCGACGCGCCGACGCTCGCGGACGGCGAAGGGCTCGTCGACGACTTCCCGCGGTTGGAGCTGGCCGACGTTGCGCGCGTCGACGACGGCGTGCTGCTCTCGTACGAGACTTGAAGTACGGTGACGGGACGATCCCGTCGCGTGCGCTGACCTCCGCCGTCCGTCGCTCAGCGGGTGCGCGACTCATCGACGGACGCCGCCGCGCCGCGAGTCGCCTGTTCGCTTCACCCGACAGCGACGGCGATCGCGGCGACTGGGTTCCCGGCGCCGTCTTCGCGGTTCCGCGGTCGTGCGCGAGGCCGACATTCGAGTGGAACGGTTAACACGCCAACTCGCCAAACGACCGGTATGAGCAGCAACACTGCCGCCGGGGAACCCATTCACGTCGAAAGCGAGGAGCAGTTCGCGGAGCTGACGAGCGAGGGGCTCGTGCTCGTCGACTACCACGCCGACTGGTGTGGCCCGTGTAAGATGTTGGAGCCGACGGTCGAGGAGCTCGCGGCGGAGGTCGACGGACTGACCGTGCTCAAGGTCGACGTCGACGCGTTCCAGGGGCTCGCCGCCGACGCCGGGGTACGCGGCATCCCGGCGCTGCAGTTCTACGCCGACGGCGAGGAGGCCGAGCGTCTCGTCGGCGTCCAGGAGAAGGAGTCGCTCCTGCAGGTCATCGACCGGCTACAGTAAGCGGCGGCGCCGACGGCGCAGATCTCGGAGCGGATCGCCGCCTCGCGCGCGGTTGCACCTCTCGGTATCTCCGATCACTCGACGGGATCGAGAGCGTCGACGAGCGTGTCGTGCGCCTCGTCGTTCGATGCGATCAGTCCCTGCGAGCCCGGACGCCAGCGATCGCCGTTCACGTCGGTCGCGCGGCCGCCGGCCCGTCGGATCAAGTGGACACCGGCGGCGGTGTCCCATGCGTTGAGTTCGACCGTCGAGACGACGGCATCGAGTTCGCCGGTCGCGACGCCCGACAGCGCCGCCTGCGCGCAGCCGAAGCGCCGCATGTCCCCGAACTCGGCGAGTACTGTATCGACGGCGTCCGCCAGGCTCCGCCGGTGGGGGCGGGACACGCCGAACACGGGGTTGACGAGGAACGCACTCGGGTCGTCAGTCTCGCTGACTGTCACGGGCTCGCCGTTCCGGCGTGCGGCGTCGTCGCCGGCGACGTACAGATCGCCGGTCGCGGGCGCGTAGTTCGCCGCGGCGACTGGCGCTCCGTCGCGACAGACGGCGACGCTCGTCATCCAGACGCGGTTCCCCTTCGCGTAGTTGACCGTCCCGTCGATCGGGTCGATGACCCAGGCGATACCCGTCCCCGGAACCGACTTCAGCGCGTCGTCCTCCTCCCCGACGACCGCGTCGTCGGGGTACGTCTCGCCGATGTGCTCGATGACGCGCTCTTGGACCGCGCGGTCGACCGCGGTGACGGCGTCCATCGGCCCGTCCGCCTTCGTCTCCACCTCGAGCGCCGAGCGAAACGCGTCGATCGCGACGCTTCCACCGCGTTCGGCTGCGGCGACGGCGGTCTCGAGCCGGTCGTCGATCCCTTCGGGCGCCGACGGCTGATCGGTCATACGTGTCGGTCGGGTTCACGCTACAAGCTTCGGTCGATCCGTGCGCAACGGCGAGGTGACTATACCCGTTCACCGCGTGGGCAGCGCTCATGGGTGACGGTCACGGATGGCGCGGCCGATCGTTGGGAACCCGATCAGTCAATGCGGCCGATCGTCACGTCGTGACCGGCGGCGTTCTCGTGGTCGGTGGCGAGGCGAGCCGCGTCGCGCTCGGAGTCGCTGAGGTGTTCTGTGGGACAGTCGTGGCAGACGATGTGGAACCTGTGATCGCGCATCTCGGACGCGGCGTTGGACGGGAGGCTGTTTGGTATCCACAGGCTAACAGCGCCAACGGGAACGAAAACTGGACTTCGCGCGTGTGTTCGCTGGCAGCGACAGCTACGGCGACTCGACCGATCCCGGAGGTGCTTCCCTGTCGAGGTCGGCCGCGCGCGACCGCACCTGTTCGACGACCGGCGGCGGCGCCTCGAACTCCAACTCGACCTGCGTGGCGTCGTACTCCTCGCGCTCGACGTGGCCGTTGTCGTGTACCCACGAGACGAGGCTCATCGCGTCGTCCGACAGCGGGAGCAGCAACCGCTCGCGCCTCCAGTCGGGGAGCTCCGACTCGACGCGCTCGCGCAGGTCATCGAGCCGGTCCCCGGTCAGCCCCGAGACGCACACCGGATTCGGCGCCAGCGCGGACAGCGCCTCGCGCTTGCGACGGAGTTCGTCGTCGCTCATGCGGTCCACCTTGTTGAACACCGTGACGATGGGCGCCTCGTTGCGCTCGTACAGCGTGTCGTGGGAGGTGACGAGCTTCTCGCGTATCTCCTCGACGGGCTCGCTGGCGTCGACGACGAGCAGGACGAGGTCGGCGTGATACACCGACTGCAGCGTCGACTCGAACGACTCCACCAGCCAGTGCGGCAGGTCGGAGATGAACCCGACCGTGTCGGTGAGCAGCACGTCGCGCTTGCCCGTGTTCGCGCGTCGGGTCGTCGTCCCGAGCGTGGTGAACAGCTGGTTCTGTGACTCCGCGGTCGAGTCGATGTCCGGATGCTTCTCCGCGTTCTCCTCGACGTCGAGATCGTCCGCGAGGCGTCGAAGCAGCGTCGACTTTCCGGCGTTCGTGTATCCCGCCAGCGCGACCAGATCGAACCCCGACTCGCGGCGCTGCTCGCGGCGTTTCTCCTCGGTTTCGGCGATGGCGTCCAACTCGTCTTTGATCCGGCTGATCTGGGATTTGATGTCGCGCTCGCGCGACTCGTCGTACTCGCCGAGGCCCATGAAGCCGGGGCGCTCGTCGCGCTTGGCGAGACTCGCTTTCACCTCGGCGCGCGGGAGCTCGTAGCGCAGCTCCGCGAGCTCGACCTGGAGCTGCGCCTTGCGTGTCTGTGCGCGCTGACCGAAGATGTCGAGGATGAGCGTGAAGCGGTCGACCACCTCGGCGCCCTCCGGAAGCTTCGATCCGATGTTGAACGTCTGGTACGGGCCGACCTCGTTGTCGATGATCACCACGTCGGCGTCCTCGCGCGCGACGAGGCGCGCGAGCTCGTCGGCCTTTCCCTCCCCGAAGTGGTAGGCGGGGTCCTGATCCCGAGTTTGCGTCAGCGACGCGGTCACCTCGTACCCCGCGGCGCTCGCGAGATCCGTGATCTCCGTCAGGTCGGCGCGTCCGCGGTCGACGCGTTTCGCGACGACCGCCGTCGGCGCCTCCCCGGTGTGGCGGTCAGGGATGGCTGTCCTCCACCTCGCGGTTCGTGCTGTGTGGCCCTGCGTGCATACACGCGAGTACGCGGTCGGAGGACTTCAATTCCGCGCCGTCGCCGTCCGGCGGCCGCCGTCCACGTCGTCGGATCGCCACGGCGACCCGTCCGGACGATGCCGCCCCCGACGGGTCGCTGCCGGCGCGGCTGTCCGGGTCGTCCTGTGGCAACTCGATCGCGATCGCGTAGACGTTCGGCCCACAAACGACTTAACCGGGGACGGCCCACACCGCGGTATGCCAGTACCGGAACTGCTCGTACAGTTGGACATCAACCCCCGACAGCTCGGGGTCGAGCTCGGGACGGGGGCCGTTATCGGGGGGATAATCGGGTTCGCGGCCAAGAAGATCGCGAAGCTGATCGCGGTGATCGTCGGGCTGGAGCTCGCGCTGTTCAAGTTCCTCGAATCGCGGGGGATCTTGACGGTGAACTGGGACAAACTCGGCGGATCGTTCGAGTCGCTCGGGACGGCGGCGACCGCCGAAACGCCGCCCTCGTGGGTCGAGACGATCCTCTCGACGCTGTCGGTGTCCGCCGGGTTCACCGGCGGCTTCTTCGTCGGCTTCAAGCGGGGATGATCGACCCGTGGTGGGTCCGTTCCCGCTCGCGTCGCGCCGCTATCGGCGGCTGATCTCGTCTTCCTCCTTCACGACCCGCGTCTCGGCCTCCCCGCTGGACACCTCGTTCACGAGGTCGTAGAAGTCGTTCTGCAGTCCCGCGGGGAACGTGACCACGCCAACCCACGAGCCGTCGCTTTGCCACTCCTCGCGCTCCAGATCGCCGAACTCGCGCACCTTCGCCTGCCCGGAACCGGCGTAGTCGGCCGGCAGCTGCACCGCGATCGTCACCTCGTCGAACCGGATCGGGATGACCGGACGCAGGGCGTCGAGCGCGTCGTCGATCTGGTTCTCGACGGGCTCCATCGGGTCGAGGGTGAACCCCGCCTCCTCCAGCGCGCGCTCGATGCGCTCGGGCGGGTGGGGCGCGTCGTCCATCTGCGGGTTCACCGCGTTGCGTGTGATGCGGTTGACGAGCTGCTTGTGCTTCTGTTCGAGCATCTCCTTGCGCTGCTCGGCGGTGATCTGGATCTCCCCGCGCTTGACGACCTCCGGGATGATCTCCATCGCGTCGGTCGTGCCGAACACCTCCTCGACGTCCTCCTCGGGCGGTCGGTCGCCCCGGGAGGCGTTCTCGAACACGTCCTCGGCGGCGATCACGTCCTCCAGCTCCCCGTCGAACTCGCCGCGTTTGATCGCCAGCGCCGCGTCCGGGTCGATCAGGACTTCGAAGCGCGTGCCGTGGGATTCCAGCCGGGCGGTGACGGCCTCGTCGAGTGATATCATAGCTGGTGGTTCCGCGGCCGTGATTAAAAGGTATCCGGCGGACGCAACCGGGAGGGGGCGACGTCGATCCGTCCGATCACTCCAGCACGGTCTTCTCTTTCGTCACGACCTCCACGTTCGTGATTCGCGTGTCCGGATACCCGCCCGTCGCGTCCTTCTCGGCGGCCTTCACCATGTCCCAGACCGTGTTCAGTCCGGTCGTGACGCCCTCCAGCGCCTCCATCTCGCAGCCCGTCTTGCCGGTCGTCTCGACGGCGACCTCCAGACCGATGCGGTCCTCGTCCACCTCGAACTCGGTGTCGACGTTCGTGATCGGGATCTGGTGGCACATCGGGATCGTCTCCCAGGTGTGTTTCACCGCCTGCACCGCGCCGATCCGGGCGGTCGCGAGCACGTCGCCCTTCCTCACCTCGTTGCCGCGGACGGCCTCGACGGTCGACTCGGTGAGGTGGATGGTCCCGCGCGCGACCGCGCGCCGCGAGGAGTCGGGTTTCTCGCCCACGTTCACCATCTGCACGTCGCCGTCGTCGTCGGTGTGCGTGAGGTCGTCGTCCGCGTCGGCGATCTGCTCGGCGTCCCGGTCGCCGTCGGCGTCGTCGTCGCTCATGTCACACCCCTTCGTCGCGGAGGGCTTGTGGGATCCGGTCCGGGAGGTCCGAGGCGGCGAGGCCGTCACCGAACTCGGCGGCGGCCGCGTCGCCCGCGCGGCCGTTCGCCCACGCCGCGAGCGCGGCCGCTTGGAGCGGCGACTCGATCTGTGCGGCGAGCGCGCCCGTCACGCCCGCGAGCACGTCGCCGGTGCCGCCGACGGTCATCCCCGGGTTACCCGTCCGTCCCACGCGGGTGTCCGACCCGTCGCCGATCACGTCGTAGCGACCCTTCACGAGGAGCGTGTGGCCCAACTCTCCCGCGAACGCCGTCACGAGGTCGGCACGCTCGCGCCAGTCCTCGTCGGTCTCGCCGCCCATCTCCAGCAACTCGCCTTGGTGGGGCGTGCAGATCAGGTCGGCGTCGGTGTCGACCTCGGGAACGACCTGGAGCGCGTCGGCGTCGACGACCGCGCGGCCGCCGTATCCGGCGAGGAACTCGGCGACGGCGTCCAGTGTCGCGTCGGCGCTGCCGAGTCCGGGGCCGAAGACCACGGTGTCCTGGTCGCCCGCGCGGTCGAGCAAGTCGTCGACGTGCCGCGGGGCGAGCTGGTCGCCGTCGAACGGGCGGACGATGAGATCGGGGCCGTACCCCTGGATCTCGCGGGCGACGGGGGCGGGACAGGCGACTCGAACGAGGTCGGCGCCGGCGCGAAGCGCGGCGCGGGCGGCGAGCGCGGGCGCGCCGGTGTAGGGGCCGCCGCCGACGACGAGCACCTCGCCGTTGTCGCCCTTGTGCGAGTCGGCGTCGCGGTCCAGCGCCAGCAGGTCGCCCGGGCCGACGAACGTCTCGGCGGCGTCCGGAATGGCGATGTCCGCGACCGTCACGTCGGCGTCGAGATCCGCCAGTCCGGGCTTCTCGTCGTGGAAGGTGACGACCGCGTCGGCGTCGACGGCGGTTCCGACGGCCGTACCCGTATCGGCGTCGACGCCCGAGGGCACGTCGACCGAGAGCACGGGCACGTCGGCGGCGTTGAGGCGGCGGGCGACGGTCGCCTCGGGCTCCCGGAGCGCGCCCGTCACCCCCGTGCCGAGCATCGCGTCGACGACGAGGTCCGGATCGAGTCCGTCGAGGTCGACCTCGCGGGAGTCGGTGACGGTTCGGGTCGGGAGGTCGCTCTCGACGAGCGCGGCCCAGTTCTCGCGGGCGATGTCGGTGCGGATCGTTTCCGGTCGGCCCAGAAGGAGGGTCTCGATGTCGAACTCGTCGAGGAAGCGCGCGGCGACCATCGCGTCGCCGCCGTTGTTCCCGCGGCCGCAGATCAGGAGGACTCGATCGTCGGGGGCCGCCCGTTCGCGGACCGCGCGGGCGACGGCGTTGCCCGACGACTCCATCAGCTGTTTCGTCGAGACGCCGAGCGCCGCGGCGTTGCGGTCCACCATCGCCATCCGCCCGGAGGAGATCATGTCGTCTCCGCGTTCGACTGGCAGGGTGTAAAGCGCCGGGGGTGGGTCGGGGGTGAGGACGGGGGCTCGCACGCCCGTCGGTTCGACGCGGATCAGCGATCGGGGGCGGCGGAACCGGCGATCCTCGGTCCCGTTCGCGTTCGGTCCCCCGAGGAGTCACGACAGGGTGACGACGACGGATCGGGGGCGAGACACCGCTGAGCTTCGTCGCAACACTCCCAAGTGGCCTCGAACAGAAACGGACCGTGACACGTGACAGAGTCCCCGCCCGACACAGGCCGACGTCTGACAGAGAGTGAAGCCTACCGGCGGATGTACCGGGTCACGTCGAGGTACGACCGACCCTTCGAGGAGAAGGTCGACGACCTCCTCGCGGTCGGGTGTCGGTTTCTGGGTCTCCCCGCGGGCTTTCTGACCGAGACCACGGAGGACACACAGCACATCGTCCGAGCACACGGGGACCACCCGCTCCTCCAGCAGGGGGAAGCCTGCCCCCTCGACAAGAGTTACTGTCGCAAGACGATCGCGATGGACGAGACGCACACCGTTCAACACGCGCGAATAGAGGGCTGGGAGGGCGATGCGGCCTACGAGAAGTTCGGTCTGGAGTCGTACATCGGCGCGAGCGTCGTCGTCGACGGCGAGCTGTACGGGAGCTTCTGTTTCGCCGACACGGAGCCGAGAGACGACCCCTTTACCACGGGCGAGGAGACCTTCGTCGAGTTGATGGCGGAGTGGGTCAGCTACGAGCTGTTCACGAAACAGGCGACCGAGCGACTCCGCGAGCAGCGTGATCAACTCGAGAAGTTCACGAGCGTCGTGTCCCACGACCTCCGAAACCCGCTCAGCGTGGCTCGGGGGTATCTGGACATGGCCGAACGGACGGGCGACCCGGAGCACTTTCAACGCGTTCGGAGCTCGCTCGAACGGATGGACGCGCTCATCGACGACTTGCTGGTGTTGACCCGAGAGTCCGAGTCGGCCTCGGAGACGGACACCATCCGCATCGACTCGCTCGCGACCGGCTGTTGGGAGTACGTCCCGACCGGCGAGGCGACGCTTACCGTGGAGACGGACGCGACGATCGTGGGGGACGAGAGTCGAGTGCAGCAACTCTTCGCGAACCTCTTCCGGAACGCTATCGAGCACGGGGGCGGGAACGTGACCGTGCGGGTCGGAACGCTCCCCGAGGAGTCGGGCGTCTTCATCGAGGACGACGGAACGGGGATCCCTCCGGAGACCCGGGATCGGATCTTCGATGACGGGTTCTCGACGAGCGACGAGGGAACCGGGCTCGGACTCACGATCGTCCAACAGGTCGCGACGGCCCACGACTGGGAGATCTCGGTGACGGACGGCGAAGCCGGGGGTACACGGTTCGAGATCACGGGCGTGGAGTTCGTCGACGAGTAGTCCCCGGGTGCCGGCCCTCGCGGGCTCGCGCTCGTGCCGTGCGAACGGCGGGGTGGCTGTCGCCCGTCGGACCGACGACCGGTCCTACCGCGACTGCCGGTACACGAGGTTGCGCTGCACCTCGCTGGCGCCCTCGTAGATCACCGGGATGCGCACGTCGCGGTACACCCGCGCGATGCGGCGCTCCGTCAGGATCGAACGCCCGCCGTGGAGTTGCATCCCGGTCTCGGCGCAGTCGACGGCCGTCTCCGTCGACTTGAGCTTCGCCATCGCGGCCCACAGCCCGGCGTTCTCGCCCTCGTGGAGCTTCTCGGCGGCCCGCCAGTTGAGCGACCGCGCGGCCTCGAACTCCGTGCGCATGTCCGCGAGGTCGTGCTGGACGGACTGGAACTCAGAGATGTTGCGGTCGAACGCCTCGCGGTCGTGGACGAACTCCCACGCCTCCTCGATGGCCGCCGCGGCGAGGCCGATGCCGTGCCCGCCGACGACGACGCGGCCGTGGTTGAAGAAGTCCGCGAGCATGTAGAAGCCGCCGCCCTCGGCGCCGACGAGGTTCTCCTCGGGGACGAAGCAGTCCTCCATGACGATGTGCCCCTGCTTGGAGCCGCGCATGCCCATCTTCTCGGGGATGTGCTCGGCCTCGTAGCCGTCGCGGTCGGTCTCGACGATGAACAGCGAGTAGTTGCCGTAGCGGTCCTCGGAGTCGCCGGTCTTCGCGTACACGGTGAGCCAGTCGCCCTCGACGGCGTTGCCGACCCAGTACTTCTCGCCGGTGATCTCGTAGCCCCCGTCGACCTTCTCGGCCTTGGTCGTCATGCCTGCGAGGTCGGAGCCGGTCTGCGGCTCAGACACCGCGAGCCCGGAGATCTGTTCGCCCTCGGCGACGGGGCGGACGTACTCCTCGCACTGCTCGTCGGTGCCGTAGTCGTAGACGAGCTCGTTGCCGAACGACGCGAGCATCATCGTCAGCCCGATGCCGGCGTCCGCGCGGTAGAACTCCTCGGCGATCGCGAGCATCTGGTAGATGTCGAGGCCGCGGCCGCCGTACTCCTCGGGGATGTCCTGCCCGACGAGGCCCGCCTCCTGGCCGGCCTCCAGCACCTCCCAGGGGTAGTCGTCGGCCTCGAAGTGTTCCTGTGCCACCGGCGCGATGTGTTCCTCCGCGAACTCGCGTGCCTCCCGTTTCACGTCGCGCGCGTGCTCCGGAACCAGCGACTCGTCCAGCAGACCGAGGTCCGTGTTCATGTCTCTCATTCCGGAACCGTCCACCATAACCTCCGTGGAACCGTCGACCCGAGGTTTCGGGTTTACTCCCCGTCGTCGGGCTCCTCGCCTCCGCCGGCCCCCTGGGTGTCGTCGGCATCGTCCACATCGGGTCCACCGGTTCCACCGTCCGCACCTTCCCTACCGTCCGCGTCGTCCGTACTGTCCACGTCGCGCTCGGCGTCGCGGGCGCGTTCGAGTCGGTCTCGCACGGCCGGTCGCTCGACGGTGCCGGAGACGGTTCGGGGGAGCTCCTCGACGAACGCGATCGTGCGCGGGACCTTGAACCCCGCCAGGCGCTCGCGGCAGAACGACTCGACGGTCGCGGCCGTCAGCGGGTCCTCGGCGGTCGCGGCCGGCTCGGCGGGAACGACGAGCGCGGCGACGCGCTCGCCCCACTCGTCGTCCGGCAGGCCCGCCACCGCGACGTCGTCGACTCCGGGGTGCTCGCGGATCGCCGCCGCGACCTCGCCGGGGTCGACGTTCTCGCCGCCGGAGATGATCCGGTCGTCGAGGCGGTTGAGCACGTACACGTAGCCGTCCCCGTCGCGGTAGCCCACGTCGCCCGTCCGGAGCGCGCCGTCATCGGTCGTCGCGGCGGCGGTCGTCGCCTCGTCGCCGTAGTACCCCGCGGTGATCGACGGCCCGGTGACCACGAGTTCCCCCGTTTCGCCCGGCGGGAGCTTCGTCCCGTCCTCGTCGCGGACCGTCACGTCCGTCCACAGCAGCGGCCGGCCGACGGTGCCGACTCGGTCGAACGCCTCCCGGGAGCGCGCGGTCGCGATCTGGGAGGCGGCCTCGGTCATCCCCCACGTCGGGTGAACCGGCACCGAGAAGTCGCGGCAGCGCTCGATCAGCGAGTCAGGCGCCGGCGCGCCGCCGAGCAGCACCGCGCGCAGCGAGTCCGGGAGGGTTCCGCGCGCGTCGAGCATCCGCGAGAGCATCGTCGGGACGAGCGAGACGCCCGTCACGTCGTATCGGCGGATGTCGTCGACGGCGCCGCCGGCGTCGAACGACTCCCGGAGGACGACGCTCGTGCCGTACAGCGTCGCCCGGTACAGCGGCATGATCCCGCCGGTGTGATGCAGCGACAGCGCCGCGAGGTAGCGGTCCTCGGGGAGCACGCCCAGCCGGAACGCCGAGGCGGTCGCCGACGCCAGCACGTTCCCCATCGACAGCGGCACGAGCTTCGGCTCCCCGGTCGACCCCGACGTGAACAGCATGACGAGGGTGTCGCCGCGACCCCAGCGGACCGCCGGAACGTCCCCGTCGGGCGCGGCGTCGATCCCCACGACGCGGTCGTCGTCCGGATCGTCGATCGAGACGACCGGAACCGGCGATCCGTTCGGTCCGTTGGCGTCGTCGACAGCGCTCGCGGCGCCCTCCTCGTCCGCGGTCTCGGCGTCGACGCGTGCGGGCTCGAACCCGCCGACCGACCGCCAGCCCGTCTCCGTTGTCGCGTCGCCGTCGCCCTCACCGGGGTCTCCGTCGTCCTCGTCGCTCCCGGCGGGCGCGTCGCCGAGGGCTGCCGCGACGGCGACGGCTTCGGTGTCCTCCCCACACACGAGTACTGTCGCGTCGGCGACGGCGAGTCTGGGTTCGAGTTCCGCGGCCGTGAGTCGGTCGGAACAGGGGACGAGCCGCACGCCCAACCGCATCGCGGCGTGGACGAGCGCAACGTACTCCGTTCGATTGTCGAGGACGACCGCGAGGTGATCTCCCGGTTCGATGCCCAGCCCGGCCAGCCGGGCCGTCAGCGCCTCCGCGCGGGCGTCGAGATCCGCGTAGGTCAGTGACTCTCCCGAGGCCGCCAGCACGAGCGCTTCCGCGTCCGGCGTGGCGGCGACACGGTGAGAGAGCCAATCGCGCATGGAACCGAGATGAACCCCATCCCACTACCCTCTTTCCATCGCTGCGGCCGCGCCAGCGCTGCGGCGCTGCGGCGCTGGGCGGTGACGATGGCTCAGTGCTCGACGAACTCCACGAGCACGCCGCCGGTGTCTCGCGGGTGGAGGAACGCGACCTCGTGACCCCACGCGCCGGGCCGCGGCTCCTCGTCGATCAGTTCGATCCCGAGGTCGCGGGCGCGGTCGAGCGCCTCCTCGATGTCGTCGGTCGCGAACGCGAGGTGGTGGATCCCCGGCCCGCTGCGGTCGAGGTATCCGGCGATCGCCCCCCCGTCGCCGAGCGGTTCGAGCAGTTCGAGGTACGAGTCGCCCAGTTCGAGGAAGACGACCGCCATCCCGTCGAACTCCTCCTCGTGGGCGATCTCACAGTCGAGCAGGTCCGTGTACAGCGCGGCGAGTTCGGCCGCGTCCTCGGTCGCGATCCCGGCGTGGTCGACGTGCATACCCGGCGCGTACGACGCCGGGAGGATAAAGTCGCCCGGCTCCGGCGTCGACCGCGAACCGATCCCGGACTACTGTCCGGGCTTGTACTCGCCGAACTCCTCGCGCATCACGTCGGAGATCTCGCCGACCGTCGCGTACGCCTTCACCGCGTCGACGATGTGCGGCATCACGTTCGCGTCGCCGCGGCAGGCGTCGCGCAACCCCGCCAGCGCGTCCTCGGCGGCCTCTGAGTCGCGGTCCTCGCGGAGCGCCTGCACCCGGTCGATCTGCGCCTGCTCCTCCTCCTCGGAGACCTCCTCGAGGTCGACGTGGGCCTCCTCCTCGACCTCGTACTCGTTGACGCCCACAATGACTCGCTCCCCCTCCTCGATCTCGCGCTGGCGCTCGAAGGCGGTGTCCTGTATCTGCCGCTGAACCCACTGGCTCTTCACGGCGTCGAGCATCCCGCCGCGGCGGTCGACCTCCTCCAGGATCTCGAACGCCTCCTCCTCGATGCCGTCGGTGAGGCTCTCGACGTAGTAGCTCCCCGCGAGCGGGTCGATCGTGTCGGCGGCGCCGGACTCGTGGGCGAGGATCTGCTGGGTCCGGAGGGCCGTCCGCACCGACTGCTCGGTCGGCAGCGACAGCGCTTCGTCCTTCCCGTTGGTGTGGAGGCTCTGGGTGCCCCCCAGCACCGCCGCAAGCGCCTGATAGCCGACGCGGACGACGTTGTTCTCGATCTGCTGGGCGGTGAGCGTCGACCCGGCGGTCTGGGTGTGGAACTTCAGCTGCTTCGACTTGGGGTTCTCCGCGCCGAACTGCTCCTCCATGATCTTCGCCCACATCCGGCGGGCGGCACGGAACTTCGCCACCTCCTCGAGGACGTTGTTGTGGGCGTTGAAGAAGAAGGAGAGCTGCGGCGCGAACTCGTCGACGTCGAGTCCCGCGTCCACAGCGGCCTGCACGTACTCGATGCCGTCGCCGAGGGTGAACGCGATCTCCTGTGCGGCCGTGGAGCCGGCCTCGCGGATGTGGTACCCGGAGATGGAGATGGTGTTGAAGCTGGGGACCTCCTCGGCGCAGAACTCGAAGATGTCCGTGATCAGCCGCATCGACGGCTCCGGCGGGTAGATGTAGAGGTTCCGGGCGATGTACTCCTTCATGATGTCGTTCTGGATGGTCCCCCGGAGCTCCTTTCGGTCGACGCCCTGCCGGTCGCCGACGGCGATGTACATCGCCAAAAGCACAGCAGCGGGCGCGTTGATCGTCATCGAGGTGGACACCTCGTCCAGCGGGATGCCGTCGAAGACGCGCTCGAAGTCCTCCAGCGAGTCGATGGCGACGCCCGACTTCCCCACCTCGCCGGCGGCCATCGCGGCGTCGGAGTCGTATCCCATCTGCGTCGGGAGGTCGAACGCCATCGACAGCCCGGAGGAACCCTGATCGATCAGGTACTGGAAGCGCTCGTTGGTCTCGGCGGCCGTCCCCATCCCGGCGTACTGGCGCATGGTCCACAGGCGACCGCGGTGCATCGTCGGGTAGACGCCGCGCGTGTACGGCTCCTCCCCGGGGAACCCCACGTCGTCCTCGTAGTCGAGGTCGGCCACGTCGTCCGGGGTGTACAGCCGCTTCACGTCCTGCCCGCCGGTGTCGGTGGTGAACTCCTCCTTTCGCTCCCCGAAGCGGTCGAGGGTCGGGGAGAGGGTCTCCTCCTCCCACTCCCGCTTGCCCTCGCGGATGGCTTCGAGATCGTCGGGGTCGAACATGACCGATCCATCACGGGCCCGTGGCTTAAGCGGACTGGAGCCGACGCCGTCAGGACGGACCGGCGACCGCGTCGGCCCCACCGGCCCCGCCGGCCCCACCGACCGCGACGGCAACGCCGGCGACCGGGCGGGGGCGTCGCCGCGTCGTGTCGGGATTTATGTGGCTCCCGTCGCTGTGATTGTCCGTGCAAGTCGCTCCGATGCAAGCCGCGCTCACCGCGGCGTACGTGTTCCACACCCTGTTCGCCGGCCTCTGGGTCGGCGCGGTCGTCCTCACCGCCTGGAAGGTCATCCCGCTCGCGAGAGACGGTGACGTGACCCCCGAACTGCTCGGCGGCGTCGTCTCGGGCGTGTCGACGATCACGCGGGTCGGCGCGCTCGTGTTCGTCGCGACGGGCGGTCACATGGCCGCGACGGTGTACGGGGCGGAGGGGCTGTTCGCCCCGCCGCGCGGGCACGTCGTGCTCACGATGCTGGCGCTGTGGGTCGTCATGACCGGACTCGTCGAGGTCGGCGGGAGCAAGGTTCGCTCGGCGCTCGACACCGGGAAGGTCCGCACCGCCGCCCGCGACGCCGGCACCTTCTACACCGCCGCCGCGGCGGTCGGCTTCGTCCTGCTCGTGCTCGGCGGCTACCTCTCGGTCTGACGGCGGCCCGCCCGGCTCACTCGCTCGATTCCTTCTCGAACACCAGACAGTACGAGTGGTCGAACCCGTAGCCATAGCGCCCCGGCGTGTCCTCGTAGCCACTGCCCTCCCACTCGATCACTATCTCCCCGTCGAACCGAAACACCTCGCTCACGCGGTCGGCCACGTCGAACGCCAGCGGCGTGACGTGACCGCCCTCGCGGACGTTCACCACGTCGACGACGACGGTTCCCCCCGGAGCCATCGCCGACGCGACGCCGCGAAACGCGACCTCGATGTCGTCGAGGTAGTCGGCGTACGTGCTCGCGCCCTCGTAGTTCTCGAAGGGGTTCAGGTCGATGCTGTGGGTCATGAACGGCGGCGAGGTGAAGCAGCAGTCGCACGGCGGGAACCACGACCCGTCGAGGTCGAGGGCGCTCCCGTGGCGTATCTCCCCGCCGTGGTCGTCGCCGAGGCGGTCGCGGATCGCGGCGACGCGGTCCGCCTCGTACTCGACGCCGACGGGAACCCGACCCAGGCGTTCGGCCGCCAGTAGCGTGGTCCCGAACCCCGCGAACGGGTCGAGCACGCGATCCCCGGGATCGGTGTACTCCCGGAGGAACCGCTCGACGAGCACGTCGGGCGTGCGGACCTCGTCGGCGTGGCCCGCGGGGAGCGGGTCGCGGTGGCCGAACTCCAGCGTGAGGTGGGTGTCCATCGCGTGCCGATCCGGCGCGAGCGAGCCCGATAAACCCCCGGCGGCTCGCCCGCCCGGTGTACGTGACTGGCCACCGCGGCCGATCACGGCGATCGGTCCGTCGCGGCCTCGGCGGGGGGATACAAGTCGTCCGCCGTCGATCCGCCCCCATGGTACTCACAGACGAGGTCGCCCGGTTCGTCCGCGCGGTCGGTCCCGAGCACACCGAGGTGCAGGCGCGGATGGCCGCGTTCGCTGACGAGCACGACTTCCCGAACATCGGCCCGGAATCGGGCGCCGTCCTCCGCCTGCTCGCGCGGCTCACCGACGCGGAGACCGTCTTCGAGTTCGGATCGGGGTTCGGCTACTCGGCCTCGTGGTTCCTCCGCGGGGGCGCCGGGCGCGTGATCCTCACGGAGTTCGACGCCGACGAACTCGATCAGGGCCGCGAGTTCATGCGCGAGGCCGGCCTCGCGGACCGCTGCGTCTTCGAGGGCGGCGACGCGATGGAGACGATCGGACGCTACGATGGTCCCTTCGACGTGGTGCTCGTCGACCATCAGAAGGAGCGGTACGCCGACGCCTTCGAGGCCGTCCGCGACAAGGTCGCGCCGGGCGGCGTCGTCGCCGCGGACAACGTGATGCGCGGTCCGATCGACTTCGACGCGCTGCTCGCACGCGCCGAGAGCGGCGCGGGCGCCCGGGATGAGGCCGGCGGCGACGCGAACGCGCTGGCGAACGCGAACGACCAGACGCGCGGCATCGCCGACTACCTCGACGCCGTCCGCGGCGATCCCGGCTTCGAGACGGCGGTGCTTCCGGTCGGTTCCGGGCTCGCCGTGAGCACGAAGACCGAGTGACGCCGCGGCATCGCCGCGAAGGTTCAAACCGAGTGCCGGTACCAGACCCCGTGTGCGCTGAACCCGGCCCCGTCGCGTGCAGCGGGTGTGCGACACGACGCGACGGGAACCACGCCTCGGACCGTCGGTCGGACGCCCGGAGGGTACGTATCGAACGACGGACCGGGCCGCGTGTGTCGCCTGTTCGCCTACGAAACCCTGAGCTCGACGCTCCCGAGCGACGTGAACGTCGCCGTCGCGGTCTCCCCGGCGGCGACGGGCACCGGCTCGGTCAGCGATCCGGTCGTGACGAGCGTGCCGGCCGGCAGTCCGTCGACGGCGTCCGCCAGCCACGCCAGCGCCGCGAGCGGGTGCCCCAGCACGTCCGCGCCGACGCCCGAATCGACGCGCTCGCCGTCGACTCGAAGCGCCACGGCCTCCTCACCCAGCGAGCGATCGTCGCAGCCGGTTCCGGCGCCGAGAACGAGTCCCGCGTCGAGACAGTTGTCCGTCACCGCCAGCGGCGCGTCGAACGTCCACCCCGTCCGGCTGTCGACCAGTTCGATCGCGGGGTGAACTGTCGCCACCGCGTCGCGGGTACGGGCGCGCGCGGCGTCGGCGGGAAGGTCGTCGCCGAGTCGGAACGCGATCTCCGGCTCGATCCGGACGCCGACGAACTCCGCGGCGGCGACGGTCGCGGACGGGTCGACGACCGTCGCCTCGAGGAGTCGGCCGTACGCCGGCTCGTCGACGCCGAGGTCGGTCCGAACGCGCTCGTTGGTGAACCCGATCTTGTACCCGACCGGGTCGCCGCGGTCGGCGGTGAGTCGGTCGACGAGGCGCGTCTGAACCCGGTAGGCGTCGTCGATCGACTCCGGAAAGCCGGACGCCGAACTGTCGTCGGGATCGACCGGCGATGCGGTTCGGTGCGCCTCCGCGAGCGCCGCCGCCAGGACGTCGACGCGGTCGTCGGTCACCGCCGGCTGCCGGGCTGCGGGTCGACGTGCGGTTCGGGCATGAGGTCCGCGAACGGCTGCGCGTCGATCCACTCCAGGAGGTGCACGAGCTGGTCGGTCGCCGCCTCGAACAGCTCCTCGCCTTTCTCGGGCGTCGCGTCGGTCTGGTCGCCGAAGACGCCGTTCCCGGAGTTATCCGCGGCGTCGTAGAACGTCCGCGCGCCGAACTCCCGAGGGCCCGCGTCCGAGAGTTCGACGATGCCGCCGTCGCGGGCGGACTCCAGCCGGTCGGTCCGCACCAGCTCCTCGGCGATGTGCATGACCATCGCGGTCTCCTTCGGGCCGCCGTGCGGGCCGTTGTGCTCGAATATCTCCGAAACGAGGTCCGGGATCGATTCGTCCCACATCCACTCCACCGCGAACGCCGTCTCGTCGCGGCGAAGCCGGCGGCCGACTTCGCGGAGGTGCTGAACGTTGCCGCCGTGGGCGTTCACGTACACGATGCGGTCGATGCCGTGGTACGCGAGGTTGCGCGAGAAGCTCTCGACGTAGTCGCGGAAGACCTCCGGTTCGACCCACATCGTCCCGTGGAACTGCCGGTGGTGCTCGGAGACGGCGATCCGCACCGGCGGCGTACAGAGGAACCCGGTTCGGTCGGTCGCCTCGCGGGCGAGCGCCTCGCCGATGAGGTAGTCCGTCGCCAGCGGCAGGTGTGGACCGTGCTGCTCCGTGGAGCCGAGCGGGACGACCGCGATCGACTCCTCGGCGACGTAGTCGCCCAACTCCGGCCACGACTGGTGAGAGAGGTACACGCGACTTGGAAGGGTCGCGGGGGAGATGAAACGCGGGGATAGCGGTCCGTCCGCGGACGCGGGCAAGCGGCGGGCTCCACCGTTCGGCTTCCCGCCAGCGGCCGCTTCGCCACGCTTTTGCTCCGCGCGGTCGACCTCACGGGTATGTTCGGAGGCGGCGGGATGAACCCGCGCAAGATGCAGCAGATGATGAAGCAGATGGGTATCGACGTGACCGAGATCGACGCCGAGGAGGTCGTCATCCGCACGGGCGACGAGGAGCTCGTGTTCGACGGGGCGCAGGTCACGCGCATGGACGCCCAGGGCCAAGAGACGTACCAGATCGTCGGCGAGCCGACGACTCGCGAGCTCGGCACCGGCGACGAGATCGACGCCGACGCGGCCGACGACGCCGATTCGGGTGACGCCGGCGGCATCACCGACGAGGACGTCCAGCTCGTCGCGACCCGCGCGGGCGTGAGCCAGTCCGACGCTCGCGAGGCGCTCGAGGACGCTGACGGCGATCTCGCCGCGGCTATCTCCAGCTTGGAGTGAGCTCGTACCTCCTCGTCCACGCCGACTCGGACCGTGAGTACCTCCGCGGCCCCGGCGATGAACTCCAGACCGATCTCGGCGTGCTGGAGGTGCCCGACGACGTGGCCCACGGCGACGTGGTGGAGACGCACCTCGGCGAGGCGTTCCACGTCCGGCGCCTGCGCGGGCCGGATCTGTTCAACCACTTCGAGCGCACCGGCGCGCCGATGATGCCGCGCGACATCGGGCTCGTCATCGGCCATACCGGTGCGCAGTCGGGCGACCGCGTGCTCGACGCCGGCACCGGTACGGGCGTCCTCTCGGGATATCTCGGCCGGATCGGCGCCGACGTGACCACCTTCGAGATCGATCCCGAGTTCGCCGAGGTCGCCCGCGGGAACATGGAGATGGGCGGCGTGAGCGACCGCGTCGAGGTTCGGACCGGCGACCTCACCGACGAGCTCGACGACCTCGCCGCGGGCGAGCCCTTCGATCTGATCACCCTCGACACCGGCGACGCCGCCGCGATCGTCGACCGTGCCCCGGAGCTGCTCGTCCCCGGCGGCTACGTCGCGGTCTACACGCCGTTCGTGGAGGACGCGCGCGACATCGAGCTCGCCGCACGCGAGGTCGGCCTCGGCGACGTGGAGACGCTGGAGACGATCCAGCGTGAACTCACCGTCGACGAGCGCGGCACCCGCCCGAGCACCGCGGGCGTCGGCCACACAGGCTACCTGCTGTTCGCTCGCCGCGTCGAATGATAATCCAACGGTCGACATCCTGAAAACTGAAGTCGAAGCGATTCACACGTTTCGGCATGACGACCAGTTCTCCGTCGGCGCTCGCCGACCGAACGCTCGCCGCGGCATCCGACGCCCTCGTCGTCGATCCCTCCCCGGCGTTCGTCCGGGACGTCGTCCGAGCGGTCGCTGACGACGACCGCTCGGCTGCCGACGGGTCGACCGACACGGATTCGCCATCGCGGGTTCGACTTCTGTGCACCGACGAGTCGGCCGAGGCGGCGTTCGACGATTTCCTGACCGCCACCGCCGCCGTCGACGCGCGCTCGGCCGACCGGGTGGCCGTGCGAACGGCCTCGGAGCTCGGCGCGAGCCTGACGGTCGCCGACGGTACCGTCCGCGCCCACCTGTCGCTCGACGGCGACGACGCGACGGACCTCCCGAACGGCGGCTTCGCCACCGGCCACGACGAGCCGTTGTGTACGGCCGTCGAGGAGGCCTACGACGCGCGATGGCGCGACGCCGATGAGTACGCGTTCGACGTCCCGAGTCGGACGACGATCGTGGAGTCGTTCGCGGATCGGTGGCCGGACGCTGGCGAGACGCTGGTCGACCTGTTTGACGCCGCCGAGGCGCTCCCGCGAACGGGCGCGTTCGATCCCGTGAGCGCGTGCACGCTCGCCGGCGCGCGCCACGAGCTGCTGACGATGCACATCGGGGACTGGGCCGAGGAGATCGACCTCACCAGTCGCACGGAGGTCGCGCGGTCGAAGGCGCGCCTCATCGAGACGGGGCTCGTCGAGACCGAGCGTGAACCGGTCGGCGTCGGGCGTCCCCGGCACCGACTCGTGCTCGCGGACGACGAGCCGACCGATCTGACGGGCGCGGAGCTGCTCGCACGCGGACGTGCGGCCTTGTGCGAATGAGCGGTCTGCGGGATCGAAGGGACGACACAGCGCAGCGAGCACGGGGGACGCTCCGGAACCACCGGGAGACCGGGGAACACCGATAAGTCGGTCGGAACGTTAGTGGAGACAGTAATGAGCGCCGACGACACGGCCGAGGCCCGTCGAGGGGAGCCCACCACGTGGTCCGACTTCGGCATCGCGCTGTACGAGCGGCTGACGGGACGGGGCGCCGAGATAAGCTACACCTTCGACGACTTGGAGGTGGACGTCCCCAGCAGTGCCGACGAGGATGCCGACCACGCCCACTGGCGTCTCAATGGGACGCTCCGCGTCTCCTCGAGCGAGCACGAGGACTCCGTGGAGTGACTGACCGGTCGCCGCGCGCGAGTTCTCGGACCGCCGAGGGCGACGCCGAACGGGTCGCTGTCGGCGACCTCCGTGTCGCGGTCGACATCGAGGCGACCGTCGACGGCGAGCGACTCGCCGTTCGCTCCTCGGACGGCCGGATCGACGTGTCGGCCGACAGCCTTCGGACCCTCCGACGGTTGGGGTCGCTTCGGGAGTTGCTCCCGAATCGGATCGGTCGATCGATCGATCGGGCCCCGATCGGCGTCCACGTCGGCGAGGTGGAGGTCGCTCGTATCGACCCCGGCGTCCCGGCGGGCCCGCTCGCGCGTGTGCTCGGTGTCGCGCCGGCCCGACTCGACGTGGGAGGGCTCGCCAGCGCGGTGCTTCGCGGTCGGTGGTGACGGCGGTCGGGACACTCGCAGCACCGCCTCGTTTCTCGTCGGGGTCCCCGCCTCCGCTCCCGCCGCCGCCCTCCTCATCGTGTCGCACGCATCAGTGAAAACAGCTCCTCGCGGAACCCCTCGGGGTCGAAGGCCTCGGCGAGCGCGTCGTCTGTCCGCTCGTCGGATGCGGTTCGGACGGCCGTCGGATACGCCCCGCCGACTAAGAGGTACGCGCCGTCGACGGGACGGACGGCCGCCCAGCCGCGCGCGCGGACGGCGACGCCGTCGAGGCGACACAGCGCGTCGTACCCCGCGACGCGCGAGCCGTCCCCGAGTGCGGCCTCGCAGGAGTCGACTGCGTCGGGAGCGACGCGCCGGACGCCCTCGAAGCCCCGCTCCGTGAGGGTGTCCGCGAACCCCGCGTGCGCCCGGTTGGCGACGAGTCTCGTGAGCGCCGACGACGGGCCGGTCGCGGGCGACACCGTGAGTCGACTCGCGACGAAGAAGCGCCACAGTCGGTCCAGTTCCGTCTGCTCGGCAACCCGGTCGCGAAGCGAGCGATCCTCGTACACGACCGTCGCCGCCTTGACGGTGACAACGGCCGCGTCGAACTCCGTCGTCCGTCGACGCTCGCGCTCGCACCACCCTCCATCAGCGAGTGCGTCCGTGGGGACCGATGGGAACGGGTCCGACATGCGTCGGGATACGGTGTTGGGTGCGAGGGAGATAACTGTGCGTGACGGACCCGGTGCCGACCACGGTCTTCGGGCCGCGGATGGGCCGAAAACCGGCGGCACGTTCGCCCACTGACCGCGTCACAGCACCCCGCCGAGTCGGTGACTTTAACCGATATCCGCCCCCACGATCAACAAATGGCTTTTGAGGATCTCCTGGAAGACCCTGTTATCCAGAAGTACCTCCACGAGCTCGTCGGTCCGACGGGAATGCCCGTCGCCGCGGCCCCGCCGGACGGCGAGGTCACCGACGAGGAACTCGCGGAGGAGATGGGACTGGAGTTGAACGACGTGCGGCGGGCGCTGTTCATCCTGTACGAGAACGACCTGGCGTCGTATCGACGGGTGCGCGACGAGGACTCGGGGTGGCTCACCTACCTGTGGACGTTCCACTACGAGAACATCCCGGAGAACCTCGAGGAGGAGATGCACCGCCTGCTGGAGGGGCTCCAGGAGCGCCGCTCGTACGAGTCCGACCACCAGTTTTACCTCTGTGAGATCGACTCGATCCGCTTCGAGTTCGAGGAGGCGATGGAGTTCGGCTTCGAGTGCCCCGAGTGCGGGTCGCCGCTGGAGTCGATGGAGAACAGCCGCCTCGTCGAGGCGATGGAGTGGCGCATCGACCAGCTCGCCGACGAGCTCAACGTCGACCGCGAGGAAGCCGGGGCCGAAGCCTAAATGGTCGTTCTCGCGACCAAGTGCTACGTCTCGGGCGACGCCCGCGAGCGTGCACTCGACGGGATGACCTCGCTCGTCGGCAACGACCTCGGCGATCTGGACGTGGAGTTCGACGTGGGCGTCCGCCACGACGACTTCGTCTCCGTGACCGTCTCGGGCGACGACGAGACGGTCGCCCGCAACGTCCTCCGTGAAGAGTGGGGCGAGATCACGGATCACTTCACCGACGGCGAGACGTACGTCGGCACGCTGGAGGGCTGGGACGAGGACGGCTTCGTGCTCGACGCCGGTACGGAGGTCCGGGTCCCGGCCGACGGGCTCGGGCTCGGGGCCGGTTCGCCCGAGCAGATCCGCGACCGCTTCGGCATCGTCCAGCACCTGTCCATGCGGTTCGTGTACGACGAGGACGGGGACCACGAACTCGCGGACGACGAACGCGACCGCCTGTACGACTGGACGCGCGGTCAGGGGCGCGTGAACGCCAACTCCGCGACCCGCGCTGAGGTGCGCGCGACCGTCAACCGGGCGGGACACGCGAACGACATCGTCACCGTCGAGCGGCTCGGACTGCTCGAACAGAGCATCATCTGCCGGGAGAACACGGACGCCCCCGGCCTCCTGGCGTCCATCGGCGGCTACCTCCCAGCGGAACTGAAGGCGGTCATCCCGCAGTAACATGGCTCGCCGGCGACGATTCCTCGCGCTCGCGGCGCTGGTCGGCATGCTCGCGCTCTCGGGATGTCTCGGCTTCTTCGGCGGCGGCTCCGTCTCCGACGACCGACTGGATCAGTCGCCGGCGGGCGGCGGGTACGACTGGAACGAGAGCGTCGACTCGGATCTGAACGCACACATCACGATCCACGACAACGCGACGTTTTCGGCGGTGTACGCGGTCAACGGGAGCGAGGTCGAACTGTTCCGACGCGACGGCCTCGGCGGCACGAACCCGTTGGACGTGCGGGCGGTTCGCTACCGCTACCCCAACGGCACCGTGATCAACGGGTCGGAGTTGGCCGACCGCGGCGCGGTCGAGCAGACCCGCGACGTGATCCGAATCGACTTCCCCGGCGAGGGCGACGTCGAGGGCGACCGAGTCGCGTTCACCGCGGGGTCGACGCCCAAGCGGTTCGCCCTTCCGACGTACGTGCAGGGCTCCTACGAGGTCGTGCTCCCGCCGAATCGCCGCGCGTCGCTGCCGGTGTTCGGCGACGTGAATCCCGGCGGTGCGACCACCACCGTCGACGACGACAACCGCCTGCACGTCCGCTGGGACGACGTGCAAAGCCAGTCCGTGATCGTCCAGTTCTATCTCCCGCAGGACATCCAGATCTTCGGGGCGGTGTTCGCCCTCCTCGCGGTCGTCGGCGGGGGAGGCCTGCTGTACTATCGCCGGCAGATAGATGCGCTGCGAGAGCAGCGCGAGGAACTCGGCCTCGACGTCGACACCAGTGACGACGACCTCGGCGACGACGGTCCGCCGCCGGGGATGCGCTGAAACGCGGCCGGGCTTCGTCGATCCCGACCGACGCCGACCCGGGACGTCGCCGCCGCGGTCCGCGGGACCGACGCTCCTTTTCTCCCGCGTCCCCTTCACCTGCCAATGACGAGTGACCCCCCCGCGAGCCTCGACATCCCCTCGGAGGTCGACCTCCCGCCGCTGGCGCTCGACATCGACGGGACGTTGACGACGCCGGAGCACACGATCGACCCGCGCGTGTTCCGGGTGCTCCCGGAGTGGCCCGCGCCTGTCGTGCTCGCGACCGGGAAGTCGTTCCCGTATCCGATCGCGCTGTGTCACTTCGTCGGGATCCCGGAACGGGTGATCGCGGAGAACGGCGGCGTCGTCTGTGTCGACGAACGGGTGCGAATCGAGGGCGACGTCGAGCGCGTCGTCGCGGCCGCCGAGGCCTTCCGCGAGCGCGGCGGGGAGTTGGGCTGGGGCGACGCGAACACGCCGAACCGCTGGCGCGAAACCGAGGTCGCCGCGCGCGTCACGGCCGACGAGGCGCTCCTGCGCGAGGTGGCCGAGGAGTTCGGTCTCGCGTTCCTCGACACGGGGTATGCGTACCACCTCACCGACCCGAACGTGAGCAAGGGGAACGGGCTCCGCGAGGCGGCGTCGATCCTCGACCGCGACCCCGGAGCGTTCGTCGCCGTCGGCGACTCGATGAACGACGCCTCGACCTTCGCGGTCGCCGGCGAGAGCTACGCGCTCGCGAACGCCGACCGCGTCGCCACGGACGCGGCGGACATCGTGGTCGATACGGGATACATGGACGGTACGATGGCCGTGCTCGCGGACCTGATCGAGCGCGCTGGGCACTGAACCGGGGGCGTCCGCGGGCGACACCGACGGCCTGGGTGCGGTGGGCGGCGACGATCCGCTCGCGTCAGGCTTCGGTCGCGTCGCCCTCGAACGGAACGAACGAGCCGTTGATGTCCCACTCGTGGATGCAGTACACCTCGCCGGCCGCGTCGTCCCCGGCGACGACCCAGCTTCCGGTCTCGTCGTCGAACCGCTCCTCGCGGCCGCACCGCTCGCAGGTGCGCGCCCGCGGGCGGCGGATACGGACTGACATACCGCACGGTGGTCGACGAATCACCTTAACGTTCTCGGGGGAGACGGCCCGGCGGTTCCGACGACTGTGTGCCGCTCTGATAGGTGCCGCTCGACGGGCGGCGACGAAACCGCCGGGGGTATTATTCCTCGATGCCTACGGAACGGCGATGGGATTTCACACGTTCGACGCCGACCGCGCGGACAAACTCGAAGACCCCGGTCGATTCCGCCACTGTTCCGGCGAGGAACTGCTCGCCGCGCTGGCGGTCCCGGCGGACGCGGTAGTCGCCGATCTCGGCTCCGGAACCGGCTTCTACACCGACGTGATCGCGTCGCGCGTCGGCACCTGCTACGCCGTCGACGTGCAGTCGGAGATGCACGACCTGTACGCCGAGAAGGGCATCCCGGAGAACGTCGAGACGGTCACCGCGGGCGTGGAGGACCTCCCGCTGGCCGAGGACGCCCTCGACGCCGCCTTCTCGACGATGACGTATCACGAGTACGCGAGCGACGAGTCGCTGGCGGAACTCGCTCGAGTCGTCCGGCCCGGCGGCCGCGTCGTCACGGTCGACTGGACCGCCGACGGGCCCGGCGAGGTCGGGCCGCCGCGCGACGAGCGGTTCGGCGTCGGCGACGCCGCGAGCGCGTTCGAGGACGCGGGCTTCACCGTCGAGCGCGCCGAGACGCGCACCGACACGTTCGTCCTCGTCGCGCGTCGCTGAGGATCGGCGGACGGCACGACGGCGACTCCCGACACCCCGGAGCAGCACGAGCGGGTGTCCCTGTCACACCGCTCGTCCGGACAACCGGCGGGTGGGACTGAAAGGGGCCGGCGTTCTGCGCGAAGCCCGACGAAGCAAGCACCGCAGGAGGGAGGCGAAGCCGACCGACGAGGAGCACAGCGAGTCGCGCGAGCGCAGAACGCCGGGGGCTTTCGCGGTCGACACCGAATCCATGACTGCAGCGTCGGAACTGCCTGTCTCAACCGCGGCGACTACCGATGATCGTCCCAGAACCGTTCCAGCCCGAAGCGTAGCATGTCCGGGCTCACCGGCCGGAACTCCTCGCGTTCGTACTCGGGGAGGTACTCCCGGACCGCGTTCCACGACTCGCGGGCGTAGCGCGCGTCGATCAGACAGCGGACGCCGACCTCGTCGCTTCCGCGGATCACCCGACCGATCGCCTGCCGGGCCTTCCGAACCGCGGGGACGGTCAGCGCCGTCTCGAACCCGTCCCCGAACTCCCGATCGTACGCCGTCTTCACCGCGCGCGTCCGCGGCGACGACGTGTTGATGATCGGAACGCCGCAGATCACCGCCGCGGCGAGGCGGTCGCCCTCGTAGTCGACGCCCTCGGTGAGGGTGCCGCGGATGCTCGTGACGAGCACCTTCGCGTCGCCGTCGAAGAAGTCCGCCTTGAGCGCCTCCGTCGCGGTGTCGTCGCTGGACTCGTCGATGAGAACCGCCTTGTCGACCCGCCCGTCCGCCTCCAACTCGCCGGCCATCCACTCCGCCTCGCCGTAGCTTGGCATCCCGACGAGCACGTTGCCCGGGGTCGTTGCCGCCACCTCCGCGGCGGCGTCGGCGTGCGCGCGACGGGTCTCGTTGTCCTCGCCGGGCGGGCCGCGATTCGAGAACGTGAACTTCGGCGCGTCGACCGCGAACGACGCCCGGTTCCCCTCGGGGAAGCCCAGCCCGTAGGTCCGCTCCTCGACGGGTCGCCCCTCGGACTCGAGGTAGTTGAGCCCCGTCACCTCCCCGAACACGTCGAGCGGCGCGAGCGTCGCCGACATGAGCACGCCGCCGCCGAAGTCGGCGAGGCGTTCGCCGATGGCGTCCGCGGGCACGCAGTTGTGCAGCGCGAGCCGGGCGTTGTACGCGCGGCGCCACGAGTCGGGCGGCTCGGTCTCGTCCCACGTGCGCTGGAGTTCGAGCTCCCGGAAGTACGCCTCGTGGTCGCAGCGATACCAGGCGTTCAGCGTCCGCCCGACCCCCGGCGCGGCGCGCTGACGGTCCTCGTCTTCAGCTTCGTCCAGGATCCGCGCGGCGACGGCGCCCACCTGCTCGGCCCTGGCCCACACCTTCTCGCCGTAGCCGGCGTCCCGGGCCCACTCGGTGATCTCGTCGACGCCGGGCTCCTCGGGGTCGCGAAGCGGGATCTCCTCGTCGTCGAGGTCGGTCGGATCGTCGCGCCAGCCGCGACGCTCGGCGTCGAGGAAGCGCTCGACGCGGCGGTCCAGTTCCTCGCGGAGGTCGCGCACGAACTCCACGACCAGCTTCACCTCGTCGAGGCTCACCTCGGCGTCGGCCAGCTCGCCGCGCACGAGATCCGCGTCGGTCGTTCCCTCGACCCGGCGGCCAGAGTCCTCGAACTGCACCGGCTGGAGGACGCGCGTCAACTCGTTCTCGGCGTCGCGGAGGCTCGCGTCGGCGACGCCGTCGGAGACCAGATCCCGGACGCGCGGTTCGAGCATGTGCGCCTCGTCGCAGACGACGAACGTCGAGTCGTCCACGAGTGCGCCGGTGAACCCGCCGACGGTGGTCGGGTCGAACGCGTGGTAGTAGTTGGCGACGACGACCTCGACCTGCGGGAGGATCGCCCCCATCATCGAGTGCGGGCAGGTGCCGTGTCCCGCCGACAGTCGCACCAGCTCCTCGGCGTCGATCAGTCCGCGGTCGGCGAAGTCGAACGGCACCGCCTCCGCCGCGTCGCCGTCCTCCGGGAGGTCGTCGAGGTACTGCGCGTAGAAGGGGCAGTACTCGACGCCCTCCCGTGTGGCTGACCCACCGTGTTCCGGCATCTCGGGGAGGTACGGCGTCGGCTCGCCGGCGGTTTCGAGGTAGCTCGCGCCGTCCTCTCCGGTGTCCGCGAGTCCGGTCTGTGCGCGGCGGGCCTGCTCGGCGAGCGCGCCCGCCGTCGTCTCGCCCCCGTCGCCGACGAGGTTCCGGGTGCGCTCGCGCAGTCCCTCACAGCGCTCGTACACGTTCGACGTGTCGATGCGACCGCGGTTCTCGCGGGCGTACGGGCACACGTCGGCCTTCCCGACGAGCGTCATCCCGGAGACGGGGCGCCAGTCGTCGGGGAGATCTCGGTTGATGGTGCGGAGGTCGGCCTCGAACTGTCGGAGCTGCTGCTTGACGCTCGTGAGCACGAGCACGCGCTCGTAGTCGCTGTCGGGATCGCGGACCAGGTCGATGCCGGCGGTCAGCGCCAGCATCGTCTTCCCGGTGCCGCATGCGCCCTCCAGTGCGAGGAATCCTCCGTCGTCGGCGACGGCGCGGGCGGCCTCGATCCCGTCCGCCTGCTCGGGGTACGGGTCGGGGTGTCCGAACACGGTTCGCCACGGCTCGTCCGTCGCCTCGGTCACGGTGTAGTCGGCGGTTGCCACGGGTTTCAGTCCGTCGATGGTCCCGCTTTCGTACTTGAACCTTCAGTCGGGTCCGCCGAACTCGTCGCCGCCCGAACCACCGGACTCATCGCCGCCGCGGCGACCGTCAAAGCAGGCTCTCGCCGAGCACGATCACCGAGAGGTTGTTGGCGAACACCCCGAGCCCGGCGGCGACGAGCAGCCCCAGCCACGCCTCGATGAGCAGGCCGTAGTAGGGGCGAACGCGCGCCGGCGTCACCCGGTAGGTCTCCATCACCCCCCGGAAGACGACCGCCGCGAGCACGACCGCGCCGAGGTTCACGCCGACGAGCACGGGGAAGGATTGCCCGAGCGCCCACCGCATCAGCGGATTCGCCTCCGCCTCCGGCCCGACGACCGCGGCGGCGTACATCGTCGTCAGGAGATCGACCGACACCAGCAGGAACAGCGCGACCGCCGCCCACGCCCAGTACTCCTCGACGCGCTCGGCGATCGCGGCCCCACCGGGTTCACTCACGGGTTCGGGACGGTAGCGTGTCGTCCTAACGGTTTCGGCGCGGTCTGGAACCGCGGAGCGCGGCGCGGGTCACGGACCGCGGTACGCCCACGACCCGTCGCCCGCGCTCGCGTCGTCTCCCGTACGGTTCCCCACGGTCGCGGCGGCGACGGCGGATCCGCGGTCGATCCGGCCGTCGACGGCCGTCTCCCGGAGCAGTCGCTCGGCCTCCGCGGGCGTGAGGCCGTCCTCGCCGGCGGCGGCGCTCATTTCGGCGACGACGCCCGCGACGGCCGGCGCGGCGGCGGAGGTGCCTTTGAGGGTCGTCCCGTCCGGAAGGCCGACCGTTCCCGCCGCCTGTACGTCCGTGGCCGACGGTGAGTACGCCGCGAGGCGGCCGTCGGGACCGACCGCGCCCACGGAGATGACGCCGTCGGCGGTCGCGGGCGCGACCGACCCCCCGTTGTCGGCGGCGTGGGCGAGCCGGTGGCGTGCGGCGAACAGGTCCACGTGGCCGTCGCCGGGATCGCGCACGTCGACCGCGACGTAGTAGGACCCCCGGGGAAGCACCGCGTCGATCGCCTCCGCTCGCCCGGACTCGCGGGTCGACTTCGCGACGACCTCGTCGGGACCGCCGGCCGCGTCGCGATACAGGTACAGGTCGTAGTCGCCCGACCCGGTCCAGTACAGTCGCAGCGTCACGGCACCGGAGATCCGTCCGTCGCCGAGTCGGTTGCCCTGCGTGCCGTTGTCGTCGAACGCCAGCCAGCCCGGGTCGGTCGCCGGGCCGCGCCAGTGTCGCCGTCCAGTGTTGCCGCCGGAGGTGACGAAGACGGTGCCGGCGTCGGCCGCGCGCTCGGCGGCGCCAGCGATCCGGTCCATCCCGTCGGCCGTCCGCGGGTAGTAGCTCCCGGCGTCGACGATCACGTCGACGTCGCGCTCGACGAGCCAGTCCACCGCGCGGGCGTACTCCTCGGGCGTCGGTTCGTGGCCGACGGAGGCGAGATACAGCGACGACTCCGGGGCGCGCTGTGCGACGACGCTCGCGACGGCGGCGTCGTGGCCGCCCGCGTCGTGGTCGCCCACCATCAGGCTGAATCGCGAACTCGTCATCCGCTCGCGCGCGATCACCCGTCCGTCGATGTCGGCCGCGTCGCCGAAGGCGCTCCCGATGACGCCGACGCGAACCCTGTCCGCGTCAACGCCGGGACCGACCGACGCGGTCGGGGACGGCTCCACCCGCGCACGATCTATCGGGGCGTGGACGGACGAACCCGGGACCGCCCCCGCGGTGACCCCACCGAAAACGTGGCCGACATCGCCGTACCCCGGGGGCGAGGTGTCACCGACGACCGCGGCCTCGCCGGTCACGTCGGCGCCGACGAGGCCCGTGCCGGCGCTCGCGACGACGATGACGACCGCGAGGAGTGCCGCCGTTCGACCCACCGTCGGTCACCGGGCTCTGACCCGATCGGCGGCCACGAGCGTCGCGAGCACGAGCAGTCCGCCGGCGAGGAACGCCACGCCCGGCGAGAGCGCTCCGAGGGTCGCGCCGCCGGTCGCCCCGACGGCGTCGCCGATCCGCGGCACCGTCTCCGGCCCGGAGAGGGTCGCGACCTCCGCGCCGAACACCGACTGCACGAGGACGCTCGCTCCAGCGAGGACGGCGACCGCACCCAACAGCCCGCGAAGCGAATCGAGCAGCGACGACCGCTCGGACTCGCCGCCGACGGCGACGACGACGCGGTCGTCCGCGGGGCCGTACACGGTCATCTCCCGGCCCTTGACCGAGTAGCGGGTGTCGACGGACTCGACCAGTCCGGCGTCGACGAGCTTCGAGACGTGGTGGCGGACGTTCTGGACGGACGTGTCGGCCGCGTCGGCCAGCTCGGAGGCCGTCCGCGGTTCCTCGTGAACCGCCCCGAGTATCGTCCTCGCCGTCTGTGGGGCGAGGGCGCCGATGAGGTCGTCCGCGCTCTCGTCGTCTATCCAACAGACTCGGACGCTCTCGTCGTCGCCGTCGGCGGGGCTACTGGCGGCTTCGGCGCGACCTGTCCCCGTCGGATCGGCGCCCACCGGTGACGGATCGTCGTCCACGGTCGACGGTTCGGTGTCGGTCGACGCGGAGGACGCCGTGCGCTCCGACGCGGCGGGACGCCTCGGCGACACGGCGTCGGAGTCGGCGGTTCCCCCGTCCGCCCGTGCGCTGTTCGCTCCGTCCGTCTCGTCCGTCCGTGCCCCGTTCGTCTCGTCCGTCCGTGCCCCGTTCGTCTCGTCCGGGACGCGGTCGCTCCCCTCCGATCCCTCGGCGTCGTCGGGATCGTCTTGACTCGTCGGGAGCGTCCCTGACATACGGGGGAATTCTACACAGAAGACCAAAACGTTTCGGTACAGATCCGTCGGATCGCCAGGAAATGGGGACGCGCGGCGACAGTCTCTCGATCGTCGTCGCCGATCGCCGCCCGTCGTGGGCGTCGGCGGTCCGTGAGGATCACTCTCACTCACTCACTCACTCGCCGCCCGATCGCCGCCGAGCGGTGTGGGGAACCGTCCGAGGACGTACAACAGCGCCGCGAACACGAGCACCGCCGCGACCGCGACGGCGAACAGCCGGAACACCTGATCGAACCCGACGCCGGCGTCGGTGAGCGCGCCGACGACGCCCGAGCCGTTCGCCTCGAACAGCAGCGACGCGCCCGAGAAGACGGCGTACGCGCTGGCTCTGTCCGGCGCGGGGAGCGTCGACAGCATGTACGTGTCGACGGCGGGAAACAGCGCGTGGGCGGCGTAGCCGATGACGGCCGAGACGACGGCGAACGCCGTCAGCGACCCCGCGTACGTAAGCGCCACCAGCGACGCGAGAAACGCGGCGTTGAGGGCGAGCAGGTACGGCACCTTCGGGAGCCGGTCGGCGAGCCGTCCGCCGAGCCAGAACGCCGGCACGCCGGCGGCGAACGCGACGGTGAGCAGGAGGTTCGCGTTCGCTGGCGTCAACCCCTCCGAGAGCAGGTAGCTGACGTAGAAGTTGAACACGCCCTGCCAAGCGAACCCGGCGACGGCGACCAGCGACATCCCCGCGAGCACGATCCGCCAGTGCGACAGCGCCGCGAGGAAGCTCCGCGGCTCTGCGGTCGGACCCCCCTCACGTTCCGAGCCCCGTTCCCCGGCGTCGCCGCCGCGGTCGCGCTCGTCGGCGCCGCGTCGGCGGAGCACGACCACTAACGAGGCGGTCGATACCGCGGCGCCGACGGCCAGCGCCCAGAACACAACCCGCCAGTCGCCGAGGCGGGCGATGGCCGCGAGGACGAGCGCCGGCGCGACGACGCTCGCGATCTGGCTCGCGGTGCCGTGGATCCCCACGGCCCGACCGGTCCGCTCGGGGTACAGCGTGCCGATGAGCGGGATCGCGGCGACGAAGTAGCCGCCGGTGGCGAGCCCGACGGCGAACGCGCCGGTCTGAAGCGTGTACAGCGAGTCGGCGGTCGCGGTGAGCGCCGCCGCGGCCGACAGGGCGACGCCGGTCGCGAGGACGACGCGCTCGCGGCGAACCCGCGTGAGCACCCAGCCGACCGGGATCCGCGGCGCGGCGGTGCCGAGCCACACGAGCGTCGTGACCGAACCGACCGCCGCCGCCGAGAGGCCGAGCTCCTGCTGGAACTCCGGGACCAGCGGGGCGAACGCGACCCGCCCGAAGTTGACGAGAAAGACCAGTCCACAGAGAGTGGTAAAGAGACGGGTGGTCACGTGAACGGGTGTCGATTCGCGCGGCGCGGCTCAAGCGTTATGGAACCGGGGATCGGCCCCCCGAACGTCGCGAACGAGGGCCAGTCGGGGCGCGGCGGGTGACGTGCGATGTCCGTCGGCTCACTCCAGCGGCTGTGCGTAGTCGACCTGTTTCGGCCGGAAGCCGGCGTCGCGGTAGAACCGGCGTGCGCCATCGTTCGCCCACTCGCAGGAGACCACGAGGTGGTCGCACCCCCGGTCGCGGGCGATCTCCCTCACGCGCTCGACGACCGCCGTGCCGTGCCCGCGGTTCCGGTGGGCCTCGTCGATGGCGACGTTCACGATGCGGAGGTACCGCGAGTACCGACGTGAGGGGTGTCTGCCTTCCCGGAGGGTGAGGAAGCCGATCGTCTCTGCGCCGTGGACGACGAGGTAGTCCGTGACGCGCTCGTCGTCGAGGTGGGCCCGGAAGCCGTCGTCGGGAACCTCGTCGGCGTCCGAGTAGACGAGTTCGTTCAGCTCGGAGTGGTCCGCCATCGCCTCCGCGAGGTCGTACCAGCGTTCGACGAGCGCATCGAGATCGTCGGCGGTGGCCTCGACGAGTTCCATACCGCGACTGCTCGGCGCCGACTGTTCAGGGTTGTCCCGGCGTGGCGGTCCTTGGCGCGGTCCGTGGTCCGGCCCATCCGTGGCCCGGGCGAGCGATCGGCCGCCGATCGAGACGGATCCAGCACGCTCAAACCCCGACCAGCCGAAGCCGGAGCCACCCAACGTGCGCGTCCTCGACTACCTCGAACTCGACGCCCAGCTCGACCGCGCGGGCATCGGCACCGCCCACGACCAGCAGGTCGAGGCGCTCGACCGCGCCCGCGAGGACGGCGCCGACGTGGAGGTCGTCACCTCGCCGTGGGCCGAGGGCGACCTCCGCGCCGCCCTCGGCCGGGCCGTCTCCGGGCGCTCACCCCTCGCCGACGTGGACGTGATCCACCTCAACCTCATCGGGCCGGCGAGCGTCGCGCTCGCCCGGTACGCGAGGCTGACGGACACGCCGCTGGTGCTCCACTGTCACGTCACCAGCGAGGACTTCCGCGAGAGCTTCCGCGGGTCGAACGCGGTCGCGCCCGCCCTGCGTCGATACCTCCGGTGGTTCTACTCGCAGGCAGATCTCGTGCTCACGCCCTCCGAGTACACGAAGCGGCAGCTGCTTGCGTACCCCATCGACGCGCCGATACGGGCGCTGTCGAACGGCATCGACTACGACTCGGTCGCCGGTCACGAGTCGTATCGTGACGAGTACCGCGAGCGATTCGACCTCGACGGCGTCGTCATGTTCGCGGTCGGCTCCGTCTTCGAGCGCAAGGGACTCACCGACTTCTGCGAGGTGGCGACGCAGACCGACCACGACTTCGCGTGGTTCGGAACCGTCGACTCCGGGCCGCAGGCGTCGCCGACGGTGAAGCGGTGGACGGGCGATCCGCCGGAGAACGTCACCTTCACCGGCTGGGTCGACGACAAGCCCGGGGCGTTCGGCGCCGGCGACGTGTTCTTCTTCCCGACGAAGGAGGAGAACCAGGGCATCGTCGTGCTGGAGGCGATGGCCTGCGGCAAGCCGTGCGTCCTCCGGGACATCCCCGTGTTCCGTGAGTACTTCGAGGACGGTCACGACTGCCTGCTGTGTGACTCTCGCGAGGAGATGGTCGACGCCCTGAACCGGCTCGCGGACGACCCCGAACTCCGGGAGCGACTCGGCGAGAACGCCCGCGAGACGGCCGCCGAGCACTCGTTGGAGCGCGTCGGCGAGGAGCTGGTCGACACCTACGAGCAGCTCGTCACGGCGCGGTAGCCGGTTCGACCCGCGTGAGCCGCGCCGAAGACGCAAGGCATTACCCCTCGCTCCGGAAACGGCGGACGAATGCAGACCGTCGCCGCGTTCACCGACACGTACCTGCCGACGGTGAACGGCGTCACCTACACGCTGGAGTCGTGGCGCCAGGAGTGGCGCGCGCGCGGCGGCCGGATGGACGTGGTGTTCCCCAGCGCCCCCGACCACGACCCCACTGACGGTGAGTACACCACCCGAAGCGTCGGCTTCCCCTTCTACGACGGCTTCCGGATGGGGCTGCCGGGCGTCCCCGACGCCGTCCGCGGCGCCGACGTCGTTCACGCGCATACGCCCTTCGCGCTGGGTCTGTCGGGGTGGTACCTCGCGCGACGGATCGACGCGCCGCTGGTCGCCTCCTATCACACGCCCACCGCCGAGTACGCCGACTACCTCGCGGCCGGCCCGGCCGCCGCGGTCGTCGAGGGCGCCGCCCGACGCTACGAGCGACGGTACATGAACGCCGCCGCCGCGGTCGTCGTCCCGAGCGAGCCCGCCGGCGAGCACCTCCGCAATATCGGGGTACACACGCGCGTCGAGGTCGTGCCCAACGGCGTCGACACCGACTTCTTCGCGCCGCCGGACGCCGAGGCGCTCGACGCCTTCCGCGACAAGTACGACCTTCCCGCCCCGTCGGACGGCCCCCTCATCGGGTACACCGGCCGCCACGGCTTCGAGAAGGAACTGACCGAGATCCCGCCGGCGGTCGCGGCCGCCGACGCCGAGGCGACGCTCGTGTTCGGCGGCGACGGTCCCGCTCGCGGCGCAGTCGAGGCCGCCTGCGACGAGGCCGGCGTCGACGCGCGATTTCTCGGGTTTCTCCCCCGCGAAGATCTCCCGGCGCTGTACGCCAGCCTCGACGCCTTCGTGTTTCCCTCGCCCGTCGAGACGCAGGGACTCGTCGCGCTGGAGGCCAACGCCTGCGGGACGCCCGTCGTCGGCGTCGGCGCCGGCGCGCTCGCGGACACCGTCGTCGACGGCGAGACCGGCTATCACTACCCCCGCGGCGACACTGCCGCCTTCGCCGACGCCATCGACCGCACGCTCGCGGAGCGCGAGGCGCTCTCGGCGGCCTGCCTCGACCGCCGCGAGGCGACGAGCGTCGAGCACGCGGTCGACCGGCTGGCGGACCTGTACGACTCGGTGACCGGGTGACGACGGCCGCGTCACTCGCCGTCGATCGCGTCGAAAAACCGGGAGTCACTGCGGTCGGTCTCGCTACCTCCTGGACGGCTCGCCTGCAAGCTCGCCGTCGGGGTACCGAGGCTTTACTCTTCCAGCGCCTGCGCGATCCGCTGGAGCTGCCGGGTCGCGTCGCGGACCTCGTCGCGGAGCTGGCGCACCTCGCGCACGAGCTCCTCGTTGCCGACGGACTCCTCCTCGGCGCCGCGCCCGCCGGGGCCACCGGGGCCGCCGCCCATTCCGCCGCCCATGCCGCCGGGGCCGCCGCCGCCGCCCATCATGCCGCCCATCATCTGTGCGAAGGGATTGCCGCCGCCACCCATGCCGCCGGGGCCGCCGCCGCCCATCATCTCCTCGGGGGAGGGCGCGCCGCCCTCGCCCTCCTCGCGCTCCTGTTCGCGTCGTTCGCGGATCTCCTCGACCCGCTCGCGGAAGGACTTCTCCTCGCCGTCGTCGGCTCCGTCCTCGCCCTCGTTCGCGTCCGATCCGGCGTCCTCGGGGTCGTTGTCTGCCATGAATCCCGGTTCGGCCCGGCGTCCGAAAAGCGTTGTTCCTCGGGGGGCGGAACCGAGCCCTCTTGTACCCCGGTCTCTGAGAGGCGCGCGTGTTCGCGGACCGGTCCGACGCCATCGCCGACGACGCGCCCCATCGCGGCTACGGGGTCGCGCTCACGCCGGGTGTGAGTGGGCCGTGCGCGCTCGTCACCGGCTACGGACCGGAGAATCGCCTGCTGACGTGGCGCGACGGCGCCCTCCGCGACGTGGCGACGCCCGCCGCCGCCGACGAGGGACGCCACGCGATCGGCGTCGTCGCCGCCGACCTCGACGCCGACGGCGCCGAGGAGATCTACGTCCACAACACGGAGTCCTATCAGGGACAGACGCGAGATACCGACCTCCTGCTCGACCCCGTCGACGTGCTCCCGGATCACGAGGACGTACGCTGGCGCGACCTGTTCGGCCTCGCGATCAACGCCGACCGCGGCAACTTCCGCGCGGGTCGCTCGGTCGCCGCGATCGACCGCTACGGTACCGGTCGCTACGGCGTTTTCGTCGCCTGCTACGGCGTCCCCTCCCGGTTCTACGAACTCGGCGACGACGGCGAACTCTCGGACATGTCCGAGGCGGTCGGTCTCGAACTGGACGCCGGCGCCCGGTCGCTGTACGCCGGCCCGCTCGTGAGCGATCGGATGGACCTGTTCGTCGGCGTCGAGCGCGGGCCGAACCGGCTGTTTCGAAACGCCTCGGGCCACTTCGAGGAGGTCGCCGGCGAGGTGGGGCTCTCGGCGCCGGGGACGAACGCCCGCGGCGTCACGATGGCCGACGGCGACCTCGCGGTCGGCGGCTGGGAGACGCCGAGTCGGCTGTTCACGCCGAACCCGACGGACGGTTCCGACCCCCCGTCGGGCCGCGCACCTCGGGCGGACGGCTCGCCGCCGCTCCCCACCTTCACCGACGCCACTCCGCCCGCGTTCTCGGCGCCGACGCGGATCCGAACGCTCGTCGCCGCCGACTTCGACAACGACGGGCGCGAGGAGCTGTTCTGCAACGCGCTGGGCGCTCCGAACCGCCTGTTCCGCAAGGAGCGCGAGGGGTGGACCGCGGTCGATCCCGGCGACGCCGCGGAACCGCGGGGCTTCGGTACCGGCGCCGCGGTCGCGGACTTCGACGGCGACGGCGCCCTCGAGCTGCTCGTGGTCCACGGCGAACTCGCCGCCCAGCCGCTCTCGCTGTACGCCGTCGACGGCGCCGCAGAGAACGACTGGCTCCGCGTGCGCCCGACCACCCAGTACGGCGCGCCGGCCCGAGGCGCGACCGTCACCGTCGAGACGGCCTCGTGGACGCGGACGAAGGTCGTGTGCGCCGGCTCGAGCTACCTCTGTCAGATGGAGCCCGTCGCTCACTTCGGCCTCGGCGACGAGACGCCCGAGCGCGCCACCGTCCGCTGGCCGGACGGCCGCGAGGCGACGCTCCACTCGCCGGTCGCCCGGACGGAACACGACATCGCTCACCCGATGGCGCCGCGCTTCTGATTCTGGGGGGCGCCGCCGGGCCGTCCGACCCGACATCCGAACGGTGACGCAACCGCTTTGGGACACCCGGGCACACGTCGAAACATGACCGACGACCGCGCGCCGAGACGGGGAAAGGTCGACCGCGACGCCTTCGAGTCGGTGGTGCGGCCGAACCTCGGGGCCGTCCGCGACGACGTGCGGCTCGGGCCGACCCACGGCGTCGATTTCGGCGTCGTCGACGTGGCCGACCGCGCGGTCGTGTGCGCCACCGATCCCATCTCGCTGCTTCCGGGTCTGGGCTACGAGCGCGCCGGCCGCTTCGCGCTCTCCTTCGCCCTCGGCGACGTGGCCGTCTCCGGCGTCGCGCCCACGCACTTCTGTCCCTCCTTCGCCCTCCCGAGCGACGTGGGAGACGACGACTTCGAGGCGTTCTGGGCCGCCGTCGCCGCCGAGTGCGAGGCGCTCGGCGTCGCCATCCCCACGGGCCACACCGCCCGTTACCCCGGCGCGTCGCTCCCGTGGGTCGGCGCCGCCACGGTGCTCGGCGTCGGCGACCCGGACGACGTGATCCGACCCGACGGCGCCCGCCCGGGCGACCGCCTGCTCGTCACGAAGGGCCCGGGAATCGAGACCGCGGGGCTGTTCGCGTCGCTGTATCCCGACACGCTCGCCGATCTGGGACTCGACGAGGCGACGATCGACGCCGCGGCGGCCCTGCTCGACGAGACGAGCGTCGTTCGCGACGCGCTCGCGGCCGCGGAGGCGGGACGCGACGGTGCCGGCGACGCGAGCGCGGACGACGATGCCGGCGGCGACGGCACCGACGCGGCCGCCAGCAGCACCGACGCGGCGGCCGCCGCCACCGACGCCGGCGTCACCGCGATGCACGACGCGACCGAGGGCGGCCTCCGGGGGGCGCTGTGTGAGACGGCCGAGGCCGGCGGCGTCCGCATCGACGTGGACTCGGCGGCGGTGCCGACGAACGCCGCCGCCGTGGCGACGTGCGAGGCGCTCGACCTCGACCCCTGGACGTGTACGACCTCCGGGACGCTCCTGCTCGCGGTCGACCCCGCGGCCGTCGACCGCGTCGTCGCCGCGCTGGAGTCGCGGGCGACGCCGGTCGGCGTCGTCGGGGACGTATGGGAGGGATCCGGCGTGTTCGTCGACGGCGAGCGTGTCGAATCGCCCGCTGAGGACGCATCGTGGGCGGCCTACGAGCGACTCTCCGAGTCGGACTGACTGCCCTCCCGGCCGGAGTTATTCCTCGCCGGCGGCGGCCGTTAGCCGCTCCCGGGTCGCCGCCGCGAGATCGTCGAACGCCGCGTCGGCGGCGGCGACCTCGTCGGCGAACGAGAGGAACCCGTGACACATCCCCTCGTAGTCAAGCAGCTCCGCGTCGACGCCCGCGTCAGCGAGCCGGGAGACGTAGGCTGCGCCGTCGTCGCGCAGCGGATCGCACTCGCCGGTCACGACGACCGCGGGGGCGCCGTCGGCGAGCGTCGACTCGTTCGCGCGAAGCGGCGCCGCGTACGGATTGGCGGCGTCCACCTCCGAGCGGAGGTACTCGCGCCAGAAGCGGCGCATGTCCGCTCGCGTCAGGAGCGGCCCGTCGGCGTTCGCCTCGTAGGAGTCGGTCGCGAAGTCGCGGTCGGTGATCGGATACAGGAGCGTCTGGACCGCGGGGGCCTCACCGTCGGAGGTCGCCAGCGACGCGGCGGCCGCGAGGTTGCCGCCGGCGGAGGAGCCGGCGACGCCGACGACGCCGTTTCCACCGAACTCGGGGGCGTGCTCGCGGGTCCACCGGAGGGCGCGGATCGCGTCGTCCACCGCGGCGGGAAACGGGTGCTCGGGCGCGAGTCGGTAGTCGACGGAGACGACGACGGCGCCGACGCGACGGCACAGTCGCCGCGCGAGGTCGTCCGCGGAGTCGAGCGTGCCGAGACACCAGCCGCCGCCGTGGAGGAAGACGAGCGTCGGCGCGGGCGTCTCGGTCGGGCGGTAGACCCGAAGCGGGAGGTCCTCGTCCGGATCGCCGCCGCCGGACCCCGCGGGACCGTCGATCGCGAGATCGAGCGTCGATGCGACCGGGAGGGTCGCGTTCGGGTCGCCGTCGTCGCTGGCTCCGTGCCCGTCGCCGCCGAACAGTTCGTCCTCGATGCGTCGGGCGCTCTCCACGGAGAGCGCGTGCCACGGCGGGACGCCGAGCGACTCGACCTCGGCGACGACCTCGCGGAGTTCCGGGTCGAGGTCGGCTGGTCGGGCGGGGCGTGCGTTCCCGTCGGCGGAGTCGGTCATGCGACACCGGACGGTCGGGGGCGACAAGAATCCCTCCCGACGCGGAGGACGCATCCGGCGGTCGGTTCGGCGTCGACGCGGTCGCGGTCGCCGGCGACGCCAACGCCTAACCCTCTCCCGCCGAACCCCGAGCCATGACCGACACGAACGCCGGGGGCGGCCACGGGCTCGCCGCCGCCCGCGAGCGCGACGCCGCCGACCCCCTCCGCGAGTACCGCGACCACTTCTCCGTGCCCGACGGGGAGCGCTACATGGACGGGAACTCGCTCGGCCTCGCCTCCGACACCGCCCTCGCGACGTTGGAGCGCGTCGTCGACGAGTGGCGCGAGCTCGCGATCCGCGGGTGGGAGGCCGCCGACCCCGACTGGTTCCACTACGGCGAGCACCTCGGCGACCTGCTCGCGCCGCTGGTCGGCGCCCGCGAGCCCGAGGTCGTCGTCGCAAACTCGACCACCGTCAACATCCACACCCTGATCGGGACGTTCCTCGACACGCTTCCCGGCACGCCCGCCGGCCCCGATCCCTCGGCCGACCCGCCGGCGGTGCTGGTCAACGACCTCGACTTCCCGACGGACCACTACGCGATCCGCGCGCAGTTCCGCCAGCGGGGGATCGATCCCGACGAAGCGCTCGTGGCCGTCGAGTCGCGCGACGGCCGCACCGTCGAGGAGGCCGACATCGAGGCGGCGCTCCGCGAGCGCGACGACGTCGGGATCGTGTTCATGCCCTCCGTTCTCTACCGCTCGGGCCAACTGCTCGATATCGACCGGATCACCGCGGCCGCCCACGAACACGGCGCGCTCGCGGGGTTCGACTGCGCCCACTCGATCGGCGCGGTCGACCACGCGCTCGGCACCGCCGGGGCCGACGACGAGGGCGTCGACTTCGCGGTGTGGTGCTCGTACAAGTACCTCAACGCCGGCCCCGGCGCGACCGCGGGGCTGTACGTCCACGAGCGCCACCACGGCACGACGCCCGCGCTCGCCGGCTGGTGGGGCAACGACAAGTCGACCCAGTTCGAGATGCGCCACACCTACGAGGGGGCCGACAGCGCCGGCGCGTGGCAGATCGGTACCGTCCCGATGCTGTCGTCGGCCCCGATCGAGGGCGCGACGGAGTTGGTCCGCGAGGCCGGCATCGACGCCGTCCGCGAGAAGTCGCTCGCGCTCACGGACTACCTGATCGAGTTGGTCGATGACCGCCTCGGCGACGACTTCTCGGTGGGAACGCCCCGCGAGCGCGCCAGCCGCGGCGGCCACGTCGCGATCGAACACCCGGAGGGGTACCGCGTGAGCGAGGCGCTGCGCGACCGCGGCGTCGTCGTCGACTTCCGGCCGCCGAACGTCGTCCGCGTCTGTCCGGCGCCGCTGTACACTCGATACGAGGACGTGTGGCAGGTGGTCGAGACGATCGAGGAGATCGTCGAGTCGGATGTGCACCTGGAGTACGAGCCTCGGGGCGGCGGCGTCACCTGATCTGAGGCAGGGTGCCGCCGTCCCCTCCCCTCCTCGCCCCGACTCACGGGCCGAGATACCGCAGCGCGCCGCCGGCGAGCAGCGTCACCTCACCGAGTATGAACGCGCCGGGCGCTCGTCGAAGAATCCGAACGTGGAATCCGCGGTGGTCCTCCCCGCGGGGGAGGGCACCGTCAGGCTCAGGGGCGAGTGAACAGCACGCCTGCCAGCCCGAGTATCGAGAGGGGTGCCCCCAAGACGAGCACCTCCGTTCCGCCGCCCATGTCGGACCCGATCGTCGCGAACGGCGAGGCCGTCGCCGTCTCGGTTGCTGCCTCCGTAGCGGTTGCCGTCCGTGTCGCGGTTGCGGTCTCGGTTGCCGTCTGGGTTGCGGTTGCCGTCTCGGTTGCTGTCGCGGTTGCGGTTTCCGTTGCAGTCTGTGTCGCGGTGGCCGTTGCCGTCTGTGTCGCGGTCGCCGTTGCCGTCGCGGTCGCTGTCTGGGTCGCCGTTGCGGTCGCCGTCTCGTTGGGTGTCTGTGTCGCAGTTGCGGTCGCCGTCCCGTTATCCGGGGACACACTGAACGGTGCTACTGTCTCGGTGCCCGAGAGTGTAACCGTCGGCGTCAGTCCGGTTGCCCCATCGATCGGCGTCCAAGCGTCGCCCACGAACCTGAACAACTGCGCCTGCGTGTCGCCCTCCGGCGAGGGGATCTCGAACGTCGCGACGACGTTCGAGTCGGCGTTGACGACGGTGACCGCCCGATCGCCGAGCGGTTCACCGGGCGACTCCGCGCCGACTTCGGCCACCCCGATGGTCCCCAACTGCATGGGGGTGTCACGGGACGCCTCGAACACCGTCGGTGAGCCGCCGTCCGGCGTCGAAACGGTGATCTGTGGACTCAGCGAGACGTTCGAGAGCGCGAGTCCGCCGGTGGCGCGAACCTCGACCGCGACGGCGTCGCCGTCACGGATGGTGACGTCCTCCAGTCGGTCGCCGGCCGGGTTGTCGCCGACGACGGCCGGTCCGTCGGTTCCCGTGATCGTCGACTGCCCGACCACGTTCTCCCTGGAGTCCGAGAACTGAACGCCGTACGCGCCGTTGTTCTCGACGGTCGCGTTCGTGACGCTGTTGTTGACGACATCGGTGCTGAAGTAGACCCCGCCGCCGTCGTTCTCGGCGGCTTCGAGACCGGAGAACCGACTGTTCTCGACGTCCTGCGCGAAGAACAGTCCGACCCCGGCGTTGTCGGTGATCGTCACGTCCTCCCCGGTTACGTTGCGGACCTCCCACAGATACAGGCCGATCTCGCCCCCGGTGACGCTCACGTCCCGGAGGACGCTGTCGTCCGTTCCGTACAGCGAGATGCCGCCGGCGTTTCGCACGGACACATCGAGGAGCCGGATCTGCGGTCCGGGGCTGTCCACCTCAGGGCCCGCACGGACGCCGCGGTCCCAGTCGGCGACCTCGATGTCGCGAACCGTGACGTTCGTGAGCGGCTCCGCATCGTCGAACCCGCCCACGGTGCCGTTGTACACGAGGAGGCCGATCGAGTCCGACGTGCCAGTACCGATCACGCCGTTGCCGTTTCCGTCGAGGACGACGTCGCTCGCACGGACGTGGATACAGACCCCGTCGGCGGACGACTCGATGTCGTCGGTCAGCTCGTACGTTCCGGACTCGTTGATCGTCGTACAGGAGTCGATCTCCCCCGGTGCGGTGTCTTCGGACGTACCGTTCTCGTCGTCGGTGACGTTGCCATCCGTGACGTTCTCGTCGTCGGTGACGTTGCCATCCGTGACGTTCTCGTCGTCGGTGACGTTGCCATCCGTGACGTTCTCGTCGTCGTCAGCCTCGACCGCCTCGACGCTGAACTCGAACGCCTCGTCGTCGTTCACGGGAACGGATCGGCCGTCCTCAGCGGTCGCCGTCGCGGTCCAGTTCCCCGGTTCGAGGTCGGCCAACACCTCGGTCCCGTCGGCGGAGACGGACACGGAGCGGTTCTCTCCCGTCTCGTTCGTGACGGTGACGGTGACCGGGGCGCCGTTCGGATTGTCGACGGTCAGTGACTCGTTGTCGACGGTCGCAGTCACCGAGTCCAGCTCCTCGGACGGCTGTGTGACGCTCTCGATACTGAACGCGAACGTCTCGTTGTCGTTGACCAGCGCGGTCGCGTTCTCCTCGGCGTCGGCGGTCAGCGTGTAGTTGCCCGGCGGCAGATCGGCGACGGTCGCCGTTTCGCCGGCGGCGACGTCGAACGACTCGACGGTCGCCGTCTCGTTTTCGAGGGTCGCCGTGGCGTTCACGCCGGACGGGTTCGTGACCGTGAGCGTCGCGTCGTCGACCGACGCGGCGAGGGACGCCTCGTCCGTTGTCGGTGCGACCGAGACGTTCAGCCGCAGCTCGCCGTTGAGCGGAACGGGGTCGCCGTCCTCGGTCGTTGCCGTGAGGCCGTAGTTGCCCGGTGCGAGCGAGAGCGTCACGGTCTCGTCCGAGGACAGCGTCTCGGTTCGCTCCGTCCCCGACTCGTCGGTCGCGGTGACGGTGACGGAATCGTCACCCGGATTCGTGACCGAGACGTTCTGCTCGCGCTCCACCACGGTAAGGCTCTGTGCGACCGCCGGACACTCCGCGACGGTGACGGCGAGTTCGGACTCGTTCTCCTCTCCGAGCGGGACCTCCGTCCCGTCGCCGGTGGCCGCCGACAGGGTGTACTCGCCCGCCGACTCCACCACCTGCCGGGTCTCGCCCGCGGCCACGCCGAGCTCTTCGGTGCCGTTCGGTCCGTCGACGGTCACCGAGACCGGGACGTCGTTCGGGTTCGTGACCGTGACGTTCTCGCAACTCGTCGCGACCCCGAGTGACTGGATCTGCGGCGGGTCGTCGGGGTCGAGCGGGTCCGTCCCGTCGTCGACCTCGGTTCCGTCGAGGATCCCGTCGCCGTCGGTGTCGGGATCGCTCGCGTTCGTTCCGATCGACTCCTCGCTCTCGTCGGCGAGCCCGTCGTCGTCGGAATCGATCGGCTCCGGATCGTTGATGTCGAGCGGGTCGGAGCCGTCCTCGACCTCCTCGCCGTCCTCGATGCCGTCGCCGTCGGTGTCGGGGTCGGTCGGGTCGGTGAACGTCTCGGTCACCTCGGTGCCGTCGTCGAGGCCGTCGTCGTCGGTGTCGGCGTCCTCGGGGTCGGTGCCGATCCGCTCCTCCTGTGCCGTCCCCAGCCCGTCGCCGTCGGGATCCGGCGGCGCGGGGTCGTCGTCGTCGGTCGGGTCGGTGCCTCGGTCGATCTCCGCGCCGTCGGTGAGCCCGTCGCCGTCGGTGTCGGGGTCGGTCGGGTCGGTCCCGAGGTCGATCTCTTCCCCGTCGCCGAGGCCGTCGCCGTCGGTGTCGTGGGCGAGCGGGTTCGAGCCGTACGACTCGACCTCGGTGCCGTCGTCGAGGCCGTCGCCGTCGGTGTCGGCGTCCTCGGGGTCGGTGCCGAGCTCGCGCTCCTCGGCCAGCGTCAGCCCGTCGCCGTCCTCGTCGGTCTCGGTCGGATCGTTCGGGTCCAGCGGGTCGGACCCGTCGTCGACTTCCTCGCCGTCCTCGATGCCGTCGCCGTCGGTGTCGGGGTCGGTCGGGTCGGTCCCGAGTTCGATCTCTTCCCCGTCGTCGAGGCCGTCGTCGTCGGTGTCGCGGTCGCGCGGGTCCGTCCCCTCGACCAGCACCTCGGTACCGTCGTTGAGACCGTCGCCGTCGGTGTCGACGTCCCTCGGGTCGGTGCTGATGAGGCGCTCCTGGTCGTCCGAGAGGCCGTCACGGTCGCTGTCGCCGGGGGAGGAGTACTTGTTCTTCCCGGCGTTCTTCCCGTCCTTGACGATCTTGTACGGCCGACGTTCCCCGTTCTTGACCGCCTTCTTGGTGGTGTCGGCGGCCGCGACCTGGACGGAGATCTGTATCTGGACGACGTTGACGACCTGTACCTGCGTCACCTGTCCGAGCACTCCCTGACACGCGCCCCTGGCGGACGACTGTATCTGTGTGACGCTCGCCGACTGGCTCTGGGAGAGCGCGCCCGAGGACGCGCCCGCGGCGGCGACCTGTATCTGCTCGATCGTGACCGTCTGACTCTGGGAGATCGCGCCGGCGGACCCACCGTACGCCGCCGCTTGCACCTGTCTGACGGTCGCCCGTTGGCTCTGGGAGAGCGCGCCCTTCGCGCCGCCCAGCGCCGCGACCTGCACCTGCTTCACGTTCGCCCGCTGGACCTGTTCGAGCGCGCCCTCGGCGCCTCCCTTGGCCGCGCCGTGCGCCTTCTCGGGCTTGCCCTTCCGTTCGAGCGCGCCGTACGCGCCCCCCTGGGCGGCTTCCTGTATCTTCGAGACGTCCGCGACCGAGCGCTTCGCCGCACCCCGTGCGGCACCGGAGGCGGCTCCCGCCGCGGCTTGCTGCACCTGTGTCACCGAGGCGCGTTGGCTCTGTGCGATCGATCCGTGAGCCGCGCCGTAGGCTGCCCCTTGTAGTTGGGTTACGTTCGCCGACTGGGACTGGCTGAGTGCGCCATGGGTGCTCCCCGAGACGGCCGCCTGGATCTGAGTTACGTTGACCGACTGCGACTGCAGGAGCGCGCCGTGTGCCGCGCCGCGGGCGGCGCGCTGGATCTGCTCGACGCTCGCCCGCTGCTGCTGGTCGACCACGCCGATAGCTGCCTCCTTGGCGGCCTGTATCTGCGTTTGCGTGACCGTCGCACCCTGCTGCTGGGCCAACTGTACGCCCTCCTCGACGCCCCGTTCCGCGGCGGCGCGCCGGGACTCTTGGACCGCCGCGGGATCGTCGAAGCCGTCGAGACCAGTGGCCGCCAGTACGCTCGGTGACGCGAGCGAGCCGGCGGTCGCGTCCGTGATCGGAGCGGTGGTCGAGACTGCGCTCGAACTCGAGGCAGCGGTCGAACCCGTGGTCGCGTGTGCGCCGCGATCGTCCTGCGGCACCGCCGTGCCGGTGGCGGCGACCGGGCTCGTGATCATCGCCAACGTGACCAGCCCGACCAGCAGTCTCATCCCGATCGCGCGCCGGGATCCCGGACGGTCAGACATGCCCTTCCCCTCTCTCGAGCGACCGTGTGAGCCGCTCGCCCCCGATCGCTCGCGTGAGTCGACTCGTGTGGACCCGGTCGTCGCCCGACCCGTTTCCGGCCGTCGTCTCGGCGGGTGTCACGACGAGTTCGGGAACGACTGAACACTGGCGAGTGCTAGATGCTGACATGACCTCTGTTAACACTCGCCACGAGAACGGGCATTACTGTTCGTTCGCTGTCTATTTCAAGTTCAGTCCGCTTTCGGCAGAATACTGACTCGATCGTTCGATCGAGTACATCGATGGGTCCGAGTTGGTACCCGGTTAGTTGGAGCGTTCCGCCGGGACCGAGCTACTCGCGGGAGTACTCGGCGTCGAACATCTGCGCGGAGGTGGGCGCCGGGTCGCCCTCGGTGAGGTTGTACGCCGAGAGGTCGGCGTCGCTCGCGCCCGCCGCGCGCAACAGGTCCTCGTCGTACGCCGAGTGGCCGGTGTACTCGGCCGGGTCGCGCGCGAGGATCGAGAGCACGGCGTCCGCGAGCACGTGCGGGGTTCGCCAGTCGTCCTCGGTGCCGAGGCCGAAGTAGCGCGTCGCGCGGGTGTCGACGGCGGTCACCGGCCAGAACGTGTTACAGCCGATCCCGTCGGCCGCCAGCTCCTCGGCCAGCGAGAGGGTGACGAACGACATCCCCAGCTTCGACCACGCGTACGCTGCCTTTCCGGGGGCGCGGTCCATCGTCACCGGCGGCGCGTTCGTGAGGATCCACCCGCCGTCCTGCTCGCGCAGGTGCGGGAGGAACGCCCGCGACACGAGGTAGGTTCCCCGGACGTTCACGTCCGTCAGCAGGTCGAAGCGGCCCGCCGGGAGGTCGGCGACGTTCGCCAACTGGATCGCGCTGGCGTTGTTGATCACGATGTCGATCGTGCCGAACTCGTCGATCGCCTCCTCGACGGCCGCCTCGACGGCGTCCTCGTCTCGAACGTCCAACTGGATAGCGTGGGCGTCGACGCCGCGCTCCTCGCACTGCTCGGCCGTCGTGTGGATCGTCCCGGGGAGGTCGCCGCCGGGCTCGGCGGTCTTCCCCGTCGAGACGACGTTGCAGCCGTGTTCGGCGAGCGTGAGCGCGATGCGCTTGCCGATGCCGCGGGTCGTCCCGGTGACGAACGCCGTCGACCCGGAGAGGTCGGGCGCGTCGAAGGGCGGGTCGGCGCGGGCGGGTCCGGCGGGCATCGCGTCGTCGGCGTCGGGAGATGCGTCGGCCATACCGGCACTGCGGCGGGGGGATCCGAATACCTACCGACGGGAAGGGGCGTGGTCGTCGCGACGCGCCTCGGAGTCACACCGCGTCGGCGACGCGGTCCCGAAGCGCCGCCAGCGCGCGCCGGTAGCGCTCGACGAGCGTCGCCAGCAGGCGCCGCTCGACCGGCGAGAACCCGAGGACGCGCAACACCGCGGCGTACGCCGCGAGCCCGAGGAGCGTGCCGACGACCGCCGCGGGACCGCGCGGAAGCAGCCCCCTCGCCGCGAGCGCGACGGCCGCGAACGGAACCGCCGAAAGCAACGGCTTGGCGTGCGCGCGGGTGAACGGCTGGAGCCCCTCCACGCGGTACAGCACCGCCACCTCCAGCCCGTTGTTGACGCCGAGCATCAGCAGGTAGCTGGCGACCAGCCCCGGCAACCCGAACTCGACGGTGAGCGGGATCGCCGTGACCGCCAGGAACAGCGTGATCGCGGTGTTGACGACCAGCAGCGCGCGCTGGTGGTCGGTCATCCGCAGGAGGATGCCGACGCTGCCGGCCGCACAGGCGAGGACCTGTGCGAGCACGAAGCCGGGGAGCAGCGGCGCGTACCGCACGAACGTCGGGCCGAACAGCGCCATCACCGCCTCGCGGTGGACGATCGTCGGCACCGACAGCCCCACCACGCCGACGAGCACGAGCCGACTCGTGACGTGGTACAGCCGCGACAGGGCCTCGGGATGGTCGCCGTCGTTGAGGGCGGCCGCGACCGGCGGGATGAACTGGTTGATCGCCATCAGCGGGAGCCGAACGAGGCTCCCGACGAGAACGCCGACGGCGAACACGCCGCCCGCGGTGCCCGACAGGAACACGGCGATCAGCGGGTAGAAACCCAGGCGTTGGGTCGTGGTCGCGAAGCCGCTGAGGAACAGCGGCGTCGTGTACCCGACGTACCGACGGAGGATCGCCGCGGCGTCGGGCACGCTGACCCGCGGGCGGAACCCTCGCGAGCGCCCGAGCCACGCCGCCCCGACGAGCGCGAGCGCGCCCATCGCGACGGGGAGCCCCACGGCGACACCGACGAGGCCGCCGACTACGACCGCGCCGGCGACCCCGACAGCCAACTGGGCGAGCGGGAACGCGACGCGCTGGAACACGTTCAGCGCCGTCACCTCCTCGGTGGCGCGCAGCACCCGCGCGACCACGAACAGCGACACCGTCAGCGGCAGTCCCGCGCCGAACGCGCGGAGGTACAGCGGGAACGGGGGCCCCTTCCCGGTGAACGCGGCGATGGCGGGCGCGCCGAGGAACAGCCCCGCGCCGAAGACCGCGGAGACGCCGACCACCAGCGCCGCCGCGAACGTCGCGAGGGCGTCGCGCTCGGCCCGGTCCTCCACGGTCGGGAGGAAGCGGCTGAGGCCGCTGCCGAACCCCATCGCGAGCCGTCGGAGGAACCGCGAGAGTCGCCGAGCGAGCGCGAACAGCCCGTACGGCCCGGCGGCGAACGTGTTCGTCAACAGCGCGGTGAACGCCAGCGTCAGCCCGCGCTGAGCGAGGATGCTCGGCGTGGACACGACCGCGCCGTGGGCGACCCGTTCGAGCGCGTCCGCGAGGCGCGCCTCGGTCGGGTCGAGGCCCGCGGCGGCGTCGCGGCCGGCGTCGCCGCTATCGGCGTCGGCTTCCTCGGTAGTAGCGGTCGATCCCCCCGCCGAGCCCATCGACTCGCCGGAGCGGAGAGTCGGAGAAAAACCCGACGAAGTGGACCGGTTACCGTGGGTCTGGATCGTTCTCCGGGTCCGGTTCGTACGCGTCGCCGACGCGCACGTCGAGCGCGGCGGGGAGCACGCGGAGATCGAGCCTCTGGCGGGTCACGACCTCGCCGTCGCGGCTGAACGTGATCGGCTCGTCGTCGCTCTCGATGTGCAACTCGCCGGCACGGAACTGGGTGACGCCGTCGGTCCCCTCGCCGAGCAGGCGGTGGATCGCCGCCTCGACTGCCAGTCCCGGCGCGGGCATTCGCTCGACGACGACGACGTCGAGGTGGCCGTCCTCCATGTCGGCCTGCCCGCCCTCCTCGACGAACTTCCGGGCGTTTCCGACGAGCACGCACGTCGCCTCGCCAGTCCACGATCGCGTCGGCGACTCGACGCGCACGTCGAGCCCGTCGAACGCCATCGTCTCGCGGGCGCCCGTGACGAGGAACGCGAGCGTGCCGAGCCGCTCTTTCAACTCGCCGGAGGTCGCGGTGCTCGCGTCGGCCGGGAGCCCGGCGATACACGAGACGAGGAACGGTTCGGCGACCTCGCCATCGCGCTCGTCCCCGGCGGCGGGGTCCTCGCGATCCGTGGCGCCGTCGTCCCTCTCGGTGACGCCCACGTCGACCGTGCGGGCCTCGCCTGTATCCGACAGCTCGATCCCGTGGTCCAGCGAGTCGATGCCGAGCCTGCCGGCGAGGAGGTTCGCCGTGCCGGCCGGGAGCACCGCGAGCGTCACGTCGCCGAGGGCGTCCGCCCGGTACAGTCCCCGGAGCGCGTCGTTGATCGTGCCGTCGCCGCCGCAGACGGCGAGCGTCGAGACCCCCGTTTCGCCGGCTTCCCGAGCTAACTCGACCGTATGGGCGGCGTCTTCGGTTTCGGTGACGGCGAAGCCGCGCGCCTCCATCGCCCGGCGAACGTGCTCGGCGTGATCGCCCGTGCCGCTGTGGGGGTTGACGAGACAGCGACGCGACCCGATCTGCATGGCCGAGGAAACGCCGGCGGCGCACTTCAACCCGGCGTGGCGCGTTCGTGGTCCGCCACGACCGGGTGGCTCGTCGCGAGGGGTGTCCGAATGGAGGCCGCTTCGAGTCGAGGCGGCCCGAGTCGGAACGGGTTGAACCGGGGCGGTCCGAGTCGGCGGAACCGGCCGGCTGAGGTACGGTTAAGTCCGTTCGAGGGAGTTGTTCGTCACATGAGCGACGAGACTGCCGCGAGCGTCGGCGATGAGGTGCTCGATCGGATGCTCCGGGGCGGGCTCCCGCGGGGGCAGGCGACGCTGGTACGCGGCGGCCCGGGGACCGGAAAGTCGACGCTGAGTATGCAGTTCCTCGACGCCGGCGTGCGGGCGGGAGAGGAGTGCCTGTACGTGACGACCGAGCAGACGCTCGACGACGTGGCGGACTCGTTCGCGGCGTTCCCGTTCGCGCTCGACGACGACCGCCTCGACGTGCTCTCCTTGCACGCGACGCCGGGGACGACGCTCGAGCACCCCGACGGAGCGGACGACGCGATGACCCTCCAGCGGCTCGACGAAGACGCGGCCATCGGCGGGAACTTCTCGTTCGGGGAGTACACGCAGGAGTTGACGGCCGCGACGTTGCGCGAGGAGTTCCGCCGGTACGCCGACTACGACCGCGTCGTCCTCGACTCCGCCAACGGCCTCGCTGGGTTCACCGACAGCCGCACGTACCGGCGGATCCTGCTCGACGTGATCGCGACCCTCACCGACGAGGGCGACGCGACGGTGCTGTTCACGGCCGAACGAAGCGGCGAAAGTGGGGAATCCGTCGGCGACCTGCTCCAGTACGCGGTTCACGGCGTCCTCTCGTTGTCGCGCGAGCGCGTCCGCGAGGACGGCCACCGCTTCATCGAGATCACCAAGCTGCGCGGCGTCGACCACGACACCCGGAGGCTCGAGCTCCACATCGACGACGAGCGCGGCGCCCGCGCGGTTCCCGGCCGGCGGAGCCAGCCGCCGGCGGTGAAGACCCACGGGCACCGGCCGGTCGGGGTCGACGGGTTCGACGACCTCGTCGGCGGCGGGATCGTCGCCGGCGCGGGCGTCCTCTTCGAACACGACGGGACGGCGAACGTCTCGACGTTCCTCGGCTCGTTCCTCGACGCCGCGCTCGCCCGCGGCGATCGGGTCGCGGTCGTCCCGACCATCCACCTCCGACCGCACGGGCTGGAGACGATCCTCTCGGGGTTCGGCCACGACGCCGACGAACTGCTCGCGGACGGCCGGCTCCACGTCGTCGACCTGATCGGCACGTGGGACGCCGACCGCGACGGCGTCCACGCCCCCGACACCGCCGACGGCGTCCGCGACGCGTTCGATGACATCCGCCCCAGCGACGGGGACGACGGCGCGGACGGCGGAACGGCGCTCACGTCGGTCGTGAACGCCGACGCGTACGTGAACGCGCTCTCGCCCGCGGCGGCCCGCGAGCTGCGCTACTACGAGGAGTCGACCCTGGTCCGCCCGGTCGACACGCTCGTGCACGTTCACAACCCGGGGACGGCAGCGGACGAGGTCTCGGCGTTCTTCGAGAACACCGCCGAGCAGGTGATCGAGACGTGGCTCTCCGACAGCGGCCTCCAGTACGTCCACCTCCGGAAGTCGCCCTGCGGCTTCGTCGGCACGACCTCGCTGGTCGAGTATCTGAACGAGGAGCCGTACGTCGCGGTGCAGGGACCGCCCAGCGACCGCGAGAACCCGATGGCCGGGGAGCCGTACCCCGAGGAGTACCCCTCCGAGAAGTAGTCTGCGGCGCTGAGGCACGGGCCAGCGACGGGGCGTCCCGCGTCGCGGTCAGTCCGCGCGCTCGAACACCCGCACGGTGTCGTCCCCGAGCGCCTCGACGGCCGTCTGCGTGAACCCGCGCGACTCGAACACCGACCCCCAGTCGTGGCGGTACAGCGGGAGGCCGTCGTCGACCTCCACGATGCCGCCGCCGCCGTCGCCCTCCAACTCGACGGTCACGAGCGTGTCGCCGGCGACGCGGGCGATCTCGTCGAACGTCGCGGACATCTCCGCGGGATGGACGTGCTGGAGCGTCTCGACCGAGTATACCGCGTCGAACGCCGCGTCCTCGAACGTCGGGAGCACGTCGGCGATGGCCCCGGCGTGGAACGACCCGGCGTCGGCGAGGTCGGGGTACTCCTCGCGGAGCACGTCGAACGAGTTGGGGTTGATGTCGACGCCGACGAGGTCGGTGAACCCCTCCTCGTGGAGGTGCGCGAGGTGTCGGCCGGAGCCGCACCCGAGTTCCAGCACGCGCGCGTCGCGGCCGACGGCGCCGCCGAGGCGGTCGGCGACGACCTCGCTCACCTCGTTCGGGCCGTAATGCGCGTAGTACCGCGGGGAGAACTCCCCAGTGCGGTCCGCCCAGGCGTCGCGGAGGTCGTTCGCGTTCATACGGTCGAATGGGGACGACCACGGAGAACCCTTCCGACTGGTGGCGCGGTCGGGGCTCGGCGCCAACACGCCGAATCGGTCGCCACGTGACGGACAACGCCTATCGGCCTCGGGCGCTTACCGTGAGCGTGTCACGGATCACCCGAGTCCTCGTCGCCATCGCGGTGCTCCCGCACGAGGTGGCCCACGCCGCCGTCGCGCGGCTGTTCGGCCTCGACGCCGAGGTCGAACTGCTGCCGGCGTGGGCCGGCCCCGGGCACCCGCTCGGGCGATTCGACGCGCCCGTCTCTCGGGAGACGCCCACGGCGGTCGTCCGGGCGGTCGCGCTGGCACCCGTGGCGTACGTCGGCGTGGCCGCGGCCCTCGACGCCCTCCTTCCGGGCGGATCGGGGGTTCGCTATCTCGCGATCGCGCCGCTGGCGTACTGGGCGGCGCTGTCGAGCGGCGACCTCGCGGTCGCCGCCGACCCGGAGACGGTCCGCGAACGCGGACACTTCCTCGTGGCCGACGAGGGGTGGAGCGGCCCGACCGCCGACGCGCTGACCGTGCTCACGACGGGCGCCGTGGCTGGACTGCTCATCGCGTGACTCGCCCTCTCCGACAGTCCCCGCCTCGAACGGAACCGATTAGCCGCGGGCTCCCGTCGCCACGGGCGTGCCACTGCTTCGCCGCGCCGGCGCCGCCGTCGCCGCGGCCCTCGCCGGCGCGGGCGTCATCGACGAGTCGCGCCTTCGCGCGACGACCGACCTGGCGTGGCCCCGGATCGTCACCGGCTTCGCCATCATGTCGAAGCGGACGGTCGACCTCGCGCTGGTCGGCCTCGTCGTCGGCCCGACGGCGGTCGCCGGGCTGACGCTCGCGAACGCGTTCTGGATGGCCGCGAAGTTCGTCGCGATCGGGCTGGCGGGCGGGACGGTGTCGCTCGTTTCGCAGAACTACGGCGGCGGCGGCGACGAGCGCGCCGCCGCGGTCGTCCGTCTCAGCGTCCTGATCGCGGCGGCGCTCGCGGTGCCGGCGGTCGCGGCGTTCGGCCTCGCGGCCGAGCCGCTCGTCGGCCTGCTCGGCGGCGACGAGACGGCGATCGGCTACGGCGCGACGTACCTCGCGGTGGTCGCGCCCGGCCTCCTGTTCGAGTTCCTGAACCTTATCGCCAGCCGGACGTACGCGGGCGTCAGCGACACCGTCACGCCGATGGTCGTCCGCGCGGGCGGCGCCGTCGCCAACATCGCGCTGTCGGCGACGTTCGTCCTCGGCTTCGACATGGGCGTCGCCGGCGCCGCGCTGGGAACCGCGCTGGCGACGGGGCTCGTGACGGTCGTGTTCGCGTGGGGGATGACCGGCCGGAGCTACCTCCGGGGGCGCGGCGCCAGCCCCGTCCCGCTGCGCGTCCGCGGGTCGCCCCACGACCGCGAACTCCTGGGACAGATCAGTCGGGTGTCCGCGCCGCTGGTCGCCCGCCGCGCCGCCCAGGGGCTCGTCGTGTTCCCGCTGCTGGCGATCGCGGCGACGTTCGGCCCGGTCGCCGTCGCCGCCGTCGGCGTCGGCCGGCAGGTGCGCGCGCTCCTCGGGAGCTTCTCGTGGGGCTTCTCGATCGCCGCCTCGACGCTGGTCGGGCAGGAACTCGGCCGCGGCGACGAGACCGAGGCGGAGGCGTACGGCCGCGGGATCACCCGACTGTCGCTGCTCGTGTACCTCGTCGCCGCCGCGGTCGTCGTCGCCGCGGCCGAGCCGATCGCGGCCGTCTTCGTCGACGACCCCGCGAACCTGTCGCTGTCGACCGACTTCGTCCGCGTCGCGGCGATCTCGGTGGTCGCGCTCGGCGTCGACGGCTCGATCACGGGCACGCTGCGCGGCGCCGGCGACACCCGCGTCCCGTTCGTCGCGACGCTGGCCGGCGCGTATCTCGCGGCGCTGCCGCTGGCGTGGGTCGGGACGGTGATCCCCGCGCTCGGGGTCGGCGGCCTGCTCCTCTCGCTGCTTGCCGAGACGGCGGTGCCGCTGGTGGTGAACGCCCGTCGCTTCCGCTCGAACCGCTGGAAGGCCGTCAGCCGGGAGTACCGGCCGAGCGCGGGCGACTGAGCCGTCATCGAGCGGGGACGAGCAGCCGGTCGTCCGGGCGGTCGCCCGCCGCACCACCCACCCTTATGCCCGCCCGCGGCACCTCCCAGCTATGCGAGTCACGGTACTTGGCGCGGGGACGATGGGCGCCGGCATCGCGCAGGCGGCCGCGAGCGCCGGCCACGGCGTCGCGCTGCGGGACGTGGAGGAGTCGTACGTCGAGGACGGTATCGCCCGCATCGACGACACCCTCTCGGAGGGCGTCGAGCGCGGGAAGGTGGAGCCGGCCGAGCGCGAGGCCGCCCTCGATCGGATCACGGGTACCACGGATCTCGCGACGGCGACCGAGGGCGCCGACCTCGCGATCGAGGCGGTGCCCGAGGACGCGGACCTCAAGAAGGAGGTGCTCGGCGAGGCCGAGACCCACGCCGGCGCCGACGCGGTGCTGGCGTCGAACACGTCCGCGCTGTCGGTGACGGAACTGGCGAGCGCGCTCGATCGACCCGAGCGCCTGCTGGGGCTCCACTTCTTCAACCCGGTTCACCTGATGGGGCTGGTCGAGGTCGTCGTCGCCGAGCGGACCGACGACGCGACGCTCGCGGTCGCCCGCGGGTTCGTCGAGTCGCTCGACAAGACCGCCGTCGAGGTGCGCGACTCGCCGGGGTTCGCCTCCTCGCGGCTCGGCGTCGCGCTCGGCTCCGAGGCGATTCGGATGTACGAGTCGGGGGTCGCCAGCGCCGCCGACGTCGACGCGGCGATGGAGTTGGGGTACAACCACCCGATGGGACCGCTGAAGCTGACGGACGTGGTCGGGCTCGACGTGCGGCTGGACGTGCTGGAGTACCTGCGCGAGGAACTCGGCGAGCGGTTCCGCCCGCCGCAGGCGCTCAAGCGGAAGGTCCGCGCCGGAAAGCTCGGGAGGAAGACCGGCGAGGGGTTCTACGTGTGGGAGGGCGGCGAGGCGGTGCGTCCCGCTGACGAGGCGGCGAACCCGAACGAGGGGGCGGAGGGAGGGCGATGACCGGCGATGCCGGCGCCGACGCCGAGGCCGTCGCCGCCGACTGCGAGTTCGTCGACTGCGCGGTCGGCGACCGCGCGGACGGCGTCGCCACGGTCACGCTCTCGCGGCCGGACGCGCGAAACGCCCTGAACGCGCAGCTTCGCGAGGAACTGACGCGCGTCCTCGACGCCGTCGAAGCCGAGGGAAGCGGCGTCCGGGTCGTCGTGCTCACCGGCGCCGACGAGGCGAGGGCGTTCGTCGCCGGCGCGGACGTGACCGAGTTGCGCGAACGCGGCGTGATCGAACAGCGGCGCGCGAGCGAGCGTCCGCGAGTGTACGAACGCGTCGCCGACCTCCGCCAGCCGGTGATCGCCCGGGTCAACGGCCACGCGCTCGGCGGCGGCTGCGAACTCGCGCAGGCGTGCGACGTGCGGATCGCCCACGAGCGGGCGAAGCTGGGTCAGCCGGAGATCGACTTGGGACTCATCCCCGGCGGCGGAGGAACGCAGCGACTCGTCAGGCTCGTCGGCGAGGGGCAGGCGATGAAGCTGATCTGCTCGGGGGAACTCGTCGACGCGAACGAGGCTGCCGATATCGGACTCGTCGACGAGGTCCACGGCGACGACGAGTTCGACGACCGCGTGTACGATCTCGCGGCGTCGATGGCCGACAAGGGTCCCGTCGCGCTGGAGCACGCGAAGAAGGCGGTGCGGGCCGCATCGCGGATGGGGCTCGACGAGGGGCTCGACTACGAGTCGGAGCTGTTCGTCGGGCTGTTCGCGACGCGTGACAAGGACGAGGGGATCGACGCGTTCCTCGAGGGCCGCGAGCCGGTGTGGGAGGGGCGGTAGCAACGGAGACTGACCGGGACCGAGCGGACCCGCTCACCGCGTCAGTACCGCACCGCCGCGTCGACGATGCCGATCGTCTGCCCGACGCCGACGAGCGCGAGCCCCGCGAGTCGGAGTCCCGAGTCGGGGGCCGCGCCGGCGACGAGGCCGGCGAGGTAGCCCAGTGCGCCCGCACACGAGAGCGCCGCGGCCGCGTAGTTGACCGCCCGGGCGTCCCCGCGCGACGCGCGACCCGTGTACCACAGCGCGGGCACGGGCAGCAGCGTCCAGCCGACGACCGAGACCGCGACCAGCGGCGACGACGCGGGGTCGGCCGCGACGAGGAGGCCGGCCGTGCCCGCGAGCGTGACGGGGGTCCCGACGAGGATCACGAGTCGCCACGCGCGCAACACGCCCGTCGCCATGTCGGACCACGATAGCCCGACGAAGGCAACGAGCAGCACGTCCATCACCAGATGGGCGATCAGGACCGGCCGGTCGGCGACGAGTCCGAGGTGGGCGGCGATCGTGAACCCCCACGCCAGCGGAACGAGTCCGGCGGGCGCGGTCTCGCGGGTGCGTCGGAACACGCCGGCGAGACGGGGGTGGCGGTGAAAACGGTTCGGACTCTCACAGCGTCGCGGCGGCGACGCCGACGACGGGGACGAGCACGAGCAGGTAGACCGCGGCCTCGATCGCCCACGCCCGGCGGATCGTCCGGAGGCGCTGGCGGGCGACGCCCACCGAGCGCGGCAACACGACGAGCGCGAAGAAGCCGACCATCAGCGGGTACATCACGACGCCCGCGACGGCGGTGGCGACCGCGCCCGCGCCGAGCACGCTCGCGGCCGCGAGCAGGAGCCAGACGAACAGCGCCCCCGAGAGCGTCCCGGCGACGTAGTGGACCACGTCGGCGAGTCGCTCCGGCGACTCGTCGGGGTGCGTGTCCGTGAGCACCCCGCTCGCGACCCGCGGGGGCGTCCAGCCCTCGTCGATTCGGTCCATCACGCGGTCCATTGCCAGCGTCGCGACGACGCCGGCGACGATTCCGACGAGAAACAGGGTCGGTACGGAGGCGGAAACGGCGGCTTGCAGGATCACGGACGGACTCACGCACCGGAGCTACCTATCGGTTTCCGCCGCCCCGGGACCCTCCCGGTCACGAGGCCGACCCTCCCCGTCTCACCGTGCCCCGTCTCACGCTCGCGCGTCAGTCGTCGCCGGCGCGGACCCACTCCTCCAGCGTGAAGCGGTCGTACTCGGTCGACCCGACCAGCTCCCACTCGGCCTCGTCCCACTCCGGATAGGTGGTGTCGCCCTCGTACTCGCCGTGAACCCGGCTGAGCGCCATCCGGTCGACGTGCGGCTGGAACAGCTCGTAGATCGCGCCCCCGCCGATCACGTAGGCGGTGTCGGCACCGAGCGCTTCGGCGATCGCGACCGCCTCGTCCACGTCGGCGGCGACGTGTGCCGAGTCGACGGCAATCGAGTCGGCGCTGCGCGAGAGGACGATCTGTGCCGACCCCGGGAGGTCGTCCAGCATCGACTCGAACGTTCTCCGACCGAGGATCACCGGGTCGTTCGCGATCCGGTCGCGGTACTGTCGTTTGTCTTCGGGGATGGAGGGCCACGGGAGTTCGCCGTCGTCGCCGATGACGCCGTTTCCCGCGACCGCGGCCACGGACACGAGTTCGACCATACGGCGATCACGTGGCCCCCGAGCATACCGTTTTTCCAAACGACGCGTCGGCCCTCCCGGTTCGGACTGTCCGCCCCCGTCGCTCCACCACGGTTATGTACTCGCGGCGGTCGCGTTCACTCGATATGCAGATCGGAGTCGTCGGCGTCGGCGGGGGCGGCACCGCGCTCGTGGACGCGCTGTCGGCGGACGACGCGGGGCGCGCCGCGAACTACCTCGTCGACGCGCTCGCGCTCGACACCGACGCGAGCGCGCTCGCGAACCTGGATCGGGTCGACGAGGACGACCGGTACCTGCTCGGGGCGATCCACACGGACGGGGAGGGGACCGCCGGCGACACGGACCTGGCCGCCGAGATCGCTCTCGAGGAGCGTCCGGAACTCCAGGCGGCGGTCGATTCGCTTCCGGTCGGGCGAACGGACGCGACGGTCGTGTGCGCCGCGCTCGGCGGCGGTACCGGTGCGGGCATCGCCCCGGCCGTCGTCGACCTGCTCGGTCAGGTGACGAGCACGCCGGTGTACGCGCTCGGGGTTCTGCCGGGTGTCGCCGAGGTCGGCGGCGACGGCGAGGCCGCCGACGCGACGACCGACGGGCCGAGGCGGTCGTCCGCCGCCGGTAGCGACGCCGGGAGCGGGACCGGGGGCGGGGTCGCCGCCGGGGACGACGGCGACGGCGACCGGTCGGGGCGACCGGATCGCCCGCTCGCGTCGAACGCGGCGGGCGCGGTGCGCGCGCTCTCGGCTGCCGGCGACGCTCTCCTGCTCGCCGACCTCGACGTCTGGCGCGCCAGCGGCGGCACGTACGCCGACGCGTGGCCGCGGCTGGAGGCGGCCGTCGCCGGACGGCTCGGTTCGATTTTGACCGCCGGGGAGGCCGCCGACCCGACACCGGAGCGCGTCCTCGACGCCAGCGAGCTGACGAACACCCTCGACGCCGGGGGCGTCACCGCGCTCGGCACCGCGGCGACCGCGGTGGAGAACGGTCGTCGCGAGGGACTCGTCGGCGGCCTGATCGACCGCATCGGCGGCGCCGACGGACCCACCGTCGACGAGGGCGAGGCGGTGTCGGTCGCGACGAACGCCGCCCGGAAGGCGATCTCTCACCGACTCAGCCTTCCGTGTGACCGCACCAGCGCGTCGCGCGCGGCGATCGTGTTTCACGCGCCGCCGGCGTGGCTCAGCCGCCGCGGGCTCGAACGCGCGCGGGGGCTGATCGAGGAGGAGACCGGGGTGCCGGAGATCCGCTGGGGAGATCACCCCGACCCGACCGCCGAGGAGTTCCGCGTCACGGTGCTGTTGTCCGGGATCACGACCAGCGACCGGCTCGCCGCGCTCGACGGCGCTGTCGACCCCACGCAGTTGGGATGAGCGGCTCTCGGGGGCGACTCCCGGCCGCCGAACCGACCCGTTTAGGGCGGTCGCCGCGCGAGCGTTGTGTATGACTACCGACGGGACAGACGGGATCGGCGCCTCCCCCGGGGGAGACGACGACCCGACCGTCCCCATCGTCTGCGAGGAGTGCGACACCCGGACGCGCGTGCCGCTGTCGGACCTCGCGGACCAACTCGAGCGGCACAACGAGACGAGACACGGCGGCGAGGACGTCGCGGGCGTCGAGCCCGCGATCGCCGACCGGATCGCCGATCTGGTCGCCGAGGACATGGGGCTGCTGGAGGACGAGTGAGCGCGGTCCTCCGCCCCCGTCGCCGATCGGCTCGTTCGGATCGGATCGGCTAACGGGCACCCGTCGCGCCCACGCGTCGGCCGTCGGGGCGAGGGCACTGGGCTCCGAGCCGCGGGCCGTCAGGATCCCCCCGTGGTACAGCATGGTCTTCGGTTCGAACACCGTCGGCGCGTGATACACGTTCCCGTCGGTCAGTTCCGCTCGCTGTCGCTCGCCGTCAGCGTCCGACACGCTGTCCCGAGTGTGCCGGTCCCGTCAACACCCGCATCGAATCCCACGACCGGGCTGACAAACCCCCTCGATACGCGCTCCAGTACGCGTCGCGAGTGTCGGTTCGTGCTGCACATTCCCGTCGAAGTGGCGACCGCCTTTCATCCGGTCGTGACCCATCACCTCTGGACCCTTGGAACTTCGTTGCTCGACATCCCACTCTGGGAGTTTTTCGAGTTGATCACATCCGGCGTCGACACGACCAAAACAAGTCCCGGATGCTCCGATCGAGATCGCCTGCACGATCCCTCTCGACGAGGAGCCCCTCCGTTTTGCTATCGACGACACGTTAGCGGCGACCTCGGTCGACGCTCCTGAACTATGACTCTGCCAACCGGACTCGCTCCGACAGCCGGCAAGGGATCCTCTCCTTCAGGAGCGTTGCTGAGACGGCTCCGAGCGAGAGAGCGATACGACCGGGTGGGTCAGTCGAGTCCGACGACTTCCGGTCCGGGAACCTCCCCGTTTGCGAGTCGGTCGCGCCCGTAAATAGCTACGAGAAGAACCGCGAACAGGAGGAGTGGGACGGCACCAGTCACCTCCGCGAGGAGGTTCAACGCCGTGTCCGGGGCTCCGTCGGGAGCCAACGCTTCCGCGTCGGCGGGATGGAAGATACCCATTCCGTTGAGACCGGCGTGGACCACGGCGACGGCTAGGACGCTACCGGTGCTGTTGTACATCCAGGTCCAGATGATCGCACCGGAGAGGATCGAGACGATCCAGATCAGCTGTTGGGAGAGTGGCCACGCGCCGTGGGTCGTGGCCGCGTTGAGGAACAGTGGGAGGTGCCAGGCGGCCCAGGAGACGCCGACGACGAGGCTGGAGACCAGTGCACTGTACCTGTCCTGGAGGAGTGGGAGCATAAAGCCGCGCCAGCCGAGGTCTTCCTGACCGCCGCCCCAGATGGTCCCCCAGACCAGCACGAAGAGATAGATTCCCGGGAACGGGAACGAGTCCAGGTCGATGGGGCCGCCGAGCGCTACGAACAGGATGACCCCCGAGCCAAGCAGTACGAAGGGCAATCCGAACACGATCGCCCACCACTTGGCACCGATACGCCAGTTGAAGAACTGCCCGATCCACTCGCGGAGGCTGCCACCGCTGGCCCAGATGACGACGGCGGCTCCGACCGGTGGCCCGAACCCGCCGAAGCCGATGAGAATCGACTGCGTCCACGACGCCTCGAGCCCCATGGCCGCAACGATCCCCTGGATCACCCACGTGAACGAGTAGGTGATCAGCAGGAAGGCGACGAGACGGTGGCGGTCTATCCATGACCGGACACCGGACCGTTGGACCTCATCAGTCATCTGATGTCACTCGCTCTCTGAAGAATTCGACAACCTGTCCTTCCGAACGCCATGCTCGTAGCCGACCTCCGACATCAACTGAGATAAAGATTGTTCCCCCGCCACTTTGTCAACTCCGAAACTCAACGATCTTCGAGAACCAACGGAGGTCGTCGGTTTACTGAGTTTGAGAGGTGTGATCGCGGCCCCCGCGGTGACGAGTGAGACCGGCGAGCAGCGGGCTCGCACCGCCGACGACGAAAAGCACGAGGTTCGTCCCCTCCCAGACCGACGTCCGCGAGCCGAAGAGGGGGGCCCGGAACAGGTCCGCCCACCCGAGGTAGAGAACGGGAGATCCCCAGTGTGATCGACTGTGGCAGTATTCTAGCCGGTTGGTGGTCGTCGTCGTGAGGGCTTGCCGTATCGTCTTCCGTCCCGGGAACCAAAACACCGACGTCTCCTATCCGATCTGAAACGAAACCAGCGGGGCCTACACCGTTCCTCCTCAACCAGATCACGGATCCGGTGGAATTCGTCGAGCTCGCGTCGACGACGACCGTCGTGGTTACCGAAGTCGCTATCCGGGTGGTTGTCGCCGTGCCGCTCGTCGCCATTCGCGGTCGGTTTGGGCGCGAGTCTGAGACAGATGTAGCAACGACGCCGACTCCTGTTCACAGTTCGTAGGTCCAACGACGGCGGAAGTCGGGAGTTCCACAACTGCCTTCTTGACGCCGCGAGTCGACGAAACCATGTCTCCGGCTTCGAACGCTCCGTCGTTCGGCAAGCGGTTCGGTGTGACGCTACTGCTGGGCTTGCCAGGGATCCTGGCGCTCGTTGGCTACATCTACCTCACGACGCCGGCGACGGCTGTTCCATCCGGGCTGTCCCTGCCAACACTCGCCGTCCTCTCGGCTGTCAACCCAGTGGTCCTCCTCGTTTTCGCATGTCTGCTCGGTGCGTACGCGGCGCCGCGGGTCGGACTGCAGTCGTACGCTCTCGATCGGGTGGCGACCGGCGAGAGGTTCTGGCGACGCCTCCGAGGGGACGTCAGTCTCGCCGTCGGTATCGGCATCGCCGGTGGTGTCCTGATCGTCGTCCTCGACGCTGTGCTGACGCCGTTTCTCTCTCAGGACCTGCCCCAGTCAGTGATCGGCGCGACGAGGCCGACCTTGCTGACCGTCCTCGCCTACACTCCCGTCCGCGTTCTCTACGGGGGCATCACCGAGGAGCTCATGCTCCGGTTCGGCCTCATGTCCGTGCTCGTGTTCGTCGGATGGCGCGTGACCGGCCGACGGGCGGACGGTCCCCGGCCTGCCGTGATGTGGACTGCCATCGTAATCGCCGCCGTCCTGTTCGGCGTGGGCCATCTCCCGGCGCTCGCCCAGTCGGTCAGTCTCACCCCCGCACTCGTCGCACGGACGGTGCTTCTGAACGCGGTCGCGGGCGCCCTCTTCGGGTGGCTCTACTGGCGGCGGAGCCTCGAAGCGGCGATGGTGGCCCACGCCTCGTTTCACCTCCCCCTCGTCCTGCTCTCGCTGGGCCAGGTCGCGCCGTTTTGAGGGGGTGCAGGAAGCCGGAGCGATAACTGACCGCCGCCGAACGACACGGCACACCTAACGGCCCACGAGTATCGCCCTTCGCGGACCGATACCGCGAGTGGTCCATGGTCGTCCTTCAGGCCGACGCGTTTTCGGTCGCACGCGTTGGAGAACCTCATTATCTGCCGCGTAGCACCTGTTCGAGGTGACGATGGCTGGGGGATCCGTCTTCGGATGGCTCTGAACCCGTCGTAGACGGGTCGCCGCACCGGGAATCGCGTACGGGTTGTGTGGGTGCTGTGTGACAGGCGGTGGAGCGCTGGTTCCGATCACCCGTGTCGATGTCTCGATTGAAGAAGCGCCGCTCGAAGACGTATTCTTGCGGTTCTACGGAGGTGGCGGGGATGCTTGAGTTCGCTCGATACGACGCTGCCAAGCGGATCAAGGGGAGTATGTACCTCGCTGTCGGGATGTCGTTGCTGGCTACCTTCGCCGTGTGGGCGTACCCCTCCTACAGTGAAGCGATGGATATGGATCAGCTCCGCGAGGCGTTCCCGGAACCGATGATTCAAGCGTTCAACATCCAGACGATGGCTTCCCTCGAAGGATTTCTCGCGGTCGAGTTGTATATGTTCGGCTGGGTCATTCTGCTGGGGTTGTACTTCGCGTACAGTGCGGCGAGCATCATTGCCGTTGACATTGACCGCGGGCGGATGGACACCTTACTATCGATGCCCGTGTCACGACCGCGACTTGCGCTCGAACGGTTCGCCGCTCTCGGCGTCCCAATATTGGCGGTGAACGTCGTCACGCCAGTCGTAGTGCTGGTCAGCGCTGAGCTCATCGGCGAGTCACTGTCCGTCGTTGATGTCGTCGCTCTCCATCTCCTGGCCATCCCGTACTTGTTTGCCTGTGCAGGAATCGGATTGCTCGCGTCGGTTCTTTTCGACCGTGCGAGTATCGCCCAACGCGTCGCACTCGGTGTGACGTTCGGAATTTACCTCGTTGAATCGTTGCTAACCGGGACAGACTACGAGGGACTGGGAGCGATTGCACCAATGCGATACTTCAATCCGAACGAGGTTCTGATCGATGGGACGTACGATCTCGTCGGTGCGGCTATCCTTATTGGGATGATGTCGGTCTTTATTATCATCAGCCAACTGTGGTTCGTCCGGAGAGATATCTGACCAGTGAGAGAGGAGGTCCTGAGGTCCAATGTATCCTCCCATACAACAAAATGGAGTGGGTGTAACGGATGGAGGTATGGGAGTAATCGAACTTAACGGGTTGACGAAGGATTACGGAGACGTTCTCGCTAACGACGACGTCTCGTTCACCGTCGAAACTGGCGAAATCTTCGGCTACTCGGGCCAAACGGTGCAGGGAAGACGACGACGATTCGAACATTACTGGGATTACTCGAACCGACATCTGGTACGGCAACTGTTCTCGGTGCAGATGTTCACGATGAGGACGCGCTCATAGACGCCAAGCAGCGAATCGGGTATTTACCAGCGAATCTCGGTTTCAACGAGGAAGTGACGGGTGCAGAAGTCTTGGACTATCATGAGTCCGTCAAGGGTGGTGACCGGCGAGACGAACTCCTCGGTATATTCACGCCTCCGCTGGAACGTCCTATCCGGGAATATTCGTCCGGGAACAAACGCATGCTTGGCATCATCCAAGCCTTCATGCACGACCCCGAACTCGTAATAATGGACGAACCGACATCCGGTCTCGACCCGCTCAAGCAAGAAGAGTTCAACGAGTTCGCCAGGAACGAATGTGAGCGGGGAAAGACGTTATTCTTCTCGTCTCACGTGCTGAGTGAGGTCCGACGCATCTGTGATCGGGTCGGGATACTCCGTAACGGGAAACTCGTCGGATTAGAGGATATCGAGACGTTGATGGATCAAGGTGGGAAGCGTGTCCGGCTTCGAACGACTGACGAGGCCAGAACTGAACTCGCAGCACTCGATGGGGTCAGTGATGTGCAGACGTTCGCTGACGGAATCCAGTTCATCTACACTGGCGAGTACAACACGCTCCTCCGCGAACTTGGGACACATGACGTGCGTGAAATCGACATTAGCGAGCCACCGCTCGAAGATGTCTTCATGCACTACTACGGTGGAGACGGTGCAGGGGAATCCCACCAAGAGGTGCAATCGGATGCTTGAAACCGCACGGTATGAGATGAGCCGTCGTTTTCGAGGAACGGTGATTCTGACGATCGGCGTGAGCCTCTACGTGGCCTTCATCGTCTGGTACTTCTCACTCGTGGATGCATCCGCCTACGCACAGATCGCGGAGTCAGTCCCGCCTGCGATGCGGGAGGCGTTCGGGATTCAAACGATTGGAACGATTGAAGGATGGCTCGGGGGGCAGATTTACACGTTCGTCTGGTTGGCGGGTCTCGGAATCTACTTTGCATATTCCGCAGCGGGGAAGATTGCAAGCGATATCGAGAATGACCGAATGGATCTGTTGCTCTCGTTCCCGGTTTCCCGGAGCCAGTTACTTCTCGAAAAATTCGCATCGATGGTGCTTCCACTTGTCCTGCTGAACGTAGTTGTGGGCGGCGTCACGTACGGTCTCGTGCTGGCAATCGGCGAAACGATTGATCCGATGCATCTCGTGTTGGCACATGTTCTCTCGATTCCGTATCTCCTCGTCTGCGCTGCGATTGGCACAGTTCTCTCGGTACTCGTGAATCGGGCGGCGGTTGCAGAACGAGCCGCTATCGGGCTAATGTTCGTTCTCTGGCTCGTTGAGTCCGCAATTGGCGCGGCGGAGGAGTTCTCGTGGATTCAATACATTAGCCCAACCCATTACTACTCGCCAACGCCGGTTCTCATTGATGGTACGTACGAGGTACTGGACGCTGGAATTCTCCTTGCGGGATTTTTGGGATTAATCATCGTGAGCCAAGTACTATTCCAGCGGCGAGATATATAGGGGAACTCGGCTCAGGTGAAACCGTAGTTGTTCGATTACGTTGTACGTGAGAGGTCGGCCTGAGCGAGTCAATGTAGCGGTCGCTACATCGTACCCTATGGTTGTCCGACTTCTCACTTCTGTAGTTCACACTCCGTACTTACCGAGACACACTGAGTCCGTAGCCGGCGTTCAACAGAGTCAGAAACGCCACTACTCGGAAAGGGGACCCCGTCAATCGGCTATTGATTTTCTGAAACGCCGCCAGTTTGGCTGTACGCGAATCCCGGTGATACCCACTCGCCCAACGACCCATCGAACGAAAGCAAAACAAGGCCCGTTCGACCGATAATCGCAACGCTGTAAGGCGATCATGCTGCCTCAAATGTATGGCCACTGCAGGCTTCTGTTCGAGTGGCGAACGATTTCCCTTAGAGGCTGTGAGGCGGATCTGGGGGGGGGGCGAAATGAGGGCGTTTCCGAGGGGTCGCAAATGACCGACTATGTCGCTCAAGCCAATCGACTCAGAATTAACACTCGACCTCTATCTCACAGACCGTGAGTATGAGACACCACAGGTAGCAATCCGGGAACTTATCCCGCACATTGGCCGTGACCTGCAGAACAGTGGTCAGTCCGTCCTACTGAGGAAGTGGCAGGCTGTCAGGATCCCAATCAGCGCGGTGCCCGACACAACAAATCCTAATCCCGGGCCGGAAGTCTCTGTTTGCGTGTTGGATGCCGCAACAGTCTGGCGAGATTCAGTAGGTGTTGGTGAGGGGGTCACTGTCGGCGATGGTGTGGACTCATCGGTCTCCGTGGGCGGCTGATACTCTGAGACTGCGTCCGCCCCCAAACCGAATACGTAGATCGGTTCAGGCCCAATATTCAGATGGATGGTCCCGTCGGTGGGTGAGCGCGTCTGTTGGCCGCCCATAATCGTACGGACAGTGACGGGACTATCAGTTTCAACGGTAACCGTGCTGGTGGTGGGCACCGGCCGCCATATGACTCGAACTGTCTCTTTATCGCCTGGTTCACCGAAGCGATGGCTCTCAATTGGACTGGAAAATCTATCTTCCCCCTGATACGGCTTCGCTCCTACAGTACTCGTCAATATACCAAGTGCAGTGTAGGCTGGCTTTGGAGTGTAGCTCCCCTGTATATCGTTTCGGGTGTGAACCAAGCCAAAGTTGGACTCAGGCGCTGCCCGGTCAGGTGCTTGGTCTATCAATTCATAGGTGTAGTATCGCTGTGTTCCCTCGGAAAACGCGAGTACGTGCGCTTGCACAAGGTAATTTGCGTTATCCTCAAACGAGATGCCTCCTCTTTGGGTTGATGTTGGCCAACCATTCTCAGATACCCAAACTTGGTCCGGTCCACCAGCCTCGGTGGAGATCTCCGTTGTGCGTTTCATCTCTTCATCAACTTCGTTTGGATCTCCCGCATAGGGATGAACCGAAACCACGTCCAATCGTTGAGCGCCTCCTTGAGAGAAGACTGTTTCAAGCCAGTCATACGGCACACCACTCGTTGCTGGGCCAACGAGTTTGACATCGCTGTCATTGAGGGAGTATGCTGTCGCGTTCAGCAGTCGACTGTATGACTCTGGCCTCGCATCGGCTGGACCATCTCCAACGTCGCCGAATCGACGGATGTTGAACTCGTTATAAACCTCAACGTATTGTAATCCATCGTACCGGTTCACCACGGCTCGTGAATATTGAGCGAATCCCTCTCTTCCGGTATCAGTGTGTACGGTGGTACCATCATCGTAGAGGTCGTTTGTGCCTGCGAGAATCACAGACGGCTCAATTCCCCGTGCATCAGCACTCGCCATGTACGCATCATGCCGCGGATGAAAATTGTATTCGTCACGCTCAGTTTCGACGTCATTCCACGCAATGTTGTCTCTGAGTGTTCCAACCCCTGCTCTAGTGAGTAGGTCCATCGTCTCCAGCCGGTAGATATCGCGATTATTGAGCTGTCCGTAATGGGTTGAAACGCCATATCGAGTGTACCCACCGTTTGATGAGTTGGGAAGAACAGCGAAGGAAGTTTCCCGCAATGGCTCTCCGGTTTTTGAATCGCGGAATTCAACCCTATAATGGCCGATCCCGTCGACATCAAACGTCACAATCTGTCCATCTGATCCTGGTGCATCTAGGGTCTCGTTCTGTGCAACTGATCCGTTGTAGTGTCGCAGCGTCCAAGAAACAGGCGCCCCATAGCCTTCGAGCCTAATTTGAGGCGTCTCGTTCGATAGAAACACGTTTCCAAGCGTGACCTGGTCCATCACAAGTTTCGGCCTGTCGACTCTCACAGAGACGTTCCTGATGGCGATATTCGAAGGACCATTGAGTGGGTTGACCCGGAAATCGCCATTATTGAGTCGCTCAGTAAATCGGGCATTCGTTAACGAGAACGTTGCTGTCTGCCATCCACCTGATCCAGTCATTTCGACAACGCTAGTGTCCGCTGCAAAATCTCCGTACCCGTCGTATTCGAGTCTGAAAGCGCCGTCCTGCCCATTCCAGTATTCAATCGAGATCGTGACCCGCGCGCTACGGTCTAAGGGTTTGGGAGAGCCCCTGAGAATGTCCAAGTAGATGTAATTAGTTCCGTCTTCGCGGGCGGTTTCAACTCCTCGCTTGCCTTGATATGTAACCGTGTTCAGCGTACCACGGTCTCCACCCCAAGTTTTGAGTTCCGATGGTGAACCACTCGGGAGAGACTGCGAGTAGCTGGTAGTTGTCGTGGCGAAGACAGGCTCTTCGACAGAATTTGAGATAGTACTCTGTGTTGATAGCTGAGGCTGGGATGCACTCACTGGCTGGATACAAATACACACAATAACCAGCATTAGGAAGGTTCCCCGGGTCCAGCGCATAGCATCATCTTTAGATGCCTATGTAAGAAATTTTTATGTGTGGTTGTCACACATAGGATTCAAATGAGCCTGCGGACCCTTTAGCTGGGAGTGTAGTCAGCAATTCCACAGTGGAACTGGGTCTCAACATTGGCGCTGGAGACTTCTGTCCGAATATTGAAAAAGTCCCCTTTGAGGCTGTGAAACGGCCAATATCAGCAGATCAGAGGGACACCGAAAGACACAGTAATCTGTGTGTCCATAGATTTCTGTATGCCCAGCATCACCGTCAACGTGGACGACGACCTCAAAGAGCGAATGGAGAAGCACCCCGAGATCAACTGGAGTGAAGTGACGCGCCAAGCCATTCAACAGAAGGTCGAGACGCTGGAGGTGATGGACGAACTCACCAGCCAGAGCGACCTCACGGAGAGCGACGTCAATGAAATCGCTCAGAAGATCAACGATAGCGGGCGCAAGCGCGTTGACGAGGAATCGGCGTAGACACGACGAATGAGGCTGGTCATCGACGCCAACGTCGTCATCTCTGCACTCATCGCCGATTCGAAAACGCGGGAACTCATCGTCACGCTCGAACCGGATCTGCTGACACCTGCGTTCGTCCACGACGAAATCGGGAACTACCGAGATCTGATCGTGAAGAAATCCGGAATGGAACCGGATCGAGTCGCACAGTTCATCGATCTTCTGTTCCAGTACATCGAAACCGTTCCAGCCGGGGACTTCTACCCAGCTATCGACAGAGCAACTGAAGCGATCGGCGACACCGACCCTGACGATGTACTGTATGTGGCGTGTGCGATAGCCCGCGATGCGTCCATCTGGAGCGACGATTCCGATTTCAATGAGCAGGGTCTGGTGGAGACGTACTCGACGGGAGATGTCATCAGCTCGTTCGAGACGCTCTGACTCAATGTGCGATTGATTTTCTGAATCGGAATCTGTTTGCCTATACGCGAACCTCGGGGGGAAGCGCGCTCGTTCGGAATCGTTCGCCCGTCGAACGAAATCACACTCAGCAGGGACGGGAGACACAGGAACAACCGGCCCACGTCTGCCGGATTTCGCCTGTTCGAGAAGCGATGGGCGCTGCAGGATTTGAACCCGCGGCAACTTGGTCCGAAGCCAAGCACTCTGTCCAGACTGAGCTAAGCGCCCGCACCAGTTGGTACCGGACAGTCCCGCTTAAGTCCCGCGCTTCGGATCGATCGATAACCAAAGGCGAAGATATCTATGTCGCACTTGTTGGTCACTGATCGGCGACGACGGCGACCAACGGTCGGGGCGGAGTCGAGCAGTCGCTCAGTCGTTCGTTCCTTGTTGGGTTGGGGTCCGGTGTCGGGTTCTCCGTTCAGCCACAGTTCTACCGGCGGAATACTGGCACCCCGACGTTCGGGCTCCGCCGCTCGAATACTCTCTTGAGACCTTACAGACGTCGAGGTGTACCGCCGACCGGGATCGCGGTCGTCCCGCGTCCTTTATCCTTGGCCGGCCGGTGACCGCGAACGATGAACGCGACTCGGACGATCGGCGGCTACCTCGAGCTCGCCCGCGTCGGCAACGCGGTCGCGGCGGGCGCGCTCACGTTCGTCGGCTCGTTCGTCGCGGGCGGGCTCGGCGCGGCCTGGGCCGTCGCCGCAGCGGTGATCGCGACCGCGGCGGCGACGGGTGCGGGCAACGCGGTTAACGACTACTTCGACCGCGATATCGACGCCGTGAATCGCCCCGACCGCCCGATCCCGAGCGGCCGAGTCTCCGTGCGGGCGGCGGGGGGATTCGCCGCGGCGCTGTTTCTGATCGCGACTGTCGCGGCGCTGTCGCTGCCGCCGTTGGCGCTGGGGATCGCGGTCGTGAACCTCCTGGCGCTGCTGGCGTACACGCAGCTGTTCAAGGGATTGCCCGGGGTGGGTAACGTCGTCGTCGCGTATCTCACCGGCTCGACGTTCCTCTTTGGCGCGGCCGCGGTCGGGCCGATCGCCCCCCCGACGTGGACGCTGTTCGGGCTGGCCGCGACGGCGACGTTCGCCCGCGAGGTGGTGAAAGACGTGGAGGACGTGGCCGGCGACCGCGAGGAGGGACTGAGGACGCTCCCGATCGCCGTCGGCGAGGGCCCCGCGCTCGCGGTCGCAACGGCCGCGATGGCGGCGGCGACGATGGCGAGCGTGCTTCCGTACGTCGACGGGACGTTCGGCTCGGCATACCTCGCCGTGGTCGTGCCCGCGGACGCGACGATGCTCGGGGCGACTGCGTGGGGATTCCGCGACCCTGCGACGGCCCAGCGGTGGATCAAACGCGGGACGTTCTTGGCGGCGGCAGCGTTCGTCGCGGGCCGTCTCGCGACGGTGGTCGGATAGTCGTGGAACTGCGTCACGTCGCCCATCTAATCATAAAGAATAATACCCGCTCACGGCAACTCACACATAGTTGGATGACTCCCGGCGAGACGGAGCGATCGACGAGCCCGCGAGAGCGCGCCGTCTGTGCCGATCGGTTCGGGGGGACACTCTATGTATGAGGTCGAGGCGCTCGGCGCCGAGATCGAGCCCGGATCGAACGTGCTCCTCACCGGGCCCGCCCTGAGCGGAAAGCGCGAGCTCGCACTCGACGTGCTCGCCGAGGGAACGCGAGGCGGCGAGGGTGCGATCATGGTGACGACCAAGGACTCGGCCGATCGGCTCCTCAAGCAGTTCGCCAAGCGGGAGCCGTACGAGGGCCGGCCGGTCGCCGTCGTCGACACCGTCACGCGTCAACAGGGTGTCAACGACGTACGCGACAGCGACCGCATCAAGTACACCTCCTCGCCGGTCGACATGACCGGCATCGGGATCAAACTCTCGTCGTTCCTCGAGGCGTTCTACAAGGACCGCGGCATCCGCAAGAACCGTGTCATGGTCCACTCGCTGTCGACGCTGCTCATGTACTCCGATCTCCAGACGGTGTTCCGGTTCCTCCACGTGTTCACCGGGCGGATCCAGAGCGTCGACGGGCTCGGGCTGTACTGCATCGACTCGACGGCCCACGACGACCAGACGATGAACACGCTGAAACAGCTGTTCGACGGGATCATCGAGACCACCGAGGACGGCGAGCCCACGGTCAGGCTGGCGAACGCCTGAACTCGGTTCGACGCACGAACCCTTTTGCCCCGAGCCGCCGCACCTCCGGGTATGCCAGTCACCGACGACGACGGCCTGCGCGCACTGCTCTCGATGGACCCCGTCGCGGTCGTGGGGTGTTCGAGCACGCCGGGCAAGGCCGCCCACGACATCCCGGCGTACCTGCAGGATCACGGGTACGAAGTGATCCCGGTGAACCCCTACGCCGACGAGATCCTCGGCCGTGAGGCGTACGACTCGCTGGCGGATGTCGACGAGGAGATCGCATTGGTCGACGTGTTCCGTCCGAGCGAGGAGGTTCCCGACATCGTCGACGACGTACTCGCGCGCCACGAGGACCGCGGCGACGTGAAGGGCCTGTGGCTCCAGCTCGGCATCACCGACGACGAGGCGCTCGCGCGCGCCGAGGACGCCGAGCTGGTGACCACACAGGACCGATGCATGAAGGTCGAACACGGACGGCTGATCGCGTAGCGCAACCGTCGCGTCGCGTACCGGTCGTGTCTCCCGTCGGTCGTGTCTCGCGCACGACGCTGCCGCGCGTCCGATCGGTCCCTCGGTGTCCGCTCAGAACGACTGCTCCTCGTCTTGCATCCCGCTCTGGCTGCCGCGGTCGTCGTAGAACTTCCGTCCGATGAACGCGTCGTCGACGAACGTCACGACGGTGTCGTACAGTTCGTCCGCGGACGCGAACTCGGCGGTGTCCACCCGATCGAGCACCGCCGCGACCGTCGTGTCGTCGCCGTTCGGTGCCTCGAGCGTCACGTCGCCGACGTGCTCGACGACGGTCTCGCGGTCGGTCGGAAACGAGAGCCGGGTCGCGAACGCCTCGCGGGCCTCGGAGAGTCGCATGGGTCCACACACGCGACAACGCGGGAAGTGTCTGGTTTCGGAATGCGTTTCGGGTGTCTACCGTCGAACGACCCCGGAGCGTACCATCGCGGGTCCGCGGGCGATCTGCGGACGGTCTGCGGGCGGTCCGCGGCGGCCGACGCGGGACAGGCCGTTTATCCGCTCGCCGGCCGAAGCCGAGCGCATGACCGCACGCGCCCCGAACCGGAACACGCTGTGGGGTCGCGCCGTCGCCGACGAACTCGCCGCCGCCGGCGTCGGCGCCGTCTGCGTCACCCCCGGTTCGCGTTCGACACCGCTGACCGTCGCGTTCGCCGAACACCCGGATATCCACGTCTTCTCCCACCTCGACGAGCGCGCCTCCGCGTTCTTCGCGCTCGGCCGGGCGCGCCGAACCGGCGAGGTGACGCCGCTGGTGTGCACCTCCGGCACCGCCGCTGCGAACGTTCACCCGGCGGTGATGGAGGCCGCGCAGTCCAGGGTGCCGATGCTCCTCCTCACGGCCGACCGCCCGCCCGAACTTCGAGACTCGGGCGCCAACCAGACCGTCGACCAGGAGAAGCTGTACGGCGACGCAGTCCGGTGGTACAAGGACCTTCCCGAACCCGAGGCGGACGACCGGAAGCTCCGGTCGTTGCGCACCGACCTCGCCCGAGCCGCCTCGACCGCGGAGGGCACCCCCGCCGGCCCGGTCCACCTGAACGTCCCGTTCCGCAAGCCGCTGGAGCCGGTCGAGGTCGAGGGCGACGTGCCCGATGCCCTCTCGGAGCTCGCCGCCGGGGGTCGCGACGGGAGTCGCCCGTTCGTCTCGACGACTGCCGGCCACCCGATGCCGGACGACCGGGACCTCCAGCAACTCGCGGGCGCGCTCGCGGTGGAACGCGGGCTGATCGTCGCCGGCCCGGCGGACCCGCCGGGTCCCGACCCGCAGGCGGTGACGGCGCTGGCGCACGCGACCGGCTTTCCCGTGCTGGCGGACCCGCTCTCGGGGCTGCGGTTCGGCTCGTCCGTCCGCGTCGCCCCCGTCCTCGGCGGGTACGACGGGTTCCTGGCGGCCGGCGCCCCCGACGACTGGCCGGAGCCCGAAGTCGTCGTGCGCTTCGGCGCCTCCCCGACCTCGAAGCCGCTCCGGAACTACCTCGCCGGCACCGGGGCCCGTCAGTTCGTCGTCGACCCGGCGGGCAGGTGGCGCGAGGCGGAGTTCACCGCCACGGACCTCGTCGTCGCCGACCCCTCCCGGCTGTGTGGCGCGCTCTCGCGGCAGGTAGGGCGGATCGGGAGCGATCCCGACTCGACGGCGTGGCGCGAGCGCTGGGAGGCCGCCGAGGCCGCCCACTGGGAGGTCGTCGAGGCCGCCGACGACGAGGGTCGCTTCTTCGAGGGGCGCGTCCTCGCCGACGTGGCCGAGTTGGCTCCCGAACCGTCGACCGTGTTCGTCTCGAACTCCATGCCCGTTCGGGACGCCGACCGGTTCGCCGCCCCCGCGGCGAAAGGAGTCACGATGCTCGGGAACCGCGGCGCCTCCGGCATCGACGGCATCGTCTCGACGGCGCTGGGCGCCGGGTCGGCGACCACGGACGATCTGACGCTCGTCACCGGCGACCTGGCGTACTACCACGACATGAACGGCCTGCTCGCGCTGGCGCGCTGTGACGTGGACGCGACGGTCGTCCTGATCAACAACGACGGCGGCGGCATCTTCCACATGCTCCCCATCGAGGACTTCGACCCGCCGTTCACGAGCCAGTTCAAGACGCCTCATGGCCTCGACTTCGAGCCGACCGAGGACCTGTACGACCTCTCGTTCGCCCGCGTCGACGGCGACGACCGTGAGCGGTTCCGCGAACTGTACCGCGAGAGCGTCGCCGGCACGGGGACGAACGTGATCGAGGTGACGAGCGACGCCGAGGCGAGCCACCGCGTCCGCGAGGAGCTCGCCGACGAGGTGGCCGAGCGCGTGGCGTCGCTCGAGTAGCGGCTCGCCGACCGCGACCCGGCCGGAACACGCCGCCCGGGGTGACGATTTTTGTCGTCGGGGCGGCCACTATAGGGATGGTCTCCCGCGGGACCGACGAATCGACCGAACGGCGCAAGCTCCGCCCGCGCGGGGGAACCGACCGCACCGGGCGGATCCTGGAGGACGTGTTCGACGCCTTCGGCGAGCTCGGACTGATCGCGGTGCCAGCGCTGGTTGGGGTCGCGCTGTCGGTCCCGCCGCGGCAGTCGTGCGCCTCACGGGCGGCGGACCGCGGGCCCGCCCGCGCGACTGGGACTCCCTGCGGGCCGACCGCAAGCGGCGCGACCGCTGATCGCACCGTCGCGGCCGCTGCCCACTCTCGGCCACGACCGTCGCCGGCCGACTCGTCCGGGTAGCTATTTGGGGCCGCCCGCCGGGGATACGGTATGAGCGACACGGAGCCGGTCTCGGAGATCTTCGACCCCGACCGATGGGAGCCGGTCGACGGCAGCGAGGCGTTCGACGACATCACGTACCACCGCGCGGTCGACTCGCCGACCGTCCGGATCGCGTTCGACCGTCCCGAGAAGCGCAACGCGTTCCGCCCCGGCACCGTCGACGAGCTGTACGCCGCCCTCGACGACGCCCGCAAGCGAGCGGACATCGGCTGCGTCCTCCTCACCGGAAACGGCCCGTCGTCCAAGGACGGCGGCTGGGCGTTCTGCTCGGGCGGCGACCAGTCCGTCCGCGGGGAGTCGGGCTACGAGTACCGCGACGACGACGAGGCGGACGAGTCCGACGACGAGCTGGTTCGAGAGGCGAAGGCGGGCCGACTCCACATCCTCGAGGTCCAGCGATTGATCCGGTTCATGCCGAAACCGGTCGTCGCGGTCGTGCCGGGCTGGGCCGTCGGCGGCGGCCACTCGCTGCACGTGATCTGCGACCTCACGCTCGCCAGCGACGAGCACGCGAAGTTCCTCCAGACGGACCCGGACGTGGCGAGCTTCGACGGCGGCTTCGGTTCGGCGTACCTCGCCAAGCAGGTCGGCCAGAAGAAGGCCCGCGAGGTGTTCTTCCGCGGGAAGACGTACTCCGCCGAGGAGGCCGTCGACATGGGGATGGCGAACGAGGCGATCCCGCACGAGGAGCTCGAGGAGGTCGCCCTGGAGTGGGCCGACGAGATGACGAGCAAGTCGCCGACGGCGATGCGGATGCTGAAGTACGCGTTCAACATGACCGACGACGGCATGGTCGGCCAGCAGGTGTTCGCCGGCGAGGCGACCCGGCTGGCGTACATGACGCCGGAGGCGCAGGAGGGGCGGGACGCGTTCTTAGAGGGCAGGGAGCAGGACTTCAGCGACTACCCCTGGCACTACTAAACGAACCGCTTTTCGGATGGGGGTTTCCTCGCGCTCGCTTCGCTCGCGCTGCGGGAACCCCCATTGAAAACCCGTTCATGACAAAACCGCCGCTCGCTCGGGCTTCGCCCTCGCTCGCGGTACAACTGCTGGTGACTTCCACACCGCCACCGCGACGGCACCGCTACCGCCGCCGCGACACCTACTCCCGCGGATCCCAGCCGGCGAACTCCTCGCCGTCCTCCAGTTCCACGTCGAGGGCATCGATCACGCCCGCCAGCGACGTGTAGCCGTTCGCCAGCGACGCGACGCCGACGGCCGTCGAGTCGTCGCGGGCGGCGACGAACTCCTCGTGGATCGCGTCGTCGACCTGCCGACCGAGCGCGGCGTGGGCGTACCGCAGCAGCAGCGCCTCGTCGTCGTCGAAGGCGTCGAAGTCGCCGTCGGCGATGGCGGCCATCTCGTCTTCGGTGACGCCGGCGTCGCCCCCGATCCGGACGTGCTGGTGCCACTCGTAGCGACAGCCGTTCTCGGCCGAGGCCAACAGGATCACGAGTTCGCGCTCGCGGTCGTTCAGGCCGCTGGACTCCCACAGCGACGAGAGGAACGCTCGAGTGCCCGCCAGCACCTCGGGGTTGTTGCCGAGGGCGGCGTACACGTTCACGGGCTTGCCCTGCAGCTTCGAGACGACGAGGTCGCGGTACTCCTCGGGGAGGTCCTCCGGGTCGACGTACGGAACGCGTGCCATACCACGCCCTCACGAGGACGACGTATAGCTCTCCCCGTCGCTGCAGTACTGCTCGCCGGCCGCGCCGCCGGCGACCGCGAAGCCAACCCTTCTTGCCCCGTCCGCCCCTGCCTCCGACAATGAGTACGGAGACGAGTCAGGCGGACATCTCCAGACGGCGGGCGTGGGTGATCGCCGCGCGCCCGCAGACGATGCCGGCCGCGCTGGCGCCCGTCCTCGTCGGGACCGGGCTGGCCGTCCGCGACGGCGTGTTCGCGCCCCTTCCGGCGCTCGTGGCGCTCGTGGGCGCGGCGCTGATCCAGATCGGGACGAACTTCGCGAACGACTACTACGACGCGGAGAAGGGGGCCGACACCGCCGATCGCGAGGGGTTCACCCGGGTGACGGCAGGCGGTCTCATCGACCCCGCCGAGGTGAAGCGCGCGATGTGGCTCACCTTCCTCGCGGCGATCCTCGTCGGGGCCTACCTCGTCGCCGTCGCGGGCCTGCCGATCATGATCGTCGGGCTGGTCTCGGTAGCCATGGGCGTCGCCTACACCGGCGGGCCGTACCCCCTGGCGTACCACGGGCTCGGCGACGTGTTCGTGTTCGTCTTCTTCGGACTCGTCGCCGTCACGGGCACCTACTACGTGCAGGCGGCCGCCGCGCTGGGCGTCGAGTTCCTCACGCTCGTCCCGCGCGCGGAGTTGGTTCCGACCGCCGCGCTCGTCGCCTCGCTGCCGATCGCCGCCATCTCGACGAACATCCTCGTCGTCAACAACCTCAGGGACCGGGACGAGGACGCCGAGACCGGGAAGAACACCCTCACGGTCCGGTTCGGCTACGGCTTCTCGCGGGCGCAGTTCGTGCTCCTGCTCGGGACGGCGTACGCGATCCCGCCGGTGTTCGCCGCCTCGACGGGCGATCCCACGGTGTTGCTGCCGATGGCGACGCTCCCGCTTGCGGCGCCGTTGACGCGGACCGTTCTCACGGAGACCGCGGGCGACGCGCTCAACCCCGCGCTGGAGCGCACCGGGAAACTGCTCGCCGCCTTCGCGGCGCTGTTCGCCGTCGGGCTGGCGCTGTGAGCGTCGTCGCGCTCCGCGAGTTCGCGCTCGACCTCGCGACGCCGCTGTCGACCGCGGCCGGCGACATCGGGACGCGCGAGGGGCTGCTCGTCCGCGTCGACCTCGGCGCCACCACGGGCGTCGGCGAGGCGACGCCGCTGCCGGGATGGACGGAGTCGCTGCCGGCGTGTCGCGCGGCGCTCGAACGTGCACGCGACCACGGTACCCCGCCGAGTCCGGAGACGCCCGCGGCGCGTCACGCGGTCACGCTGGCGTACCGCGACGCGTTCGCGCGACGCGCCGGTCGATCCGTCGCCGCGTCGCTGACCCGCGACACGCCGCCGGTATCGGTCCCCGCGAACGCGACCGTCGGCGACGCGTCCGCGGCCGACACCGTCGCCGCCGCGGAGTCGGCGGTCGATTCCGGGTACCGCACGGTGAAACTGAAGGTCGGCGCGCGCGACCTCGACGAGGACATCGAGCGGATCCGCGCGGTCGCCGACGCGTTCGGCGATCGGGTACCGGGCGGCGACCCGGCCGCGCTCCGCGTCGACGCCAACGGCGCCTGGGACCGCGAGACCGCACGCGAGGCGCTCGCGGCCCTCGACGGCCTCGTCGAGTACGTCGAACAGCCGCTGCAAGCGGACGACCTCCGGGGCCACGCCGCCCTTCGCGGCGTCGGCGCCCCGGTCGCGCTCGACGAGTCGCTGGCGCGGTACGGGATCCGGCAGGTGGCCGCGGCGGGCGCCGCCGACGCGGTCG